>Ga0181560_10004087_pt1 | contig 13317 bp, 7 predicted proteins | sample 011ome_20_FD_133751 | JGI IMG/M metagenome (GOLD analysis project Ga0181560, IMG submission 133751) | Coastal salt marsh microbial communities from the Groves Creek Marsh, Skidaway Island, Georgia - 011509CT metaG (megahit assembly) | ecosystem: Environmental > Aquatic > Marine > Intertidal zone...
CCCGGCTGGCCGTCCCGAGGACGGTCAGCGCACGGGCTCAGAATCGCGCCGTCGCGAGTCGTGCGAGTCCGTTTCGCTGAGCGTCATCGGCCGCATCGACGTGGAGCCGGAGCTCAACGCGCGTCGAGCGCGCTGTCTCGTGATTCCCGAGGAATAATCCACGAGCATGTCGCCCACGATGTTTGGCGCGCTGAAGTACACGGCGAAGATGCTCGGGTTGCGTAAGCCGCGCGACGCGGTGGACCCGCAGTTCACGCGCCCCCAGGGCTTCCACGACCCGAACGACTTGGACCTGAACAAGCTCAGACGGCTCATCAAGCGCGGCAAACTCGCGCCGTGTTACCCCGGTCGAGATGCGGCTGATGACGGAGAGACCGAGGCGCGTCCTCTCGACGCCGACGCCGCGAAAGGCGGCGACGGAACCTCTTCGGGCGACGTCCACTTCTCGCCGTTCTCGACGAACGCGGGGAAGGCGAACGCGACGAGCGAAGAGCCGGGAATCGGGAAGAAGGACGAACGCGCGAAACCGGTCCGTACTCGAGCGGCGAGTTCCCCGTCCTCCAAACCGAAACGCGCGCTCGCGGGGGGCCCGCGAGCGACGGACGAGTGCCCCATCTGTTTCCTGTGCTATCCGTGCCTGAACAAGAGCCGGTGTTGTTCGAGCGAGATCTGCACGGAGTGCTACCTGCGCGTGCGTGCGCCGTCCAACGCGCCGGAGGAGTACGACCGCGCGGGAAGGCGGCTCCTTCGCCCGCCGAAGTGCCCGTTCTGCAAAACGGAGGGGTACGGAGTGGCTTTCGGCGGCGCCAAATCAGACGCCGATCGCGCCGCCGAGGCGGAGGAGAGAGCGGCGCTCGCGAAGGCGCTCGAGGCGGCGCGCGCCGCCGAGCTCGCCGAGCAGACCGAGCGCAGGGCGCGCCGCGCGAGCGTCGAGGCGCGCCGCGCGAGCGTCGAGGCACCGAATGACCCGTCGAGCGCCTCCGCGGCGCAAACGCCGGGCGCCATCGCGGATGGCGCGGACGGCGCGGACGGCGAGCCTCTTCCCGAGTCCCTTCCTTCCTCGCCGGTGCCCGTCGGGTGGGAAGAGGAGTACGCGGCGATGACCCCGACCCCGCCGGAGGATCCGGCGGTCGGTTCAAACCGCGTACTCCTCGATCGCCACGGTGGCGATCGCGGCGCGTACCGAAGCGCTTCGTTCATACGAAGCGCTTCTTCGTTCGGAGAGCATCCGAGGACGCGCGCGCCGAGAGAGAGTCGAGCATCCGAGGAGGAGGCGCGGCGGCGCGCCTCGCGGCGCGACTTTCCCGCGACGACCACAACATCGTCGTCGTCGCGGCGGGGCGCTCGCGCGCGGGCGTTTCTGCCCGCGGGCACGGCGTTCCTGCCGCGGAACCCGCGCGGAAACGCGGAGCCGCTCACCGGCGACCCGGCGCAGCACCGCGCCGGCGGGATCGGGCTCGGGTCCTCGCGCGGCGGGCCCGCCTCGGGCGGACACGAACCGCACGCGTCGCGCGAGGCCCGCTCCGGAGACGAGCGCCGCGTGCTGCGCGAGATTGCGAGGCGCGCGGAGTCGCGGCGCGAGCGCCGGCGGATGGTCGCCGAGCGCGACGCGCCGCGCGGCGGCGAGGACGGCGACGGCGGCGACGGCGGCGACGGCGGCGACGGCGACGAGGCTTTCCTGGCTCGCGTGCGCGATTTCATACCGGCGCGGCTCCTGGAGGAGTCCTTCGGGGACCTCGGCGGCGAGGACGTGGATGGCGAGGAGGCCTTGGACGTCGCCGCGAGCAGGGCGCTGGACATAGACGACGTGATGATGATGGAGGCGGTGTACCTGTCCTTGCAGGAGCAGGAGGAGGCGAACCGGCGGCGCGCCGACGCGCCGAGTGGGGGACGCGCCGACCTCGCCCGGGACGCGAGCGCGGGCGCGGCGGCGGCGGCGGCGGCGGCGGAGGCGGCGGAGGTGGAGGAGGCCATCGCGCTCGTCGCCGCGGCGGAAGCGGCGGAAGCCGCGGAGCGTGCGGGGAGGAGCGCGGCGACGACGACGACCGCACGCGTCGACGCGTCGCGGGAGGCGACGGAAGACGCGGAAGGCGCCGGGGCGACGCGAAGCTCGTCGGGCGAGCTCGAGCTCGAGCGCGACGAGGTTTCCGGCAGACGCGAGGCTCCGGAGGGGGTTTCCGTCGTCCACCTCTCGGCCGATTCCTCGGTCGACGAAGCCGGTCTGACCGGCGACGAGGCCGAAACCGACGAAACCGAAACCGGGGAGACCGACGCGTTCGATGCCGTGGATGAATCTCTGGCGGCGCTCGAAGCCGAGGCGTCGCGCATCACCGCGCGCCGCGTCTCGCCGCTCAGCCGCCGACCCGCGACGCCGCCCGCCGCGGCGGACGCGGACGCGGACGCGGAGAAGAGCTCTCCGCGCGCGCCGCCGCCGGACGCGGACGATACAGCGTATCCGGCCGTAGAGATCGGGGCGCCCGCGCTCGAAGCGGAGCCCGAGGCTGAGGCGGCACGAGCGAGCGCGGATGCCGCCGGAGCGCCGCGCGCCGGCGAGGAAAAAAAAAACGCGCCGGAAGAGAACGAGCCCGCGCCCGACCCCGCGGCCCGCGGCTCCGAGACCCTTCCCTCGGCGCCGGGGGCGGGGGCGGGGGCGGGGGCCGGGACGGATGCGGTCGCGGAGACGGCGGGAGATGCGCACGATGCGAACGCGAACGTGGAGCGCGCTCTCGAATCGGTCGAGCGAGCGTCCTCAGCTCCGTAGCTTTCTCAACGTTCAGTCGTCGCGCTCGGTCTTTTTTCACCGCGCACTCGCTTTTTGTTCGCTCCGCCGCGGCGGTCACCGTCACGTCTCCTCGCCCCGCGGCTCTCTCGGCGCCTCCCTCGGCGCCTCCCTGGGCGCCTCATCGCCTTCCCGCGGCTCTCTCGGCGCCTCCCTCGGCTCCTCTCCGTCCTCCGGCTCGTCCTGCGCGCGGCGCGCGAGGTCCAGAATCTGCGCCGGCGTCAGGTCCGGGTGCATGCCAGTCAGGAAGTGCATCACGGTGGGCGCGGGCGCCACCTCGCGCATGGCGTGCTCGCCGGTGTGGTTCTGGTTGAACCTGCCCCGCACGGTTTTCGTCCCCGCGCCCGCGTGGAGAGACTCGTAGCACCGCGCGCACAGGTCGAAGCCCATCGCCGTGGACGAGCAGTCCGCGCAGGTGAAGCGCCGCCCGCGGATGGGGTACTCGCCGCACCCGTCGCACCCCACGGCGTGGTGCACGAAGGCGTCCGGACGCGCCACGCCGGTGACCTGCAGGAACCGCTCGGCGAGCGTGCCGTTCGCGGCGGGCGGGCCCCCCTCACGCGAAGGGCTCGAGGGAAAAACGCGCGCGGTGGGGGGGTCGGAGCACGCCAGGGGACGGGGATCCCCGGGGGCGTCCTCGCCGTCGCCGCGTCTCTCCCCGGCGAACGCGCGCGTCAGGGCGCGCAGCGGGAGGCACACCGCGGGCGGCGCGTTTCCGACGACGCGAGCGTCGCAGACGGGGCACCGGTTTTTTAGACGCGGTCGGAGTCTCGCGATTCGCGAATCGTCCGGCGCTTCCGACGCTTCCGACGCTTCCGAGGTCGCATCGCGATCGTCGCGAAAGTCCAAACGCGTTTCGGCGCACGTCGCGCACGCCGCGTGGCCGCACGTCAGAACCACCGGGTCGCGTAACGCGTGCCCGCGTTCTACAAACGAGTCCGGACCGTCCGTGCGGTCGTCACGGAACCCGCACAGAAACACGCGCTCGAGCGCGGGATCGTCCGCGCCGCGCACCGCCGGAGCGCGCTCGAGCGCGTCGAAGAACGCGAGCGGAGACGCGTTCTTCGCGTCGTCGTCGTCGTCGTCGTCGTCGTCGTCGTCGTCGTGGTTTTTTTTGTCGGTCAACCGCAACGCGCCGAGGTCGAGGTCCAGCGCGGGGCTGGGGGAGAAGCACTCCTTGGTCTCCTCCTCCTCGTGCGTTTCGCGCAGGCGCCGCGCGTACTCCGCGGGGAACGCGCGCGCCAGGAAGCGGTGCAGCGGGACGCACACGTCGGGGAGGTGCTCGAAGGGCCGGCGACACGTCGGGCAAGCGCTCGCGCCGAAGTGGTCCATCGCTCGGTGCACGCACCAGAAGCATCCCGCGTGCCCGCACCTCGGGACCGCGGGCTTGCACATGGGCTCCTCCAGGCACACCGCGCACCGCCAGTCGCTTACGTCGAGCGACATCGTCGCGAACGGGGTTGATTGACCCCGCGGACGCCGCCGCGCCCCTCGGAGTGGTCGAGGATGTCACTCTGAAAACGCCTCGCAGGGACTGTGAGTTTTACACTCATCGTCGCGAAGCACGCCGCGACTGCGCCACGCAGCGAGTCCGCGAGTCGTTTTGAGCTGTTGGGTTTTCTTTTCTGGTTCGCCCGATCTGAGCGCGAGCCAGATCTGAGCTGCGAGCCGAGGCCACGCACGCTCGCTCCGCGAACATGGGGGAGCTCAAGATGGAGAAGAAAGGCGACGCCGAGCTGGCAAAGATTACGGCCGAAATCGACGCCCTGAAGGAAGAGGCTGCGCAGGTGCGTCTCTCGCTGAAGCGCGACGCTTTGAAATGACGTCCCGCGAACCAGGCGCCACGCGTGAGGCGCACGCGACCGAACCGGGTCGTCGTGTCACCCGCTGACCCCACTGACGCCCCCATTTCCGTCCACGCAGCCCGGTAAGCTGACCGAGGTCATCGAGAAGATGCTCGCGCACGAGAAGACCTACCGCCTGGTGCGTCCCGCCCCCCGTTTCTCCGAACGCGCGTTCCCAGATCCAGATCGCGGTCGCGCGAACGTGTCCGTTAAACGCGGAGGGCTGACCTTCCTCTCGTCACCTTTCGCTCTCGTCGCGCGTCTCGCGCCTCGCAGCAAGCCGATTTCGCCGCGACCCCCCGCTTCTGCGTCGCGATCCTCGAGGTGCTGCACCGCGCGGGCGACTGGAAGGGCGTCAACGAGCACATCGTGCTGCTCTCCAAGCGCCGCGCGCAGCTGAAGCAGGCGGTTGGCGCGCTGGTGAAGGAGGCGATGGGGTACGTCGAGAAGGCGCCCGACATGGCGACGAAGGTGGCGCTCATCGAGACGCTCGGCGCGGTGACGTCGGGGAAGATCTTCGTGGAGGTGGAGAAGGCTCGGCTGACCCGCCAGCTGGCGAAGATCAAGGAGGAGCAGGGCAAGCCCGAGGAGGCGGCGGAGATCATGCAGGAGGTGGCGGTGGAGACGTACGGCGCGCTGTCCAAACGCGAGAAGGTGTTTTTCATCGAGGAGCAGGTGCGGCTGTGCCTGGACAAGAACGACCACGTGCGCGCGCAGATTTTGTCCCGCAAGATCAACCCTCGGTCGTTTGACGAGATCGTGAAGAGCGAGAAGAAAGCCGCGCTGGAAGCCGCGCGCAAGGCGGGCGAGGACGTGCGGCAGATGGACCTGGACGCCGCCGCGGCGATGAGCGCGGAGGAGCGGGAAAAGGAGCGTCTGGCGAAGAACGCCAACGTCGAGCACGCGGAGGGGTACTACGAGGCGACGGACCCGAGCATCCCGCAGGTGGAGCAGCTCCGCTTGAACTACTACCGCCTGATGATCCGGTACCACGCGCACGCCGACGACTACCTGGAGATGTGCCGGTGCTACCAGAACGTCATGGCGTGCGACCTGGTGAAGGAGGACGAGGCGGCGCGCGCCCAAGCCGCCAAGCGCGCGGCGTGGCTGGTGGTGCTGGCGGCCACCTCGCCCATGCAGCAGGACCTGCTGCACCAGATCAGCAAGGACGCGCGCCTGGCGGATCTGCCGCTGCACAAGCAGCTCACGAAGCAGTTCACGACGAAGGAGATCATCCACTGGGACACGCTGGCGGAGGCGTTTGCGGCGGAGATGGCGGCGGAGACGGAGCTGTTCGGCGGCGAGAAGGGCGCGGCGAGGCGGGAGGATTTACGGCGCCGGGTCATCGAGCACAACCTGTTGGTCGTCGGGGCGTACTACAAGCGGGTGCGCCTCGATCGCCTCGGCGAGCTGCTGTGTCTGGACGCGAAGGAGACGGAGAAGAGGCTGTCGGACCTGGTGGTGGCGAAGAAGGTGTCGGCGCGCATCGACCGTCCGGGCGGCGTCGTGGACTTCAACCCGGACTCGCGCGGCGCGGACTGGCTCCTGAACCAGTGGGTCGGGAAGGTGGACAAGCTGCTGGACGTGCTTGACAAGAGCAACCACCTGATCCACAAGGAGGCCATGGCGCACAAGGTGTCACTGGAGTGACGACACCAAAGTGACACGCGACGGCGCGCGACGGATCGAGCCGCTCGTCGGTACCCTCTTTCGACGCTTTTAAGAATCTGGCCAGCGCCGGCGACGCGATCGTCTTTCGTTCTCGCGTCGACGATCCGCGCCCGTCGTTTCCCTAACACTACTGTCACTATCACGGACTACTACACACGTCTACTGAGACGCCGTTTCCGCACGTATCGCTCGGGCGCGTCACACGCGAGGATCCTACGACCTCGGTCGGCGCGGTGTCCCACGCGCTGCTTTTTTCTCCCCGATCCCCTCCTCGCCCCGTGGCTTCTCCCCGTACACCACCGCGACGAACTTCCCGGACGCGTCCGGCATGTTGCAAGCGTTCGCGCACGCCGTCTGGCACTTCTCCAGCGCCTCGTCCGCCATCGCGGACGAAGACGCGCGCTCGCACGCGGCGAGACACCCGGTTTCGCACGCGTCCTCGCGAGTGTTAAACCCCTCGTGCAAATCGCCCTGCGTGGCGATGGCCTGCCTGTCCAACCCCTCCACCTGAGCGAAGACGCGGATGTTGTGATGCACGCGGTGCGACGGGTCGTCTTCGTCCGACGTTGTCGTCACTAGACCGCGCACGCGCACCCAGTTGAACATCGTCGACGCTCGCGGAGCCGCCAGGCGGGACTCGCGCGGCGACGAATGCGCTCGTGCCTTTCCCGAAACTTTTCTTCGTTTTATCCGAAACGAGATGTATCGTCGACGTTCGCGTCCGGGGGAGCGAGACGCGCCGGCACTCCCGGCACTCGCGGGCACTTCACACGGCGCGCGTCGGTGATATATCGTCGCGAACGATGTCCCGCGCGGTCGCGTGCGCGTCGACGTCCTTCGCTTCTCTCGGTGATGCGACCGTCGCTCGGGGGCGTTCGGCACCCTCGATCGCCCTCCCCCGCTCTGCACCCCGCACACGGCTCTTGGGTTCGCGCCGCGCGCGCCTCGCCGCCGCGTCGGCGCGCGCGACCGCCGAGGCGCGCCTCGCGCTGCAGAGCGCGTTCGAGCGCGCGGACATGCCCGTCTCCGGCGGCGGCGCGGTCACCGTGCGCGCGCTGCGCGGCGAGGACGTGCGGCGCGTCGCGGAGGTGATGCTGGAGGCGTTCAAGGGCACCCCGGACGAGCGTCCGCGCGCGCGCGTGGCCAAGTACCTCGTCGACCGGTGCGCGCCGGACCCCGACCAGGTGTGCCTGGTGGGCGTGCTGGACGGCGACCCCGTCGCCATCGCGTCGCTCAGCTTCACGGAGGAGGCCCGGGGCTTCCCCAACGGCGCCGACGGTGCCCCCCGCGGCGCGGCGAGCGGGAGCCGCTCCATCCCGTGCCCCGCCGACGCGGCGTACCTGTGCAACGTCGCCGTCGACGCGCGTCACCGGGGGCGCGGGATCGCCAAGCGCGTGTTGCTCGCCGCGGAGGCGCTCGCGCTGGAGATGGGGCACGACAGCGTGTGGCTGCACGTGCGCGCGTCGGATCCGGTGGCGTTCGGGCTGTACGAGCGCGCGGGGTACGAGGTGCGGGCGAGGGAAGGCGACGCCGGCGACGGAAAGAAAAACGCCTCCGGCGCCCTGCTGGGCGCGCTCTTCGGGGCGCTCGATCGAAACGACGAGACGCGCGACGTAGCGCTCATGCGCAAGACGCTTCTTCCTGCTGATGAGACGATGTAAGATATTTACCTACGTAGTACCTTGCGGTGGTGTTACTATCGACACATCATCTAGCTAGCTCGTAGATGCGTGTTTCTCTGCGTCTCTGCTCATGGCTAATAGCTACCCGCGGCCGACCTTGCCGATGGCGGAGTCCGTCTTCGGGTCGCCCGTGTACTCCTGCATCCCGACTAAAAGCGCGTCCACCGCGGTTTGCAGCTCGCGCATGTCGTTCACGTGCAGCACGCGCAGCACGGCCACCGCGGCGCGCACGGTCTCGTCCGAGCCGGAAGGGCCTCCCAGGTCCATTCCGGGCGGGAAGTCGCGGAGCGCCGAGAGGTTCCACGACGCCTTTTCTGTTTGTTTTTCCTTCTCCGCGCGCTCCACGGCGTCCCAGAAGGGCGCGACGAAGCGCTCCACCGCGCGCGCGCACGCGCGCGTCAGCGCCTCGACGCCCCCCCCGCTGTCGCCGCCCCCCTCGCGCATCGCCGCCTCGGCGTCGACGTCCAGCGCGCGCGCGAGCTCCACCAGTTTCGACCGGAGCGCCGGGTCGGACAGGTTCGCCATCTGCGGGCGCGGCGCGCCATCGCGGGAGGCGGCGGCGACGGGGGCGACGCGTTGGCGCTTCGCGTCGGGCGGTCCCGAGGTCCCCACCCCGAGTTTCAGGGTCTTCACAACCGCGCCCAGCGCGTCCGCGTCGTCGCGGTAGTCGAGCGCCACCGCGCTGGACAGCAGGTGGTCGAACGCGCGCGCCGTCTCCTTCGGGTTCGTCGCGTCCGCCGGACACGACGTCTCGCGCGCGAGCGCGGCGAACGCGCTCGGCCATTCCCCGGAGTCGATGGCCCTCAGAGGCCCGCGCGCGTCCATGGGCGTGGCACGGATCTTCGTGTCCTCCAGCCAGACCACGAGCTCGCGGAACGCCTTGTCATTCAAATCCAAGGGAGGCGCGCCCTTCGCGTACCCCAGCGCCTCGAGCGCAGACGCGCGCGTCCGCGCGCTCATCGCGAAGTGAACGAAAGCACGAAACGCGCTGAGGTTGGAACGTTCGCCGTCGGAGGTTTCGAGGCGACTGGGCGTTTTCGTGAACACGAGACGCGACGCGCGCTCAGCGCCACTGTCCCGGGCGCAGGATCACGCGCGCGAAACGCCTCGCGTCGCGCGCCCGTCGTCGGCGATGGCGCCGCACCACCGCGCCGCGGACGTCGCCGCCGGCCAAGAGCCCGCGCGCGTTTCCGCGGACCCGTCGCGTCGCCTCGACGAGCCCGAGGAGCGAACGTCCCCTCGGTCGAGTCGCGCGCGCGCGGTGACGGACGCGACCGGAGGCACGCCCATCGCGACCCTTCACGCCGCGCTGGACTCGCACCCGCTCGAGAGACGCCCGCGCGCGTGGCGAACGTGGGTTTCCCGCCGCTCGCGGCGACTCGACGAGGGTCTCCGCGGGCGCGAGCCCGGGCCCGCGGAGACCCTCCAACTCAAAAAAAAAAGAGAAGGAGGCACGTTTCGCGCGCTCGTCTGGAAAAACGCGCGCGTGAAAACGCGCGGCGCGGCGGCGTTTTGTTTCGTCCTGGAACTCGGCGTCCCGGTGGCGTTCGTGCTGCTGATGTGCCTGCCTCGAATGCTGGTCAGCGACCACGAGCAGCCCGCGGTGTTCCACCGCGTGGCGCCTCTCGAGTCGCTGGCCTGGAGTCGTAAACCCCCGAGCGCGCGCGCGGCGCGGCTCATCTTCTCGCCGCGCACGCCCGCGGCGCGCGCCGTCGCCGAAGCCGCGGGGGTCACGCTCGTCTGCGGCCCCGACGTGCGGGAAGACACCGGGCGATTCGCGGTGGCACCGCAGACAGACGACGAAGACACCCTAAACCCTGTCTTCGCGAGTTTCGCGCAGCAGGTCGCGGCGGCGGCGGCGCTCGACCTGGACCTCGCCGCCGTCCTCGCCGGGACGGGGGGGCGCTCGAGCGTTTCGGGGCGTTTCGAAGCCGTCGGCCCCGTCCGCCCCAGCGGCGGCGATTCCCTCGACCTCGTTTTGGACCCGGAGATCACGCGCACGTGTCTCGCGGACCCGATAGCGTGCGCCGACCTCGCGGCTTCCGCGGTGCGCCTCCGTGCCGACCCGCCGATCGCGCTGGACTCGCCTCTGTTCGCGCCGCCCGCCGAGCTGCGCGCGTCGTTCTGCGCGGCGTCGTGCGTGGACGAGGCGGCGTGTCGGCGCCGGGTCCTGGACGAGTTCCTGGTCGGCGTGGACACCGCCGAGGAGGCGCAGGCGCTCGCGCTGGGCGAAGTGCGGCGTCCCGAGGGAGACCTCGCGTCGGGGCCGCGGTGGACGCCGGCGATGGCGGTGGTTTCGCTGCCGCCGGATGACGTACTCCGCGCGCCGCGCGCGAGGCGCGTGGAGTACGTCATCCGCGTGAACGCCTCGGACACGCCCACCGGCGCGTCCGGCCCGAAGTGGGCGCAGGAGAAGCTCGTGCGGTGGGTCGTCGGCGAGGACGACAAGTGGCGCGAGTACTGGACGTACGTCAACGTGCAGCGCGCGTTTGATCAAGCCCTGCTTTCTCTGGCGCTCTCTGGGCGGGACGAGGCTTTCGCGGACGGAGACGCTTCCGCTTCCGGCGACGCTTCCGCTTCGGCGTCTCTTCCGCTTCCACGTGGCGTTCGGCTGGACGTGCGCGTGAAGGCCTACCCGTTCCCCGCGTACAGCACGAACCTCGGGTCCACCTACGCCGCCGTTTTTTTCGGGCTCGCGTTCGTGTTCGCGTTCGTCATCGCCGCCGCGTCCATGTGCCAGAGCGTCGTGCTCGAGAAAGAGCTGAGGCTGCGCGAGGGGCTGGAGCTCATGGGCGCGTCGCGCCGCGCGTACTGGGGCTCGTGGTTCACCACGTCCTACGCGTCGCTCGCGCTGGTGTCTTTCCTGGTCGCGGCGATCGGGTCGTACCCATTCAAACACACGGACTGGACCGTCACCTTCACGTTTCTCTGCGTCTGGTCCGCGCAGCTCGTCTGTTTCTGCTTCTTCCTCAGCGCGTGCTTCCGCGACGCCAAAGTCGCCGCCGTGGCGGGGGCGCTGGCGTACGTGCTCACCTGGACGCCGGGCGTCGCCGCGGCCGCGGCCGCGCCGGACGGCTCCAGCGCGTGGCTCGCGTGCACGGCGCTGATGCCCGCGAGCGGCGTGTACATGTGGGGCTGGGCCGTCGCCATCCTCGAGAACGCGCAGAGGGGCGCCCGGTGGGACACGCTGTTCCGCAACCTGCTCGCCGACGACGAAGCCTCCGGCGCCGCCTCGGGGACCTTCTCGGCCGGGGGCGTGCTCGTGGTCGCGCTCGCCAACGCGCTCGCGTACGGCGCGCTCGCGTGGGCGGCGGATTGCGGCGCCCTTCGCGCCCTCCCCGCGCGCGCGGCCGCGGCTTTCGCGTGGCCAACCCCGAAGCGCGGAGGCGGCCGAGAAGGTGAAGCGAGACGTTCCCCGAGACGTTCCGAGACGGAACGGAAGAGCGGGATCGCCGCGGCGTCCGCCGGCGCGTGGGACGTCGCGGCGATCCCGAACGGCATCGAGCGAGACCGTTCCGCGAACCTCCCGACCGAGCCGCACCCGCACGCCGCCGTCCGCGTCGCGAACGTCTCCAAGACGTTCGCGGGGACCACGCGCGCGCTGGACGGCGTGTCCTTCGCCGCGCGCCGCGGCGAAATCACGGCGCTCCTCGGGCACAACGGCGCCGGGAAGACGACGCTTCTGTCGTTGGTGACTGGCGCGACGTCTGATTTCGAAGGCGACGCGTTCGTCGACGGCGTCGACGTGAAGAAACACCCGCGACGCGCCAGGGCATCGCTCGGGGTCTGCCCCCAGCACGACGTGCTGTGGCCCTCGCTCACGGCAAGGGAACACCTCGAGCTGTTCGCGGCGTTACGGGCGCCCGACGCGGAGGTCGCCGGTTCAGTTCCGGGCGGAGGCGAACGCGCCGCGGCGCGCGTCGCCGCGTCGCTCGCCGCCGCCGGCTTGGCGCGCGACGCCGATCGGCTCGCGGGAACGCTCTCCGGCGGGCAGAGGCGCAGGCTGAGCCTGGCGATCGCGTTCATCGGCGAGCCGAGCGTGGTGCTCCTGGACGAGCCCACCGCGGGGATGGACCCGCTCGCCAGGAGGCACGCCTGGGACGTCATACGAAAAATGGCGGGGCGCCGCGGCGGGGCGCCGCCGGCGGCTGAAAAAAAGGCACCCGTCTCCGTGTTGCTGACCACGCACTTCATGGACGAAGCGGACGCGCTGAGCGACCGCGTGGCGGTCATGCACTCCGGGAAGCTGGCATGCGCGGGGTCGCCCTTGTTCATCAAGGCATCTTTCGGGGGCGGGTACGTCCTGCGCCTGCGTGTGCGCCGCGACGCCGACTTCGGGGCGATCGAAAGCGTCGTGCGACGCGCCTGCGTCGAGACGGCGCCGCTTTCTTTCGCCGACGGCACCGACGCGCGCGCCGAGGTGGGCTCGCGCGTCGCGACGGCGGTCGCGACAGTCGCGCTGCCGTCCTCGGCGCGGGCCTCGTTCCCGGCGCTCCTCGAGGCGCTGGAGGGCGCGCGCGGCGAGGCCATCGGCGTGCTCGAGTGCGGCGTCGGGTGCGCCACGCTGGAGGACGCGTTCCTCAACGTTGCCGACCGCGCGGACGGCGCGCCCCCGGGGAGGACGCGCGTCTCGGCGGCGGCGGCGTCCGCGTCCGCGTCTGAAGAAACGGACGCGCGTTTGAAGACGCAGACGCCGAGACGTGCGCGTGACGAGCGAACGAACGACCAGAGGACACGACCACGCGTGGTCGCGGGAAACAAAACGGTGACGTTTCTCGCTCAGACGCGCGCGACGTTCTGGAAACGCGCCGTACACTGCCGCCGCACGTTCCCGTCCACCGTCGCGGGAACGCTCCTGGCGCCGCTCCTGTTCGCGGTGGCCGGCTTGGCGGCGTCCTCGGCGGCGTCGCGGCGCGCCGGTGACCCGCTTCCAGCCTCCATGCTCGACCGCTCGTTTCTCGGCGACGCGCCGATAGGCGTCGCTTCCAGCGCGGGGAGACACGCGTTCGTCCCGGGATCGGCGCTGTCGGTCCCGGCGGACCCGTCGGACGTCGTCGCCTTCGCCGGAGACGCGCTGGCGCGCCTCGCGGAGGACGGCGCCGTCGCGCCGTTTGCCGGCGTGGACCGCGTGTGGGATTGCGCGGCGGACGCGCCCGTTCTGGACGCGTGCGCGCACACGTGCGCGTCGTGCGGCCCGTACGAGACCGCGCGGCGACCCACGGACACGCTCGAGGACGCGCTCGCGGAGAAGCTCGCGGAAACCTTCTCGAGACCTCAAAACCTCTCCTCTCCGAGCGCTTCGAGCGCTCCGGTGTTCGACGCCTTCGCGTCGTTGGACGGC
>Ga0181560_10004099_pt1 | contig 13295 bp, 4 predicted proteins | sample 011ome_20_FD_133751 | JGI IMG/M metagenome (GOLD analysis project Ga0181560, IMG submission 133751) | Coastal salt marsh microbial communities from the Groves Creek Marsh, Skidaway Island, Georgia - 011509CT metaG (megahit assembly) | ecosystem: Environmental > Aquatic > Marine > Intertidal zone...
CGAGAAAACGCGTGGTGCGCTCGACGCGGCGCGCAGTGCTGCGGCGCCGCGGTGGGGCGTGCGCGGCCGGTCGAGGCGTCGAGACCGCTCCGAGCCCGCGCGCGCTGCGGGGAAGGGAAGGGCCGGGGGAACGTCTGGAGTGTCGCGCGGTCAGGCTGGAGATGGGCTTTTTCGACGCCGCCAGGGCGTTCGGCGCTGTCGTCCACCCCCTGCACTACGCCAAGGCGTGGTACTTCGTCTCCTTCGCCGCCTACGCGTGCATGACCCCGTACCTGCCGCTGTTCTACGAGCGCTGGGGCTTGAGCTCGACGGAGATCGGGTACGTCAACGCGTTGCGCCCCCTGGTGGGCTTCGTCGCGACGCCGGCGTGGGGATGGGTCGCGGACGTCACGGGCAGGCACAACGCCATCTTCTTCTGGAAAACCGTCAGCCAAGCCGCGGGGTACGCGGCGCTGGGTTTTTTCGTGCCCAAGACGTTCGCGGCCATCTTCGCGTACGTGTTCGTGCTCGAGGGGACGTGCGCGGCGACCATGACGCTGGCGGACGCGGCGACGGGGACGATGTGCCGCCGCGCGGCGGCGCGGAACGAGACCCCCGCGTTCGGCACGAGCTACGGCGAGATCCGCCTGTGGGGCGCCGTATCCTGGGGGTTTATCTTCGGGCCGCTCATGGGCGCCGCGTTGACGTACCTGCCGACGGACGCGGCGAACCGCGCGCCGTTCGTGGCGTACCCCGTGCTCTTGGCGATGAGCGCCGCGACCACGCTGGGGTTCGATTTCTCGCCGCTCGCGGCGGCGGATGGGGGAAAAAGCGACGCGCGCGACGAGGACGAGGACGCGCGCGAGAAGAATCTCGCGGAAGAATCTCGAGATCTCGCGACGCGCGACGAGGCGCTCTTGGGTTTAGGATCAGTCTCCACCGCGACGGCGACGATCGAAGACGCGTCTTTTGAGAATGACGAATCGTCTTTTGAGAAAAACGGGACGCCGCGTCGAGCGGGTCTTGAAAACGCGTCGCTGGCGACGCAGACGCTTCGCGCGGTGACGCGCCCGGCGGCGGCGGCGACGTTTTTGGCGTTCCTGGTGATGTCCGCGTCGATGGCCGTCACGGACACCTACCTGTTCCTCTGGATGGAGCAGCTGGGTGCGTCGCGCCTGTGCATGGGTGTCGCGCTCGGGTTCACCTGCGTCAGCGAGGTGGTGGTGTTCAAGAAGGAGGCGCGGATAAAAAAGGCCATCTCCACCGAAGGCTCCGTCGTGCTCATCTTGTTCTGCTACGCGGCGAGGCAGTGGTTCTACGCGGCTCTTCCGTTTTTGAACGCCGCGACGCCGCTCGGCACTTGGATCGTCCTACCCGCGCAGCTGCTGCACGGCATCACGTTCGGGCTGTTCTGGTCCGTGGGCACCGCGTTCGCGCAGAAGATCGCGCCCGAGGGCGCGGCGAGCTCCGTCATGGGCGTCTTCGGCGGCGCCAACGCGGGCGGGAGCTTCTTGGGATCCGTGCTCGGCGGCGTCGCGTTCCGGAAACACGGAGGCGACGGTCTGTTCGCGGGGATCGGGGTGATGAACTTCGCGTTCGGGTGCCTGGCGTACGTCGCGCTCATGACCCCGGCGCTCGGGGGGCTGAGGCGGTCGCGTAGCCTCGCGAACCTCGCGAACCTCGCGGCGAGACGGAACGGCGGCGGCGAGGGTCGTTTTCGATTTTTCGGAAAGAGAGCTTTCGGCGCGGGGTATCGACCAGTCGCGGAGTCGGACGAAGTGGAGATGGGCGTCTCGCCGACGGCTCGGGTCGCGGCGGAGACGCGGGCGTAGATGAAACAAGCCCGTCGTGTTACGTAGCTCTAGAAGAACACGCGATGATCGTCGCGTCGGCTCCCTCGTCGCGTCGTCGGAAGCGGCGGCGACCGACGTAAGTTGACCGTGAATTTGCGTTTTCATCCGATCCATTTGAAAGGTACTTGAAAGGCAAACAAGGGGCGTTTTCGCTGACAGTGATACGGGGAATACAAAGACTTTCTTTCTTTCTTTGTTCGACACTCCAAATCGGGAGTTCGGGCTTCGGGTTTGGCCTTTCTCGTTGGGCGACGCAATTGTCGTCCGATTCGACACGGGGCGTGTTGACGCGCCATATAGACCCGCGACCGGGGCGGCCGGGGTCGTCGTCCCTGGGCGAGAGGCGAAACGACGAGATGCGGGCGTCGTCGGCGGCGCGCTCGGGGGTGGGCGCGCGGCTGCCTGGGAACCCGGACCGGGACGGCGGGCACGACACAGGGATGAGTGAGGACATGCGAGCGAACTCGATGCTGAGCGATGAGTCATCTGGGAGGAGCTTGCGGAGTGCCCCCAGCTCGCGGCAGAAGTCCGTGCAGCTCATGCGAGAGGGGGGGTTGAACAGCATCCGGGTACGTGTACGCTGAATCCACCGCGCGCCGCGCGGGATCTTTCCCGCCGTCGTCCATCCTCGCGTAACCCCGCGCTCGAGAAGACGCCCGCTCGCGTTTCGCGTTCTTTTGACCGCCCGCGGTCGCAATTGCACCCGGCGCGTTCAACTCGCGCCGCGCGGGATCGAGCCGCGGGAACCGGATCGGGCGACGCGGCGGGAGGCTCAGCTCATGCTACCGTCATCTCCCGAGATTTCCGCTCGTCCGCGGCCGAAATCGGGCCGCGATCGGTGCCCCGCCCCGGGCCGCGTTCGACACACCCGCCGCGTCAGCGTAGGGCGGAACAAGAAACTCACACCCGTTTCCCTCCCGCCATCCCCGACGAAATAACAACCGATCGACGATTTTGGTTTTTTCGCCCGCCCGTTCGCCGACGCCGACCGCGAACGAACCCACCGCACGAACGCGTCACCTACCTGAACGCCATCCCCAACGCGCGCGATACCCACCACCGCGACCGTCTTCCAATCGCAGACCGTGTTGATCGAGAAGTCTCTGGGCGTGTTGACTGCGGAGAACCCGATTCGGAAAATCGCGATCCGCGCGTGTTTCCACCCGCACTTCGATCGCGTGGTCTTGGGCGTCATCGCGCTGAACTGCGTGTTCCTCGCGATGGACAGCAAAGCGCCGGGGTTCGCGGAGACGACGCAGGGGAACGTGGTGAAGTATTCCGAGCAAGTGTTTCTGGCTTTGTTCTGCGCGGAGATGGCGGCGAAAATCATCGCCACGGGGTTCCGGGGGCACCCCAACGCCTACCTCGCCGATAACTGGAACAGGCTGGACTTCTTCGTCGTCATACTCGGCGTGCTCGCCGCGCTGGACCTGGGGAACTTCTCGGCGATCCGCGTCGTGCGCGTGTTGCGACCGCTACGAACGTTACAGGGGTTCGCGGGGATGCGAAGGCTGGTGGTAACACTTCTGCGCTCGATGCCGCTGCTGTTCGACGTCACCGTGCTGGTGTCGTTCCTGTTCTTCACCTTCGGCTTGGTCGGCGTGCAGCTGTACTCGGGGGCGTTTACGTCTCGGTGCTCGACGCTCGCTAACGCGCCGGCGGACTGCTCGCTGTGCGGTCGGAGCGACGCCGTGGACGCCGCCACCGGCTGCGACGTCGACGCGTGCGCGGCGAGCTTCGCCGCCGCCGCCGAAAGCGGGTGGGCCCCGATGTGGGTCGCGACGGAAGCCGACGAGACGTGCGGCGGCGCTTCCAGCGCGAAGTGGCCTTTCGTGGACGCGCATTCGCCGGCGGGGTACAAGTGCCCCGCCGGTTCCGACGCGTCGTTTTGCCACGGCGGGTTCGAGAACCCCAACTACGGCATCACGAGTTTCGACAACGTGGCGGACGCGTGGCTCACGATTTTCCAGTGCATCTCGCTGGAGGGGTGGACGGACGTCATGTACTACGCGAAGGACGCGGTGAGCCCGTGGTCGTGGGTGTACTTCACGTCCATGATCATCCTCGGCGCCTTCTTCGCCGTCAACCTGGCGCTCGCGGTTCTGTTCGTCTCCTTCGTGGACGGGAAGCAGGCGGCGGCGGCGGAGGGGGACGAGAGCGCGCGCGGCGGCAAGGGGGCGATGAGCGCGCTGCTGGCGGGGGAGGACCAGACCGAGGACGCGTACCAGGAGATGCAGCTGGCGACGCTTACCGGCAAGCTCGAGCGCGTGGGCACGTTCGATCACGGGAGCGGGCGGAAACCGATGGACATGACCGTTGGAGACCGCGTCGGCGCGACGGCGGTGGTCGAGTCCGCGGAGACGAGCGCGAAAACTTTCGCGTCGCCTCCGACGTCGCCCGCTTCGGTGGCGACGCCGTCGGGGGTGGGCGCTTCGTTCGGCTCGATTTCGAACCGCGTTACGCCTCTGCCCGCGTCGAAGATGCGCTCGCGGACTCATGGAGACGCGGGGACCGGCTCGCCGTCCGGCGGGCGCACGCCGTGGCTGGACGAAGGCTTCGAGGACGTCATGAGCTGGGTCCTGTCCAAGGGGGCGGAGGTGGAGGACGTGCGCGTGGGCGACGACGGCGTGGTGTACGTCTCCGCGCCTTCATTTTCCGCGCGCGCGCAGCGGACGTGCCGCCGGCTGGCGACGAGCACGAAGATGGCCTCGCTGACGATGTTCCTGATCATCACGAACACCGTACTCATGGCCTCGGAGTTCTACGGCATGCCGAAGGCCATGGCGACGGCGTACGAGGCGGTGAACTACTTCATCACCTCGTACTTCGCGCTTGAGATGGCGGTGAAGCTCGTCGGCTTGACTCCGCGCGGGTACGTCGCGGACAAGTTCAACATCTTCGACGGCGTGGTGGTGATCGTGTCCGTGGTGGAGCTGATCATCACCAGCGCCACCGGGGACGGGGGCGGGATGCTCAGCGCGCTGAGAACGGGTCGTCTGTTGCGCGTCTTCAAGCTCGCGCGGTCGTGGCCGCAGCTGCGGAACATCATCATCACCATCCTGGCGACGATTCCCTCCATGTCGTCGCTGGCGGGGATGCTCCTGCTGTTCATCTTCATCTTCGACCTGCTCGGGATGCAGCTCTTCGGGTACCGGTTCATCTTCTGCGACTCGTACGGCGTCGAGGGCGCGGAGCCGCTGTGCCCCCCCGGCGCGGAGGAGCACTGCCCGACGCGCGAGGACTGCTACGCGGCGTGCCCGGCGGCGATGGCGGAGGCGTGGGTGTCTTTCAACGCGGACACCGGCGCGGCGGGGAAGTGCGAGGCGTACGTCGACCCCGACGACGGCGAAGTGACGCACTATGCGCGGCTGGGCGTCGCGGACCGCCCGCGGCACCACTTTGACGACTTCTTCTGGTCGTTCATCACCATCTTCCAGGTGCTCACCGGCGAGGACTGGAACGCGGTGATGTACGACGCGATGCGCACGGTGGGCAGCTGGACGTGTCTGTACTTCATCGCCATCGTGGTCATCGGCAACTACGTGGTGTTGAACCTGTTCCTCGCGATCCTGCTGGACAACTTCTCCGGCCTCGACACCGACGGCACGGAGAAAAAGGACCCGGACGCGAGGCACGCGGCGCTGGTTGAGCAGAAACGCGCGGAGAAGGACGAGGAGGAGAAGGAACGGCGACGGGAACATCGACGGGATTTAGAAAAGAAGCGGGAGCTCGTGAAGGACGCGGCGAACGTCGAGGGGGACGAGCGACGCGCCAAAGCGGCGACGCGGCGGTTACGCGCCAGCGCGCTGCGTAAAAGCCTGGAGAGTTTCGTGACGCACAAGTGGTTCGACCAGTTCATGCTCGGCATGATCGTGCTTTCGTCGTGTCTGCTGGCGGTGGACGCGCCCGCGGAGGTTGACGAAGGCTCGCGCTTGAAGTACTGGCTGGACATCTTCGATGCGTTTTTCGTGGGGATGTTCGTCGTCGAGGCGGCGCTTAAGATCATCGCGCTGGGGAAGCGGTACTTCAAAAACGGCTGGAACGTGCTGGACTTCTGCATCGTCTCTCTCGGCGTGGCGTCCGCGGCGATCACCGCGCTGGCGGACGCGGAGGATGTGAACGCCGCGATGGCGGCGAAGATCCTCCGCGCGTTCCGCGCGCTGCGACCGCTGCGCGTCGCCAGTCGCGCGCAGGGTATGCGCGTCGTGGTCAGCGCGCTCTTCGGCGCCGTGCCCGCCATCTCCAACGTCGCGCTCGTGTGCGTGCTCTTCTACCTCATCTTCGGGATCCTCGGGCTGAACCTGTTCATGGGGCGCATGTTCCGGTGCGTGTCCGCGGAGGACGGCGAGCCGGTGGACCCCGTCGCCTGGGGACTGGCAAACGGCGAGCTCACCAAGAACTGGTGCCAATCGGCCCCCCGGCTGATCGCGTGCGTGGACGACCGCCGCGTCGCGGTGTACGCGGGGGGCGACTTGAGCGACGACGCCAGTAACGGCTTCGGGTGGGAATGCGTGTCGAGCCTCGCGGCGACGAGCGACGCGCTGGACTGGACGTACAGCTCGTACGGCGGTCGCTGGACGTGCGTCGCTTCGGCAAACACCTTCGCCGTTTTGAACGGCACGGACGCCGACCGGACGGAAAAGGACGTCGGGTCGACGTTCGCGTCGGCGGCGATCGTGGCGAACGACGCGATCGCGGCGGCGGCGGTCGTGGCGCGCGGAACAGGCGTGCTCGAGTCCAGTTGCGAGCCTGATTTGGCGCACCTGGAGTGGCGACTCCCTAAAAACTACGATTTCGACCACATCGGGACGGCGATGCTCGTGTTGTTTGAAACCGCGACGCTGGAGATGTGGCTGGACGTGATGTACCACGGCGTGGACGCGACGGAGGAGAACGTGCACCCCTGGCGCGACGCCAACCCGGCGGCGTGCGTGTTCTTCGTGGTGTTCATCGTCGTGGGCTCGTTCTTTATCATGAACCTGTTCGTGGGCGTGACCATCGACAAGTTCAACGAGATGAAGGAGGAGTCCGCGGCGGCGTACGAGGCGGAGCAGAACCGGAACCGAGGCCGCGTCACCCCCGGCGGCGCGCCGCAATCGGGAAAGGCGTACGCGCAAAAGATGGCGGCGCCCGTCTTGGCGCGGGGATACTCGGGGTCGAAGGACCCGAACGCGAAGAGAAACACTAAATCCATAGGCGCCGTCGGCGCCGTGTTCGTCACCGAGGAGCAAAGGCGGTGGCAACAGGTGGAGAAGATGCTGATGCAGTGTAAGCCGCGGCGCATGCTGGACCCGCCGCCGCGAGGGTGTCGCTCGCCGTTTTTCGCGCTGGTGAGCGCCGAGAGGTTCGACGCGTGCATCGGCGTACTCATCGCGCTCAACGTCGGCGTGATGTGCATGACGCACGCGGGCGAAACGCAGGCGTGGTCGAACGCGGTGTTCTGGGCGAACGCGTCGTTCGCGTTCCTGTTCCTGTTGGAGGCGATCGCGAAGCTCATCGGGTTCGGGCCCGTTCAATACATCCACGACCCTTGGAACCGGTTCGACGCGTTCGTGGTGACCGTCTCCGTCGCGGGGTTCGCGCTCGAGACGTTCACCAACACCAAGGCGAGTTACCTCGCGATTTTAAGAGTGTTCCGCGTGGTACGGGTGTTACGGCTGGTGAAGCGCGCGAAAGGGTTGCAGACGCTGATGCAGACGCTGGTGTTCTCGTTGCCCGCGCTGTTCAACGTCGGATCCGTGCTGTTCCTGTTCTTCTTCATCTACGCGGTGATGGGCATGAACCTGTTCGGGTTCGTGCGCGCCGGCGAGGTGCTCGGCCGGCACGCGCACTTCAGAAACTTCCCCGACGCCATGGCGACGCTGTTCCGCAGCGCCACGGGCGAGCGCTGGAACGGCATCATGCACGATTGCATGGCCACCTCGGCGTGCGTCGAGATCCTCACCCCCGTCGGGCCGTACGTCGCCGGGGACTACGCGGACCGCGACGAGCTCGCCGCGTTACGCGCGGCGAGCTCGGCGTTCGAGTTCAAAGCGAACGAGGACTACGTCGACCGGTGCACGCCCGACGTCGGCGTCACCGTGTTTTACTTCGTCTCGTTCATCCTGCTCTGCGGGTTCGTGATGCTCAACCTGGTGATCGCGGTGATCCTGGACAACTTCGAGAGCTACTCGCAGAGCTTCGCGCTTCCCGTCTCGGACGAGGACTTCGGCGAGTTCGTCGAGGAGTGGTCCAAGATCGATCGACGCGCGTCGTACTACGTCAAGTACGACCGGCTGCCCGAGCTGCTCCAGCGCATTCGCGCGCCGCTCGGTTTGAAGAGCCTGCCCAAGGACCTGCGCAGGGACGCGCTGAGACGGACCATGTTCACGTTCGACGTGGAGGTCAGGGACAACAACAGGGTGCACTTCGTGGATGTCCTGAAACACCTCGCGTCGCGCGTGGACGGCGTGGAGGACCCCGAAGCGGAGCAGCGGGCGCGTTCGAGGAGCGTTTCGTTTTCCGGCGCGAAAGGCGGCGCGAGCTTCCGGAGCTTCGGGTCCGACGGAGCTTCTTCTACGACGGGGTCTCACGGCGGGTCTCAAGGAGGCGTTTCGAAACGCAACGCCGTGCACCCCGAGGTCGAGGTCGTTCAGGGTCTCGCGAACAGAACCTCCTCAGCGCGTCCGAAGAAGAAGCCCTCGTTGCTGCGCCAGATGAGCGGGTCGTTCGTGTGGCGCTCGTCGAAGAAGGGAAGCGAGAATGGAGACTGGGACGAGGATCTCGACGAGAACCTCGACGAGACCATGGCGCCGCAGCCGCGGGTGTGCCACCACTTCGCGGCGATCCACGTGCAGACCATGTGGAAGGGCAAGCTCGCGCGGCGGCAGGCGGAGCTGCGCAAGCTCAAGAAGAAGAAGCGGAGCATGCGCAGGCGGAAGGCGGAGGGGCAGAAGCCGCGAGTCGCGGCGCCGGCGAGCGACGACGATTCCGGCGCCGAAACCGGCGACGAGGACGGATGAGACGCCGCGCGCGTCGAGAGGAGACGAACCGCCTCCTCTCCCCACCTCTCTCGTGAACAGAGCGAACGATACGGTATTACGGTATCGGCGCGACGAGTCTCACGAGCGACGTGTCAATCGGGGTTTCGAAAATCGGGAGGCGTTATTTTATGTGACAAGTTAAAACTGATGACACGTTATACTCGCTCGCCGTACGTATTCTCCGCGCGCGCGGTATCGTCGAAGACGCGCGCGACGCGCGCCGTCGGGAAAAAAGAAGAAGAAAAAGTCACGGGAGCGGCACGGGCGATTCTCGCGGCTTTGCGTAATCCGCCGTCGAGCCACCGAGCGACGCGACCAGACGCGAAAAATCCTCCTTTGACTTCGGCGGGGCTTCTCCCTCGCCTGGCTCGCGGCTCGCCAGGTCGAACGAGACGTTCGCGATGGCGTCCGCCTCGAGCGCCTTCACCACCATCTCCGCGACGTCCGCGCGGGGCACGGAGCGGCGGTCGCCGTCGAGCAGCGCGTCGTCGACGCCCACGAGCAGCTCGCGTTCGCCGCCGGGCTTGTCTAAGAGCCCGCCGGGGTGGACGATCACGAAGGACGTCTTCCCGTTCGTTTCCGAGCACTTCTCGATCAAGTACATCTCCGCCTTTCGTTTCCAAAGCAGGATGTTGGCCTCGCCCACCGCGCCGCCGGCGCCCATGGTGTTCAGGAAGTTGTCCACCTGCGTGCCGCCCATGGAGGACACCAGCACGATCTTCCGGACGCCGCCGCTCAGCGCGGCGTCCACCTGCGCCTTCTGCCCGAGCCAGTCCACCTTCTCCGGAGAGCCGCCCTCGGGGAAGAAGAACTCCGGGCGGCGGTTCTCCATGAACGGCAGCAGCTTGGAGACGAGCGCGAGCGCGATCGAGGCGAGCCGGGGCTTGGGCACGGCGGAGGTGAGGATCACGAGCGCGTCGCATCCGGCGCACAGATCCGCCAACGCGTTCGCGTCCGAGACGTCGCCCTGGACCAACTCCGCGGGGAGGTCGCCGAGCGCCTTCCGGAGCTTGTCCGCGGACTTGCTCGAGCGTACCAGGCCCTTGGGGGGGGCGAAGGACGCGCTCTCGGCGAGGCGCTTGACCACCAGCGAGCCGGTGCGGCCGCCCGCGCCCGCGACCGCGACTTTCATCGCGCCGGCGTCACCGGCGAAGGTTCTGTTCGACGCGCGTGTCGCGCGAACGACGACGTCGCGACGCGCGGTGGTGAGTCTCCCGCCCGCGTTGCGCGCGACGCTCCCGAGCGCGCGCGCGTCGATCGAGGGGCGCGCCGCGACGGACGCGACGACCATGGTGGATGCACGACGAACGCGACGGTCCCCCCGTGCGTGTCTCCTGGAGTGCGACATATCCACCATCCTCGACAATAATCACGACACAATTGCGAGACGATGTTCATGTGTGCAGTTTCGTCGATGCAGAGATCTAAAATCCATCTTCTGACTCGCGAAGCGACGCGCGAACGCGCGACGGTAGTGTTCATACCAGGCTGTATCACTATAGTTATAAAAATTGGTAGTGTTCATAGTGTTACGGGCCGACGACGAGCTGCGATCGGCAAGGCACCGACGCATACGCGCACGCGCTCACGGTTTTCACGGTTTCATGGAGAGCACCCTCGCGAGCTTCGCGGTCTCCACGGCTTCATCGCCCTCGCGCACGGCCGTGTCTTCTTCCGGCGGCGGCGACTCCGGGAGGTCGGTCACGCCCATCTTCCGCATCATCGCGTCGATCTTCCGGTCCACCACGTTCAGCCGCGCGTTCATGTCCTTCCGGGACCGATGCGCGAGCGCGGAAGATTGCTCCGCCGCCATCTTCACGATGTCCTTCCGGTTCAGGGGGATGTTCAGCAAGTCGGAGAAGCCGCGCAAAAACTCGACGCAATCGATCTGCCCGTCGCCGTTGTCGTCGGCGGTGACAAACATCGCGTCCAGGTGGTGCCGTTTCAACCCCAGCTTCTTGATCTGCGTAAGCACGTCCGTGGTCTCGATGGCGTCGTCCAGCTCGTTCGCGGTGATGAAGCCGTCGCCGCTCTTGTCCAGGTCGTGGAAGACGGTTTTCAGCCGCGTCGCGAGCTCCTGCTTGGCGTTGAGGTCGGACTTCACCTTCTCCAGCTTCTTGTGCGTGATCTTCGTGATGACACCCTCCACGAAGATCGCGTTGAGGCAGTTGAGCATCATGAGCGGCGCCAGCACGATGAAAACCACGTACAGCGCCCAGACGAGCAAGATGTACCCCATGCTCTCGCTGTTCATCTGCACGTAGCGGCACGTCGCGGTCCACGAATCCAGCGTGAGGATCTGCAGCAGCGACCCGAGAGAGTTCCCGACGGTACCGAAGTGTTCGTGAATGTACTCGTCGTCCTCGAAGTGCGCGGCTTTGCCGATGAGCTCGGTGAACAAGATGGCGAAGATGTAAAACAGGATCAAGATGATGATGAGCACCGAGGTGGTGGGCATGATCGCTTCACCGATGGACTCCATCAGGACCATCAGCGAGTTGGACGTCTTCAGTGTGCGGAGCGAGCGCAGGACGCGCAACAGACGCAACACGCGCAGCACCATGACGATGCCTCCGCTACGCAAGCCCGAGCCCGCGAGTTCGACGAACCAGTCTATCAGGCTCAGGCCGACGATGACGAAATCGAACTTGTTCCAAGTCGCGCCGTCGGGGTCGGACCAGAAGAAGTTCCCGAGCCCAACCAGTTTCGCGCACAGCTCGACGGTGAAGATCAGCAAGCACGCGGTGTTGATCGGCCCCAGCCACGTCGACCACCCGGGGTTGTCCGTCTCGAGACCGACCGCGACGGACGCGACCACGATGGTCCAGTTGATCAAAGAGTTGAACAGACGGTTGTGCACGAGCACGAGCGCGCCGGACTGCTGTGGGCTCATGCCCGCCTTCAAACACTCCAAATAAATCTCCCGCGGCGGTAACGGCTCAGTGGACTTCTCCGCGACGTCGCCTACGCTGAGAAGGCGCATTCGCGCCTCGTTCTTCTCGTACGCGTCGATCGAGTCTTCGTCGCTCATCGCCCGCGACGACGTCTCGCCGTGTCGATCGCCAAAAGCGAGCCTGCCGCGTTCGCCGTCTCGCTCGTCCTCTCGAAGCGCATCGTCAGCCTTGCTGAGTTTCAGCTGCGTCAGCTGGCGTTGAGCCAGCTCGGTTTTGCCGGTGAGCTCGCGGATGCGGCCCTGGAGTTCTACGACCGTCTCGTCGAAGCCGTCTTCGTACGACTCGAGATCTGTTCGCGAACGGAAGCGAGTTTATGGAAGAGACGAGACGAAACGAAACGCGTGTCAGTGGGCGGTCGAGGGGATCCACCTCGTGGACGCCGTGCGACGCGCTCGGTCCGAGAGGCATCGCGCGGGTGCGACGCGTTACCGATCCCCACGTCGTCGACCGCAATTCACCGGGAATCGGTAATTTCACAACGGGGCGCGTACCTTTCTTCGCCGCCGCTTGGATGCTGGCGACCGCGCCGATGGGCTCTTCGTCCTCGTCATCATCTACCCCTAGGACCGCAATGTTCGTCAGATCCGGGGATGACCCGCGCGGCATCGCGCTGCGGAAGACGTGCGATGCGCACTGCAACCCCAATTGCTTTCGATGAACTTTTCCTCCAATGGCACTCGGCACCCCCCAAGAACTTGGTTCGCCCCCGGTTTCACTTTCCCGGTCAGCGCATGATTCGTCCCGATGAGACGTGGGTTTCAAAAATCGACGCGTCCGGTGAAAACGCGTCACGAGAAAGCGCGGAAACAGGCGTTTCCACGGTCCGTGACTCCTCAATCGGCTCGATAGAAAAAAAAAACGCAGATTTCGTGTAAATGGCTGAAAATCGCCTACGTGACAAGCTGGCGGTTGCGAAGGTTCTCCATCCGTCTCGTCGCGCCGCGGTCACAGTCGCACTCGCGTCCCCACGTCTCCATGGCCTCCGTCACCACCTCCCTCGCGCTCGGCGCCAAGCAGGCCGTCCGCGGCGCCAAGCTCGCCGGCAAGCGCACCGCCGCGCCCAAGGCTGTGAACGTCACCGCCAAGGCCCAGATCTCCAAGGGTACGCGCCCGCCGTCTTTCGCACAGCCGACGTTTCGACGCCGCGAAAACGAGCATCAGCATCCTTCCCGCGCTTCCCGCGTGCGTCTCCTTTCGCCCGTCACGAACGCGCGACGACGCTGACCCGGATCCCCACCCCTCGCGCGTCGCAGTCGACAAGGCTGCCGCCGTCGCCGCCGCCTCCACCCTCGCGGTGACCCCCGCCGCGCGCGCCTCCGAGCTCGGCGAGGTACGATCCTTCTTCCACTTGGCGGGGGAACGCGCTCGCGTTCTGCCGAAACGGATCCCGATTGCGATCGCGCGGCGCCGGCTTCACGAAACGGCGGCGGAGGCGTTTTTTTCACGTCCCGGAGGACGTTTCGCGATGGCGACCGCCGTCGATCCGA
>Ga0181560_10004104_pt1 | contig 13286 bp, 8 predicted proteins | sample 011ome_20_FD_133751 | JGI IMG/M metagenome (GOLD analysis project Ga0181560, IMG submission 133751) | Coastal salt marsh microbial communities from the Groves Creek Marsh, Skidaway Island, Georgia - 011509CT metaG (megahit assembly) | ecosystem: Environmental > Aquatic > Marine > Intertidal zone...
CTATACACTGGTCCCCATACGACCGCGTTCGCGTGGTGAACGCCGTTCCTTAAGGACTTTTCCCGGCGTGTCTCTCCGCCCACCCCTCGGTTTCAATCCCCGACATCGACGCCTATCAACTTCAACTGACGCCTTTCAACTCCACCCCGACATTCGCTCGTATAGAACGCGCCTAAATAAAAAAAATGACGCGACGGACGACGACGGAGGACGCGCGAAACGGACGGGAGTGCATTATGTTGTGAATTACTGACGAACGACGATACGGCACGCGTTCTACTCGACGTCATCGCCTCGTCGTCCATCTCCCAACCCAGCCCATCCCATCACCGGTCATCGCACGAGCCACGTCGGCGTCGCGCGCTGCTGTAAATACATCACCGCCGGCCGCGCGTCGAACAGCCCCGAGTCTTCGCGTTCCGTCGCCACTCTGCTCGCGTGCGAATGCGTCGCGCGCGTGAGCCGCCCCGGGTCCGACGCCATCTCCGCGGGCTTCCCCTCCGCCATCCGTCGCTTCGCCGCGAGGTGCCGCGCCGCCGCCAGCTGTCGCGCTTTGCGCTCCTCCAGCGCTTTATCCTTCGCCCTCGCCAGCGTCGCCTTATCCCGCGCCGCCTGAGGGTCGTTCGTTCCGTACGAAGCGAACGTCGGGGTGGATTCGAAAGGCGTCAGTTGAAGGAGTTGAAAGGCATCGAGGTGTGTCGGGATCGAAAGCGAGGGGCGATGGGCGGAGAGACACGCCGGGAGAGAAGTCCTTAAGGAACGGCGTTCACCACGCGAACGGGGTCGTATGGGAACCAGTGCGAGGAATACGCGCCTGGAGCGCCTTTTTCGCCAGCCGCTCGCGCTCAGCCTTGGCCGACGCTTGCGACGTCGGCGGCGCGCTCGGGATGAGCGCCGCGGCAGCCTTCTCCGCGGCGATCCTCGCGTTCTCCGCGGCGGCGACGCGCGCTTGCTCGCGCCACGCGTTCCTCGCATCGCGCTCCGCGCGCTCAATCTTCTTCAACCGGAGCCGCTCCGCGCGCGCCTCCGCCGCCGCCGCGTCGTTCGCCGCGGCGCACAGCTTGCGGTTTTCCTCCTCCGACCGCTTCTTCTCCTTCCACTCGCGCAGCGCCTCCTTCTCTCGCGAGCGCTGCGCGGCGAGCTCCGCGGAAGCTTTGGTAGCGCGAAGGCGCTCCTTCGCGTCGTGCTCCGCGTCGAGCTTCGCGCGGTGCGCCGCCGCGGCTTCTCGTTGCTTCGCGCGCCATTTTTTCACCGCTTCCTTCTTCTTCTCGAAGAGATCATCCCTCGCCGCGTCCCATCGCGCGTGTCGAATCACCTCCTGCCGCTCGATCCCGAACGCCGACAGCTCCTCCGCGGCGAGGAGCACCGCGGCGCCGTAGTTCATGTTCGCGCGCGAGAGACAGCGCCGCCAGCGCGCGTGGTCGACGTCCGCCCATCCGCCCGTGGGGCCAAACTTTTCGACGTAGTCGTCGTGATCCGTCACCGCCTTGGGCACCGTCTCTCCGCGCGCTCCGTCCCGGGCGGCGTCGTCGTCGTCGAGTCCGTCGAGGACGGGGGTGCCGTCCAGGAGCACGCGCGTCGTCTTCGCCGGCGGCGGCGACGCCGCGGAGAGCGCGGACTTCGCCCACGGGCCGAGAGACGCCCTGTCCCCGCCGCGCGCCGCCGCCGCCGCCGCCGTCTTCGGCCGCGTCCCTCCTCCGCCCGGGCTCGGGCTCGGCGGCGACACCGCGAACGGCGACGTCGCGACGGACGGCGTTCTCTTCGCGATGGACGCCGCGCCCCCAACCGTTCTCTTCTTCGCGGGCGTCGTCGTCGTCGCGTCGCGCGTCCACGGCTCCACGCCCGCCTTCGCCGTCGCCGGCCGCCGCGGACGCACGTACGGCCCCGGCTTGGTCCCCGGCTTTTTACTCCCCGCCAGCCGCGTCGCCGCCGCCGACGTCGACGCCGCCGCCTCCTCTTCCCACGTCGGGTCGTCCACCCGCTGCGCGAAATCCTCGCAGTACCTCGTGAGTTCCTTCTCCTCCTTCAGCAGCGCGTCGAACGCGCGCCTCTGCGCGTCCTTCAGACCCACGATCTCGCGCTCGGCGTCGTCCATGAGCGTCGCCAGCCGGTCGACGTACTCTGAGGGTCGTTCCATACGAGCGATTGTCGGGGTGGAGTTGAAAGGCGTCAGGTGGAGTTGAAAGGCGCCGAGGGCGGGGATTGAAAGCAAGGGATGAGCGGAGAGACACGCCGGGCAAAGTCCTTAAGGATCGGCGTTCACCACGGGAACGCGGTCGTATGGGGACCGTTGTATAGAACGCGCCTGAACCGCTCGCGACGTTGGCCACGTGGAGGCCCAACCCGAAGACGTTCGATCGCACGCGCTTTAAACGCGCCGCGAGGTCCGCGCGGAGTTCGTCCTGGTCCTCCTCCGCGGCCGCGGCGCCGTGCGTCGCGATGGGTTCGACGTCGGGCGGAAGACGCGCGCGGGCCGCGGCGGATGAGATCGCCGTCTCGAGCTGCTTCTGTTTCCCTCGGAGCGTCGCCGCGTCGGCGATCCAGGCTCTGACTTCGGGCGCGACGCCGGCGCCGGGTTTCGTCGCGGCGGCGGATGAGGCGGCGTTCGCGCATCGCGGCGCGGCGTTCGTGGACGTCGGCTTCTTCTTCTTCGGCGGCGCGGGCTTCGCGAGCGGGGCGCCGGTGAGCAAATCTTGAATCTCGCCCTCCTCCTCCTCCTCCTCCTCTTCCGCCTCCGCCGCCGCCGCCGCCTCCGCCTCGTCCTCCTCCTCGCCGGAGTGGACGTCCTCGTCCCATCCGCCGCCGCCCTTCTTCGGCGACGGCGTCCCCGGGCCGAGGTCCGCGCCGTCCGCGTCGACCCACTCGTCGATCTCGTCCTCGTCCAGCGCGTCGACTTCCTCCGCGACGTCCGCGCCCTCGGAGTAGTCGTCGTCGTCCGCCTCGACGTCGACGTCCTCCTCCTCGGATCCCCAGTCCGCGGCGAAGTGTCCGCTCGCGTCCGCGACGGTGAACAGCGTCTCGTCGTCGTCGCGCGGCGGCGTCGTCGTCATCGTGAGGCGCGCGAGCTCGTTCACGTGCGTGCGCGCGTGATGAACGCCGCGCGCGCGCGAGTGCGGTTCGTCGTCGCACGGCATCGTCAAATTTTGAATTTCGTGTTGACATCGCTCCTGACTGAACGCCATACGAGAGTACGCGAAAACGTACCGTACGCAAAATGACGACCGCGGTGCGTTTCGCCCCAGCCGCCCCTCGCCACGCCTCGCCGCCCGCGCCCGCCGCACACCGCCGACGCGCGCGCCCCACCCCTCGCGCGCATCGCGCGGCGGAGAGATGCCACGGCGAGATTCGAACGCGAGCGGCGGCGCCGGCGCGCTGTCGTTCTTCCAGAGCCTCAGCGCGTCCGAGCGCGCGGAGCTGCTGGATATCGCGCCGATGCTGCGCGGCGTGCGCCACGAAGCTCCCCCCGTCGATCCCCCGACCGAGCGCGTCGGCGACGTCCTCGGCGTCGTCGGCGGCGGCGACAGCAGCGACGACAGCGACGCGTCCTCCGGCGCGGACGACGACGACGACGAGACCGGGACCGGGACGACGCGCGCGGCGGGGGCGCGCCGCGCGAGGAGGAAGAGGAGGGACGCGGACATCGAAGACATCGACGACCGCGCGATCGCGAGCGCGACCGCGACGACGCCGGCGACGATCCGAAGAGGGGTCATCAAGACGCCTCTCACGTCGACGTCGACGCGCGCCGGCGTATCCGGCGGCGCGTCGCCGTACGCGCCCTCGGACGTCACGCGCGACATCGCGAACCGCGAGTCCGACCTGCGGTTCGAGGTGGAGCGCCTGCGCGCGACGAACGCGCGCCTCGAGAGCGAGTGCGACGCCGCGAGAGCGCGCCTCGACGCGTCCAGGCGCGCGCACCTCGCGACGGAGTGCGCGCTGACGGAGCAGACGCGAGCGCTCGACGACGCGAGGACGCGCGCGATCGGCGAGGGCGCGATGCGCGCGGGCGCGGCGGAGGACGCGTGCGCGCGGCAACGGCGGATGCTGCGAGATCTCGCCGTGGCGTCCGAGGGATTGGCGCGAGACAACGCGGCGCTCTCCGCCGAGTTGGACGCGTGTCGCGCGCGGCTCGAGAGGAGCTGCGAGGACAACCGCGCGCTACACGACAAGGTGCGCAGCGCGCAGCGGCTGTATCTCGCAGGGCAGAGGGACGCGGAGGCGCGCGTCGAGGAGGACGACCTCCGCGGGGGATGGGCGCGGAAGATGGACGCGCTGTGCGCGAACGAGGCGCTGTCCGAGTCGCGGCCGCCGGCGTCGTTCACGGGGGTTCGTAACGCTCGATCTTTGAGCGTTACTGGCGGCAGCACGCCGCCGGCGACGACGTCCAGGAGCGACAACCCGAACAGCACGAATCGACACGTCGCGGGGGATCTCTTCCAGGAGCGACAGAAGCTTCGGCACGAGGTGAGTCGGTTGACGCGGCGACTGCGCGACGCCGCCAACCGCGCGTCAAACGCGGAGGAGGAACTGCGACGCGTGAAGGAGATCGCCGCGGAGCGACGAATGGCGGACGCGCGGCGACGCGATCGCGATCGGAAGCAGCTCGCGGGCGCGGTCCGGCGGCTGCGGTGGCTCGTGGAGCGCGTGTCGTCGCTCGAGTCCGCGGCGAAAGAGACGGATCGATACGTGGAAGCGTTGGAAGGGAAGCTGCTGAAAGCGCACGCGCGCGCGATCAATCGCGCCAAGACGGCGAAGCTGAAGTCACACACCCCGATCGCGTCGATGGGCAGGGGCGAGATGGCGTACACCCTCGGCGCGGCGGGCGTGGGGGGGACGGAGTGGGGACGAAGAATCGCTTCGCCGCGGTTCGCCGCCGACTACGCGGACGACGACGGCTCCGAGGCGGACGAGTTACTGGACGGGTTGAATCCTCCCGGTAACTCGACCGCGAGCGGGGTCGGGGGGGTCGGAAGCGGGTGGGTCGCCGGTTCGGATCGCGCGAGCGCGAGCGCGGCGGTGCGCGAGGCGCTGGCGATGGCGAGGCGCGCGAGGGAGGAGGGGGAGGTCGAGACTGACGGCGACGACGGCGACGGGGGCGGCGATTGCGGCGGCGGCGGCGACGGCGGCGAGACGTCGAACGAGGACAAACCCGGCGGCGGCTCGACGGCGACCGCGGCGTACAAAGAACGCCGACGCGCGCGTTCGAGCCCGGGGCAGAGAGAGTCTCGACCGGGGACGGCGTCGCCGATCGCGATGACCACCGCGTCCGCGGATGAGCTCACGTTGCGCGACGTCCGCGAGTACGTCGAAGGACTCGACGTCGAATCCGAGGGAGGATGACGTGTCAGAACGCGCGCGCGAGACGTGTGCGTTACGATTGACTTCACGATCGATAGACGCGCGCTATCGTGAGGTACCTAACGTGTTACTCGATATTAATTAAGATGATAGAACTACTCGTACAAACGCCGCGCGCGTCGCGGCGTCAGAAGTCGTCCACGCGAAAGTTTTTCACGATGGCTCGGAACAACTCGTAATCCCCCGGCTGCGCTTTATCTTCCGGCATCTGACACACGACGGAGACGACGTCGCGCCGCTTCAACTTCCTCGCGCCGCCGATCTGCCCCGGCCCGATCGCGCTGACGCCCCAAAACCGAAACGGATACACGGACTCGGTCCTGAACTCGTAGTAGTAATACTTCCCGTCTTCGCTGACGCTCGACTCGAGGATCTCGCTCACCGCGCCCGTGGGCCCCGCCTTCGCGCCGGGCGACCCTCTCACGGGCGCGAACTTCGTCGCCTCCGCGATCGCGTACGCCGTCGGCGATTCGTATCCCGCGCTCTTGACGTCCTCGGCGTCGGAGTCCGCCAGGTTCCGCACGCGCTCGCCGTCGCCCGGGACGCGCCCGACGGGCGTCGTCGCGACGCGGAACCGCCGTCCGCCGTACTCGCCCACCGGATGGAACTCCGGGACGTTCGCCATCGGCTGATCCCTCGCCCACCCGTCCGGGATGGACACGACGTACCCGCTCGTGTCGTCGTGGTACGGCGTCAGGGTGACGTCGCCGACGACGAGCTTTTCCGGCGCGGAGGTCGAGGACGAGGACGAGGACGAGGACGAGGACGAGGACGAGGACGAGGACGAAGACTCCGCCGGCGGCGCGTCGTCGACGACGACGTCGTCCGCGTCTGCGATCGCGACGGCGGCGCGCTCGGGCTCGGGCTCGGGCGCGCGGTCGTCCGCGCGCGCCGGCGCGCGCGCGAACGCGGCGGACGCGAGGAGCGACGCGGAGAGCGCGAGCGTCTCGCGGCGCGGCAGCGTCGCGGCGGCGGCGTCGACGATCGGCGGGTGCCGTTCGTCGGACTCGGAAGCCCCGCGCCGATGACAGGGACGACAGCGCGCGCCCACCGCGGTCCGCCGACAGCGCGCGGAGGAGGAGGAGGAGGAGGAGGAGGACGACGACGACGACGACGACGACGACGCGCGGCCGGCGACGCGCCCGCGCGCGATGGACGCCGGCGCGACGGCGATGGCGGACATCTCGCCGAGGAGGGGCGGCGTGGTGTGGCGATCGGAGGGTCGAGGGGTCGAGGTTTGGATACCGACGGCTGCTACGACAGGTATGATAACAGCAGTGGTATTCGCGGCCGGGGGGCTCTACAGTACGCGAACTAACTACGCCCCCCCCCGCCCTCGCACCACGGGCTTATACGCCTCCTGCAACTTCCGGACGTACTCCCTGACCTCCCCCCCCGTCCCCTCGAACACCACCCTCCCGCCGTCCATGTACGCCGCGCGGTCGCAGTACCGTAACTCCTCCAGTCGATGCGTCACCCACACCGCCGTCACCTTCTCTCCGTCCACCACCCCTCTCACCGTCTTCACGACGTCCATCTGATCCGCCTCGTCCAGAAACGTCGTGAGCTCGTCCAGGAGCATCACCCGCGGGTTCTCCACGAGCACGCCCGCGATCGCGACGCGCTGCTTCTGCCCCCCCGAGAGCGTCGCGACTTGTTTATCCAACCACTCGTCGCCCTTCAAATTCACCGCCGCGAGCGCGGCGCGGACTCTGTTCATCACCTCCTCCGCGGTCAAATCCGCGCGCTTGATGCTCAGACCGAACGCGACGTCCGCGCCGACGGAGGGCATGATGACCTGGTGGTCCGGGTTCTGGAACACGAACGCCTGCGGCGACGTGACGCGCAGGCGGCCGCTCCACGGCTCGGAGAGGCCCGCGAGCGTTCGAAGCAGCGTGGACTTGCCGCAGCCGTTCGGGCCCAAGAGCATGTAGAGCGTGCCTCTCGGGACGCGGAGCGTCGCGCCGCGGAGCGCGTCCTTCGGCGGCGCGGACGAGTTCTTCGGCGCGGGGTATCTGACGTACAGGTCTTCCACCTGCGGTCGCGGGAGGAAGGGAGCGAGGGAGGATCAACAGAAGCGACGAGGACGACGAGGACGACGGGCGGGGTCCGCGGACGCGACGCGACGCGACGCGACGACGCGCGCGCGCACCTCGACGCCGTACGGGTTCTCTTCTCGCCGCCGCTCGCTCTTCGCGCCGCCGGACGCGGTCGCGCCTTCGGCGGGCTCGGACGCGGACGCGCGCGCCGCGCACCGGCGACCGCGATGAGCGCGCGTCGTCGCGCGGGTCGCGCCTCGAGATGCGACGACGACGCCGACGCCGACGCCGGCGTCGCGCGCGCTCGCGTCGCGTCCGCGCGTCCCCGCGCCGCGAGCGCGCGCGACGACGCTCGCCGCGAGCGCCGGCGAGATGGACGCCATGCGCCGGACGTCCGCGCGCGAGTGTCCCCCGCCGCGCGCTCCGCGGGAAGTGCGCGTGCTGCTCGTAAGCCGTCGCCTGTAGTGAGCCTGAGGGCGATTCCGAACAAAAAAGTTCACCGGTCAGTTAAAAGTAGACGCGATCAAATGTTGAAACCGAGGGATGGGTGAAAAACGTGTCAACGCAAGCGACGCCAGCGCCAGCAGCTGTGCGTCTTTCTTTTTTTTTTTTTTTTTCTTTGGACTCTAGATTTTTTCTGAGATGACGTCGCGCGATCGCGCGCGCACTTCCTCGCGCGCGTCTTGCCGATCGCGAGTGCGCGGAGGGCGCCATGGGCCGTCATCAAGCCCCCCCCGGCGTCGGCGCGGTCGCCATGCCCGGGAGCAAGAAGGACAAGCAGGAGGGCCGCAAGGCGTACACGAACACGTGGGCCGCGGGAGACATACACAAGGCGTGCTGCGCGAACCCGGGGTTCTGCTGCGTCGCGCTCTTCTGGTGCGTCCACCGCGCGCCGTCGCGCGTCGACCCGCCCGCGCGAAGTTCGTTCCGGCGCGAGTATTCTTCGATCGAGGTCGAGAGCGCGTTTCGAGGCGCGATCGCGCGGACGCGAGGCGCCCTTCGACCCGCCGCGACCGCGACGTCCGTTGGAGGCATTTGAAAAAAAGAAAGGACCTTATTCTCTGACGCGCTTCTCCCCCCTCCCCTCCCCCCCTCTCCCCAGCCCATGCTGCGTCGCGTACTCCCAGCGCAAGACCCTCATGTTCGGCGACCTCACGAACTACACGTGCTGCAACGGCGACATGTGCATCTCCGGCAAGGTCGGGGAAAAGAACTGCCCGGAGTTTTGCCTCTGCTGCGAGGTCACCTGCTGCTTCGCCTCCGCGGTGGCCACCTCGCGCTTCATGATCCAAGACGAGATGCGCGTGGAGAACACCAAGTGCGACAACTGCATCATCGGCTTCATGATCTGCCTCCAGCAGCTCGCGTGCATCTTCAGGATCGCCGCGTGCATCACCCAGAACGAACAGATCGAACGCTGCGCGGACATTCTCGACTGCGTCGCCGATTCCGTCTACTGCTCCGTGTGCGCGTGCATGCAGACGCAGCAGCACGAGCAGATCAAGCTGCGCGACCCCGCGGCGAGGGCGCCTGGGGAGATCCAAGGCGCGATGCAGCCGCCGTCGAGGCAGACCATGGTCTTGGGCGCGGCCGCGGGCGGCGCCGCCGGCGGCGCCGCCTACGCCGCGTCCAGGCCGCCGCCGCAACAGCAGCAGCAGCCGCCGCCGCAGCCCGGGTACGGCCAGCCCGCGTACGGCCAGCCCGCGTACGGCCAGCCCGTGCAGCCCGGGTACGGCCAGCCCGCGCCCGCGTACGGTCAACCCGCGTACGGTCAGCCCGTGCAGCCTCAGTATCAGCAGCCGCCGCCGTACAACCCGGGGCAATACCAGCAGCCGCCGCCGCAACAGCAGCACTACTACGGCCAGCAGAGGTAGGTACTGAGCGAACGACGTACACGCACGGTGGGATCGTACACGTACAGTAGGTACGATGTGAACATACGAACGCGCGCGAGGACGACGAGATGTTGTACATAGATAGCCGCGAGCGAGAACGCGTTCGTTTTCATGATGATTTGATAAGTTGTCGGGTCAAAGAAAGAAAAAGCGACCGCTCGTCAGTTCGACGCGGACTCTGCGAACGTCTTCATCGCGTCCAAGGTGGCGCGCAGCGCGTCTCCTCGCCGCGCCGTCGCCGCGGCGGCTTTCACCGCCTGCCCGAGCCCGGTCGCGGTCGCCTCCACCTCCGCGGCGGCGAAGTTGGACGTCTTCGCGAGTAACTTGGACGCGACCGCCGCGCACGCCGCGTCGAGCTCGGCGTCGGACATCGCCATCGGCGTCGCGACGTCGCCTGATTGGTTCTCAGTCGCCATGTCAGCGTCCATGTCAGCATTGGCGTTCGCCGCGTCGGCCACGGCCTGCGCCGCGTCCGCGGTCGTCTTCGCCGCGTCCGCCGCCTCCTCCGCGGCTTTCAACGCCGCCTCCGCGACGGCGGCTTCCGCTCGCCTCGCCGCCTCAGCCTCCGCCTCCGCGAGCGCCGCCGCCTCCTTCGCGGCGACTTCCTCCCTCTGCCGCTTCGCCCTGAGCTCCCTCGCGAGCGCCTCCGGGTCGGGGACGTACCCGGGCATGCTGAAGACCTCGCGCGAGCGCTTATCCCCGGCCGCGCCGCCCTCGCCGCCCTCGCCGCCGCCGACGCCGCCGCCGCCGCCGCCGCCGCCCTCGCCGCCGCCGACGCCGCCGCCGCCGTGAGCGCCCTCGCCGAACCCTCCTCGTCGGCTCCGTCGCTCGCCGCGGTCCGCCTCCCCGGGCATGACCGGCAGTGCGCTCCCACTCGCGCCCGCGCGCGTCGCGCGATGCCTCGCGATCGTCGCGCACCTCTGCACGAGGCTCGGGTCGAGCTGCCCGACGAGCTCTTGCACCGTATCCTCCAGCGCGTGCGCTCTGGACACGAACCTCCGACCTTCCAAGTCGACGCCGCCGCCGCTCTCCTCTTCGTTCGCGTCCGCGCCCAAGCCCCAGTAGATCTTCTGCCCGGAGACGATCAGGTGGACGTCCTTCAGGAACGCGTCCACGGTGAGGTACGCGCCGCTGTCGACGCGGTATAAGAGCGTGGAGAGGTCCATCGGATCTTTGACTTGTTTCGAAAACCCCGGGAGGTCCTCCTCGGACGCCGGGACGCTGAAATCCGCCCACTGCTTCTTGTACAGCAGCCTCGTGACGAGGTCTCTCAGGAACATGCGTTGCTGTCGCAGCGCGTGGTCCTCCTCCGCGATCATCGCCGCGGTGGCCTTGTCGCCGTCCTCGCCGACGCCGCCGCCGACGCCGCCGGAGCCGTCGCCGCCGCCCTCGGAGACGGCGCCCGCGGGGGGAGCCTTCTGGAGCACCTCCGGCGCCCTCTTCGCCTTCTTCTTCTTCTTCCCGTTCTCCGCGCCCGTCGCGCGCGCGTCCGACGCGCGCGCGCCCTTCAGCGCCGCGGTCGCGATCGGCGTGAAGTACGCGCGCTTCGCGTCGTCGCTCGGCGGCGACAAATCGACGCGTTGATCCGCGGAGAATAACCCCGCGGCTTCCGCGTCGAGCTCGTCCCACGCGCAGTCGCACGTCGCGAGCAACAGCAGCGGGAGGTCGGAGGGGACGTCCTCCATGAGCGTCCGAAGCGTCGCGCGCAGCGTCGGCGACGCGCTGTCCCACCACAGTCGCAGGTGCGGAAGGAAGAGCACCGCGGGCGCGGCGCGTCTCGCCTCGACGACGGCGCCGACGAGCGCCTCCTCTTGCGAGCGGCCGCCGTCGGCGAGGAGCGACGGGAGACCGACCGCGTGTACCGGGAACGCCTCGAGCTCGTGGAGCAGCGCCGCGCCGAGGGGGACTTGCCCGCACCCGGGCGGGCCGCACAGGAGCATCCGCGGCTGGCGCGCGAGCGGGCAGTTGATGAACTCGAGCGCCGCCGTCGCCGACGCCGCCGCCTCGGACGCCGCGGAAACGACGCCGTCGACGTCAGTCTTCGTCTTCGTCTTCTCCGCATTCGTCGCATTCGTCGTCGTCATCGCGCCGCCGCCGCCGTTGAGCTCCTCGAGAAGCTCCGCGTCGTCGTCGTCGTCGTCGTCGTCCAGGTCGTCGAGGTCGAAAACCTGCCCCGGGCGCGCGCCGACGATGGGCCCTCCCGGTCCGCCCGCGTCCGCGCCCTCCATGTGCGCCGCCGCCGCCATCGCCGCGGGCGGGAACGCCCGCCGCGCGTGATCGACCGCCTCTCGCAGCGCCGGTCCGAGAAGCGGCGATCGCAGCGGGCCGAGCGGGCGCGCGTGCGCTTGCGCGGCGCGGTGCGACGCCGGCGTGATGGCCTCCATGGCGTATCGAAAATCAACCCGCGACGGGACGACTTGCCCGGGGTCGATGACGAGCTTATCGTCGCTCTCGTAAATCTGCGGGTATCGCCTCCTGAGCGCGTGCACGGCAGCCTCCGTGCACAGCGCTTTGAGATCCGCGCCGCAGTACCCGACGCAGCGATTCGCGAGCTGTTCGAGGAGCTGCGCCGGGGGCGGTTTCTCCCACGCGCGCGTGTGAATCTTCAAAATGTCGCAGCGCGCCGACGCGTTCGGAAGCGGAAAGGCGAGCTCGCGGTCGAAGCGCCCGGGGCGTCGCAGCGCGCCGTCGATCGCGTCCACGCGGTTCGTCGCGCCCAGCACGACGACCCGCCCTCTGGAGTCGAGGCCGTCCATGAGCGCGAGCAGCGTCGCGACGATGGAGTTGTGAATCTGATCCGTCTTTGACGAACGCACGGGCGCGAGGCCGTCGATCTCGTCGAAAAAGATGATCGCCGGCTGTCGCTTCTGCGCCTCCGCGAACAGCATCCGGAGCTGCCGCTCGGACTCGCCGACCCACTTCGAGAGCACGTCCGCGCCCTTGCGCATGAAGAAGGCCACCTCCGCGCCCGCGCGCGAGCACGACGCCGCGAGCGCGCGCGCGAGGAGCGTCTTTCCCGTCCCCGGGGCGCCGTATAAGAGCACGCCGCGCGGCGGCGACATCTTGAACCGCGCGAACACCTCCGGGTACAACAGCGGCAGGAACACCATCTCTTTCAGGGAGTGGACGTAGTGGGATAAGCCCCCGACGGCGTCGAACGTCAGCGACGGGTCCACGGTGAGCGGCGTTATCTCCGCGCCGGCGGCTTCTTTTTCTCCCCCCGCGCCGCCGCCGGTCATCGCGCCGCCGCCGGCTGCGAGCGGGTACGACGGATCCGGTGCCTTCCCGCCGCCGAAGATGCCGCCCGCGAGGGACGTGAACCCGCCGGGGATGCCGACGCCGCCGTCGCTGTCGTCTTCGTCCGTGTCGTCCATCCACTTGTGCGTGTTGGACCGACGCGGCGGGGAGTCGTCGAAGTCGTCGCGGCGGGATCGGCGCGAACGATCGCCGCCTGATCCGCCGCCGCGACGACCGTTGCTCCCGCCGCCATTACCGCCGCGACGACCGTTGCTCCCGCCGCCATTACCGCCACGACGCGTCCGCCTGGGCGACGGCGAGCGGCGCCTTGAGTGGTCCAAACCGCCGCCCAGTCGCTTCGGGGAATACCGCTCGATCGTCGTCCGTTCCCTTCGCGAGTACCGCGTCGGGAACACCTCGTCGTCGTCCTCGTCGTCCTCGTCCTCCAGGTCCTCGTCCGTGTCGTCGTCCTCCTCCCCCTCGACGTACTCGTCCGCGTCCGTGTCCGGCTCGTCCTCGTCCTTCGCGCCGTCGTCGTCGTCGTCCGAGCCGCCCCTCGTCCACTCCGGGGACAGCCTCGCGACCGGCTTCGCCGCGCGCGAGGACCGTCGCACGAACGTGAGATCCTCCTCCTCCTCCTCCTCCTCCTCCTCCCCCCCCCCCCCCTCCCCCCCCCCCCCCCCCCCCCCCCCCCCCCCCCCCCCCCCCCCCCCCCCCCCCCCCCCCCCCCCCCCCCCCCCCCCCCCCCCCCCCCCCC
>Ga0181560_10004105_pt1 | contig 13280 bp, 10 predicted proteins | sample 011ome_20_FD_133751 | JGI IMG/M metagenome (GOLD analysis project Ga0181560, IMG submission 133751) | Coastal salt marsh microbial communities from the Groves Creek Marsh, Skidaway Island, Georgia - 011509CT metaG (megahit assembly) | ecosystem: Environmental > Aquatic > Marine > Intertidal...
CCCGCGGGACGCACGCTCGAGGCACGGGAGGTGCTCGCGTGATCGTCTTCAATGACGTGACGATTCAGTACCCCGGGCAGTCCGAGCCCACGCTCTCCCATGTCGACCTTCGAATCCCCGAGGGTGAGCTTGTCCTCGTGGTCGGGCGCACCGGCAGCGGCAAGACCACCCTCCTCCGGGCGATCAACGGGCTGGTTCCGCACTTCACCGGAGGCACACTTGCCGGAGATGTGGTCGTCGACGGACGCAGTACCCGCGACCATCCGCCACGTGAACTCGCCGACGTCGTCGGCGTCGTGCCACAGGACCCGATGAGCGGCTTCGTGACCGATACCGTCGAAGACGAACTCGCGTACGGCATGGAGTGCCTCGGACTTGCCCCCGACGTCATGCGCCGTCGCGTCGAGGAGACCCTCGACCTGCTCGGACTCGTCGACATTCGCCACCGGGCTCTCCGGACACTCTCGGGCGGCCAACGGCAGCGGGTGGCGATCGGTGCCGTCCTGGCCGCACACCCACGTGTTCTCGTCCTCGACGAGCCCACGTCAGCACTCGACCCCGGCGCCGCAGAGGAGGTCCTGGCTGCCCTGCAGCGACTCGTCCATGATCTCGGCGTCACCGTCGTGATGGCCGAGCATCGCCTCGAGCGGGTCGTCCAGTACGCCGACCAGGTGATCATCGTTCCCGGCGCCGGCCAGCCCCTGATCCAGGGATCGCCCTCCGACGTCATGATCACGGCACCGATCGCCCCGCCTGTCGTCGAACTCGGTCGACTGGCCGGGTGGAGCCCTCTCCCCCTGTCCGTGCGTGACGCACGCCGGGCAGCCGGACCCCTGCGAGATCTGCTCGTCGGCCAGCGCCCCCACCTCCGCGCCGTCCCGGCCGAGGTTCGCCCACTGGCGTACGCCAGGGATGTGTCGGTGCGCTACGGAGCGCACGCGGCCGTGAACCACGTCGACCTCGGGATCGGCACCGGCGAGATCGTCGCCCTGATGGGCCGCAACGGTGCCGGCAAGTCCACTCTGCTGAATGCCCTCGTCGGGATCGGCCCGCGACCGTCCGGAGAGGTGAGGATCGCCGGCGCCGATCCGGCCGCTCTCGACGGTGCAGACCTGCTCCACTCGGTCGGACTCGTTCCGCAGGAACCGGGCGACCTGCTCGAGGCCACCACCGTCGCGGAGGAGTGTCGCTCATCGGATCGCGACGCCCGCTGTGATCCCGGCACCACGCGCGCACTGCTCGCCCTGATGGCTCCGGAGATCGAGGACGGCATTCACCCACGTGACCTCTCCGAGGGTCAACGACTCCTGCTGGTGCTGTGCATCATCCTCGCGGCCCGGCCGCCCATGCTGCTGCTCGATGAGCCGACACGCGGCCTGGACTACCCCACCAAGGCACGACTCGCGCGCGTACTGACGGATCTTGCCGAAGCTGGGCACGCCATCGTCCTCGCCACACACGACGTCGAGCTCGTCGCCGACATCGCGGACCGGGTGGTCATTCTCGCCGAGGGCGAGGTCGTCGCAGACGGACCCACCTCCCACGTCGTCACGTCGTCGCCCATGTTCGCCCCTCAGGTGGCGAAGATCCTCTCGCCCGAAGGCTGGCTCACTGTCGGCCAGGTGGCACACGCCCTCGCCCATGTCGAGGACGCAGGATGACGATCCTCGAGCAGGCATCCCACAGCGCCGTCCGGTCCCTGCCGGACCCCAATGCAGTACGGCTGGGTCGGCTGTCCAAGGTGTCGATCGGCCTCGCGACACTGATCGGCCTGACGTCGTTCCTGTGGCCGTTCATCGCTGCTCCAGAGTCGACCGCGGTCGCGCACGCCTCTGACGCTCCACTGGTCTTCGCGATGGTCGTTCCGATTCTCCTGGTCGTGGTACTCGCCCAGGTGAGCGACGGCGGCATGGATGCCAAGTCCATCGCCATGCTCGGAGTTCTCAGCGCCGTCATCGCCGCACTCCGCCCACTGGGTGGAGGCACCGCGGGCCTGGAGCCGATCTGGGCGATCCTCATCCTCGGTGGCCGCGCGCTGGGCCCCGGATTCGGCTTTGCGCTCGGGGCGATCAGCCTCTTCGCATCGGCGCTGCTGACCGGTGGGGTGGGGCCGTGGCTCCCCTTCCAGATGATGGGCGCCGCCTGGGTCGGGCTCGGCGCCGGTCTGCTTCCCCGTCGCTGGACCGGTCGCCGTGAACTCATCCTGCTGTCGGGCTACGCGGCTGTCGCCTGCATCGCCTACGGATTCCTGATGAACCTGTGGTTCTGGCCCTTCCTGGATGGCCTGCCGGAGCAGCTGAGTTTCATCCCCGGGGCAGGGATGGCGGAGAACCTGCTGACGTGGTTTCGCTTCTCCCTCGTGACATCACTCGGATATGACATTCCACGCGCCGTGCTGTCCGTCCTCCTGATCTGGGTGGCGGGGCGCCCGATTCTCTCGGCGCTGCGGCGAATGTCCCGAAAGGCTGCCTTCGACGCCCCGGTCGTATTCATCGATCGCGCTGAGGACTGAACCTTGCGGGTCACGCTGCTGGGAACCGGCTCGGCCGACGGCTGGCCGAACCCCTTCTGCCGATGCACGTCCTGCGAGACGGAGAGGGGCGCAGGAATCTGTCGGCGGCCCAGCTCGGCCCTGGTGGATGACGCGATCCTGATCGACGTCGGACCCACTGCCCCGCACCTGCCCGCAGGCCTGCACCTCGCTGACGTCGTGCACATCCTGATCACCCACGGCCACCCTGACCATCTGGGCCCGGCCTTCCTGCTGAGCCGCGAGTGGACGAACCCCTCCAATGTTCTGCACGTCTGGGGTCCGCCATCGGCCATCAGTCTGTGCCGGGACTGGTGCGGTCCGGAATCACGTGTCGAGTTTCATTCCGTGGTCCCCGGCGAGCGAGTGTCCCTCGACACTCCGCAGGGTCCGGCATCGGCGCAGGTGCTTCCCGCTCGCCACGGCCATGGCAACGGGGATGTCCTGGCCGACGAGGCCGTCCTGTACCTCCTGACGTCATCGGACTCCTCGACGCTGCTCTACGCGACCGACACGGGCCCATTCGATCCGGTGGCCATCGGCCTGCCCACCACACCGGCCGACGTCGTCCTCCTCGATGCGACTTTCGGGGACACCCATGACCACGGCACGGGCCATCTGGATCTGTCCACGCTTCCCGCGCAGGTGGATTCCCTGCGAGCACACGGGACTGTCGACGAGCACACTCGTGTCGTCGCAACCCACCTGAGTCACCACAATCCGCCGTCATTGGACCTGCGCGCACGCCTGGACGTCATCGGCATGGCCCTGCACGAGGACTTCGACGTGATCGACACCGAGGAACACCATCCGACACGAACGCTGATCCTCGGCGGCGCCCGCTCCGGGAAGTCGACCTATGCCGAGTCGCTGATGGCCGTCCACTCGTCGGTGGCCTACATCGCCACCGGAGGGGACCGAGCCGATGACGACGAATGGGCGGCACGCATCGCGACCCATCAGGCGCGTCGACCGGCAACATGGACGACTGTCGAGACTATCGACGTCACCACCGAACTCGCCGAGGCATCCCGCCCGGTCCTCGTCGACTGCCTGGCTCTGTGGCTGACCGGTCAGCTTGATCGACGGGACGCCTGGCGTCGCATCGAGTCAAGTGAGCGCGAGGCGGTCATCGCAGAGCTGGATGAGGAGATCGCACGTCTGGCCTCCTGCGTGAAGGCGTCCGCCGTTCCCGTCACCCTCGTCTCGAACGAGGTCGGCATGGGAATCGTTCCCGAGACGGTTTCCGGGCGCCTGTTCCGGGACCTGCTGGGACGCACGAACATGCAGGTGGCAGAAGCATGCGATGACGTCCAGCTGATGGTGGCCGGCCGTCCGATCGAGCTGTCACGAGGGTCGGCCGTCAGAGGCGGAACCCCATGACGATCCCCTCGCCCAGCCCATCCGTCCCGGCGCCGTCGCGCGAGGCGGCTCGCGCTGCTGAGTCCAGACAGCGAATCCTGACCAAGCCCGCAGGAGCCCTCGGCAGGCTGGAGTCGGCGTCGGTGTGGATGGCCGCAGTGCAGGACACCTGCCCACCTCATCCGTTCACCGCACCGCGCCTCGTGATCTTCGCCGGTGACCACGGCATCGCTCGAGCATCGGGCACCTCCGCCTACCCTCCCGAGGTCACCGCCCAGATGGTGGCCAACTTCGTGTCCGGTGGGGCGGCGGCGAACGTCCTCGCTCGACAGTTCCACGCCCATGTCCGGGTAGTCGACGTCAGCGTCGATGCTGAACCTGACTATCTCGACGAGCAGGATCCCCGAGTGGCCGCGCACAGGATCCGGCGAGGCTCCGGGGCCATCGATCGCGAGGATGCCATGACACTCGCCGAGTGCGAGGCCGCCCTTGATCTCGGAGCACGCATCGCAGGCGAGGAGATCGAGGCCGGTGCTGACGTGCTGATCGCCGGCGACATGGGCATCGGCAACACCGCAGCGGCCGCTGCCATCATCGCCCTCCTGACCGACTCCGACCCGCATCAGATCACCGGGCGCGGAACAGGAGTCGATGACGCAACGCTCGCCAGGAAGCGGGCGGCCGTCGCTGCGGCGGTGGCACGCGCATCGGCCGACGCGAATGACGTGGCGCGACTGCTCGCACGGATCAGCAGCCCGGACATCGCCGCGATGGTCGGATTCCTCTCCGGTGCAGCCCGCCGATCGACGCCCGTCATCCTGGATGGTGTCGTGTCGTGCGCCGCTGCCCTAGCGGCCGGGCGACTGGCTCCGGGAGCATCCGAGTGGTGGTGCGCGGGGCACCTGTCTGCCGAACCGGCAGCACACGTCGCGCTGATTCATCTGGGCCTTCGCCCATTGATCGATCTGGACCTGCGCCTCGGTGAGGGAACCGGCGCGCTGTTGGCCCTGCCACTGCTGGCCGGCGCCGCCGCTACGCTCGCGGAAATGGCAACCTTCGAGAGTGCAGGAGTGACAGATCGTGAGCACTGACGGCCTGCGACTGGCCGTGGGCACGTTCACCCGCCTCCCTGTGCCTCCCCCCGAGCGGGTCGACGCACAGGCGGCACGCGGCGCCATGCTGCTGTCATCGCCCATCGGGCTGCTTCTGGGACTCATCCTCGGCATCACCGCACAGGTTCTCGTGAATGCGACGGACTCCCCCGGCCTGCTCGGCGCAGCCCTCGCTGTTGCGGCGCTCGCCTGGATCACCCGCGCCCTCCACCTCGACGGCCTCGCCGACACCGTCGACGGCCTCGGGAGCGGACGCGACCCGGCCGGTGCGCTGGACATCGCCCGGCGCTCCGACATCGGACCGTTCGGCGTCGTCGCGCTGGTGCTCATGCTCGTGATCCAGACGATCGCCTTCGGAGCCCTGCTGGACACCGGCGCCGGCGGCGGGTCATTCGTCATCGCCATCGTCATGGGCAGGGTCGCCATGATGATGACCGCCACCCGCGGCGTTCCAGCAGCACGCGCTGACGGGCTGGGCGCAGCCGTCGCTGGCACCGTCCCCGCGTGGGCGACGTGGTTGATCACGCTGGGGTGGCTGCTGCTCTTCTGTGGCTCGGTGACACGCTCGCACGGGGCAGCCGCAGGGGCGGGCACTGCTGTCGCGATCCTCGGATCGATCCTCGCAACGGTCTGGCTCATTCGCATCGCGCGACGCCGCTTCGGCGGCATCACGGGTGACGTCATCGGCGCTGCTGGTGAGATCGCGACCACTGTCGTCCTGGTCCTCCTGGTGGTGACATGACGACGGACCTGCCGGACGACGTGGTCGCCACGGTCGCCCGCATCGCACGCCCCACGGACGGCTCCTCGGATGACTCTTCGCCCGTTGGCGACAGCACCCTCACGGGAGCCCTCGCGGACCTGCGGGACTGGTGGGTCACGCTGACGGGCGATGCCGCACTCGAGGCCGTTCACCTTGTCCCGAGCGAGTCATCCGACGCCATGTCCGCCCTTCGCACGGGCATCGCCGAGGCGAACCGGGCGATCGACAGCGGTGCGACCCTGATCGTTCCCCGGGTGGCGGAGCGCGATGACGTCACTGCGCGGGCCCTGACGGCACTGCTCACCAAACGTGATGCCTCAGCCGTGCTCGGGCAGCCCGACGGCATGTCCGACGCTCTCTGGATGCAGACGTGCACGCGCATTCGCGACCGCATGGCCCAGCACGCGCATCTCCTCGGCGACTACTCGGCACTCCTCCAGGCCATGGATGCTCGGAACCTGGCGGCCGTCGCCGGGATCCTCCTCGGCGCCGCAGCACGACGCACGCCCTGCCTGATTGACGGCACTGACGAATGGGCCGCCGCCCTGGTCTCCGACCGGCTCGCCTACAAGGCGCGGGCCTGGTGGCGCGAGGCGAGCACATCCCCGGACCCGGCTCGGACGGCCGCACGCGAGCGGATAGATCTCGCAGCCGGGCTGGACCTCCACCTCAGCGATGACTGCGGCCATGGGGCCGATGCCGCGCTGGCCCTGCTGGCGCTGAGCCTGCAGGGATCGGCAGGTTCTCCGGACGGGTGAGCAGTCCGAGGGGCTCCTTGCCCCTCAGGCCCGCGTGCTGGGAGTGACGAACGGCGGCTTCACGACTCGGAAGAGGCTTGCGCGACCGCGAACGTCGACCACAACCTCGTCATCGACGGCCACCGACGTATCGAGGAGAGCCAGGGCGACCCCCTGCTTCAGCGTCGGCGAGAAGGTGCCGCTCGTGATCTCGCCGACGAGGTCGCCGTCGAGATCGTTGTCCGTGATGCTCTGACGACGGACGTCCATGTGGGGCCTCGGGATGCCGCGTTCGAGGGCGATCAGCCCCCGAAGCCGACGGCGCGGTCCCTCAGCTCGCTCCTTGACGACAGCGCCACGGCCGACGAACTCCGGCTTCTCCCAGCCGACCGCCCAGCCCAGCATCGCCTGCACCGGGGAGATCGTCGGGCTGATGTCCTGACCGTGCAGGGGGTAGCCCATCTCCGTGCGCAGGGTGTCGCGCGCACCCAGTCCGGCTGCCAGCAGGCCGAACGGCGCGCCCTTCTCCACCAGGGCATCCCAGAGATCGACGAGCACCTCATTCGGGGCGATCAGCTCGTACCCGTGCTCGCCCGTGTATCCCGTTCGGCACACCACGATCGGAGCCTCGTGCCACTGAGCCATCTCCATCGACATGTAGTCATGCTCCGTGGGAAGGCCGAGGACCGCGAGCACCTCGGCGCTTCTGGGTCCCTGCACGGCGATGATTCCGTGCGTCTCGTGCTGATCGTCGATCGTGATGCCCTCCGGCACCTGCGCTCGAAGGGTGGCCACGACGTTGACTGCATTCGAGGCGTTCGGGATCACGTAGGCACCGTCATCGGACCACCGGTAGACGATCAGATCGTCGACGACGCCACCCGCCTCATTGAGGAGCATCGAGTACTGAGCCTGCCCGGCGGAGATGCGATCGAGGTCATTGGCGAGCACAGTGTTGAGCCACGCGACGGCTCCCGGACCGTGCACGGCGACCTTGCCCATGTGCGAGACATCGAAGATGCCGACGCTGGTCCGCACCGCCGTGTGCTCGGCCACCGTGCCGGTGTACTCGATCGGCATGTCCCAGCCGCCGAAGTCGGCCATCTTGGCGCCAGCCTCGAGGTGTCGGGCGTGAAGGGGTGTCGCTCGGAGGACCGTCATGCCGAAACCGTACTGGCAGTCCGGATCAGGCCGTCGAGGCCAGGGCTTCCCTTCATGGAAGTCACGAGCGGGCCAGTAGTCGGATCTGCCGGCCCGCACGTCGGAGCGATTCGATTCTTGCCCAGCGTTCGCCGGATAGCCTTGGCCCATGACGACTCTCTCCCTCGCGGCCACCGCTCCCGCCACGATGACGACCGATGCCCTGATCGTCGCCCTCGCCCCCGGCAAGGGGAAGAAGCCGGAGGTGGTGAGCCCCCGGCTGACCTCCGCCCAGCGCACGCGACTGGGTGATGCCTTTGCCGCCGTGGGCGCCACCGGCAAGTCAGGCGATGTGGTCCGCATTCCCGGCGCCGGTATGGCAGCGCCCTTCGTCGTGGGCGTCGGCCTCGGCGATGCCGCAGCGGCATGGGACGGGGAGACCGTGATGCGCGCGGTGGGATCCGCCATTCGCTCTCTGGCGGGAACTCGCCGCGTCGCGATCAGCCTCCCTCTGGCGGACGACGAGCAGATGGTCGCCGTCGCCGTGGCAGCGCGACTGGGCGCGTACGACTTCACGAGTTTCCGGGGAAAGTCGGCCAAGGGCCGTCCGGCACCCGTGCGCACGATCACCCTCCTGCTCGCCGACGACCCGACCGCTGAGCAGAAGCAGGCGATCAAGGACGCCGGCGTCGTCGCGGACGGCGTCCTGCTGGCCCGCGACCTGGTCAACACGCCACCGTCGACACTGCACCCGGTCGAACTGGCCGAGGCAGCGGTGTCCGCCGTTCATGACCTACCCGTCGACGTCACGGTGTGGGACGTGCCGGACCTCGAGCGCGACGGCTGTGGCGGCATCCTCGCTGTGGGTATGGGTTCGGCCCATCCCCCGCGCCTCGTGCGCATGGACTATGCCCCCGAGGGCGCGACCACCCACCTGGCTCTCGTCGGCAAGGGCATCACTTTCGACACGGGTGGCATCTCGATCAAGCCAGCCGCGAACATGGACGAGATGAAGGCCGACATGGGAGGAGCGGCGGCCGTCATCGGTGCAGTGCAGGCCATCGCTCGCCTGGGTCTGCCCGTCCACGTCACCGGATGGGTCCCGACCGCGGAGAACATGCCCAGCGGGACGGCCCAGCGGCCCAGCGATGTCATCACGATGTTCGACGGCACCACGGTCGAGGTGCTGAACACCGATGCCGAGGGTCGACTCATCCTCGCCGATGCGCTCGGCATGGCCGTCGCCGAGAGGCCCGACCTGATCATCGACGCGGCGACGCTCACCGGCGCCCAGCGCATCGCCCTGGGCGCGCGGATCGCCGGCGTCATGAGCAACTCCGATGACGCACGCACGCAGGTCTGCTCGGCGGCCGAGAGCGCCGGCGAGGCTGCCTGGCCCATGCCGCTTCCCGCCGACCTGCGCGCCTCCATGGATTCCCCCGTCGCCGACATCGCCAACATCGGCGATCGACTCGGCGGAATGCTCAGTGCCGGCATCTTCCTTCAGGAGTTCATTCCCGCACGCCAGGCATGGGTCCACATGGATATCGCGGGGCCGGCCTACAACGAGAAGACCGCCTACGGCTACACGCCCAAGGGAGGCACAGGCGCCGCCGTGCGTACGTTCGTCCAGGTCGCAGCCGAGATGGCGGAGGGGTCCGTCTGACGCGGCGGACCGGCGGTGGAAGGATGTGACCCACACCTTCACGACGAACGGGAGCTGTCCACAGTGGCGCACGCAGATCTGGTCATCCTCGGCGGCGGCAGCGGAGGCTATGCCTGCGCACTGCGAGCGGCCGAACTCGGCAAGTCCGTCATCCTGATCGACAAGGACAAGCTCGGTGGCACCTGCCTGCACCGCGGCTGCATCCCGACCAAGGCCCTCCTCCACGCAGCTGAGGTTGCGGACAACACCCGGGAGAGCGAGTCCTTCGGCGTGCGGGCGACCTTCGAGGGCATCGACATGCCGAAGGTCAACGAGTACCGCGACGGGGTCGTCGGTCGCCTCTACAAGGGTCTCCAGGGCCTGGTCAAGAGCCGCGATGTGACGTTCATCGAGGGCGAGGGCCGGCTCGTCGCCCCCGACGCCATCGAGGTCAACGGCGAGCGCCACACCGGCACCACCATCGTGCTGGCCACGGGCTCGTACTCCCGCTCGCTCCCCGGCCTCGAGATCTCCGGCCGCATCATGACGTCCGACCAGGCCCTGAACATGGACTACGTGCCCAAGAGCGCCATCGTCCTCGGCGGCGGCGTGATCGGCGTCGAATTCGCCAGCGTCTGGAAGTCCTTCGGCACCGACGTCACCATCGTCGAGGCCCTCCCCCACCTCGTGCCCAACGAGGACGAGGCCTGCTCCAAGGCGCTCGAGCGCGCCTTCCGCAAGCGCGGCATCTCCTTCAGCCTCGGTGTGCGCTTCGCGTCCGCGACCCAGGACGACAACGGCGTCCACGTCACCCTGGAGAACGGCACCGTCCTGGACGCCGACATCCTGCTCGTCGCCGTCGGTCGCGGCCCCAATACGTCGGGCATGGGCTACGAGGAGCAGGGCGTCGCCATGGATCGTGGCTGGGTGCTCGTCGACGAGCGTCTGCGCACGAACGTTCCCGGCGTCTTCGCCGTCGGCGACATCACGCCGGGCCTGCAGCTGGCCCACCGCGGCTTCCAGCACGGCATCTTCGTCGCCGAGGAGATCGCCGGCCTGAACCCGGCCGTCATCGCCGACATCAACATCCCCCGCGTCACCTACTGCGAGCCCGAGGTCGCCAGCGTCGGTCTGACCGAGGCGCAGGCACGCGAGCAGCACGGGGGCAATGTGGCCGTGTACGAGTACAACCTCGGAGGCAACGGAAAGAGCCAGATCCTCGGGACGGCGGGCTTCATCAAGCTCGTGCAGCTCGTCGACGGTCCCATCATCGGTGTGCACATGGTCGGCTCGCGGATGGGCGAGCAGATCGGTGAAGCCCAGCTCATCGTCAACTGGGAGGCTCACCCCGAGGATGTTGCCACCCTCATCCACGCGCATCCCACCCAGAATGAGGCCCTGGGCGAGGCACACCTCGCCCTGGCCGGCAAGCCCCTGCACGCGCACGCCTGACCGTCCACAAGACACGTCAGTCGATCTAGACGAAGGAGCACCACCCGATGTCGGTCACCGTCACGATGCCCGCCCTGGGCGAGAGCGTTACCGAAGGCACCGTCACTCGATGGCTCAAGGCCGTCGGCGACACCATCGCCGTCGACGAGCCGCTGCTCGAGGTCTCCACCGACAAGGTCGACACCGAGATCCCGAGCCCGGTCGCCGGGGTGCTGCTCAGCATCACCGTCGGTGAGGACGAGACCGTCGAGGTCGGGGCCGTCCTCGCCACCATCGGCGAGGCATCCGAGGGCGGGGCAGCTCCGGCCGAACCAGCCCCCGCGGTGGTCGAGGCGCCCGCACCCGCACCCGCACCTGAGCCGGTATCCACGCCCGTGCCGACGCCCGCACCCACACCGGCGCCCGCCGCACCTGCGCCCGCTGCTGCAGGCGAGAGCTCACCCATCCTCATGCCGGCCCTGGGCGAGAGCGTCACCGAGGGCACCGTCACCCGCTGGCTCAAGGCCGTCGGCGACACCATCGCCGTGGACGAGCCGCTGCTCGAGGTCTCCACCGACAAGGTCGACACCGAGCTCCCCAGCCCCGTCGCCGGAGTGCTGCTCAGCATCATCGTCGGCGAGGACGAGACCGTCGAGGTCGGGGCCGTTCTCGGAACCGTCGGTTCCTCCACTTCACCCGCGCCCGCCGCACCCGCGCCCGCCGCACCCGCGCCCGCTGCACCTGCGCCGGTCGCATCGACCTCCGCTCCTGACAATGCCGACGCCTACGTCACACCGCTGGTGCGCCGTCTGGCCTCCCAGCATGGCGTCGATCTGTCCACCGTGACCGGCACGGGCGTCGGCGGACGCATCCGCAAGTCCGACGTCCTTCAGGCCGCGATCGATCAGAAGGCCGCGACCGCGACCGCATCAGCCCCAGCGGCAGAGTCAGCAGCCGCTCCGGCGGCCACGGGCGCCGTCGCCGCCACCGGGGCACCGCAGTCATCCGCGCTGCGTGGGCGCACCGAGAAGATGAGTCGACTGCGTCGGGTCATCGCCGAGCGCATGGTCGAGTCCCTCGATACCTCAGCCCAGCTCACCACGGTCGTCGAGGTCGACGTCACCCGGATCGCCCAGCTGCGCGCTCGCGTCAAGGGCGAATTCGCCGCGCGCGAGGGTGTCGGACTCTCCTTCCTGCCCTTCTTCTGCAAGGCGTCCGTCGAGGCGCTGAAGCAGTTCCCGCAGGTGAATGCCTCCATCAACATGGCGGAGGGCACGGTCACCTACTTCGAGGCCGAGCACCTGGGCATCGCCGTCGACAGCGACCGCGGCCTTCTCGTACCGGTCATCCGTGACGCTGGTGACCTGAACATCGCTGGCCTCGCTCGCCGAATCGCCGACCTCGCCGACCGGACCCGCACGAACAAGCTGTCTCCCGACGAGCTCAGCGGAGGCACCTTCACGGTCACCAACACCGGCAGTCGGGGCGCGCTGTTCGACACTCCGATCATCAACCAGCCGCAGGTCGCCATTCTCGGCACCGGTGCCGTCGTCAAGCGTCCCGTCGTCGTCACCGACTCCACCGGCCAGGACGTGATCGCCATCCGCTCGATGGTGTATCTCGCCCTGACCTACGACCACCGCTTGGTCGACGGTGCGGACGCTGCTCGCTTCCTCGGCGCCATCAAGGCCCGACTCGAGGAGGCCGCATTCGAGGCCGAGCTCGGTCTCTGACCGCTCGTGACCCACGGTGGCACGGCCCGGATGCCGGGAGCTGCGTCATGCGGGATGCTTGAGCCATGCGAGTAGCCGTCACAGGAGCGTCCGGACTCATCGGTTCGGCCCTCGTGCCCCATCTGCGGGCCCAAGGGCACCACGTCGACCGTCTCGTGCGGCGACAGGCGAGCGCCCCGGACGAGATCTCCTGGGACCCGCGGCAGGGCACCGTCGATCTCGATCGACTGGCCGGGACGGACGCCGTCGTTCACCTCGCGGGCGCCGGGGTAGGCGACCACCGATGGACCGACTCCTACAAGCGGGAGATCCTCGACAGCCGCGTCGACGGCACCCACACCATCGTGCGCGCCATCACCGCCCTGCCCACTCCCCCGCGGGTTCTCGTCTCCGCCTCGGCCATCGGCTGGTACGGCGACACCGGTGACCGGATGGTCGACGAGACTGCACCCGCGGGAACGGGCTTCCTGGCCGACGTCGTGCGAGCCTGGGAGGCCGCCGCCGATCCCGCCCGCAGCGCCGGCATCCGAGTCACTCACCCCCGCACCGGCCTCGTCGTGTCGAGCAAAGGTGGCGCATGGGCGCGCATGTTCCCGTTGTTCAAGGCGGGCCTGGGCGGCAAGCTCGGGAACGGACAGCAGTACTGGTCGTGGATCTCCCTTCGCGACGAGATTCGGGCGCTGGAGTTCCTGCTCGAGCGCGAGGACATCTCGGGGCCGGTGAACCTCACGGCGCCCCTGCCCGTCACCAATGCCGAGGTCACGAGCGCCATGGGCGACGTCCTCCATCGGCCCACCCTGCTGCCCGCACCGGCCTTCGCACTGAAG
>Ga0181560_10004107_pt1 | contig 13277 bp, 10 predicted proteins | sample 011ome_20_FD_133751 | JGI IMG/M metagenome (GOLD analysis project Ga0181560, IMG submission 133751) | Coastal salt marsh microbial communities from the Groves Creek Marsh, Skidaway Island, Georgia - 011509CT metaG (megahit assembly) | ecosystem: Environmental > Aquatic > Marine > Intertidal...
ACTAAAAAACTCACATCACCAACATCTGTTGAACCTCCCATGGGGTGTTCGGCAGTGGGTTTTAATGGAGTAATCTTACCGTTGATTCCCAATTTAGGTTTGGATGTTGCCTCTTGAATTTTATAAGCGAAATCTAGTTCTTCAGAGGTATAACTCAAGGGTCCTAAGGTTTCCAAATTTTCTTGTACTGCAACGCCTCCAGCTCTGTTTGGTAAAATCTCATGTATACCAGAAATCAAATTAATTTCATAATCTACATCCGCCATGATTGCTGCACCCTCAGCCATTTTTCTTACGTGTTCGTAAACTTCGTTCATCCCTTCTCTTTTGGTGTCTCTTACCCTTACCCAAATCCTTGAATAATCGGGGACTACATTGACCACTTGACCTCCATCTTGTATATGATAATGAATTCTAACAGTCGGTTTTACATGTTCTCTAAATGAATTGATTCCGTGGGTGTACAATTCTAGCGCATCGGAAGCACTTCTTCCATTCCAAGGATCAGCTGATGCATGAGCTGTCTGACCAAAAAATTCAACTTTAAAATCGACCAAAGCCAAAGAACTTTGAACATCAGCCTCCGTAGTATCCGCTGGATGCCAATCTAAGCAAGCGTCTAAATCATCAAAAAGCCCAGCTCTTGCCATCCAAAGTTTTCCAAAAAACTTCTCCTCTGCAGGGGTTCCAAAAAACTTCACCGTTCCTTTTAATTTGCCTTCAGCAATTAAATTTTTTATTGCAACAGCAGCGCCAAGACTCGCTGTTCCATACATATTGTGCCCACAACCATGACCTGCTGCACCCTCTTTAAAAGGTGTTTTTTCAGGTACTGTTTTCTGTGAGATTCCTGGCAGTGCGTCAAACTCACCCAAAATTCCTATGACGGGTTTACCAGATCCGTAGGTTGCCACAAAAGCTGTTGGTGTTTCCGCTACCCCAACCTCAACATCAAAACCGTTTGCCCTAGCGTAATCGATTAAGGTTTGTGAAGAGACCTTTTCTTGAAAAGCAATCTCTGCAGCTGCCCAAATCTTATCACTCACCGTAATTAATTCGTCTTTTTGTGTTTCTACAGAAGCAATTACCTCCTTTTTTAACGCCTTCTTGTTTTGTGCGTTAAGGGGAACTAAAGTAAGCCCCATCAGTATTCCTAAAATTAGTTTGTTCATAATACTTGTTTTAACCTTTTAATTTGTTTGGTTTTTTACTAGTTTTAGCATTTAAAGCAAATAGTTTAAGCTTAGGAGAAACTCCATACAAAACGGTGTCAATAACTATAGGATTGGCTTGAATTTGGGTAAATTTTTCATGGTCTTGAGTTTTAAATTCCCAAACGGGATTTAGTTTTTTGACATTTGAAGTGTCAATCTGGGTTAAAGCAGAGTAGCGTATATTTTCTTTGGAGCCTCCATATACCTCCCAACTCTTGTATTTTGGAGCTGACGATTCACAACTTAGGCAAAAAAATAAAGTTGTTAAAAATAGAAAGACAGCCCAATGAAGTTTTGTAGTAAAAAATATTTCTTTAAAGGATATCATAGTATAAGATTCACTTCAAATTGTAGAAGCTCTAATTTATAAATATAAGAAAAGCACTCAATTTCAGCGTTTTTTAAGATATTGTTATAGATTTTTTATTCACCAATAACAGTAATAACAAGACTTCTACTTGTTGCTGAATTTCGATGTTCACACAAATATATTCCTTGCCATATGCCCCATTGGGGAATCCCCTTGTCAATCGGAAAACTTACACTGCTGCCCAAAAGACTGCTTTTAATATGTGAGGTCATGTCGTCTGGACCCTCTTCAGTGTGTAGAAAATTGGGATTATCTTCTGAAACCAGTTGATTAAAAAACATTTCAAAATCGCTTCTTACAGTTGGATCAGCATTTTCGTTAATTGTTAAACTCGCTGAAGTATGTTGAATAAATACTTGAACCACTCCAGTTACTTTGGGGAGTTCTTTAACTACCACGTTGCTTATCAAGTGAAAACCTCTTGAATATGCTACTAATTGAATTTTTTTTTGGAAGACCATCAATGGAATAAAAGTTCTAGAGCATTATCTTTTGCCCAGATGCACAAGCCTTGTAAATGGCGTCTATAATTTTCATGTCTTTTAGACCTTCTTCCCCATTTACTGCTACAGGTGCTTTTTCATTATTTAAGATGATACCTGCCATAGCATCCATTTGGACAGTTTGATGTGTTACTATTGCTCCTTTTAAAGGGCCAAGATGTGTTTTCCCTATGATTGGGCCGTAGCCAGTTGAGGGCTGCATTTCTACATGACCTTTAGTCCCATTGAGATAAAAGCGATCTAAATCTCTCATGCTGTAAGTTGAAAGGCATGAGGCCACTGCACCACTAGGGAAACCCATTTGAAATTGTATGGTTTCATCCACACCTTCTTTAAACTTTATTGGGTCTGTTTTTGTCTCTTGGGCAGTTACCCAGTCAGGTTCTTCTCCAATCATATAGCGTGCTCCGTTGATTGAGTAAATCCCTATATCCATCATGGCTCCTCCACCTGCGAGTTCCTTATTAAGGCGCCATTGGTTTGGATTACCTATACGAAAACCGGACAAGCCTTGAAAAAACATAATCTTACCTAAGGCTCCTGATTTTCTAAGGCTAATAGCTTCCAATGTCTTTGGCTCAAAATGCATACGGTAACCGATGAGTAACTTGACATTTGCTTTTTTACAAGCATTAATCATTTTTTGACCTTCTTCAGCATTGATTGCCATGGGTTTTTCACAAATCACATGCTTGCCCGCTTCTGCGACTTGAATAGCTTGTTGACAATGCAATGCATTTGGTGTAATGATATAAACTGCATTTATGTCTGGATTTGATTTAATTTCTTCAATAGTATCGTAGTTATAGCAATTTTTATCCGGTATACCATAACGTGCTTGCCAGTCTGTTATTTTGGAGGGAGTTCCGCTCACTACTCCTGTTATTTTTGCCCGAGTACAATACTCCATGGCTCTTGCCACTCTGTTCGCATAGCTGCCTAATCCCATAATAGCTACCCGAAGTAATGTATCGTCTTGAGATGAAAAGGTGTTTTCAAAAAAGGGATGAGATTTTGAAATCAATGGAAGCGAAGCTGCACTGATACCTGTGCTTTGGATGAATTTTCTACGTGAAATCATAATCTTTTAATTTACATTATTTCAATTTAATTAAAATTTTGATGGATTCCATCTCTTTAACTAAACTTAACTTCGTTGAATTAAAAAAAATTAACCCCCTTTATCTCTTTAAATAAATTTTGTAAGTTTATTTGAAACTATAAGCCTTAGGGGAGATCTAAATCAAAATGAAACGCAAAAAATTTTTATCACAAATAGGAACAACATTTGCGGCAGCAGCTTTGGCTCCTAATTTAATTTCATGTGTTCAGAAGCAAGCTCAAAAGATAAGAGGCTTAAAGAATTGGGCCGGGAATTATACTTATCAAGCAGATGAGGTTCGGTATCCTCAGACTGTTGAAGAATTAGCGAAACTTTTAAAGTCACAAACCAAGAGTAAAGCTCTTGGGACCCAACATTGCTTTAACGATATAGCAGATACTCCAGGAATGCAATTGAGCACTAGAAATTTAAATTCAATTATTGAGCTCAACCAAGCATCTTCCTTTGTAATTGTAGAGTCAGGGATTAAGTACGGGGATCTAGGAAAAGAGCTTCACAGTAAAGGTTGGGCACTTCATAACTTAGCTTCTCTGCCCCATATTTCTGTTGGGGGTTCGTGTGCCACAGCAACCCACGGATCTGGAGTTAAAAATGGAAATTTAGCAACTGCACTTCAAGGATTTGAATTACTAACTCCAGACGGAGACTTGCTTTGGGTAGATCCAGAAACAAATGCAGATTTGTTTTATGCTGGAGGGGTGAGTATGGGGTCTTTAGGGATCATGACAAAAGTAAAATTAGCCATTCAACCAACCTTCGAGGTATCTCAAAGAGTCTTCGAAAACTTACCGATGGATGCCCTAAAGGAAAATTTTGACACCATTATGAGTGCAGGCTATAGCGTTAGTTTTTTTACACATTGGTTGGATAAAAACATCAATCAAGTTTGGGTAAAATCAAGAGAAGATAAACTAGGGGAAATCCCTTCTGATTTTTATGGAGCTACTCCAGCGACAGCAGATTTACACCCGATTAAAGTTAATTCACCGGTCAATTGTACTCCTCAAATGGGTGTACCAGGACCTTGGCACGAGCGATTACCCCATTTTAAAATGGATTTTACTCCCAGTAATGGCGATGAACTGCAATCCGAATTCTTTGTTGGACGAGAAAATGCATATGAGGCCATAATGGCAATAGAAGCACTTCATGACAAAGTTGCCCCACTACTTTTTGTTACAGAAATACGCTGTATAGCAGCGGACAATTTTTGGATGAGTACAGCTTACCAAAGAGAAAGTATAGCCATCCATTTCACATGGAAGCCTGATACGGCTGGGGTGCTTGCCATTTTACCAGAGATTCAAGCTGCCCTTAAACCATTTGAAGCCCGTCCGCATTGGGGTAAAATCTTTACACTGCCAGCTGAGGAATTAAAAGCTCGATATCCAAAGTTTGAAGAGTTTATATCCCTCAAAAAAGAGTTGGATCCACAGGGGATACTCAACAACTCTTATTTAGACAAAGCACTTAAAATTAGTTGATTACCTTCTAACAAATCCACCAATAGAAGTCCTGTATTCAATTACAAAACCATTTGCTTTGGCAAAGGTTTTAAAGGCTTCAGTTGGATTTCCAACGGTGATAAACCGTTCAATTTCAAACATCTTAAAAAAGGTTTCAAAATTAGGACCGTTTATAAAATCTATCCCGTGTTGTGTAGCATCTTGACTGTTTTTATAACGCTCTATAAGGGTAACTTTTTTCCCATCTTCTGAAATGTAGTATCCGTAAACTATTGAAGGTTCTCTTTGGACTATAAAATCTGAAAGGTATTGAGTAAACTCACCGATTTTATCTTTTGAACTTTTAGTTTTTAACTCAATGATGAAAGTGACTTCAGATGAATTGTCATTTTCTACTGCCAAAGTATTTTTTACACCGATAGAATTCATTAACCCTGTAGCGTCAAAAAAATCGCCTTGGGCAATAATTTTTCCATCATTGTCGAAGTTAAAAAAGTGATAGGTTCTAAGAGGTTTGGTTTTTTTTCCAGTGTTGGAATCCACAGAATTCCATGTTCCATAAGTCCGAACGCTTCCATCAAGCACGCCATTAGCGTCCGTGCCGGGAAGCCAAACTTCTGGGGTGTACTTCAAAGCTTCAAAAGAACTGTGATACATTTTTAACAACTCTTGAAACTCATTTTTACCCATTGGACTCATTTCATAAGATGGCGGTGAATAAACGAGGTCTTCAGAAAAATACCCCATCTGTTCCTCTAGATTTTCTGATTCAAATAGGCTAAATGTTTTTTGGGCAGTTGCCAAGTTTTTTTGGTAATTGACATTGCTGTTACAACCAACAAAAAGTAGAGCAGCAACAAAAATTGAAGAAAATAATTTCATAGGAATTGGATATATGGTTTATGTTTAGTCTAAAGTAAGAAGATTTTACACTCTATCAAATCTTTTTAGAATGAACTGATTTATTAAAAAACTAAAGGAAGCATTGTATTCAGTCATCAGAGCATCACCATCGCCAGACAATACTATGGCTTCACCAGCACAATCTCCACCTTGATCATTAACATTAATATTTCCCCACTCAATTTCACCTGTTTAACTTAGCTTGACGAGATTTACAACTCATTGTTTGGGCAGTTATTTCACTTTTTATGATTTGAAAATGTTTAATTTTATAAGTATGTAAACTTTCCAATAGATTTCAAAATGAAAAAAATCATTTGCATTTTCATTCTTGGTTTTCTGATCAATTGTCAATCGGTGACTGAAAATGAGTCACGACCAAATATAATTTTGATTTTAACAGACGATCAAGGATGGGGAGATTTGAGCATTAATGGGAATCAAGATTTATTAACTCCAAATATAGATCAGTTAGCGTTTGATGGAGTTCGTTTTGATAGGTTTTATGTTAGCCCAGTTTGTTCTCCAACGCGTGCTGAAATTCTGACAGGAAGACATCACGTTAGGACAGGGGTATATGATGTTTCTAAAGGAGGAGAGAGAATTGATTTAGATGAAGAACTCATTTCAGAGGTTTTTAAAAATAATGGCTATAAAACAGCAGCCTATGGGAAATGGCACAATGGGATGCAAGCACCCTATCACCCAAACACTCGAGGTTTTGATGATTTTTACGGCTTTTGCTCTGGACATTGGGGAAATTATTTCAATCCACTTTTAGAACACAATGGCGAACTCGTGAGAGGAGAAGGATTTATAATAGATGATTTCACTAATCGAGGATTAGAATTTATTGAATACAATAAAGAGAATCCTTTTTTCCTTTATTTACCTTTCAACACTCCTCATAGTCCAATGCAAGTTCCTGATAAATTTTGGAAAAAGTTTGAAGCAAAAAGTCTCATTCAAAGTGGAGACTCAAGAATTTATAACAGTTCCAAAGATAGTGGGATTGATACGATCAATAGATTAAATCACACAAGGGCTGCGCTGGCTATGTGTGAAAATATTGATTGGAATATTGGAAGAATAAATAAAAAATTAAAAGACTTGGGAATTTTAGAAAATACAATCATTGTATTTCTATCCGATAATGGACCAAATGGAAATAGGTGGAACGACGGAATGAAAGGGATAAAAGGATCTACAGATGAAGGAGGCGTAAGATCACCTTTAATCATTAAATGGGAGGGAAACTTGCCTAAGGGTAAAATTGTAAAAAAAATCAGTGCAGCTATCGATTTATTACCAACTTTAAAAGATTTGGTCAATATCAATGATTTACCGAAAAATAAATTAGATGGATTGAGTCTTAAAGGTTTAATTTATGGAGAAGATATCCCTACGGAAGACAGAACTATTTTTAACTATTGGATAGGAAGATTAAGTCTTAGAAAACAAAAATTTAGACTTGACCATAACGATAATCTTTTTGATATGGAGAATGATCCAAATCAATATGAAGAGGTCTCAAATGTTTTCCCTGAAATTTTTCAATCCATGAAGAATGAAAAAATAAAATGGAGACAAACAGTTTGGAACGAACTTCCAGAAAAAGATGAAAGACCATTTATAATAGGTCATCCTAAAATGCTGTATACTCAAATTCCAGCGAGAGATGCAAACGCAAATGGAAACATTAAGAGATCAAATTATTATCCAAATTGCAGTTTTATGACGAATTGGATTGACATTAATGATTCAATTACTTGGCAAGTAGAAGTTGCTGAGGATGGAGATTTTGAAGTGGTTATTTATTATAGCTGTGCAGAAGATGCAATTGGCTCTCAATTTGAATTAACTTTTGGGGAATCTAAACTTATAGGTGAAATTAATAATTCTCACGATCCTGAAGAATACGGAAAAAACCAAGATCGTTCTCCAAGAATAGAATCTTATGTTAAAGACTTTAGACCTTTAAATGTTGGAAAAATTAAGTTAAAAAAAGGAATGGGAACCTTGAAGTTAAAAGGCATTAAAAAGACAGGGAAAGAATTAATGGATTTTAGGCTTTTAATGTTAAAAAGAGTTTAATATGCTTATTCAGTAAGTTTCTTTTAAGAAGAAATATAAGAGGTAATTCTATTTCAAGCCTTAACTTTTGATGACAACTGAATTAAATTTCAATAGCTACGTGAATTACTATCCAAGGTCTAAATCGGGAGGTATATCCTTTTTTATTTAGTAAATTTTGAAAAGTTGCAGCCCAAATGAAAAAAAATGTGTGTTTAGACGGTTTGACTGTAACAATTAACAAGGATAAGTGTCTATAAAATAAAACGCTATGAAAAAATTACTATTTGTATTTACAGTTCTTCTAATTCTTAACTCATGTTCATCCTTTAAATCAGGTCTAATAATTCCTGCCAATCATACATTCTTGTTGGGAGAATTCAATGATAAATACTATTCTGCAGAGTTGATCAATAAATCAAACTTGACAGTCATTGTGAAAGCTGTAGACAAGAGTTCTGGAGAGCAAACTCAGAGTTTCGCTTTGGTACCTGAAGAAAAAACCAAAGTATATATCAGTAAAGAGGAAACCGTTTATTTTGAAAATGAGAATGGAACAGAAGTAAAGGTTGATGTGATTCTTAGCAAGGGTGTAGAAGGGATGCGTTATATCAATAATAAATAAAAAACGGCTACACTTTATAAAAGTATAACCGTTTTATTGTTTTAGTAGCGAGGGCATGCCAGTGCGCCTTTGGCGTAACTCGAACCTGCGTCCGCCTCAGGCGGATAAGAGCCCATCAGAGTAAATTTTGATAAATCCATTTTCTACCAACACCAGACTTCAGGAATTTTTCTCTAGCTAGAGCATTTTTCTTAGAATCAAAAAAATCAACGTGAATTACTATCTAAGGTCTAAACCGGGAGGTATATCCTTTTTTACTTAGGAAATTATGCGAATAAAATTGTTGAATCAAATTTGAGGTATACCCTATGTATATTTTTTGATGCTGAGCACTGTGCAATATGTAAACGACAAACTCATTCATGGGGCAAAAAAAACCCTTCATGTTTGAAGGGTTTAGTAGCGAGGGCAGGACTCGAACCTGCGACCTTCGGGTTATGAGCCCGACGAGCTACCACTGCTCTACCTCGCGATTTGAAATGCAAATTTACAACTTTATCACTTGCTGTGCAACTTCATTAACCTTAGAATTTATGGGGCGTATTTTCATTATTTACTGGAGCTGTCAAAATCTTTAATGATTTGAATCAAACCCTTGCATAGAATAAAGTACTTTTGCACTCAAATAAAGTATATGAGCAGTATTGTTGCCATAGTAGGTAGACCCAATGTAGGAAAATCCACCTTTTTTAACCGGATGATTCAAAAGCGTGAAGCTATTGTTGATGCGGTAAGTGGTGTTACCCGCGACCGCCATTATGGGAAGTCTGACTGGAATGGACGTGTCTTTACTTTAATCGATACTGGGGGATATGTAGAACGCAGCGATGATATTTTCCAAAAAGAAATTGACAAACAGGTCAACTTGGCAATTGATGAAGCCGACGCCATCATTTTTATGGTAGACGCTACTGATGGAGTCACGGGTATGGATGAAACCATGGCGCAACTGCTAAGACGAGCACAAAAGCCAATTTTTCTTGTACTTAACAAGGTTGACAATGCTCTGCATAGGGAAAACACTTTAGAATTTTACGCTTTAGGATTTGAGCAGCTTTACCCCATTTCAAGCATCAACGGGAGCGGAAGTGGAGAATTATTAGATGACCTCATTGAAAGCCTTCCTAAAGAGCAAGAGAATGAGGAAGATGCCCTCCCTCGATTTGCCGTTGTCGGACGACCGAATGCTGGGAAATCATCTTTTATCAATGCACTAATTGGAGAAGACCGATATATAGTTACAGATATTGCAGGGACTACTCGTGACAGCATAGATACTCAGTACAATCGTTTTGGTTTTGACTTTAAATTAGTTGATACTGCTGGAATTAGACGCAAGTCTAAAGTAAAGGAAGATATTGAATTTTATTCCGTTATGCGTTCTGTTCGTGCCATTGAAAATGCTGATGTTTGTCTATTAGTCGTTGATGGGACACGAGGATTTGACGGTCAGGTTCAAAATATTTTTTGGCTGGCTCACCGAAATAATAAGGGCATAGTTATACTGGTTAACAAATGGGACTTAGTGGAAAAAGACACCAACGCAGCCAAGCAATTTGAGGCGGCAATTCAAAAGGAAATTGCTCCCTTTACAGATGTCCCAATACTTTTTATTTCCTCATTGACCAAGCAGCGAATTTTTAAAGCTGTAGAAACGGCAGTAGAGGTCTATAAAAATCGCTCCTACAGAATTCCTACCAAAGAATTCAATAACCAGATGCTTCCCATAATCGAAAAATTTCCACCGCCTTCTTACAAAGGAAAATTTGTAAAAATTAAATTTTGTACTCAACTACCAACGCCATATCCTCAGTTTGCTTTTTTCTGTAATCTTCCTCAATATGTCAAGGATCCTTATAAAAGATTTTTAGAGAATAAATTGCGATCGATTTACGATTTTAAGGGAATTCCGGTACAGATATTTTTTAGAAAAAAATAGTTTACATCTTTTCTTTTAACTGAATTAAAGAAGCTTTTACCCCTTCCAATTTAGCAAGTAGCTCTTCTTTAGAGCCTGGCTTAGACCTCAATTGCAATTGTTTTTTTGCTCCTTCTAGGGTCATGCCTTTTTCTTTGACCAAGTGGTAAATAAACTGGAGTGTTAAAATATTTTCTGGGGTATATTTTCGTGTACCGCTGGTCTTTTTTTTAGGCTGAATTTCTTTAAATTCTTTTTCCCAAAAGCGAAGTAAAGAAGGCTGAACATTAAATGCTTTTGCAACCTCACCGATTGAATAATATCTTTTATCAGGAAGGTTTATATGCATTTTAATCCATGGATTGGTTCTCTAGTCTAGACTGGGTAAGAAGCGCGTCAAATTCTTTTTGGGAAAGATTACCGTAGTAAAAATTTAAAGGATTGATTTTCTTTTTATCCTTAAATATTTCATAGTGTAAGTGAGGGCCAACAGATCGTCCTGTATTTCCAACATAACCGATGATGTCTCCCCGTTTTACTCTTTGTCCTCTTCTAACATTGTACTTACTTAAATGAGCGTACAGACTGATATATCCAAAGCCATGATCTATTCGAATATGTTTTCCGTATCCTGAGGAACGGTTGTCAGCACGTTTTACTACACCATTTCCCGTTGCGTAAATGGGAGTCCCTTTGCGTGCACTAAAATCCATACCATAGTGAAAACGTCTTTTTTTAGTAAAGGGATCAGTGCGGTAGCCATAACCTGAAGCCATTCGCGTCAAATCCTGATTTTTAATCGGCTGTATGGATGGAATTGCTTCGATAAGTTCGGCCTTATTTTCAGCCAGGCGTTCGATCTCGTCTAAAGATCGAGATTGGACTACTGTTTGCTTAGATAGAACATCAAGTCTTTTGGTTGTATTGATAATTAAATCAGAATTATCATAACCTTCAAGGTTTTTGTAGCGATTGACACCACCAAAACCAGCTCTTCTCTGTTCCTCGGGAATTGAGCTAGCTTCAAAATAAACCCTGTAAATATTATTGTCTCTTTCCTCTATATTTTCAACTACCGCCTCAATTTGATTTAACTTTTTACTTAAAATTTCAAATTGAAGCTCGTAATTCTCAAGAGCTCTTTTTTGGCTAATTTCTGCTGGAGTATTGATCCAGTCAGAATTTAATAAGATAAGCAGAGAGCTCAAGCCAAATACGAAAGAAGCGAGAATGAATAGTACAACATTCGAGATTCGCTTTTTGTTGGTAATTTCTATAGGTCTATAGGAAAGCGTCTCAGGATCGTAATAGTATTTAACTTTACTCATAAAGTTTTATAAATTTTCTTTTCTTTTGCAGTATCAATTTAAATACTCTCTCAAATTTATCAATTTTGAAAGAGATAAACCAATTATAAACCGTTGCAAAGATAAGCAACTTTAATTTTATAAGAGTAAAGGCATGAAATCCAACGAAGTAAGGCAGCAATTTTTAGATTTTTTTGCTTCAAAAGCACACAGCATCGTTCCTTCCGCGCCTATGGTCATTAAAGACGATCCAACTTTGATGTTTACCAACGCAGGAATGAACCCTTTTAAGGAGTATTTTTTAGGAAATGCCAAGCCGAGCTCAAATAGAATATCCGATACCCAAAAGTGCTTACGTGTATCTGGGAAACACAATGACCTTGAAGAGGTAGGTATAGATACCTATCACCATACTTTTTTCGAAATGCTCGGAAATTGGAGTTTTGGAGATTATTTTAAAAAAGAAGCTATAGAATGGGCATGGGAATTGCTAACCGAAGTTTATAAAATTGACCCTTCAAAATTATACGTAACAATTTTTGAAGGTGCCCCAGAAGAAGATATCGCTAAGGATACCGAAGCGTACGACTTTTGGAAAGCAATTTTACCCGAAGATCGGATTTTGTTGGGTAACAAGAAAGACAACTTCTGGGAAATGGGTGATCAAGGCCCTTGCGGTCCTTGTTCTGAAATCCATGTAGATATTCGCTCAGAAGAGGAAAAAAGTAAAACCCCTGGATCAGAATTGGTAAATAAGGACCATCCTCATGTAGTTGAAGTCTGGAATTTAGTCTTTATAGAATACAACCGTAAAGCCGATGGGAGCCTTGAAAAACTCCCCCAAAAGCATATTGATACAGGTATGGGCTTTGAACGCCTTTGTATGGTACTTCAAGACAAAAACTCCAATTACGACACTGATGTGTTTACACCTTTAATTCGTGAGATAGAGACCTTGACCAATTCTATTTACGGTAAAACTGAAAATACAGATCGAGCAATTCGAGTAATAGCTGATCACTTAAGAACTGTTTATTTTGCGATTGCCGATGGTCAATTACCAAGTAATAATGGAACAGGCTATGTGATTCGTAGAATTCTTAGAAGAGCAATTCGCTATGGTTTTACTTTTTTAAATCAGAAAGAACCCTTTATTCACAAACTTGTAGAAACTTTAAGCAAGCAAATGGGGAGTGCTTTTCCTGAGCTTATAAAAGAACAGCAATTGGCATTTAATGTGATTCGAGAAGAGGAGAGTTCGTTTTTGAAAACTTTAGACCAGGGCTTACTTCTTTTAGAGAGCATTCTTAAAAACGCAAAAAACAAAACGATTCCCGGAGCAAAAGCCTTTGAATTGTATGATACTTTTGGTTTTCCATTCGATTTGACTGCACTAATTGCTAGTGAAAGAGGATTTGAGGTAGATGAAAAAGGATTTGATTCGGCTATGGAAACCCAGAAATCACGGTCCAGAGCTGCTGCAGCATCCAAAACCGGAGATTGGGTTGTTTTAAGAGAAGATGATACAGAAGAGTTTGTCGGATATGATCATTTGACGACCCAAGTCAAGATTACTCGATATCGAAAAATGAGTTTGGCTAAAGAAGGTGATTTTTATCAATTGGTTTTTAATTTAACACCATTTTACCCTGAAGGAGGAGGTCAAGTAGGTGACAAAGGTTACTTGCAATCGACTAATGGTGATGTTTTTTATATTCTCAATACCCGTAAAGAAAATAATCTTATACTTCACCAAACAAAAACAATACCCGATC
>Ga0181560_10004109_pt1 | contig 13272 bp, 8 predicted proteins | sample 011ome_20_FD_133751 | JGI IMG/M metagenome (GOLD analysis project Ga0181560, IMG submission 133751) | Coastal salt marsh microbial communities from the Groves Creek Marsh, Skidaway Island, Georgia - 011509CT metaG (megahit assembly) | ecosystem: Environmental > Aquatic > Marine > Intertidal zone...
GATGGCGGATACGAGCGCGACGGAGATGTGGCCCATGATGCGTCGTTTCCAATAGCTTTTGCTCCTCGCGATGGCGGAGAGCGTGGCCTCGGCCGCGGCCTCTACGAGTACAACTACTGCGATCAGATACGACGACGGCCCGGTGAAGTCAACACTGATCGCCGGGGACAAAAGGAAGCCGCCGTGCCGCCGCCGCGTCGAGGAAGGTGTGAAAAAAAACTGTTCTATAACATGCGTTTCAATCGCACCCCCACTCTATCCCACCGATCGCGTCCACCGCCCCCTCGGGATCCTCCCGGTACATCATGAGGTGCCCCTGCAGCGCCGCCATGGATAACGGCGGCGGGCGCGCCGCCGCCTTTTCGTCGCCGCCGCCGCCGCCGCGCCGCCGCCGCCCTCTCGTCTCCCCGGACGCGACCGCCGCGGCGCCGAACTTCTCCGCGAGCGCGTCGACGACGCGCGCGTCGAAGAGAGGCGGCGCGCCGCCGAACGCGACCGGCGACGGCGACGGTTTCGAAGCCGTCCCGCCCGCGGCGGACGCGTCCGAGCGGTCGCCGCGATCCGCCGACGAACACGAAGACGAAGACGCCGCCGCCGCCGCCGCCGTCGCCGCGGCGCGGTCGGACGCGCCGTAAAAGTGCCGGAACAACGACGCCGCCTGCGCGCGATCCGGCGGCCCGAACTCGATCCTCACGTCGATCCTCCCCGGCCGCACGAGCGCGGGCTCCAGCGCGCTCGCGTCGCGGCAGGTCATGAAGAGCAGCCGACCGTCCGCGGCGCCGACGCCGTCCAAAGCGCTGAGCAACCCGGGCAACGTGAGACCGCCGCCGCCGCCGTCCTCCTCGCCGCCGCCGCTCCGCGCGCCCACCGCCGCGCCGGACGCGGCGTCGACGTCCTCCAGGAGCACGACAGCGCGTCGCGCGCACGCTCGCAGCAACCGATGAAACGCCTCGTCGTCCAGCCCGCGGCCGCCGAGCGACGCCTGGTACACCGGCAGACGCAGCTCGCCGGCGATCGCGCGCACTAAGCTCGTCTTCCCTCCCCCGGGAGGGCCGTGGAGCAGGTACCCGCGACGGTACGGGATCCCGCGCTCGGCGTACCACCGCTCCAGGCGAAGGAACGCGCGCGCATCGAGCAGCGCGTCCGTCGCGTCTGAACGCTTGAGAATCACGCTCGAAATCGGCCGCGACGGCCGGCGGCCTGCGTCGATCCACTCCGCCCTGCTCGCGCCGCCGCCGCCGCCGACGCCGACGCCGCCGCGCGCGGACACCGCGGTGGACGGGAGGTACACCTGCGTGTATCGTCGCGCGGTCCCGCGGCCGAGCTCGTGCCCGGCGGCGAGGATAGCGCGGAGCGCGCGTTCGCCGCCGCCGCCGCCGCCGCCGAGGACGCGCAGTCGAACGCCGCCGCCGACGCCGGCGGGCGACGACGCGCCGCCGTCGGGCCCGGCGTCCCATCCGAACGCGGCGGACGAGTGGTCGAGCGCGCCGACGCCGCCGCCGCCGCCGCCGCCGCCGCGGAAGTCGTGGAGGAACTGGCCGTACCACGAGTGCCTCGCGCCGCCGCCGCCCGCGCCGCCCGCGCCGCCGCCGCCGCCGCCGCCGCCGCCGCCGCCGCCGCCGTGTCCGACCCACACGAGCGCGGCGCCGACGCGGACGCAGATCTGCTGCGCGCGGAGCAGCACCGGGATGGTCCGCAGCCCGCTCTCGAGCGGGTCGTCCGGGTCGTGCGGCGAGGAGGAGGAGGAGGAGGACGACGACGACGACGCGTTCGCGTCCGCGGCGTCGCACGCGGCGTCGGACGGCACGACGAGCCTCCTGGACGCTCTCCGAACCGCCGGTCGCGCGTGCAGCCAGCGCAGCGCGGCGTAGTACTGCGGCGTCCCGTGCGGGATGTCGTACGTGGAGAATATCTTGTCCTCCGCGAGACGTCCGAGGTGATGCGCGAGGCGCCACATCACGCTCATCGCGGTCGACGCGCACGCGAGCGATATCGACCCCGAGACGAATTGGTTTTGGAGCTGATGCGTCAGCGCGCGCCACATCGACGCGAGGACGGCGAGGAACGCGCCGCGGGAGGACGCGTACGCGTCCGCCGCGCAGTACGACAGCCCGTTCGCGACGCAGCTCGCCTGCATGGTCGCGTCCGCGCGGCGCGCGCTGAACCCTGCCGCGACAGAGGCGTCGCGCGATCGAAAATACGACGAATCTCGTTCATCGCCGCGGCCCGTCCGCTTCCGCTTCCCTCATCAGAGGATGACGCGCGGGGGCGGCACGGCGTCCGCGGCGCGCGCGGCCGCGCGCGCCGCCGCGCTCCCCCTCCTCCTCCCCCTCCTCCTCGCGACGACGATACCCCTCGCGCGCGCGCGCGTGGACCTGTACGACCCGTACACCGGCTACGTCGACCACGCGGTCGCGAACCCGGCGCAGGCGGCGATCCTTCGTCGCGTCCGAGACGGCATGACCGACGACCCGAACCACGCGCTGCTCAACTGGGAGGGCGACTACCCGTGCAAGCAGCCGTGGGTCGGGATACGCTGCTACCAAGGGAACGACGTCACGCATCTCGACCTGTCGCATCGCTCCATCGGAGGCGACCTTCTGGACGCGATCGCGGAGCTGGACACGCTCGTCGAGCTCGACCTCTCGTCCAACTTTCTCACCGGGCCGATACCGACGGCGATCGGTCTCATGCCGCGCCTCGCGACGCTGAACCTGCGCGCGAACCGCTTCACGGGGGGGGTCCCCGCGACGTTGGGGAACTCCAGCTCGCTGCGGCACGTCTCGCTCGCGCAGAACCGGCTGCGAGGCACGATCCCCGCGGCTGCGGCGAACAACGCGAAGTTGACGACGCTGGATCTGAGCGCCAACGCGCTCACGGGGCCGATACCCACGGAGTTCGGCGGCGTCGCCGCGCTCGTGGAGTTGCACGTCGCGAAGAACATGCTGAACGGGACCGTGCCGAGGGAGTTCGCGGGCTTGGCGCGGCTGCGGTCGTTTCGCGCGCAGGGGAACGTGCTCGAGGGCACGGTGCCGGATAACTGGGGAAGCGGGATGCTCGACTTGGAGGCGATCGACCTGTCGAGGAACTTTCTGTACGGCGACGTCCCCGCGAACTTGGCGAACATCCCGAAGCTGAGGGAGCTGCGGTTGAACCATAATCAGGTGTGGGGGACGACCCCGGCGGCGCTGATCGCGTTGAACGCGTCCGTCCCCGGGTTCGTCATCGTGCGGTGACGACGACGCGGCGGCGGCGGCGGCGGCGGCGGCGGCGGCGGGGTAGGACCGGCGAGGTAGCGTAGAACTAGGTAGCGGCGCGTTGAACGCACGACGCGAGAGAACGTACTGTAGGAGTCGCGGACGACGCGACGACGCGCCCGTTGCGTCCCCCAGCTCGGGCTGAGGTCGGACGGGGAGACGCCGCAGGGATACCCGCGCCGAAAAGACGCTCGACTGAAAACGCAGATGACACGCAGCTCGCACCCTCGTATTTTCCTCTGCCCGGCCGAGGGGCGAAAGCCACGACGGTCGTCCGTCCGCGCGCGCGCCACTCCCGGCACACGCGCCGCGGGGATGATCGCGCGCGCGTACGTCCGCCGCTGCGTCGCGGGTCTTCTCCTCGCCCTCCGCTCCGCGTGCGAGAGCGCTCGCGAGGGCGCGCGCGACGGGCTGCGACGCGCTCGCGTCGCGATACGCGTAGCCTCCTCTCGCTTTCGCGCGCTCGCCGCGCGCGCGCGCCGCCGCCGCTCGAGCGCCGTCCGCGCGAGCGCCGCCATGGACGACGCGGACTCCGACGCCGACGCCGACGCGGGCGTCGCAGACTACGGCGTCGAGCGGTACGACGACCCCGAGCGGCACGACCCGCTGCGCGACCGGCTCCTCCCCGCGCTCGGACTCGCGTCGAGAGAGAGCCGACGCAGCGTCATCGTCACGTTTCTCAACGCGTGCGGGGAGCGGTGCCGGCTGTACTGGATCGACTACGCCGGCAAGGTGGTCAGGTACAAGACGCTGTCCCCGGGGGAAACGCACCGGCAGCAGACGTTCGAGACGCACCCGTGGACGTTCGCGACGGTCCCGGACGACGACGCCGTCGCGAGCGGCGGCGGCTTTCGACGGCGACGCCTCGCCGTGAACGGGTACCCGGTGTACTTCGCGTCTCGGGAGCGCGACGGCGACGGCGACGGCGACGGAGAGACGACGGGAGCGGGAGACTCGACGCGGCGGATCACGCGCCCGGGGTGTAAGGCGTGGCGGCACGACGCGCATCGCGAGTTCCCGAGGTTTTTCCGCGACGTCTCGAGGGCGTTTTTGATGACGCACGCTCGGCTGCGGCGAGAGAGGGCCGCCGCCGCCGCCGAGGGAGAGGGGGGCGACGCCGGCGACGTCGTCCGCGTGAGCGTCGTGAACGACGCCGCGATGGACGTCGAGGACGCGCCGGTGTCCTCGAGGACGAGGGCTAGAACGCGCGTGTCTTCCGCTCCAGCGGAGGCGGCGACCGTCTCGTCCGCGAGCGGGGACGAGGACGACGACGAAGACGACGACGACGACGACGAGAAAAGAAACGAAAACGAAAACGATTCGGCGGCGAGACACACGCTCGGGAGCCTCCCCTCGGACGTCGTGCATCACATCGTGAAGCTCGCCGCGCCGAGCGTGTCGTTCTTCTTACCGGTGGACGACGTCCGGTGCGACGTCGAGGAGGCGGTCGCGACGTCGGAGAGCGAGGAGGAAGTCGCGAACGCCGCCGCCGACGCGACGGCGTGAGCGACGCCGACGACGACGCCGCGCGCGAGAGTACTGTAGTTGTACGCGTCATGATGAACGACGATCGCGGACGCTTCCTACGAATACGATGCTGCGAATACAAAAACGACCACGCCCCGTCGACTAAAACTTGATCCCGTCGTCGTCCATGAGCTCGACGATGTCGTCCTCCTCTTCCTCCTCCTCGTCGTCGTGCGGTAAACTCTCGCGGTTGTCGTACCGCCAAAACCCGGTGTGATCGCACAGAATCTCAATCACCGTGTGCGCGCACCCGCACCGCTTGAGATCCTCCAGCGTGATCCTCCCCTCCACCGCGGGTTTGACCATGTCGAAGATCTCGTCGCGGACGTCCAGCATGTTCAGGTCGTAGTTCTCCGGGTCCGACGTCCACGTCACGTGCACGGATTTCAAAAACGTCCAAATCTCCATGTTGGTCAGGTACCCTTGCTTGTCCACGTCCAACACGCGAAAAAAGTACGCCAAGCTCGCGGGGTGGTTCTTATCGCTCCACGCGAGGACAAAGTCCAGAAACGCGGTGAAGTCCATCTCGGACGCGATCTGCTTCCGCCGGCGCTCCAACGACTGCGCGACGAACGGATCCGCGGCGGCTGCGTTGGCGCGCGTCGACTGCGCTCTATACGCCTTGGCCGCCGCCGGCCCTTTCAACGAGTGCTCCTCGTACAGGCGGTTCACGAACACGTCGGTCAAGCCCTGCGCGTTGCACGCGTCCGCGATGCGCACGTCGAACGTGTACCGCTTGAACTCCTCCTTGGATAGAGTCCCGTTCATGTCGAGGTCCAAGTCGAGGAAGGATTTGTACACGCGTTGCGCGGATGCGAGCGAGAACCAATTTTTATCCAGGCTCGGGTCGTCCTCTCTCGCGGCGTGTAGCTCGTTGAAGTCCGCGAGCGCGTCCCCGGAGAGCAGGTTCGATATCCGCGCCTTTCCGCGTCGCCTCGGGTCGTCGAAGAACATGAACCGTCGCGTCGCGATCCGCGAGTATTGTTTCATGAAGCCCGCGGTGAGCGACTGCAGCGCCGCCATCGTCGTGACCGACCTTCCCACGAACGCCTCGAGCTCGTCCTCGGTGAGCCACCCGTCCGCGTCCGCGTCGTGGCACCCCAAGTTAATCCGCGACTGCGTCAGCGCGACGTGCCTGACGACGAACTCCATGAACGTCCGCCCGTTTATCCTCCCCAGCCCGTCCCTCTCGAAGCGGTTAAACGTCCGCGGGGAAAAATAATGCGCGACGCGTTTCTCGCCGCCGCCGCCGCCGCCGCCGCCGTACGAGCCGTACACCTCCTCCTCCGCGTCGTTCAACCGTCTCACGAACACGTCTCGGACGACGCACAGCTCGTCGTACGCGATCCTGCTCTCCGCGGTCGCGAGCGCGGCGGCGTCGTCTTCGCTCAGCGGGACTCCGTCCGGGGTCGCGCGCGGCGCGACTTTCGCGGTGGGATCCCCCGACCGACGCGCGACGACTGACGTGATGACGTTCCACAGATCTTCGAGCTCGTCGTCCTCGAGGAGGCCGCGCTCTTTGTACTGCAGCGCGACTCTGTGCGCGGCGGACCTGAGCTCGAGCGCGAGGAAGCTCTCGTCGTGCTTCGGGCGGAAGAACGTCGGTATCTTCGCCGCGGCGGTCGAGCGCGTCGTCGTCGTCGTCGTCGTCGTCGCGGCGTCCGCGGAGGCTGCGCGCGCGGCGAGCAGCCTCGCGGTCTCGCGGTCGACTTCGTCCTCGATCTCGTCCGGGTTTCGGAGCGTGGCCCCGGGTCGCGCGGGGAACGCCGACGCGAGCTTCGACGCCCACGGCGCGATCGACAGCGCCTCGCGCGACAGCGTCATCGTCGCCATCGCGTCCGTCCCGAGATTCCTCCCGAGATTAGATTCCTCCCGAGACGTCCGGACTTTTGGATTCGCGCGGAGTCGTCGCGCGGACGACGACGGCGGCGACGCGCGAGGTCGCGCGGCGAGCGACGACTCCGCGCGCAGTGGTCGAACGTCCGTGAAGACTCGAACGCGACTCCTGTCGACGTCCGCGGCGTCACGCGCGCTTCGTGCGGCGCGCTGTGCGAGTCCCGGGGACGCGCGTTTTCGTGACGCTTCCGCAGGCGTTTCGCCGATTTTCGTTTCCCCCGAAAGCAGTTCGTCGCGCGGGAAGACGAGCAGATTTGGATGCGACGAGATCGCCCCAGTCCTTCGCCGCGCGTCCCCCCCCCACCCCTCGCGGCGCCCATCCCGCGCAACCCATGCACTCGGGCGATCACTAGATAGACTTCTACGACGACGACGGCGACATGCGCGACGACGACCGCGGCGGCCTCCTCGTCCCCCCGGACTCGACGCCCTCGAGCGGCGGTTACGTCGATTCGAACACGCCGAGGAAGCGGAAGCGCATCACGACGTACCCGCGCGACGACCCCGGATGGCTCGCCCCGTTCAACGCGCTCGTGTTCAAGTACCCGACCGCGATGTTCCTCCTCGCGCTGATGGCCGGCGGCGTCGTCGTGATCGGCTTAGAGTCCAGCGCGATGAGCCACCGGTCGTTCTACGACGCGTTCTTCGTCGAGGTGCTCATGTCCGTGGACAACGTGTGCCTCTTCCTTCGTCTCTTCGACTGGTTCGGCGTCCCGAGAGAGACGAGGCCGGGGATACTGCTCGCGGGGACGCCGATCCTGTTCGCGATCCGAGCGCTGATATTCTTCGCGCTCGACGAGGTGTATTACAAGATTCGGCCGCTGATGTTCGTCGTCGGGGTCGGGATCGCGTGCCAGGGCCTCCTCGTGCTTCGGCATCTCCGTCTGGCGCGGACGACGAATGATACGCGCGGCGACGACGAAGCGGTCACTACGAAGGACGACGAAGACGAAGAAGACGGCGGCGACGGCGACGGCGGGGAGCAGATCGCGCGCGCGTGCGCGCGCGTCTGCGGCTGCGAGTCCAGGATGACGACGTACGACGGCAGCGCGTTCGTCACGCGGACGAAGCGAGGTGTCATCGCGCTCACGCCGATGCTCCTCTGCGTCGGCGTCGTCGAGCTCTTCGACGGCAGCTTTTGCGTCGACTCGGTGTCCACGGTGTTCGAGCTCGAGCACCATCACGTCTTGACGTTATACCTCGGCGACGTCGTCGCCGTGTGCATGATGCGCGCGCTGTACCCGCAGCTCGCGGGGACCGTGGACGTGTTCCCGGACTTGAACTACTCCGTCTCCGCGGTGCTCGTCATGGTCGGCGTCGACATGTGCATGGGGGTCTTCGGCCGAGATATTCCGTCCGTCACCGCGGCGTGCGCGATGGCGGGGGCGTTCGCGTGCGGGATATGCTCGAGCGTGATCAGAGGGAAGACGTGCGGGGATGTGAGGAACATATTCATGCGCGGGCCCTGCCCCCGCCCCGGCGGCGGTTTTGGCGGAGACCATAACGACCGCGGAGGGACGCGGTCGGGGGGGTACGGGAGCCTCGTCGCCGGGGGCGCGTGACGACGACGTCCAACGTCGCCTTTCGCGCGCTGTACTCTCTAATACGTCGCATCGTAGATTAGCTCCTAGCTATGTAATGCGCGTCGCGGGGACGCGCGCCGTAGTCTACACGCGCGCGCGCCGCGCCGAAACGCGCCGCGCGCTTCATCCCCACGCTGTGTCGCTCTCGTACGCCTCGCCGTCCCCTCTGGTCTCCTCTAAGAATACCTTCGCGAATAACGTCGGGTTGGAACACCCCGGCCCGCCGTCGTAGAAGATGGCCATCGACGGCGGCGGGACCCCGCCGCGGGTCTCCACGACGCGCCGCAGCCGCTTCAGGCGCCCTAAGACGTCGCAGCTCTCCGTGAGCAGGCTCGGTTCGGTCTGGACCACCTTCCCGACGTCCACGCGCGGGAACTCCTCTGCGAGCGCCTTCAACGCGTCGCCGACGGCGCGCACGTCCGCGAGAAGCAGCCCCGGCTGCGCGCTCACGAGCTTCGGGAGGTCCGCGTCCGGGGGCAGCGCGAACCGAAGCGCGGTCATCTGCGCCGCGGCGTCGCGCAGGGTCAGTCTGAGCACCTCCGGTTCTTTCCACATCATGTCCGCGACGTTGACCTTGGGGAAGAGCCGCTGGAGTCGGTCGAGGGAGTGCCCGATTCGATCGGGATTGCGGTACAGATCCCGCTCCGCGACGTTCGACGCGAGCGAGGTTCCCATGTTCACGAGCCGCGCGCGGTACGCTTGCTCGCGCACGCCGCGCGACGCCCAGAACGCGTCCAGAGCCGCGGACGTCTCGTCTTCGCGCAGCGGCGAGGCGTACTTCCCAGCCTGGCGCTCGACGAGTCGGTCGAAGTGTGAGCCCCCGACGCGGACGCCGACGTCGTCGGCGTCCGCGGCGTCCGCGGCGTCGTCCGCCGCGGACGCCGACGCGCGGATTCGCGCGGCGCGGCGGGGTCGGAGGGACCGCGCGCGCGCGAAGGACGTCGACGCGGAGGCGCCGCTGACCGCGCGCGAAGCGCAGAGCGGCGTCGCGGACGAGGTCATCGCGCGCGCCGCTCTGAAGACGAGGTGATGAGTCACCGGCGCGGCGATAAATTTTTCGGCCAGCACAATAATTTTACATCGCGTCACGCCTCGGCGTACCCGCGCCACACCGCCCGAAATTCCTCTCTATAACTCGACAATCGCGCCTTCAAGTTCGGACTCCGCATCGACGCGTGCGCGCTGACCCCTCCTAAGAACCAAAACAACGACCAAAAAACCGTCCACATCGCCCTCGTGCGGTACAACATGACGACGCTCGCGAGCGCGAGCGCTGCGACAACTTTTTTCCGCTCCACCCCGCACACGTACACCGTCTTCGCGCGTCCGTACGCGCGCCCGGTCGGTCCCACCTGGGTCGAGACGTGCCGTCGCATCCACGCCGCGGCGGGCGGATGAACTTTTCGAACCGTCCGCGTCGTGCTCTCGCTCAGCGCGGTCGCGAACGAGTCGTTCGCGCACAGGAGCGAGAAACACGCCGCGGCGACGGCGACGAGCGCGAACGGGTTGCGAAAGAAGTGGAACACGAACGAGAACACGAGCCAGCTGAAGTAGTTGGCGCGGTAGTAGTACACGTTGCACTTCACCCTGCTCGCGAGCTTGCTCTGGGACTTCGGCGGCGTGAACTTCGCGAAGAACTCCGTGACCGGGCGCGGGCGCGTGTTCCAGTCCACCTGGGGATGGGAAAAAGGGGAAGAAGAGATTTTTGGGTTTAGGAGGGGACGCGTCGGTTTTGATGTCAGCGTCGTCGCGTCGCGCGCGCGGTCGCGTCGCGCGCGCGGTCGCGCTGTCGGCGTCGACGGCGGCGCGAGGACGCGAGGAGGGCGTCGCGAGGAGGAGGAATCGCGTCGCGCGCACCTCTCTCAGCGCGTCCACGAGCTCCCCGGGGGTGACGTTCGCCCAGTCCATCGTCGGTCACCGCGGGGAGGGTGCCCACAGGTGAGTGCTAATCTACGCCGCGTTCGACAGATCTGAGAAGACGACGCGCGACGAGCCGCGGCGTGTGAAGCGCGGGAGTCGCGAGAAGCGCGATGGACGCTCGACGCGACGCGCGCGCGAGTCCGCGGGAGCCCGACGGAGGCGTTCGACGCGTCGCGCGCGCGCGCGGCGTCTGCGCCTCGGCCGCGCGCGTCTCGCCGTTTTCGCATTCCACGACGGACCTCGAGATCAACGAACACTTGAAAACTCTCCACGTAAAAAAAAATGCACACTTCGACGCCGTCGCCTCTCGCGGCGCCTTCAACCTACGCCCCCTCCGTCGAATCCCTCCCGCGTCGTTCGAACCGACAGAGCGCCGCGTCGATCTTCGACGACACCGTCGCCGCGCGAGCGACGGTCTCGACGCACGCCGCGTACGCCCCCGCCGCGCGCGTCAACCCAACGTGCGGCACCCCGCCGTTGAACCACGACGCGGGCGGACGCCGCGGCCGCGTCCGACGCCGCCGCGGGTCGGGGTCGGGGTCGGGGTCGGGGTCGGGTCCATCGCGCGCGAGGGCGTCTGGAGGAGGGGTCGCGGCGGCGGCGGCGACGGCGGCGCCGATACCCGCCGCCGCGCCCGCCGCCGCCGTCGCGCGTCGCCGCAACCCGCCGCCGTCGGGTCCCGCCGCCGCCGCGTCTTTTCGCTTCTTCACCTCGTCGTCCCCCGCGACGCCCTCGTCGTTCCTCGGTGGTCTGTCCACGACCTCGTACTCGCGCGTCGCCGCGGACGCCTGCTTCGCCGCGGCGTCGTCGCCGCCGGCGTCGTCGCCGTCCGCCTCGCGTCTCGTCACGCGCACGCCGACGAGGGCCTCCATGTCTGTCGGGAACGCGAGCGGACCGACCGCGTGATGTCCGAACGGCGAGGCGATCCTCGCCGAGGCGACTTCCATGTTCGCGTCCGTCATCGAGGACGCGAGCGAGAGCTTCAGCGCGACGAGCTCTTCGCTCAGCTCGAGGATCTCGAGCAGCTCGGCTTCGGTGCGCTCGCGAGGCGACATCGCGCCGGCGTTGTGATTGATCTCTCCGAGAAACGCCATCCAAAACGTCCGCGAGTGCGGAGAGACGAGTACGATTCGACGTACTCTCGTATGTGCATTCAGTCATGGAGTACGACGGAAAGGGAACAATCTCCGAAAGAAGATGCCTTCTTCTGGAAGAACGCGAACGCGAGCGCGAACGCGTCGACGGCGGCCGCGGGGGCATTCCTTCGAGCGCTAGCTAGGGATCTCGGCGCCGCGGAGCACCTCGGTGACGCCGAGGCTCCCCGCGGCGGCCATGGAGACCGTACGCTCGGGCTTGCGAATCGTCGGCTCCGTCGCCGCGCACGCCGCCGTCGGCGTCGGCGCCGGGTCCGTCGCCGCGGTGTCCACGGTCCTGCCGTCCACGGGCGGCGCGATCGACCTCATCGCGGTGCGCCAGCCGGACGGGTCGCTGCGATGCTCGCCGTTCTACGTCCGGTTCGGGAAGTACCAAGGCCTCATCCGCGGCCCGGAGAAGGTGGTGACCGTCACCGTGAACGGCGTCCTCACGGACTTCACGATGCGCTTGGGGCGGAACGGCGAGGCGTTCTTCGTCGAGACGACCGAGACCGCGGAGCTCGTCGACGTCGCGCGGCTCGCGGCGTCGCTCGAAGACGGCGGCGCGCAGAGCGCGGACGTGAGCATCTTAGAGGAAGGCGCGACCGACGACGAGCTCTCGGAGGACGACATGAGTAACTTAGAGGGAGAGATCGCGCGCCTGCGGAGGGGCGTCGCGTCGACGTCGCGCGGGAGCTCGGGGGTGAATTCCGACGACGGCCTGGACGCGGGACCGCACCCGTTCCTTCGCACGATCTCGTCCATCTCCCGCGCGGAGCGCGATCTCCTCGCGCGCGCGGACTCGCTCGACCCCGAGGACATCGCGTCCGAGGTGGAGAAGCTCGCGCTGGAGACGGCGAGCGCGCGCGCGAACCGCGGCGACGGCGAGGAGACCGCCGGGGGAGACGAGAAGACCCTCGAGGGGCTGCGAGAGGTAGCCGCGAAGCTCGATCTGGACGCGTCGACGACGGACGCGGACGCGGACGCGGCGGCGCACGGCGGCGGCGGGAGCTCCGGCGACGACACCGCGAAGGAGGTGAGCAAGGAAGGCTCCCCGGACGCGGCGAAGCGCGAGGCGACCGCGGCGGCGGCGACAGCGGCGACGCGAGAGGCGGCGGCGACGGCGGCGCGGGAGCAGCTCGCCGCCGCGGACCCCGCGCCCGGGGGGTGGGGGTGGCTGCACGGCTGGCGCGGGGAGAAGACCCCGACCGCGGCGTCTGCGGCGTCCGCGGAGGTGTCCGCGCGGTCGTCGCCGGCGAAGCCGCCCGCGGACGTCGTCGACGTCGGGTCGATCGAGCGCGGGTACCTCAGCGAAGTGGACGCGGGCGCGGGCGCGGGAAAGGACGTCGAAGGACGCGGCGCGAAAAAAGCCTCAGGCTCCGCGGCGACGGGCGGATCGCTGTTGCGAGCGCGGAGGAACACGACGAACTCGTCCACGGAGACCGTGCCTCTGTTCGTGTCCGTGCCTTCCGTGCCCATGGGCGCGGCGCGCGTGGACCGGACGGACTCGCTGCGCTCGTCCGGGGAGGTGGACGCGATGGACGACGCGACGACGTCGATGGCGGCGGCGACGTTGTCGCTGCTCGGCGGCGGCGCGAACGGCGGCGCGGTGATTCCTCACCTCGAGCTTTCCCTGTGCGGCGGCGACCTCGGGGCTTTCGACGAGCACCGCGTGGAGTTGCACGCGTTCGTCGCGGACCCGAGCGCGTTCGCGACGCACCCCGCGCTGCTCGTGAGGCCGGCGCGGCCGCGCGGCGCGCCGCCGGCGCCGCCGCTGCCGTGGGCGGCGGCGGCGCCGCATCTCCTCGGGCACCTCGCGTTCGGGACGCCGCTCCCGGGGTCGTGGCTCAACACACCCGGGGGGGCGATGAAGTACGCGTCCGTCCCGGGGTCGCCGATCGCGGCGAGGCGTTCGTTCAGCGCGGGCGGATCGCCGCTGCGCGCGCCGTCGAGCGC
>Ga0181560_10004115_pt1 | contig 13263 bp, 10 predicted proteins | sample 011ome_20_FD_133751 | JGI IMG/M metagenome (GOLD analysis project Ga0181560, IMG submission 133751) | Coastal salt marsh microbial communities from the Groves Creek Marsh, Skidaway Island, Georgia - 011509CT metaG (megahit assembly) | ecosystem: Environmental > Aquatic > Marine > Intertidal...
CGATCGCTTCGTCGCCGCGCTGTGCGCGTGCGTCGCGCTCGCGCTCGTGCACGTCGCGATGATGTTTAAGACGAGCGCGAAACAGCGACGGCGCGTTCGCGGCGTCGTGCGCGGCGCGGGGCGCGGGAGAGTGATTGGATTTTATCACCCGAGCGGTGGGGACGGTGGCGGCGGCGAACGCGTGCTGTTCGCCGCGATCGCGGCGGCGCAGCGAGGTGATTTCGATGGCGATCGGCGCGGCGCGCGAGGCGACGACGCCGACGCCGACGCGGCGGAGAAGGAAGGCGAGGCGGCGATTATGTCGCGCGCGGACGAGCGCCGGGACGCGCGGTCGGACGTGAGATCGAACAGTGCGCGCGAGACGCGCGAATGGAGAGCGACGGAGGGAAGGGATGTCACGTGTTGCGTGTACGCGGGCGCGACGTCGGCGCGAGGCGACGAACCCGTCGAGGACGGCGACGAACTCATCGCGCGCGCGCGCGAACGGTTCGGGATCGAGTTGCGAGCGCCCATAAACGTTATTAGACTCACGCGTGAGCGATGGGCGCGCGCGGAGACGTACAAACGGTGCACGATATTGGGGCAGTTTATCGGCGGCGCGTGGCTCGGGCTCGAGGCGCTGTGGACGTTCGCGCCGGATGTGTTCGTGGATACCGTCGGACACGCGGCGACGTATCCGATCGCGCGATATCTGTTTGGGTGCCAAACAGTGGCGTACGTGCACTATCCGACGGTGTCGAGGGACATGATCGCGCGCGTGGAGAGCGGAAGACTGATGTACAACAACAGCCGCCTGTTCGCGTCGTCCAAGTTTTTGAGCGGCCTCAAGGTACTTTATTACCGCGCCTTTGCCGTCGTGTACGGGTGGTGCGGACGATCGTGTAAGTGCGTGATGGTGAACTCTTCGTGGACTAAATCGCACATCGACGCATTGTGGCGGGTTGATTCACGGGTGGTGTATCCCCCGTGCAACGTCGAAGACTTGTCCAAACTCCCGTTGACGCGCCCGAGGTTGAACGCGCGCGGGACGCCGGTGAAAAAGGACAAGTCGTCGATACGCGTTGTTAGCGTGGGGCAGTTTCGACCGGAAAAAGCGCACGTGGTTCAAATCGCCGCCTGGAAGGCTTTGAAAAAGTTCAAGACGAAATCGAGCAAGATTGAAAACGCCATTTTGGTCTTCGTCGGTGGATGCCGTGACGAAGCCGACCGCGAGCGCTTGGCAGATTTGCAACAAAGTGTCAAAGATCTGGAGCTCGAGGATAGCGTTCAGTTCCACGTCGACGTGCCGTACGACGAAGTCAAGCGCGAGCTGTCGCGCGCGTCCATCGGCCTTCACTCCATGATTGACGAGCATTTTGGTATTTGTGTCGTCGAGTACATGGCGTCAGGCGCGGTGCCCGTCGCTCACGCATCTGGCGGACCTTTTCTCGATATCATACGCGACCAACACGACGGCCCGACAGGTTTCACTGCGGATAGCGTGGCGACCTTTGCCGAAACGCTCGAGCACTTGTTGCTCATGCGCCGAACCGAGCGGGAGGAAATTTCAGCGCGCGCGCGCGCGCGTAGTGACATTTTCAGCGAAACAGAATTCAACTCAAACTTCATCGACAGTCTCGTCAACTCTGGCGTTCTCTAGTGATAATAGGTATTAGCATTGCAATGCAACTCTCGACGCTTCATTCTGATTCCGAATCGTCTTCTTCCTCGTCCTCGTCTTCGTCTTCTTCCTCTGAACTCTCTTCCTCGTCTTCGTCCTCGTCTTCCTCTTCCTCCTCTTCATCATCCTCGTCTTCTTCCTCCTCTTCGTCGTCGTCGTCGTCGTCGTCATCTTCCTCTTCGTCCTCCTCGGACATTTCTTCGTCGTCTTCCTCTTCGTCCTCTTCCTCCTCGTCCCCGGCCTCGCCAGAGATTAACTTTTCCAAATTCTTCATCTCCGCCTCCAAGTACTCCTTACGCTTCAGCTTCTTCGTCTGTTGCGCATCCATGCGCGTGCCCTCGCTTCGCTTTCGCTCCAAGTCTTCAATCTGCCGCAGCTTCTTCGCGAGCGCCCTGTACCTGACTTCCAACGCCCCGTATTTCACCCCACCTTCCCGTCGCATCGCTTGGTCGTTCGACGCTCGCGCGCTGTTCCCAGACATTTTCAACGCGTCTCGCGCCGCCTTCTCAGCCTTGCGTTTCTGCGCGTACGTGATTCCCGGCTTTTTCGCGCTCTCCAACTTGGCGATTTGTTTGCGCGCCTTCGCGTTGTTCGGCACCGCCTCGCGCTTCGTGCGCGCCTTGTTCGTGCGATTTTGCGACCCCATCGCGTCGTGCGTTACGTTTTCTACTTCGACGTTCGCGCGCTTCGCTTTCGCAGAGCGTCGCGGGAAGCGGACGCGTCTCGAAGTGCGCCGCCGCCGCCGCCGTTTTTTGGTATTACAGCGCCGTGGCTCGCGGATACGGCGAATCGTCGTCTTCTGCGTCGTCTACGTCTACGTCTACGTCTAAATCGTCGTCTAAATCGTCGTCTAATAATAACTTCGCCCTGTTCCAGAACGATTCGAGGTCGACGCTCGCGTCGTCGTCGTCGTCGTCGTCCCGGTCGTCGTGTCGCGGCGATTCCAGTTCCGGCGTTCCGGCGTCCACTCGCGCGCTTCGTCTTCCCATCGATCCCATCCACTTCCCAACGCGTCGCGCGTCGCGCAAGCGCTCGATGATCACTGACCGCATCCGAGTCGCCGTCTTCGCGACCGCGGTCGCGCAGTGCTCCCCCGCGCGTTCGCGTTCGCGTTCGCCGCGCGTCCTCGGCGCGAGCGTCTCCAGCGCGCGCACCAGGTCCACGAACTCCCTCGCGCTCGTCCCGCGCGCGCGCTTATCGGGATGATGCTCTAACGCTTTTCTTCGAAACGCCCTTCGCGCTTCGACGCGCACGCGCGCGGCGTCGCGCGCGTCGCGTCGTTCGTTCGCGGCCGTTACCAGCCCGAGCGTTTTCATCGCCTTCGCGCGCGCCGCATCGCTCGCGAACGCGCGCTCGACGGCGGGGCGGACGCACGCGGCGTCGTATGTTATCGCGATCAGCGCCACCAACGCGGAGACGCAGGCGCCGACGCGCGCGGCGCGCTTCATTGAGTGACGCGCGGGAGATATTTCGAGCGGGACGCGATCGTCATGACATCGCTTCGTTGCGTCGCGCGCGACGCCGCGTTCGCGCGATCGACGCGCGTGACGCGTCGATCGAGGCGCGCGGGAACGGTGCGCGCGATGTCGGACGGCATGGACGCGTTCATGCCGCCGCACCGCGCGAATCAATCGTCATCGTCAACGACATCGTCTTCGACGGCGACGGCGACGATGACGAGCGGAAGCGAAGACCTGGATCCCGTCGTCGCGCGATCTCGCGAGGTGCTCGAGATGGCCACGGTCGGGGACTTGCTGCGCGTCACCGCGGAAGCGGCGGATGGGAGCGGACGCGATCGCGCGGATGAAGACGAGACGCGAGACGCGCTGCGGTGGTTCGTCGTGAAGCGAGTGGGGATGAGCACGGGTGGACGACAGCTCGTCGAGGGTGAGTTAGAGGGGAAGAAGGCGCAGATATTGGATCAGGGCGGGGCGAATCAGGCGCGGATTGGGATCTCGGGAGCGTTGCTGGACGAGCGAACGCCGCTGACGAGGCTGAAAAACGTGCGAGACGCGGACAAGTTTAAACGCGCGATTAAGTCGTACGAGCGACGGGTCGAACGGGAAAGCGATGCTTTAACGCTGGTTTCGAGCGTGGATAAGGCGCTGACGTTGAATGGGTTAGAACAAGCGGTGAAGAAGAACCCGCGCTTTTGGACGGAGGGCGACGGCGCGCACTCGAGGCGAGTCATCAAGGACCCCACGGAGAGCGCGACGAAGATGACGGGGGAACTCTTGGCGCTGAAACACGGTCACCGAGATGTGGTGTTGATGCAAATCGTGTGCGACTGGACGGATGCGCTCGAAGATAGCGTTCGCGCCCCGTTCGCAGCGGCGACGCTTGAGGACATGTTGACGCAGGATGCGTCTATTTCAATGAGACTTTCAGAAGCGAGGTATCAAGTGGGAGAGGATAAAGATGGTAACCCCGAGTTCTCCAACGGCATCACAGCGGTAATTTATCGCGAGACCGCCAAGGAAACCGCGAACTTGCTCGTCTCCATGGGCGTTCAGGCGACGCGAAACATCGCAGGAGCGTTTCAGCAAGCCTTGGTCGGCGTCGCGCTCGGCTACACCGATGAAAATATCGCGCACCACATTCGCCGACTTCACAACGAAGACAAGTTGACGGATGAAGATATATTTGCTTTGATTATCACCGCGAGGGATGAAAAGGAAGCACTGAACGCAAAGTAGTACGCAACGCGCGCGAGCTGTAAAACACGAGAAGCAAGTAATCTCTACGCACTCTACAATCTACATCACAATCTCTAAAAACGAACACCTTTCACACTTTGCGACGCACGCATCTAAACCGTACTCATCGCGCACGCTAAACCGAAGCCCACCAGCGTTGCCGCACCCGCGTGAGACGTGTGCCTCAAATGTCTCCGCCAAACGTCGCTTCAAGTACGTCAACCCTACGTTTTCATCGGCACGCGCGATTCTAAAGTCCCCGCACGCGCAAAACAAAACGTGCCTGTTGTGAAGCACCCGTCTCGTGGCGCACACCGGACACAAGATGTCTTCTTCGCTCGACTCGGCGTTCTCGCCGACGTCCTCCGCCTCGGGAAATTTCCATCGCTCAAACGCCTCAATCGCCCGCGTCAACCGCTCCTGTTCTTCCTCGTCTTCGCGATATTCTACCTCTGCGCGCTCGCTCATCAATCGCTCTTCGTTCGCGAGTTCTCGTTCCATCGCGTCTTGCATCGCGAGCAACACGCGCTCGACTTCAGCCTCCGTCAAGCGCGCGTAATCATCCTCGTCCTCGTCGTCCTCGTCGAAATCATCGACGTCGGCGTCTCTGACGCCGCGCACCGAACCCACGCGTCCTCCTCTCACCTTTCTGCGCTTCGCGTGCTGTTCGAGCACGATTTCGCGACACCGCGCGGCGTCGAACGACGACGCCGTCCCGCTCGCGCTCGCCTTCTCATCCGCACCGCCGCGCGTCCGCGCGCGCTTACCCACGAGTCCGAGGACGACGCGCACGCACGCGCTTTCGAGCGATTCGTCCGCGCGCATGCCGACGCGCGCGCGCGACGCGCTGCGGCGTCGCGGTTCGCGCGCGCGCGCGGTTTGAACTCGAAATTTTTCGCCGTCGCGCGGCGATCGTGTGACTGTTCGCCTTTTGTGACTGTTTTTGTGACTGTTCTTATCCTCGTGCCTCACTCGACGCCGCGACGACGCTCGATCGCGCGATGGCGCGCGCGAAAAAGCGCGCGCGGACGATCGCGCGCGCGGCGCTCGTCGTCTCGACGGCGCTCGCGATCGAGGGCGCGCGCGCGACGACGTTCACCGCGGACGGCCGCTCGTGCAAATGGCCGCTGGAGCTCGCGGAGGACGTCTTCGTGAACGAGTGCGTGCCCTACGGACGAGACGGGGCGCTGTGGTGCGTGGCGGAGGAGGACGGAAAATGGGGCGTGTGCGCGGACTTGGATTTCGACGCGAGCGCGCGCGGGAAGGTTTCGATGGAGGCCGCGGCGCGGGCGGCGACGACGCTGGCGCGCGAGGAAGAGCTAACGTACGAAGCGAGGCGACAGGCGATGGAAGTGTTGGAATCAACGTCGACGCTGATGTTGAAGGCGTTGGCGCGCGAAAGCATCGAAATCGAGGGTAAGATCGTAGAGAATCCTGTCGTTGAATTTCTAGCCAAACGTCAGAGAGAACGACCCGACAACTTCAACGCCGTGAACGACCCGACAACTTCAACGCCGGCGCCGGCGTCGACGACTTCGCCACCTTTACAACGGCCGCCGCCTTCGCCTCCGCCGCCTTCGCCACCGCCACTTTCGCCACCGCCACCGAATCAACCGCGGTGCGTCGCGAGAACGGATATTCGATGGGAGAGCCCGCAAGCAGACGGATCTTCAGAGTTTGGCATGGACATTTACATCGTGCTCGCATCGGGTGAAAGCATCAGCGGCGGGTGGAAGATTTTGTTCAAGTTTGCGCGCGATGGTGTTGTGTTATACTCAAGTAGCGCGTACGGTGCGGACGCGCGCACGATGTACGCGCCGGAGGACGGTCGCGTCTTCGAGTTGCGCGATCGCGGATACGACGCGTACATCGCGTTGTACTCCACGAAGCGGATCGGATTCAATGTGCGCACGCGCTCGGCGCAATCCTTACGCTTGTCGACTCTCGCAGTGAACGGTGAGGATTGCGAGATTGTATCCGAGTCTTCGATTCGCGCGTGACCGCACCGCGTTGAAAAGCAAATCAAGTCGCGCTGCAGCAGCATTAAAAAATAAAAATAAAACAATCCATCGCGATCTAAACTTGATGCATCGCCTTGACTTCGGTGAGAACCTTTCGCACTTTATCATCGGGCTCGTCTCTCAGCCCGGGAATCTCGCCGACGTCCGTTGAGGCGTCGCCCAAGAGCGCGCGGAAAGAATCCGCGACGCCTTCGCTCAAACCCACCAAATCATACCCGCCCTCTAATAAGAACACGATTTTCCCGCCGCACATCTCATTCGCCAGTTCTTTCAACTTTGTGCAAAGACGATGGTACGTTCCCGTGCGAAACGTCAACCCAGCGAGAGGATCTCGCCAGTGCGCGTCGTAGCCGGCACCGACGATGATGAAGTCGGGTTGGAACCGCGCCGCCGCCGGAACGACGATTTCTTCCAAAGCGCTCAACACCGCCTTATCACCGCTTCCCGGAGGCAAAGGTATATTAATAGTCGCACCCAGACCATCGCCTTCGCCCATATCCGTAATCTTCCCCGTCCCCGGATAGCTCCCGTCCTCGTGCGTGGAGATGAACAGCACGGAATCGTCGTCTCGGAAAATATCATTCGTACCGTTACCGTGGTGCACGTCGTAATCGAAAATGAGCACTTTTTTATGCCCTCTAAGCTGCGCGTGTCTCGCCGCCGCCGCCGCGGTGCCGACCAAACAAAATCCCATCGCCCCTCGCGGCACCGCGTGGTGTCCCGGTGGGCGTATCAAACCAAACGCGCTCGGCGCCTTTTCTTTCGTCTCCTTCGCGCGATCGATCACCTCATCCACCAATCGCGTCGCCGCACCGACGCCTAGCATCACGTCTTGAAAGCTCGACGGCGTGCAGTACGTCGGTGCGGTGTCTAAATTCGTCGGCGCTCGCGTGGCGCACAACAACTCGAGCCCGTTGCAGTAATTCTTCGCGTGCACACGCTCGAGCGCCTTTTTCGTCGCCGGCACGACGTCTGTGATCTCCAACACCTCACCCGGTCTCGCGGCGGGGGTCAGAGCGCCCGCCTTGAGGGCGTCTAAGATGGCGGGCACGCGAGCGTTGCTCTCCGGGTGCCCCAACTGCATGTGCTCCAGCGCGGCGGAGGTGGCAAAGAGCAGCGACGGGGACGAGGACGCGGACGCGGACGCGGACGCGGACGCGATTCGTCGCGCGCGAGACGGGTGACGCTCGGCGCGACGCGACGCGCGCGGTGACGCGGGCGCGACGCGAGTGAGATCGACGCGAGGACGCGCCATGGGGTCGAAGAGTGAAGTTGGGCGCTATTGCAACTCGAGCTAGAAATGGTGGCGTCGCGTTCACTCGTCGAAGGGTTCGTTAAATTTGCCGGCGAAGATTCCGCCTATTTTACCCGCTGGTAATCCCGGCACTGGTAACCAGTTCCCGTCGCAGGGCGACGAGCAACGCTTGACGTCGCCGCCATCGTCAACGATCCAAATGTTTCGAAGCGACGCGGCGACGAAGTTGACGCCGTCGGAGGGAAGGGGGACCTCTGTCCACATGGAAATAGGGGGCGCATAACTGAATGTGTACTCTTTTCCATCGTCATCGGTGGTGGTGAGATTCGTGGACGCACGATACACCTTTCTGTCATTACCAACGCAATAAATGTCCGCATCAGTCGCCGAACAGCGCAGGGGGCGACCGGGGCGACCCGGAAAAGGTATTCGCTCCACTCTTGGAGAGTTATCCGAGTCGCACGGGATTCGACAAGCCGCGGCAGGTTGACGAAACCACGCCGTGACCCAGACCCAATCTCCAGCCTCGAATACTTGTGCCGCGTACGGCACCTGCATGTTCATCTTGACGAATTCTCTGTTCCCATGCGTTCCGGACGCCCGCCAAGTCTCGCCGAGCGAAGATACAAACCACGTGTGCTCTCGCCCGACTTCTAGCCATCTCCCACCGGCTAACGCGGGGTTTTCAAAATTTTCCGGGCTTCGCCACGGCGTTGCCGTCGCGTTTTCGTCCATGTCGTGGATCGTCGCGTGAGCGCGCCCCGACGCCACGCCCATCGTCGGAAGCGTCTCGATCCAAACGTCTTCGTATCCCGCCGAGACGACCCGCGCGACGCCGTTGACTCGAGTCCAATCTCGGTTCGTGGAGTACCGCTCTCGAGCGGTGTACAGATTCGAGACGCCATCGTGATCGCTGCGCTGCACCGCGTAAAGCCTGCTCGTCGCCGGACATTGCGACAAACACCTCCCCCACGCCCAACGAATCGCGTCGCTATCCGGCCAGTCGCGCATCAGCCTGTTGTTGTACACGTTGCCGTTCCCGCCCACGACTTCTTCGCTCGAGCAACCCTTTTCTTCTAGCGGTGTGTCGATGTTATCACCACCAATCTCCCATCGCTTCTCCCCGCGCTCGTTCGTGAGCACGAAACCGTATTCGCAACGATTGTCAACCCTCACGCTCCCGTGCCACACGCCGCGAAATCGTCCCTCGTACTCGCTCAACTCGTGCGCCGTCTCTGGATTTCGCAAGTTAAACTCCCAGTTCCATCCCGTCTCGCCCGCGCACTTATCGACCATGGTCACCTTGACGATTTTGCGCGCAAAGAAATCCGCGTGCCGCTCGAGGTAGTCATCCGGCGGACACCGCGTGTCGACTTCAAAGCGCACGTCGCGCGCGTTTTCTCTCGCCGCCAAGCGTTGCCCCACCCCCAGCGTCGCCATCGTCGCCGTCGCCCCCGCGTCCGCGCGCGCGCGCGCCATCGTCACCGCGCCCACCATTCCCACGATCGCGCACGCCCCGATCGCCCGCATCGTCGTCGCTCGCGCCGTCATCGCGACCTCATCGATGGGTGTTGGCGCCAACATCGGCGCGCGCTCGCCCGCGTCGTCGTCGCCGCGCGCGCGCTCGACGTCGACGTCGACGCCGCGCGCGCGCGTTCGAGCGCTCGCGCGTTCGAGCGCGTCGTCCATCGCGCGTCTCGTCGCGTTCGAGCCCTCGATCGCGTCGCCGCGTGGCGCGACGTCGGGACGTCCACGAACGGAAAATGGTGTTCAGGATCGACGCGGCGTCGCGTCGACCCGCATTGATCGCGTCGTCGCGTCGTCGTCGTCGCCATGGGCGCGTGCGCGAGCATGTGCGAGAGCACGCCGGACGTGCCGGCGAACATCATCGCCGACCCGGAGGTGCGCGCTCGGACGCGCGCGCGTCGCGCCGAGGCGCCGTCGAATCGAATCGGACGTCGCGCGCGATGATGGATGCGTCGTGGCGAACGAGCGATCGCGCGCGACGCGACGCGACGCGACGAACGACTGACGACGAGACGAACGCGCGACGCGCCACCAGGGACCGAGCAAATTCGTCGTCAAGTCGTGCTCGATGTTCAACAAGGACTACGAAGTCTATCGAGACGAAGTGGGACCGAACAATCGCTGGCTGTTTCTGAATCGCGAAGGGAAGGGTTTCTTCGACCCGACTGGGTACATTGACTTGGAAAACTACACGCGAATCGACCCGAACGATAAGAAGAAAGGGCAAGTGCTGTGGAAGTTGAAGTACAACGAAAAACCGCACTTTGATATGGGGATGTCGCTCGGAGCCGACTCGGAGGACGACGGCGACGATAACCCCAACGTTCGAACCGTGACGAACATGTTCAAGCAGATGATGCAACAGATGCAGATGGGAGAGAACAGGTTTTACTCTATGAAATGGCGCACGTTTTCCGAGGCCAAGTTGAAGTCGGTGAAGACCCCGGGCGGGGCGTACTCGGTGAAGATCAAAGCCAAAGGCTACTGCACGCGTCAAGTGTCGGTGCACTATACCAGAGACGAACAAGGACACCAACGTCGGAATGTGAACGTCACCGACAAGGAGTACGTGACGAAGATTTCGTACAAGATCAAGACCGCCGATGGGACGACGATCGATCGATTCGATCTCTTCTGCTGCGAAGGCTCCGACTTGAAGTGGGAGTGCGCCGCCTTCACCGCCGAGCTCCGCGGCGGTTGGATTTCCAAGTACCCGCACGAGATCACGACCAAGCCCGGCATCGATCCCGGTTTCGCCTTGCTCTTCGCGCACGTTTGCGTCACTGAGTTTGCACCGGACGAGATCAAGAAGGACTTGAAGCCCAACTGGAATCAGTGCCCCGGATACGTCAATCCGTATTGATAAAACCGACGTTCCGCCGCGTTCCGTTCCGGCGCGCGACGTGACGTGCGTCTACGAATGACTCTATTTACGGTTAATAAGATAAATATATAATCATACACGCACTCCTTTGCGTCGTCCATCGCCGTTCGATCTCGCGCGTCTCGTCGCGATGGACGTCTCGCGCCCCCGGTCGGTTGCCCGGGGCCCGGGTGTCCGTCCAACGAGATCGCCCACGGATCGTTCGCCTTCGGTCGTCACTCGCGCGCGCGGTCGACTTCCCGCCGCTCGCGATGGTGGCCGTCGGCGACCAATTCCCCGACGTCGTCGCGCAATCGCACGAGCCCTCCTGGCCGACGCCGGTGAAGATGCGCGCGCGTCTCGCCGGTAAAAAATCGCTCGTCGTCGGCCTGCCCGGCGCGTTCACGCCGACGTGATCGACGTGTCAGGTCCCGGGATACCTCGCGGGGCAGGACGCGCTGCGCGCGAGCGGGATCGATGAGGTGCTGGTGATGTGCGTGAACGACGCCGCCGTCATGGGGGCGTGGGCGATCGATCAAAAGATTCAAGGGTCAAACATTTCGTTCCTCGCGGATCCGAATTCGGTGATCACGAAGGCGCTGGACGTGGAGCTCGTCGCGCCCGGACCGTGCGCGAAGCTCGGACCGAAGCGATGCAAACGCTTCGCGATGTACGTCGACGATGGGGTGATCAAGGTGCTGAACGTGAGCGAAGCGCCGGACGATCCCGCGGGAGACGCGCGACCGGAGGCGTCGTGCATCGACAACATGTTGAAGGAAATCGCGGCGTTGTAGACGCGCGCGATGACTTTGACGGGACGAAGACGACGAGGTTCAACGCGATGGTTGAGGATGTGCGCGTACGTACGTGACGCGACGCAGCGAAAGGGCTGATGTTATTGGCTCGCTGCGTCGTCGATGGAAACGAACGCGGCGTCCGACGCCGCCGTCGCCGGAACGCGACGTCGTCTTCTCGAGTTTACTTTATATACAGAATAAGCGTCGTGCCGCGTCTCGCGACGCGCGGACAAAGGCGGCGTTAGGCGGAGTTTCGTCGATCGATCGTTTTGATTTCCGTTTCTTTCGTCCCCCGAACCTTTGTGAATACATTTACGCAACGACGAAGAAAAATAAAACCGCGGCGCTCGTCTTCTCGTCCTCCGCCAAACGAACGAACGAATGATGCGCTCTTAAAATTTAAAAATTAAAAACGGTGATTAATTGCTATTGCTGCGCTGCGCGTGCGAGGAGATGGATACAGTGAATTGAAATTTGTTGTAATCGACGCGCCGGGCGTTTCAGCCGCCCCGACGGGCGTTTCAGCCGCCCCGACGCGAAATTCGAGGCGCGGGATTCGTCCGCGTCTCTTAACGGCAGTGTTCCGGGACGAAGCCCGCAGGCGGCTCGACGAAATTCTCCGGCAACTCGGTGTGACCGACGTGGAACGGATTGGCTTGTCGAATACCCATGGAAGACAGGGTGTGATTGACGTGGGAGTGCGACGCTTCGTCGGCGCGCACGGCGATGATTAAATCGCGCACCGTGGCGTCGTCGGGCATTCGCCAGTATTTAATCGCGAGCTTGGGCGCGGGCATCGTCGCCCATTCGCTCGCGGGACCGTCACCGTCGATGTCGTGCAACGCGTGCGTGTACGTGCGCACGGCTTCCTCTTCAAGATACCCCACGAATCGATGGCACGTTCGCGGAGAAATCAGATACGACAGAAAAAAGGCGTTGAAAAACACCCCTTGCGCGCCGAGGACGGCGAGTCGAAACATCAGCCCCGGTTCGCGAAGCTTCAGGAACGTCAACAAGTGCATGCGTTCGTTTTCCGCTTCCTCGAGCAAGGTGTGAATCCAACCGTGATCGCGCTTGAGCGTGCGCAGAGACATCATGTGTCGCAGCATCGCGCCCACCATGCCGGGCACCCCCGCGACGGTTTCCAAAAAGATGAATCTCATCAACCATCCATCCGTGGTGAGCGATTTCTTCGGCGTGTACCCGGTGACTTTATCGAACGACCATCGCGAGAATTGCACCAACCCGTACGCCAAGTAATCGCGCACGTGTCTCGGCTGTCGATGCGCCGGTTTCACGTTTTCCACCTGTCGCAAGTCGTACTGCGGGTGAAACAGCATGTACGAGTCCGCGCTCCGCGCCATCGCGGCCGCTAATTTCGCGCTCGCCGCCTCGCTCGCCTCATCTCGCGCCACCTCCGCCGCTCGCGCGCTCGCCTCGCTCGTCGACGACGCGAACGTCCGTCCCTTCCCCCCCCCCGTCGACGCCCCCGCGCGCGCACCCTCCCTCGCGCGCGCGCCTCGCTCGCCCGCGCACCGTTCGCACGCGCACGCGCGCGTCCTCGGCGCTCCCATCGCGCGCGCGCCGACGCATCGCCATTTCATTTCCGGTCCACGCGCCGCCGTCGTCGCGAATCGCGTCGCGCGCGCCGTCACCGCGCGATCCGTCGTCGTCGTCGTCGTCGTCGTCGTCGCCCATCGCGCGTCGCGTCCTCGGTCGCGCGTCGCGCGTCGCGCGAGTTCCGCGCACGCGCGTCGCATGCCGGGTCGTCGTCGCCGCGTCGGCCCCGTCGCGTCGGTCGCTCGTCGCGTCGAGTCGCGATGTGCGACGCCGTCGCGCGCGCGACGGACGAGGCACCCTGGACGCGCGTCGTCGGTCGTCCCGTCACTTCCGGGTATTTAGGGTTTAGGGTCGGGTCACTTCCGGGTGTTTAGCGCGCGGGAC
>Ga0181560_10004123_pt1 | contig 13245 bp, 8 predicted proteins | sample 011ome_20_FD_133751 | JGI IMG/M metagenome (GOLD analysis project Ga0181560, IMG submission 133751) | Coastal salt marsh microbial communities from the Groves Creek Marsh, Skidaway Island, Georgia - 011509CT metaG (megahit assembly) | ecosystem: Environmental > Aquatic > Marine > Intertidal zone...
ACGGATCCGCGAAATTTGACGACGAAGACGCTCGCTTGTGCGAACGGATTTTCGACTCGGTGGGTTTATCGACACGCGCGCGACGCGACGCAAAGGCGGAAATACGTAAGCTCTTGACGACGACTCCTGAGGTCGACCCCGGGTTTGAACTGCCGAAATCATCGAAGACGCACGTGCAGTTGACGTACGACGACGCTCCGATGCTCAAAGCCGAGCTTTTGCAGTTCATGTCTTGCGCGTGGATGGCGATACCGTGCGCCGATGGTGCCACGCTAACGTACCATCACATGCTCGCGTGCGGTACAAAAAGTGGCCATGTCGTCATTTTTCTCGTCGGCGACGACGCGACGGTGCGCATCGTCGCGACGCGGCGAGTCGCGGCAAAAGCCTGGATCACGAGTTTGGCGTGCAGTAAAGATGATTCAACGAAAGAAATCACGCTTTTCATCGGATGCAGCGACGGCGCGATCGTACGCGCCACAGGTGACGTCACCGCCGCGCAAATCGCGCTGGCGCGCACCCCAGTCGTCGACGAATGCGACTTGTTTGCGACGTTCGCCGTGCTCGATCCCGCCGACGGCTGTGCGGTGACGTGCATGTCTGCTTCTGGCGGCTGTCTCATCGCGGGTAAGACGAATGGTGACATCTTCGCGTGCGATTTCAGGCGACCGAATAGAGCGCGGAAACGCCGTGTGTCGCTCGAACCAATCGCCGGCGCGTGCTGGTCGCGCGACGCCGCCACCGGCGCCTCGCTCGCGCACGTCGTGAGCGGCGCCACCCATCTCATCCTCGACGTTTTTCACGACAGCCGAGACGACGCGAACGCGGTTTTCATCGCCACTCGCGCCGACCTTCCCTCGCAGTCCAGCGTCGGCGATCGTCGCAAGCGCGTCGACGCCGTCCGCGCCGTGGAAGCTTCCTTCGGCGCCGCCGCGTCGCCCGCCGCCGATGCCGTCGCTCGATGCGACGCCTACGTTCGCGTCGACGCTCTTCGCACGAAGGACAGTTTTTTTGAAGCGAAATTCTGGCGAGGCGAAATCGTGCGCACGCGCGGCGGCGCGGCGGCGTAGCGAATGTTAGACACTCGGCGCTCTGTAGAGAAACAGAAATGTTCCACCGCACACGCCCGCGCGCGCGCGCCGCGACCGCGCGCGATGCCGCGCGAAAACGACGACGTCAACACCGCCGACGCCTCGCCGAGCGCGGCCGCGTTCTTCGCCGACGACGAGCGCTACGTCCCGCGCGCGGCGTTGCTTCGCGCGTCACGAATTGGCGAGCGTTTGCGCGCCACGTGGAGCGCGCGGCGCATCGCGGGCGACGCCGCGCCCGAAACCATCGTCGTCGTCACCTCCGGTGGCACCACCGCGCCGCTGGAGCGGGCGCAGGTGCGGTGCGTGGATAATTTCAGCAGCGGCGCGCGCGGGGCGAGGTTGGTGGAGGAACTGTTGCGAAGAGGCGACTGCGACGTGGTGATGCTGCAGCGCGAGGGATCGTGCGCGCCGCACGAGCGCATGGTGAATGAATCATTGGTGAATGATGCGCGCGCGCGCGAAATTGGGCGCGCGCCGCACGCGTTGGATGCGTTTGAGATGGTGAAAGATGGCGCCGCCGACGAATTTCTGGGCGCGACGCGCATTCGCGCTCGGGACGCGGGCGGGACGAATAGTTGTGGTGTGTTGACTCAAGCGCTTCGTGGTGTCGAGGCAGAGTCCGAGAGGTTGATCGTGGTGCGATTTAAGACGTTATATGAGTATTTAACTTCGCTTAAGGCGACGTGCGAGGCGGTCGGGGACGAGGCGAAGGCGCGCGGCGGACGCGCCGTCGTCGTCCTCGCGGCGGCGGTGAGCGATTTTTACGTTCCGTGGTGCGATTTACCCGAACATAAGATTCAAAGCTCGGCGCACAGTGCGGCTGGGTTAGAGCTGACGCTGAAACCGGTGCCCAAGATGCTCGGGATGATCAAACACGAGTGGTGTCCCGAGGCTTTCGCCGTAGGCTTCAAGCTCGAAACCGACGTCGATTTACTCGCCGACAAGGCGCGCAAATCCCTCGAACGCTACCGTCTGGACGCCGTCGTCGCCAACGAGCTCACGACACGTTACGACTACGTCACCGTATTCGCCGCCGACGGTTCGTCCAAGAAACTCGAGCGCGACCCGAATCCGCGACCGCCGACTTTGGGTCTCGGCTACGGCGCCGCGTCGCTCGACGGTCAAATCGTCGACGAACTCTTGCGTTTAGCCACCGCGCGACATCCGTAAAACGACGTCCACGGCGCGTTTCAAACATTCCGGTCACGCGTCGTTCCATCCTTCCGCTCGATCGCCGTCATCGACCCCCATCGTCGCTCGCTCGCCTCGCCGCTCGCCGCGCCGCGTCCGCACAAACCGTCGCCCGTTCGCGACGATCGCGATGACCGCGTCGAGCATGGACGTCGACGCCGACGCGTCGACCAAAGAAAACGTCGAACCGAGCGACGCGAACGCGCGTCGCGCGGACGTCGCGCACCGGGTACGCGTCGTCGACGGTGCACGCGACGCGACGTCGCGTCGTCGAGATCGATCGCGACGCGCGGCGCGTCGTCGTCGAACGCTTTTCGATCGAGCGCGCGCGATGACGGCGGACTGACGACGCGTTCGACGGACACAGCTCGCGGGATGCGCGCGCGACGTGCAGAAATCGGTAGAGGCGAAGGGCGAGGCGAGATTCGTCGCGAGAGCGCTGCGAGAGGTGCGAGACGGCGACGCGCGAGGCGAGGCGAGGCGAAGACGCGAGGCGGACGCGGAAGAAACGACCGAGCGATGACTGACGGTGCGCGCGCGCGCGGTGGATGACGTAGACGGCGATGGTGCGACGAGAGTTCACGAGCGAGAACGTGCGCGCGTTCGTGGGCGCGGTTTTGCCGGAGGAGAGCGCGGCGCGAGCGGCGCTCTTGGCTCGATGCGAGACCAAAGCGGCGGGAAGACAGACGAGAGGGAAGAGCGCGGGGACGAAGGGCAAGGGCGGCGAAAGCGATGATGCGGTGGTAGACTTAAGCGACGTTGCGCCGTGTGCGCTTCCAGAGGCGGAGGTGTACGCGTACTTGGTAGTTTTGATGCACTTGATTGACGGCGAGCGAGGCGAGGACGCGCTCGAGTGCGCGCGAGAGGCGGTCGATAGAATCAAGCAGTTTAACCGTCGATCGATGGATGTGCTCGCGGCGAGAGTGTACTTTTACTACTCACTCGCGTACGAGAGATTTGGATCGCTCGAAGACGCGCGCGCGACGCTTCTGGCGCTGTATCGGACGTCGGCGCTGCGCCTGGACGAAATCGGCCAAGAAACTTTGGTCAACTTGCTGTTGCGCAACTACTTGCACTACAACCTTTACGACCACGCGGAAAAGCTTCGATCGAGAGTGACGCTGCCGCAATCGCGATCGATTCAACAGCAGTGCCGTTACGCGTACTACCTCGGTCGCATTCGCGCCGTGCAGTTGGAATACAGCGAGGCGAAGGAGTACCTGACGCAGGCGTACCAAAAAGCGCCGACGGGGGCGAAGGGGTTCCGTCTCGAGCTGTTGAAGTGGATCACCATCGTTCGAATGCTTTTGGGAGAGATTCCCGAGCGAAAGGAGCTGACTCAGCCGGAGATGCGCGCGGCCTTGGCACCGTATTTCGATCTCGTCCAGGCGGTGCGCATGGGCGACTTGACCGCGTTTCAACGCGCGGCGGAGACGCACGGGACGACGTTTACCGAAGACAAGTTGTCCAACTTGATCAACCGCTTGCGCGCGAACGTCATTCGAACCGGGCTCACGCGTATTAACACTGCGTACTCCAAGATTTCCCTCGCCGACGTGGCCGAGAAGCTCGGTTTGCCGAGCGTGGAGGACGCGGAATCCGTCGTCGCGAAGGCGATTCGCGACGGCAACGTCGACGCCGTCATCGATCATTCGGCCAAGGTGATGTATAGTAAGGAGACCACAGACGTCTACAGCACGCAAGAACCGCAAAGTGCGTTCCACGTGCGCATCGCGTTTTGCTTGGACACGCACAACGAAGCCGTCAAGGCGATGCGTTACCCGCCCAAGGAGAAGGCGAAAACCGCCGACGCGCTCGCGTCGCGCGGCGTCGACAACGACGCCTCAGGATTAGATCTCGCGGATTTCGACGACGACTACGACGATATGGACTTCTTCTAGACTCTCTAACGATTTAATTACCAACACCGACGCGCGACGTGCGAAAAAACGCCCTCACTTCCGTCCCTTCTTCCCCTTCTTGCCGGAGCGCGCCTTCTCCGCTTTCTTCCCCTGCCCCGGCGCCGGCCCCGCCGCGCCCGCCACCTGCTTCAGGTATTCCTCGAACACCCTGTGTTGCGTCATAAACCTCGGATTCGTCCCCGGCTTCCCGTTTTCTCCTCGCTCCGGGTGCGCCTTGACCGCCGCCGCGATCGCCCGCAGCAGCTTCCCTCGCGTGTTCAGTTCCTCCCTCACGAAGCTCCCGTCGTCTCGCTTCCACTCCACGCGCACGCGTCCGCGGCACCAAAAATCTCTCGAGTACGCCTTATCCTCCAGCTCGCACCGCATCCCGAGCGCGCGCTCGCACGCGTCCGCCACCTCGAGCGCGTGCGGGTGCTCGACCGCGTCCTCGAGCGCGATGCGCCGTCCCTTCGCCACCGACCGCGCGGCGTCGATGTACGGCGGGTACACGACGACGCGCTCGTCGTGCTTCCAGATCATCGGCGCCTTGCTCGCTATGGCGTCGCGCGCGGGCGTTCGGAGCGCGCCGCACTGTGCGGCCGGGACGCCGACCGGATGGCGCCCGCGTCGCGCGCGAGCCGTCGATGACGCGCGCGTCCGACGCGCCGGACGCGTCGGCGCCTCGGCGCTCGCGCGCGGACGACGCCGTCGCCGGCGTCGTCGCCGGCGCGGCGTGCGTCGCGGCGGGACATCCGTTCGACACGGTGAAAGTGTTCGTGCAAAAGAACCGCGGACACACGACTGGAAGCGCCATCGCGGCGCTGTACCGCGCGCGAGGCGCGCGAGGACTGTACGCGGGCGTCGCGGCGCCCCTGGTCGGGGCGTCGCTCGAGACGGGGGCGAACTACGCGTGCTTTCACGAGGCGCGCGAGGCGGCGCTCGCGGGCGCGAGCGGCGCGGGCGCGGGCGCGCGGTTGGCGGCGAGCGCGTTCGCGGGCGCCCTCGCGGGAGGGCTCATGACCCCGTTTCTGACGCCGTTCGAGCTGGTGAAGTGTCGAGCGCAGGTCGGGGACGGAGGCGGGAGCGCGCGGGCGGTGGCGCTCGACGTCTGGCGAACGCGCGGCGCGCTCGGATTGTTTCGCGGCGTCTCGCACACCGCGGCGCGCGAGATTCCGTCGGGAGCGGTGTATTTCGCGACGTATGAGATTTTCCGAACGATTTTCCCGCGCGCGCGCGGCGCGAGCGACGTCGGCGGCGACGTGACGCGCGCCGCGTTCGAGACGCGAGACGCGCGGGGCTTGCTCGTCGAGGCGCTCGCCGCGGCTTCGTGTGGCGGCGCCGCGGGCGTCGTCACCTGGCTCATCGTCCTTCCGTTGGATAACGCGAAGACTATTTACCAGTGCGAGCGTCCCGGCGGCGCGCGCGACTTACCGCCGCTGGCGCTCCTTCGCGCTTTGGTCGCCGAGCGCGGCGTCTCCGGGCTCTGGCGCGGCGCCGCGCCCGTCGTCGCGCGCGCGTTTCCCGCCAACGCCGCGCAGTGGCTCGCGTGGGAGTTCGCGTCTCGCGCTCTGCGCGCCGACCGGCTCGAGCGCTCGTAGCTCGCTCGCAGTTCCGATCGTCGCGCCGGATCGGGCGCCCGTCCTCGTCGCGCGCGCCGACCGCCGACTTTCGTTGGGGGAACTTAAATCGCCAATTCATCATTCGCCGCACACGTCGACGCCATGTCCGCGCCCTCGCCCGCGCGCGACGCCGACGACGCGCGCTCGCCCGTCGCCGTGACGCCCGAACCGACGACGACGTCGCGCGACGCCGACGCCGACGCCGCCGACGACGACGACGCGCGCGCGCGAACGCCGACGACGCTCGCGGCGAGTTTCGACGCGATGACGCTGCGCGATCGCACGAACGACGCGACGACGAGGGAAACGAAACACGCGCGCGCGTCGTCGCTCGGCGGGAAGAGGTGCGCGATCGATCGCGACGGGACACGACGACGCGCGATGATTGATGATTGATGATGAATGATGAATGATGAATGAATGATTCGTCGACGACGCGCGCGGCGACTGACGACGACGCCCGAACGCCGGACAGATTCCACTCGCCCACGGACAGCGCGCTGAGCCCGGCGTCGAAATTCGTCGCGCGCAAGGCGCACCACGCGACGATCGCGATCGCGGATAAATCGCGCGCGGCGCCGCGTCCGGGCGTCGAAAACGCGAGCGAGGCGCCGCCGCGGTCGCGCTTCGCGCCCTCGTGATCGAACCGCCGCGACGGGCGCGGTCATTCTTTCCGACGCGTCGATCGATCGATCCGCGCGTCTTGTACATCACACGCACATTATCTTTTCACGAGATGGCGTGATCGCGCCGTCGTCGTCCCGCGCGTCGGCGCCGCGCGCGTCCTCGCGTCTTCGCGTCTCGTCCGCGTCGACGCCGCGGGTTCGCTGTTTCCCCCGACGCGTGTCGATGGCGCCATTCGATCGCGCGCGGCGCGTCGACGGCGAGCGTTCGGCGGACGCGCGCGCGGCGCGAACGCGAACGCGAACGCGCGCGTCGAACGACGTCGACGTCGATCGCGACGTCGATCGCGACGCCGCGTCGCGCGCATTCGTTCAACGCGCGCGCGCATTCATTCATTCGACGCGCGCGTTGAATTCATTGAATTCATCGCGAACGCGAACGCGACGCGATGCCGTACCTGGGCGGCGCGGTGGCGGCGAACGTGAACGACGACGACGCGCTGGACGCGCGCCTGCACGCGAACGTCGCGATGCGACACGGCGGGGCGAGCCCGCTGAGGGTGGTGAAGTGCGTCGGCGAAGCGAAGCGCGCGAAGCGAAGGAAATCGAGCGAACGAAAGCGCGAAGCGACGCGACGACGCGAAGGGCGCGCGCGAGGTGACTGACGAGCGCACGTCGCGCGCGGTGTCGCAGGTTTCGAAGCGATCGGCGAGGGATGCGAGCGAGAGGGCTGTGGACCAAGGTGCGAGTGGTGGTGATTCTCAATCAATTGCTCGGACGCGTGCGGCGGGGCGAGAAGTTTGAAAAGCTGCACGATAAGGATAAGCTTCTGATCGAGTTCGTGGGGGTGACGGAGACGGATATTAGGGATGAGATTCGCCGCGTGCAGGAAAAGTTTAGCGCGCCGACGAAGAGAAAGACGCTGTTGGCTTTGACGCTCAGGCAAAAGGTTTATCTCGCGCTCACGGAGCCGTCGTCGGGAAGGCTGGCCTTGTCGATCAGTGCGTTGATGTTTACGTTGATTTTCGTGTCGATCAGCTCTTTCATCGCGAGTACAATGCCGGAGCACTCGGGGAAGGCGAGTTTGGACATCATAGAGATGGTGTGTCAGCTGATCTTTTCTCTCGAGTACGCGCTGAAGATATGTTGCGCGCCAAAGCGGTGGATGGCGGTGAAGGACCCGCTCAACTTGATCGACCTGGCGTCCATTATTCCGTGGTACGCCGAGATAGCGATTTCAGGCTTGCAATTTGGTTACGAGGGAGCGGAAAGCTCATCGTCGACTTCCAGTGCGCGAGTTTTGCGAATCTTTAGACTGTTTCGCGTCATCAAGGTGTTCCGACTCGGTAGTCGGGCGAAGAAAATCCAAGTGGTCTTGATCGCCGTGCAAGACAGCGCGGACATGTTCGTCGTGCTAGGGTTTCTACTTGTTTTAGGACTGGTGATGTTCAGTGCGTTGATGTACTTTGCCGAAAACGGACAAAGCCCGCCGACGAACGCGTGGGACGCCAACGAAGGCGACGAGTTTGATTCCATTCCGAGCGCGTTTTGGTGGTGCATGGTTACTTTGATGACCGTGGGCTACGGTGATGCCGTGCCGACGACGATTTGGGGTAAAGCTGTCGCGGCGATCACGATGTTAGGTTCCGTGGTGATCACCGCGCTCCCGATTTCTGTCATCGGCGCCAACTTCACGCAGCAGTGGCTCGCGTTCAAGGCGAAGGAGCATCGCAAAGTTGTCAGGCTGAACATCAAAGATCATTCAGAGCTGCTGCTCAAAGAGATGTACGCATACTCACAAGTGGTCAGCGCTTTGAGCGATCACATCAGCGCGATTCAGAACGCCATCATCCGCGAAGTTGGCGTCGTTCGCAAATTGCTCGACGGCGTTCTGCAGATGGCGCCAACGTCTTCACAGGAGGAGGTCACGATACTTGCTCGCACGGTGGATTATCGTTTCAGCAAAATAGAAGACATGAAGGAGGAGCTAGAAGAATTAGTTGAGACTTATGACCTGGTGTCACACACGGAGTTTTCAGTTTCACTGCAACAACTTAAGGCGATCGGGAACAAGATGCGAAAACTGGAGGAAACGGGCAGCTTGTTGGACGATGATGTAGAAACATTGGTGCAATCCACGTCGGCATTGCGCTCGCAGCTTGCCCGCGTGAAAGAAATTTTGGATCACACGCGAAGCAACACTCCGATGACCAAGGCCGCGGAATTAGCGAGTGAGCCCGCACGGAGCGGGCTCTAGTCTAGGAAAGCGAGCGTGAGTGGCGTCGCCAGATGGTCCGCGAGTTGAGAGATTGTGATGATTATCTACTACTTATAGCTAAAAACGTGCGCCGATATCCACGCATGGACTAAGCCTAGGAAGAGGTCGCGTCGGCGTCTGCGAGATCGACCAAACCTAAGAAGTGTTCGCTTCCTCTCAGTAGCGGCGCGTCGACGAGTCTCATCGTAAATTTCATGGGACGCTTCTTCGTGTCGACATCCACCATCTTCAACCTACCGCAATAGACGTACTCGCACCCTTCCATGCGACAAAAAAGATGTAAAGGCCAGTCTACGTATTTTGGTGCCGCTTCTTCGCCGTTCTCTGCGCGTGTCATGGCGTCTTCCACGCTCTCCTCTTCTAGCGTCGACGTCTTCATAATCGACTTGATGACGGGTGAATCCTCATCTTGTCTCGGTTGCGCGAACCACGTGATTCGCGACCCCGCGCGAGTGAAGACGTTATCATACGCGTTCCCGTGCTTGTCTCCGACGTTCACGTATAGCGCGACGCAATTTTTCCATTCTTGTATTCCACTCATCTTGGAAAATTTTGGATTGCTCACCGGACTCAACGCGTGAACTACCGCCGCCTTCAACGCCCCCCGGTCGCTCTCAGGTGGATGGATCGGTTCACCTAGATAGTTTGCGTACACATCCCAGAGATTTGCGTTCAACGCACGCAGGGAGTTCGCGCTCGGCGCCTCGCGTTTGCTCGAAGAGAAATATTTCTTCGTCGTCGCACTCGAGGACGTTTGCGTCATCTTCGCGCGCTTGCGCGCCGAAACACCGTCGCCGAGATCATCGTTGACGTCGAAGGTCGTGTAAACCGGGGCTGGGAGCCGACGGACGCGCCCTGAGCGACGTAAATCAGCCTCGTTTGTGGGTTGCTTTGGACGAGGGCCGCGAGGCTTTGCCGGCGTCGGGCGCTCGGCGTGGAGCGCGGCGTGCGCGGGATTTGACGCGATCAGACGCTCGAGGATAGATTTATTGCGCGCGATGCGCGCCTCGCGCTGACGCTCGAATTCGTTCATCGCGCGCGTGCGTGTGTTGTTGCTGGCGCTCTCTCGCAGTGACAACGCCCTACGGGCTAGAGATATTTTGGTTGACCAAAATATTTTGGTTGACGCGGCCTAAGCCGCGGGCGTCGGAAGCGCGACGCAAGAGAGCATGCCGAATCGATCACCGTAGATATATCTGTTTCGAGATACTTCAATCACGGAGCACAGCGCGCTAGTGGAGCGCTTCAGAGGTGGCGCGCACATTGCGACAGGCGACCAGCTCGAGCGGCGTCCTTGTAGACGCGCTGTGGAGAGGTTCCAGCACGCAAATGAACAGTCTGTAGATGCTGAGAGTAATGGCTTCATCTCCATGTCTCTGACTCCCTTACCGGAGCTTCCCGCATTCACAGAATTCGTCCGTTTCGGTCTTCCACTCCCCTCGGTCGTCAGGCACGTCACCGCTCCGACGTGCGCTCGAGACTTGCTCACGCAGCGCCACGCCTGACGAACATCGTTCACGAGTTCGCCCCCGGACCAAAGGCACAGCTCGCCGTCGCTGGAACCAGATGCGATTATACCCACGGGCTCACGACCACGAGTTTCGTCCTGAAGTACGCAGAGCGAGGTGACGTCACCCAAGTGCCCGCTCAGACGAATGTCGCCCCCGGTGTCGCCATCGAGACGCAACACTCGCACTACACCGTCCGCACCCGCGCTGGCGGTAGAGTCTGACCCTCGCAAAGGTGCCAAATACGTCACTCTGCCTTGATGCGCGTGTGCCAGCGACACTGGCCCTGCTGTGGCGTAACGAGGATCCCAAGCGCGCACCACGCCCGCGGCATCGCCAGTGAGAATGCTGCCGACGGCACCGCCGCGCGCGTCGCGAGTGGCAAAGGCAGTGACGCCACCAACGTGGCCTTTAATCACGCTCACTGCACGCGTTGCATCGCTTTGTCTAGCGTCCCAGAGTTTCACGGTGCCATCGTTTCCCGCCGATGCGGTGAGCGGCGCAGACGATATTACTTGATTCACCACCGGAGACACGAAGGATACGGTTTCTCCTCTGTGCGCGTCCGGAACGATGGATATACGCGTGCCCGTCACCGAATCCCACGTCTCAATCACCCCATCACGGCGACCGCAGAACGCATGCGCGCTACGCGGTATAAACGTCAGCGCAGAGAGCGGTGATGCGTGAATTTGCGGACTGTGCGAACGCGTCGTGACGCCTGAATCCGGAGCGAAGAAAGCGACGTCACCTCGGCCACTTCCAAGAGCCACCAAGGACGAGACAACACCAGACTGCACAGTCATCGCCGTAATGGCTGATCGATCCCATATCTGTGCTTCAATAACGTCCGAAGGACAACAATCTTGCACGGGTGCGTACGAATGTAAGGCTCTGTCGTTTGCGCCAAAGTGGAATGCGCTCGATTGTCGCAACTTTTCCACCCAAGACTCGAATGAAATCGTGGAGTACGCCGACGCCGACAGAGCTCTGCCAACACTAACGTCGACTTCAACGGAACACATTTTCTCAAAATCAAATCTCACCATGACTTCGTTCAATAACGCAGAGGATTGGTCCGAAGTCAGTCCGACGAGGGCAAAGCACCGAACCAGATCACTTGTCCTGGTTTCGGCGTCGGTACCGTGTAACCATGCGACGTCTGTATTGACGGCAAATAAACCGCACCAAAGATTGACAGCATCCCATCGTGCGGCTCCCTTTAACCAAAGCGTGCGGGTATTCGAAGGCTGATAAGTGCGTACGATGCGGATGGCGTGCGCCAGCGACGTGGCATCGCCGGCAGCATCGGCGCGCAGAACGGCTGCGCTGATCGCGATTGAAACAATATTGAAACGCCTGGTACCGGAGATCAAATGCCTTTTGACACCAGTGAGAAGAGCGATGTAGTTGAGAGTTGCGGCGTGCTCCGCCAAGGCGGCCGCCACGACGTCGTCGTGATTGGTGAAAATTGGATACACGAGCGCCGTCGCCTCGTCGACGTCGTCATCGTCATTGGATGGCTGCAAATCTTGCGGGACCTCGACCGTATCGATCGCCTCATCGTCGTCAAGCACATCCAAATCATCACGGTGCGAACGGATGTAGTCAGCCAATGATGCCGCATCTTTCTTTGTCAGCGTGTTGTAATACCAGTCAAAGTTGACCGCCTTGTCAGCGTTCTCGGCGACTTGTATCGCTTTTGCTAGGGCGCGTTCTTCGGGCAACGCGTCGGACCCCATTCGACGTCGCACTCTATCTTTTAACCATCCCCATGTTGCTCGCTTTAGCGTCGAATTGGTTGACGATCGAGCATCTCGGACGGGAACATCGTTGAATTTGTCGACGTTTTCGCCGCCGAGCGAAGGAGAAGAGTCCATAAACTTTGCCTCGATCTTTTGATAAATCGAAAGCGAGCGCATAGACTTTGCGCTTTGCTGGGCGTCATCGAAATTCGAAATATGAAGACGCGGTATCAAAAGCGAGTCCGTCGACCGAGACTCGATAGAAGCGGGTAAAACCAACGAGTCGCCTGTCAGCTGTGTCGAACGAAATTTCGCGCGTCTCTTCCTGCCGATGTCTCCTGCTACAGATTTTCCAAGCCTGGACAGCGACGAAGCGTCGTCTAGCAAGGACAAGAACGCATTTGTTTCCAAAATCTGATCCGTGAACGCACCGCGCCAACGACTGATTTCGTGCCTATAATCGTGTTTCTTGAGTTGCGCCGCTCCGCTGGCGTCCTGCACGACGTAACGATGAAGAGAATCGAGCTGAAGTAACTCGTACCAAAAATCGGTGAAAACCGCAGTCACACGCATGTTGACGTCCGCATCCCAGTTGACGAACATGCTCGCATCGAGCTCGTCCGTATCAACGATACCAGGCTTGATTATCTTTCGCACGCGTTCGATGAAATCTCGCAACATGCTCTCTTGAGGCAGGAGAATTTGCTCGCCGCCGTCTCGCATCGATCCCGTGTCTAAATCTACCACCGTAACACCCTCGAGCGCGCGTTCATCCACGTCGACGTCGTGCGTGGCTCCCATGATAAACGGCATGGGCGCATCCAAGTAATCAACCATTGAAATCGGCAAGCAGGGAATGTACACGTGTCTCCACACGAGCGGATGCGCGAGCCCGCGCAGGGCTTCGGCGCACTTGACCAACAAGCTCACCTGCTTGCTTCGCAACAGCAACCGACGCTCGCACGCGATCGCCGCGACACACTTAAACACGGTTCGCACGCGCAAACACCGCATCAGTGGCTCTTTACCGTCCGCGAACGCCTCGCGCGCGCCGTGATCCGCCGCCCCCCGCGGCGGCACCGTCACCAACGCGCCGCCGATCGGAAACAAAACCGCGCGATCGCGTCGCCACATCAACCTATCCACCACCATCTCCGCGACCGCGGACAGAACCGGCAAGTGTCCTCCCCCTGGCTTTTTAAAGTACGCCTCGAACACGTGCTCCAACGCCTCCATCCACGCGTCCAAGCACGGCATCCGCGACACCAAGCACACGCACGCCCGCGCGC
>Ga0181560_10004124_pt1 | contig 13243 bp, 10 predicted proteins | sample 011ome_20_FD_133751 | JGI IMG/M metagenome (GOLD analysis project Ga0181560, IMG submission 133751) | Coastal salt marsh microbial communities from the Groves Creek Marsh, Skidaway Island, Georgia - 011509CT metaG (megahit assembly) | ecosystem: Environmental > Aquatic > Marine > Intertidal...
ATTTATCGCGGTATGCTGGGTCAGAAAGACACCCTGCCGGTTCTGCTGTGGCGCGCCCAGCACTGGGGCGTTCACTTCCAGAAATGGGCCGATCGCGGCATGAAAATGCCTGTCGCCCACGTCTACGGATACGAGCCGTCCCTGCCCTACTGCGCTTCCGCCCCGATCCCGACCGGCGTGTCGGAATACGAGGTCATGGGCGCCATGCGGGGCAAGCCGATGGAACTGATCAAGTGCGAAACCAGCGACATCATGGTGCCGGCGAATGCCGAGATGGTGATCGAAGGTTTCATCGATTCAGATCCATCCACCTTCGAAATGGAAGGCCCCTTTGGTGAATACACCGGATATTTCGGCGGCGACCAGGGACCGAAGCACGTCACCAAGGTCACGACGATCAGCTACCGGAACGATTCGATCCATCGCGGTACGCTGGAAGGCACCCTGCCGAAGATGCTGAACGAAAACTCGGTTACGAGTTCCGTGCAGCGTGCGGGCGTGGCGTGGAACGTGCTGGAACGGGCCGGCGTGCCCGGCGTGACGGACGTGCATTGCCCGGCTGCCAATAACGGCACCACGCTGATGATCCAGCTGCACCAGACCTATCGCGGTCAGGCCAAGCAGGCCGCAGCAGCGATTTGGGGCTCAAACGCGGCGCATCTGCGGTACAAGAATATCTGGGTGCTCGATGACGATATCGACATTCATGATTATGCATCCGTTGACTGGGCATTTGCCTATCGGGTCAATGCGGCGGAAGACGATATCGTTTTCTTCCCGGGCTCATTCGGCTCGCTGCTCGATCCGTCCACGCGACTGCGCGATCGGGATCCGATGAAATTCGGTACCGGAAAATGGTGTCGCGTCCTGATCGACGCGACCGTCAATCTGGATTTCGATCTCGAAGACCAGTATGGCGGTGAGCGCTATCCGCCGACCGTCCATCCACACAAGGAGGACATGGAAAAGGTCAAGGAACGCTGGAAGGAATACGGCTTCGAGTCCGACTTCGATTGACCTCTACCCGGCGCTAGCGCCGGGCAGCAAAGAACTCTCTGAGCAACGCGGCGGCGTCGGATTCTCCGATGCCGCCGTAAACGTCTGGGCGGTGATGACACGTCGGCTGGTCGAATATCCGGGGGCCATTTTCGACACCGCCGCCCTTGGGATCGAACGCCCCGAAATACACCCGGCGGATCCGCGCAAAAGAGATTGCGGCCGCGCACATCGGACACGGTTCCAGCGTGACATAGAGATCGCATCCGTTTAATCGCACGTCTTTCCGAAGAGATGCTGCCTCCCTGATCACGATCATTTCAGCATGCGCCGTCGGATCGCTGTCGCATTCGACCCTGTTCGCTGCCGTCGCGACGATATCGCCCGTCCAGGCATCGACCAGGACGGCACCCACCGGCACTTCTCCATCAATCGCCGCCTTTCGCGCCACGTCAAGCGCGAGCCTCATATGGGGGGAAACGGATATTTCCTGAGCCTCTTCCATGGCGCACAATTGACAGGTGCACACGCGCGGTCAAGCCCGGAAATACCGAATCCCGTCTCCAGAGCGGCACTACCGGCGACAGACCCCCGGCCCGTAGTGCCAGCCATACCATTACCTACAAAAACCATACTGGGTGGAGACCCACTCAGAACTGCCGGACTCTCAACGGTTGCAGATCGCCATCCCGACAAAACCCAAGCCATACCCTACTACTCTTCTGGATAATCAATGCATTCGACCCAAATTCGACGGGCTTTACGATTTTGCAACCCGAAACCAATAATATTTCCACCTTAAGCTCGATACCCGGGGGAATTCATATCGTGGCCAAGCAACTTCAACCGCAACAGGCGCTCGAAACGGCTGTCCGTTGTTTACAGACAGGCGATCTGAAGGCAGCCGATAAACATTGTCGATCCGTGCTCCGGAGTCTGCCGCAGGAAGCGAATGCGCTTCATATTCTGGGAGCGGTGCGCCTCAAACAGAACGATCCGGAAAACGCGATCAAATTTTTGACGCGTGCCCGTAAGGGCGCCCCCGCCAACGCCGAGATACTCACCAATCTCGGCGCGGCGCATCGTGCTGCGGGTCGCCCCGATCAGGCGGTCGGGGTGCTGCAGGAGGCCATCCTGCTCGCACCGCAGAACTCATCCACTTATTTCAATCTCGCAAATTCCTATATCGATGCCGGCAACATGGACCTCGCTCTCGACGCCTATCGCCAGGTGATCGGGCTTGTTCCCGACCATATCGGGGCTCATCGGACAATTGCCAGAATTCTTCGGGATGCGGGCGATACCGACGGGGCGCTTCGCGCGTTCGAGACGCTCAACAGTCTGCTGCCCGACGATCCGGAAACGCTGAATGCTATTGCCGTTCTGTATGCCGGCCGCGGCCAGTTCGAAACTGCAGAGGAATTTCTGCGCCGGGCGGTCACCCTGTCGCCCGCCAATCACGAATTTTCGGCAAACCTCGCAAACATCCTTGCCAGGACGTTCCGCACCGACGAAGCCCTCGCGTTTTATCAGGGCGCCATCGACAACACGCCGGACGATCCAGAGCTTTTGTGTAATATCGGCAACGCCGTCAGCCATCGCGGCGACAACCGCGAGGCGGTTAAGATGTATAGGCGCGCGCTGGAAATCGATCCCGATTTCGTAGATGCCCATGCCGGGCTGGCAAACAATTTGCTTGCCGACGGCCAGTTCGCAGAGGGCTGGAAGCATTTCCTCCGGCGGACCAGTGTTCAGACCATGGCGCCGCACCTCGACCGGATACCCTTTGCCCCGGATATGACGGGGACCCGCGTGCATGTCGCCGCAGATCAGGGCCTGGGAGACCAGATTTTCTTTGCGCGCTATATACCGGCGCTGCGCGCACGCGGCGCACATGTCGTTTTCCGGCCCGACCCCAGGATTGCCGCCATGCTGCAACGGGCGGGCATCGCCGACGAAACAGCCCCGGACACTCTCCCGGCAGACGGCGACATTCAGGTGTCATCGGGCGATTTGCCTTTCCTGCTTGGCTGTGACGACAATTCGCCACGACCGCCCCCTTTCGAGATCCCTGCCCTGCCGGAGCGGGAAGACAATCTGCGCGCAAAGCTTGCCGCATTCGGGCCTGAACCCTGGATCGGCGTGACATGGCGGGCCGGCACCCCCAATATGCGGCAGGCACTTCAGAAGGAAGCCCCTGTCGCGCTTTTTGCGTCAGCGCTGCGTGACGTTCCGGGTTCGGTCATCGTGATCCAGCGGGACGCGGCGGAGGGAGAGACAGACCGCTTCGCCTCAGCGCTAGGCCGCCCTGTCCTCGATCTGTCCTCTGCGAATGACGATATAGAGGACCTTCTCGCTCTTTCGGGTCTGCTGGACAGTTATGTCGGTGTCAGCAATACCATCACCCATCTTCGGGCCGCGCGCCAAAAGACATCCAACGTGATCGTCCCACGTCCCGCGGAGTACCGCTGGATGAACTCAGGCATGGAAAGCCCCTGGTTTCCGGGTTCCCGGGTTCATCGCCAGACAACGGACGGCGCATGGTCGCCGGCCTTTGATGAGCTGTCGTCCGCGCTGAAAGGATAAGCTAGATGGAAATGACGCGGCCACTCCGCAGCGACCCGAGTATTTCCACCTCGGCGTTCCCGGTATATGTGGGCTACGATCGGCGCGAAGACATCGCCTATCAGGTCTGCCGCCAGTCGTTGCTGCGCAACGCATCGGTTACGCTCGACATCCAACCGCTGGTTCAGGACTCGCTTCGGGCGCAGGGCCTTTATACGCGGGGCGTGGACCCGCTGGCCTCGACCGATTTTACCTATACCCGTTTCTTTGTGCCTTATCTGTCCGGCTACCGGGGCTGGGCGATATTCTGCGACTGCGATTTCCTCTGGCTCTCGGATATTGCAGACCTGATTGCATTGTCCGACGACCGTTTCGCGGCCATGTGCGTTCATCACGACCACCGGCCGACAGAACCGCACAAGATGGAGGGCCAGCAGCAGACGCTGTACCCGCGCAAGAACTGGTCATCGATGATCCTGTTCAATTGCGGCCATGAAGCCAACCGGGCGCTTACCCCCGAGCTTGCAAACCGGGAAACCGGAAAATACCTGCATCGCTTCGGCTGGCTGGACGACGCACTGATCGGCGCTTTGCCTGAAACATGGAACTGGCTTGAAGGCTGGAACGACAAGCCAAAACGTGGCACACCATCGGCAATCCATTATACTCGCGGCGGACCTTGGTTCGAAGACTGGAAAGACGTCGATTATGCCGATCACTGGCTCCGCGAAGAGAGCGCTTACCGCACCGGCCGATAGAAGCAGGCTGCCATGCGCCCGCTGATCGGAATCACGCTCGATTCCGAGGAACCGGGCACCTATTCAAAATTTCCCTGGTACGCGATCCGCGAAAACTATTCTTCCGCGGTTTCCGATGCGGGCGGCCTGTCGGTCATGCTGCCCCATGAACTGGATCGCGTGGACGACTATCTCGACCTGATTTCGGGACTTGTTGTCACAGGCGGTGCTTTTGACGTCGATCCCGCGCTGTTCGGTGCGGAGGCGCGCCACCCCTCCGTTGTCGTCAAAGCCGCCCGTACCGATTTCGAATGGGCTGTTACCGAAGGCGCGCTAAAGCGCGATATGCCGGTACTCGGCATTTGTGGCGGCCAGCAACTGCTCAACGTCGTGCTCGGCGGCTCGCTGATCCAGCATATCCCCGACGAAATCGACAATCCGCTCGCCCATGAACAACCGAACCCGCGTGACGAAGCAGGACACGCCGTCACGGTGACGGAAGGCACCCTGCTCCATCGTATTGCCGGCAATACACAGCTCTCGGTGAATTCGGCGCATCACCAGGCCGTCAAGGATGTGGGCAAGAACGTCACGATCAACAGTGTCGCGCCCGATGGGGTGATCGAAGGCATTGAGGCATCCGGATATGCCTTCTGCCTCGGTGTGCAGTGGCACCCGGAATTCTCCATCGATCCGGCAGATAAGCTTATATTCAAGGCATTTATCAATGCTGCAGAAGCCTACGCATGACCGATAAAGAAGGCGAACGTATCGCAAAACGGCTGTCGCGCGCAGGCGTCTGTTCGCGCCGCGAGGCCGAACGCTGGATTGCCGACGGCCGGGTCTGGGTGAACGGCAAGAAAATTTCCGAGCCGGGGACCCTCGTCACCGACACATGCGATATCCGCGTCGACCGGAAACCCATTGCAGCGCCGCAGGCCACCCGGATGTGGCGGTATCACAAACCTGCCGGCCTGATCTGCAGCAACAGTGACCCGCGCGGGCGCCCGACGGTTTTCGAAAGGCTGCCGACGCATCTGCCGCGTGTCATGTCCGTCGGCCGTCTGGATTTCGATTCCGAGGGGCTGTTGCTGCTCACCAATGACGGCGGTATCGCCCGGCGGCTCGAGCTGCCGGAAACGGGCTGGGTCCGGCGCTATCGCGTCCGCATGTTCGGTACCCCCACCGAGAAGGAAATTGCCCTGCTCGCCAAGGGAATAACGGTTGAGGGTATGAAGTACGGCGCGATCGAGGCCACCATCGATAGCGACAAGGGCAGAAACGCCTGGGTTACGGTGGCCCTGCGCGAAGGAAAGAACCGCGAAATTCGGAAAGTATTCGAACATCTGGGATACCCGGTAAACCGCCTGATCCGCACCGCCTATGGCCCGTTCCAGCTTGGCCAGCTTGGCCGCGGCGGCGTCGAGGAAGTGCCCCGACGTACCCTGAAAGATCAACTCGGACTGGATACATCCAATGCGCATCGTGGCCGGCAGGCATAGAGGCCGCGTTATCAACGCCCCCCAGGGCAATGACATCCGTCCCACATCGGACCGGGTGCGCGAATCCGTGTTCAACATTCTGGAACACAGGGACTGGGGTCCCGGCGGACTCTCCGTGGTGGCGGGCGCGCGAATCCTCGACGGGTTTTGCGGCACCGGCGCGCTCGGCCTCGAAGCGCTGAGTCGCGGCGGCGCGCATGCGACGTTCATGGACAAGAACCGTGTGGCCCTCGCACTCTGCCGACAGAATCTCGACGCGCTGGGCGAACGGTCGGCGGCAGACGTTCTTCAGGGCGACTGCCTGAAGCCGGTTCGCCCGCCCGAAGCATGCGGGCTTGTATTGCTGGACCCTCCCTACAAGGCGGGGCTCGCCGCACCGGCCCTTTCAGCGCTCCGCGATGCCGGATGGATCGCATCAGGCGCAATCTGCGTGGTCGAAACAGAAGCCGTCGGGATTCCGGATTTTCCGGATGATTTCGAAAAACTCGATACACGAAAGTATGGTGCCGCGAGAGTTCACTTCCTGCGATACCAGAAATCTACGACCTGATCACCGGACGGTCTATTCAGTCAGCTCGTATTTTTGCTTCCATTCGAGCAACTGCGCCCCTATACACGCGGCGTTATGGATCAGACACGTCATATCTTCCCGGATTTCATGCCCGAAATCCCGACGAGCGAAAACGGTCGGACCTCGGTCCCGGTCGGCATCGTCATGTTGGCCGCACCGGTATCCGGTCCCGTATTCCCGGCACGCTTCCGCCTTTCATAGCCGTAACCGACAGACAATGACGGCATGTGGAGGGCGAACCTACGGTTCGCCCTTTTTGATTCCTGAAATGGACATATCGATATGACGCGTAATTCTGCACACCTGCCGGGCGATCAAACGCGATCGAGACCGTTCTGGCGTATTGAGCTTGCGGAAATGGCCCGGCTCGGCACACCGATTGTCTTCACGCAACTTGCATGGGTCGCGATGCTGACCACCGACACCGCCATGATCGGCCGTCTCGGCCCGGACGCACTCGCCGGTGCCTCGCTGAGCCTTATGGTCTTCTTTCTGACGTGGGTCCTCTGCTTCGGCGTCGTCATGGCAACCGCGACACTGGCCTCGCAGGCGTTCGGCGCGCGCAAGCCGCGAATGATCCGCCGTGTGATCCGGCAGGGTTTCTGGGTGACAATCATCCTGACGATGCCGGCCTTGATCACGTTCAGGTATACGCCGGACCTGCTGGGCCTGATGTCGCAACCTCCGGAAATTCTGCCCCACGCAGACGCCTATATGAGCACGCTGATGTGGAGCCTGATGCCGAGCATCGGGTTCGCCGTGGTCCGGAACTTTATTTCATCGCTGAACCGCCCAACTCCGGCACTCTGGGTCATGCTGGCAGGCGTGCCGCTGAACGGCCTGCTGGATTATGCCCTGATATTCGGCAATTTCGGCCTCCCGCGGCTTGAACTCGTCGGTGCGGGTATCGCGACATCGATCGTCAACTGGCTGATGTTCCTGATGCTGCTTGCCATCGCTGTCTTGGGAAAGCCGTTCAGGCGATACGCCATTCTCGGGCGCTTCTGGCGACCGGACTGGTTCCAGTTCCGCCAGATATTCCGCATCGGGCTACCAATCGCGGCAATGAGCCTGCTGGAAGCCGGGTTCTTCTTCAGTTCGATCTTTATCGTCGGCCAGTTCGGCGCGCATGCCATCGCCGCAACCATGATCGCGCTGCAGATGCCGCACATCACCTTCATGGTGCCGATGGGACTGGGACAGGCGGCAACCGTTCGTGTAGGGCAGGCTGTCGGCCGGCGCGATGTTCGCGGCGCATACCGGTCCGGGTGGGTCGCCGTTTCGATCGCGCTCGCCTTTATGTCGGTCATGACCGCGATCGTGCTATCGATCCCGGAGACCTTTGCATCGATCTATCTGGATGGTGCCCACCCGGACAGCGCGGCAGTGCTGGCGCTTGCCGCGTCTTACCTGATTTACGCTGCCTTCTTTCAGGCCGCGGACGGCATACAGGCCGTCGCTGCGGGCGCGCTACGCGGCCTTAGCGATACGACCTGGCCGATGGTCATCGCCGCGTTCAGCTATTGGGGCATCGGCCTGACAAGCGGGCTTACCCTTGCATTCGCCGGCGGCTTCGAGGCCGCCGGTCTCTGGATGGGATTCGTTCTCGGACTCGCCAGTGCCGCATTCCTGCTGACCAGGCGGTTCAGGCGATTGGAACGGCGTGGCTTTATGCCTGTTGTAGAAGAAGGTGACACCGGCACCTAGCGCGGAACAGCCGCAGGGTGCCTCAGCGACGACCGAACAGTCGCTCTATGTCAGTCAGGTTCAGCTCGACATAGGTCGGTCGGCCATGGTTGCATTGCCCGGAATGAGGGGTCACTTCCATCTCCCGCAGCAGGGCATTCATCTCTTCCGGAGAAAGCCGGCGGCCGGCACGGACGCTGCCGTGACAGGCCATCGTGGAACACACGTCTTCGAGCCGCTCCTTCAGGGCGAGACCCGCACCAAATTCCTCAAGGTCGTCGGCGAGGTCTTTCAAAAGGCCTTTTACATCCGCCTGCCCGAGCAAAGCAGGCATCTCCCGCACCACGACCGCGCCGGGGCCGAATTTCTCAATGGAAAGGCCAAGTTCCTCGAACTCGGCCATGCGGTCGCACAATCGATCAACGGCGGCTTCATCCATTTCAACGACTTCCGGGATCAACAGGCCCTGACGCTTCGCGCCGCCATCCGCGAGCGCTTTCTTCATGCGCTCATAGACGAGCCTTTCATGCGCCGCGTGCTGATCGACAATGACAATGCCTGTTTCCGTCTGGGCCACGATATAGGTTTCGTGAACCTGTGCCCTGGCCGCACCCAGCGGGAAGTTTTGAGACGGCGCGGTGTGGGGCTGTGAACTTCCGCTTTCCGTTACGCGGGCAGACGGTGTGTCGAAGGCCTCCAGCATACCGGTCGATGCCGGCGCCTGATACGCCGCGGCAATCTCCGCCAGTTCCCGCGGCAACGCCGAAGACTGCCGCCAGGGCATCGATCCGTCGCCGGCGACGCCCGTGCCCGGGTGGAATGCACCCAGCGCCGATGTCGCGACCGTCGTGGAGGCCTTGTGGCCCGCCGCCTCCAACGGACGGCGCAGACCGGCGACGATGAGCCCGCGGACAAGGCCCGCATCCTGGAACCTGACCTCTGCTTTCGCGGGGTGCACGTTCACATCTACGCATTCCGGCGGCACGTCGAGGAACAGCGCGACCATCGGGTGACGGTTCCGCGCAAGAAAATCCTGGTAAGCGCCGCGTACGGCGCCAACAAGCAATCGATCCTGAACGGGCCGTCCGTTTACGAACAGATACTGGGCGCGTGCATTTCCCCGGTTAAGCGTCGGCACACCGGCATAGCCGCTGAGAAGGATGCCGCCCCGTTCCGCCTCTACTGCGACGGCATTGTCGGCGAATTCACGGCCCATCACCGCGGAAAGGCGATCAAGCCGCGCGGTGAGCAGATCTCCCTGGGCCGGACCGTAGCGAAAACGCGTCCGGTCTTCGTCCGACAGCGAAAACGCCACCTCCGGATGGGCCATCGCGAGACGCTTGATCGCATCGGCCGCATGGTCGACTTCGGTACGGGGTGTTTTCAGAAATTTCAGCCGCGCCGGGGTGGCGTAAAACAGATCGCGGACTTCGATACGCGTTCCGGCGCCAAGCGCCGCAGGCCGCGGCTTCTCCTTCCGTCCGCCTTCAATCAGGATCGCATAGGCGGCCGATGCACCTGCCGCGCGACTGGTAATGGACAGCCGCGACACAGCTCCGATTGACGGCAGCGCTTCGCCGCGAAACCCGAGCGTGCGGATATCCACCAGATCGTCATCGGGCAGTTTCGACGTGGCATGACGTTCAACGGCGAGTTCCAGGTCATCCGCCGTCATCCCGCACCCGTCATCCGTGACCGAGATCAGGACCCGGCCGCCGTCCTCAAGCACCACGTCGATATGACGCGCGCCTGCATCGATCGCGGTTTCAACCAGCTCCTTTACCGCTGCGGCGGGACGTTCGATCACCTCGCCCGCGGCGATGCGATTGACCAGCGTCTCCGGCAGGCGGCGGAGGATCAAAGGCTTACACCCTTCTCAAGGTATTCACGCGCGAGAATCTTGCCTTCCTCTACTGCCGGCTGGTCGAACGCGTTTACGCCGATCAGATCGGCTGCGATGACTGTCTCGAGCATGAAATGCATCATCAGCGCCCCCAGAGAGAGTTCGTCAACCTTCGGGACATTGAATACCCGCGTTGGCCGGCCGTTATTTGCCAGCGTTTCTGCTGTCGCACGCCCGGCGGCCGCAAACAGGTCGCCCATCGTCCGGTCTTTCAGATAGGACAATCCTTCGAGCGCCGAAATACTGTCCGGCACCCGTGCGCCCTGCCCGCCCGTCTCCGTAAAGATAAACGAAATCATCTTGTCGGCCGGGCCGTCCAGATAGAGCTGCAACTGACTGTGCTGGTCTACCGTTCCCACCGCCCGGACCGGCGTGGTGCCGTTTCCGTCTTTGCCGAGGCTTTCCGCCCAGAGCTGGCAGTACCACAGACCGAGGTCCGCCAAACGATCGCAATAGGACATCAAGACACTGATATCGGCGCCGACGTGACGATTGAGGCCAATAGATACCGCTGCCCCGGCGGCGGGCGCGAAATCCCGTGCCGGATCGCCGGAGAGCATTTGCTCGATCACCATGCCTGCCCCGTCGCGCAATCGCCCGATATCGAAACCGGCGATTGCAGCCGGCAACAGACCGGTGACAGAAAGAACGGAATAGCGCCCCCCCACATCCGGATCATGATCGAGAACGGCACACCCATATTGCCGCACAATTCTGGCCAGCGGATTGTCAGTCGGTTCGGTAATAGCGACGAGATGGTCTGCGATTTTTTCTTCGGCGACCTCCCCGGCCAGCGCGTCGATCAGCGCCACCAGCTGAAGCAGCGTTTCCGCCGTCGAACCCGATTTGGAAATGGCGATAACGCCCGTTCTCTTCCAGTCCAGACCGGCGATGAGCTTGTCAAAAGTATCGGGATCGACATTGCTCATGAAATGCAGTCGTGGCGCACCGGGAAGCCTGCCCAACCCGGTCCCCGCAACGGAACACAGCGTCTGCCCGCCCAAGGAAGAGCCGCCGGTACCGAGCACAACCACATCGTCAAACGAAGCGCGAAAACGGTCAGCGACCTCGCGGATAGAAGCGAAATCATCGCGGGTCTCGGGCAGGCGGAGCAACGGCAGCGAATTCCCGGTATATGCTGCGCGCAGCGTCTGCAGCGCTTTTTCGGAGTCGGCGAGGTAGCGCTCGAAGCTGGCGGCCTCCAGTCCACCATCGCCGATTTCGGCCGCAAAACAATCGGTGAGGTCCTGAGTGTATGGCAAATTCATATGCAGATATCCCTGTCTAACCTGCACCTTAGGTCATGAGGGCGAATCATGAAAAGGGCGAGTAACCCGCCTGGTCATGCTCTATGGATAAAATGCATCAGACCGATGGAACCAGGCGGACTCTAGCGTGTTTCTTCGATTCCCTGCGGATCGCCGACAATGACAACCGTCAGGTCTTTCGCCTTGTACAGCCGCTTTGCCACTTTGTTTGCCGCTCCGAGCGTGACGGCGTTGATGAGCGAAGGCCGCTTCTTAATATAGTCCATGCCGAGATCCGATATCTGAATGCCGACCAGCATGTTTGCGATACTACGACTCGATCCCAGACGGAGCGGGAAGGAACCGTTCATGTAGGTTTTCGCCGTCTCCAGCTCTTTCGCGGTGATGCCGGCATCTGCAAGTTTCTGCCACTCTGCCCGGATTACCGATAGAGATTCCGCCGCGCGCGCATTTTGCGTGGCAACGCCCCCGGCGAGAAGCGCCGAATGTTCCATCGGGCTGAGATAGGCATAGACCGAGTAGGCGAGCCCGCGCTTTTCGCGGATTTCCTCATACAGGCGTGAACTCAGCCCCCCGCCGCCGAAGACCCGCGTCACCAGCAGCGCCGCATACCAATCGGGGTCGGCGCGCTTTATCCCCGCATGTCCGAGGATCATTATGCTCTGTGGTATCTGCTTGCGCACGATGAGAGTCTTGCCGCTGCCGGCGGGCGTGGTTTCGGGGATCGCAACTTCCGGCCCTTCGGGCGGCAGGTCCCCGAACACGCTGTCCAGACGATGTTTCAGTTCTTCTTCCGAAATATCGCCGACAACGCCGATAACAAGCCGGTCCCGGGTGAAACGGTCCCGGACAAAAGACTTCAGATCGTCGGCCGTGAGTGTTGCGACCGTTTTTTCGGTCCCGTCAGAGGGTTTTGAATAGGGATGTCCCGGGAAAACCGTTTCCGACCAGAGCCGACCCGATATCTTCTGCGGGTTCTTTGACTGCCGACGCAACGAGGCGAGCATCTGCGACTGGATGCGTTTGACAGGGGCATCGTCGAACCGGGGCGCATTCAACGCCAGCTTCAAAAGATCGAAAGCGCTGTCGCGCTCCGCCGCAAGCGTGCGCAGTTGACCCGTAAACGTATCCTTGCCCGCACTGAACGACATCTGCGCCGCTATTTCTTCGAGGGACCGCTGGAACGCCTGTGATTTCAAATCACCAGCACCTTCATCGAGCAGTCCGGACGTCATCTCGGCCAGCCCCTCCTTGCCATCCGGGTCCGTTGCAGAGCCGGCATTGCGGAAAGCGAAACTGACGGCCACAAGTGGCACCGATTTATCAGGCACGAACCATGCGACGATGCCCTTGTCGGACACCACTTTTCGGACGTCCATCGCGTGCAGGGTATTGGCGGGGGCAAATACGCCGACCGCCAGCATCGCAATAAGCAGTTTCGGCAAGCAGCGTATTATCGTCATTGTCCGGCCTCCGGCAGCAGGGTGCTGGTGACGGATCGCTCAACTTTCAACACAGATTTGGCCGCCGCCATTACCTGTTCCGACGTAACCGCGGAAATTCGGTCCGGCCATTCCTCGACATCGGCAATGGTCTGCCCCTGGGTAAATGCCTGCCCAATAGCGTTCGGCCCGGCGCGAATGCCGTCCCGCGCAAAGATTGCCTGAGCCGACATAAGCCGTTTTGCGCGGTCGATATCGGCGGGCTTGAACCCCTCCTTCACGGCCGCATCAAGTTCTTCAAGCACTGCCTTTTCAAGTGCAACCACATCGCCACCCGCCTTCGGGCTGGCATAGATGCCAAACTCGCCGTAATCCAGCCCGTCACCGCTGTACCAGGCGCCGGCATTCGACGCGATACCGCGTTCTACCACCAGTTTCCGGTATAACCGGCTGGTAGACCCGCCGCCGAGAACCTGCGCCAGGACCTCCAGCGCATAGCCCGTCCCTTTTTCGTCGGCGCCGTAACTCGGAGCCAGGTAGGTCCTCGACCAGGACGGCAGGCTCACCCGCGGG
>Ga0181560_10004142_pt1 | contig 13224 bp, 12 predicted proteins | sample 011ome_20_FD_133751 | JGI IMG/M metagenome (GOLD analysis project Ga0181560, IMG submission 133751) | Coastal salt marsh microbial communities from the Groves Creek Marsh, Skidaway Island, Georgia - 011509CT metaG (megahit assembly) | ecosystem: Environmental > Aquatic > Marine > Intertidal...
GCAACGAGGGCGGCGGGGGCGGGGGCGGCGGCCGCGGCGGCCGCGGCGGCGGCGGCCGCGGCGGCCGCGGCGGTGGGCGTGGGCGGCGGCGGCGGCGGCGACCGCGGCGGCGGCGGCTTCTTCTTCGCGCGCGGCGGCTTCAACGACAAAAACGACGACAAGAAGGACGAGGATCTGTGGCACCCCGCGCGCGCTCGAGGCTCCATCCGAACCTCCTGGCTCCGGCTCTTCAGCGGCGCCGCGTCCGAGGCGCCGTGGACGCTCGCGCCCGAGTGGATGGTCGCGCTCGTCGTCCTCGCGTTCGCGCTCATGGTCCTCGTCGGCGCCTCCGGGTTGTTCGAACAAGGACGGCTGAACACGGGATCGCACCTGGTGCGGCGGGCGATCGGCCGCGCGGCGGAGAGGATCAAGGCGGACTTCACCGAGGCGACGGCGGAGGCGAGGGCGGCGGTGGCGGAGGCGACGGCGGAGGCTGCCGCCGCCGTCGCGGGGGCGGGACGGAGCGCGGAGGAGTGGCTGCAGCAGCGAGGGGCGCGCGTCTCCGTGGACTTTGGGTTCTCGCCGAGGCATCGGGGGGGGGCGGTGGGCGGGGTCGGCGACCTCGAGTTCGCGGATCGGTCGAGGCCGCCGCGATGAGGCAGGCGACCTCTGGAGACGCGAGGGTCTGTCGTCGCTAGTCTTTTTATTTTCTACGGACGGCGCCTTGTCACATCTTGCGACGCAGCAGGCGCTCCGTGGTCGCGCTCGCGCCCACGGCGACGCCCTGCACGGACCGCCGCGCGTCGCCCGCGCGTTTGCCGCGCCGCCGCCGCCGCCGCGCGATCATCAGTAACGACGCCACGATCGCCGCGCCGAGCGGGACGCCGAGCTTCGCGTCGGGAGAAGAAGAGAAGAACGGCGCGCTCGCGTCGATGTCGTCGTCGTCGTCGTCGTCGCGCGTCGCCCGGACGCGGACGTCGCCGCCGCCGCCGCCGCCCGCGCGGATCAGCGCCCGCGGGACTTCCGCCGGCGAATCATCCCTCGCGTCTTTCACCGTGCGCGCCGGCGGCGTCCTCCCACTGAAACGCCCGGAGGTCGCGCGTTTCGACGACCACGCGGAGACGCTCTCGAACGTCTCCCCCGCCGGCCAAAACTCCATCGGGTCGTTCGGGCCGCACGTCGTCGACCCCTCGTTCCCCGGCTTCCCGCCCCTCGTCGTGGAGTACGCGTCGAAATCGACGCCGACGCGCCGCGACGGCAGCGGCTCGTCCGCGGGGGTCGCGTACGCCTCCCCGCGCTTCGTGTTCGCGTCCGTGAGCCCGGTGGACCGATCGTTCTCGGTCAAGAATCTGAGGATCGAGCCCAAAAAGTCGTGGCACGGCGCGCCCTGGTGCGAGCTGTCGAGGCACCCGCTGTCGCCGAAAAGCGCGAGTCGTCCGGATTTGGCGGTCGCGTTCGGGCTCGCCGACGACCCCTCCGCTGTGGGTTTAGGGTTTAAACCCTGGGGCGGACCGGTGAACTCGCCGACTTGAAAGAACGACGCCACCGCGGACTTCCGGTTCGTCCTCCGGGGCTTCTCGTGACGCGCGTCGCGTTCGGAGACGTCTCCGACGTGCGTCCACGCCCCCGCGGGCGCGCGCGCGACGTTCGCGCCCGCCTGCACGTTCAACCTCGACCCGCCGATTGGTACGACCGCCTGTTGTAACACGCGGTCGCCGAACGCGTACCCGAAGGGCTTCAAGAGGTCGTTCAGCGCGGGGACGTTGGCGCCGCCGGTGATAGGCGTCCACGTGTTGTGCGTGTTGTCGTCGAAAAATTTCATCTTCTCCATGATCGGGACGTTGTACCACTCCCCGAAAACGGCCACGGATAGACCGTTTTCGTTCACGTCCGTCGTCAACTTCGAGATCTCTTCCTCCGAGAATTCCTCCTCCGGGTCCACGAGGAGGATCGCGCCGTACTGCGACGCGTCGAAGCACGTCAGCGGAGATCCGAGCACCTCGAGAAAGTACCCGTTGTTCCGCAGCCAATCGTACGTAGCGTGAAAATTCGTGTGCGGGTGGTCCCCGTGCCAGTCCAATATGTCCGCCTTCGCGTCCAGGTTATCCCGCGGGACGTACCCCGGGGGGTACCTCACGCTGTGGTACTGCGACCACAGCAAGCGTCTCTCGCGCGGCGGCGTCGGCGCGATGTGAAACGTCACGGGAACCGCGACGTCGCTCGTTCGAACCTCGCGCTCGCCCGCGCCGGGCGGCGACGCCACCGTGAACGCGATCGTCCCGCGCGCGATCCCCGGGGACGCGAGCTCCTTCCCGGACGCCTTGACGCGGACGTACATCGCGAGGAACCCGGTCCACGGCCACAGCGTCTCGCTGTGCGCGAATCGCACGTCCAAATGTTCGGACAAATCGTCGTCCGACGCCCGCGTGAACGTCGGCGGCTTCTCTATCCAGCCCACCGCGCCCATCCCGTTGACGATCGTCGCGTTGAACATGAACGGCATCGCGCCGTGATACAGCGGCTGCGTGCAGTGCGGCCACATGTACGGGCAGTCCGTGAAGTCTAACGTCCCGGGGACTAAGCTCGCGCGGCCCTTCGTCGGGTACGACGAGAGGATGCGTCCGGCGTTTTCCAAGTCGATCTTTCCGGCGCCCTGCGAGCGGCGAGCGAGGTGGCGGGACACGATTGGTCAGCTCGATATCAGATTCGGTGACGTGGCGGATCGCGTGGTGGGCAGCGAACGACAGACGAGGACGGGGTCGTTCGTATGGGAAGCGGTCTCGGTCTCGGTCGCGGCGGTCGGTCTAGGGTCTCGCCTGCTCGTAAATCTTCGGCGCGTTCGGTCCGCCGCCGTCGCCGATCCGCGTCGCGCCCTCGACGAGCGCCTGCTTCATCGACGCCGGGTTCAACACGTCCCATCGCCTCTCCTTCGGGACCACGGACGCGAGTAGCGTCACCGCGCCGGCGACGACCGGCGACGCGACCGACGTGCCGGATAGACTTCGACATCCGCCGTTTATCTTCGACCCCGAGACGTCGCGGCCGTACGCGACGACGTCAGGCTTGACGCGTCCGTACCCGTTCGGAAGCTCCCACGTGGACATCCCTCTGGACGAGAACGACGCGATCTTGTCGTTGTAGTCGATCCCGCCGACGCCGAGGACGTCCATCTGATCCGCGGGGTTGTTCAGCGTGCCCCACAGCGGTCCGTCGTTGCCGATGGCGCTGATGTTTTTAATGGTGATCGCATGTATTCATCGGTCAGTTGAAAGGGAGGGACCCACACGCGCGATCAAATGTTGAAACCGAGCGGTGGGTGAAAAACGAACGATTTAGAACGCGCCTGACGAGCAAAATGCCGTTGGCGGTGATCTCGCCAACCTTCTCAACGAACGGTCGGTCGAGGTAATCCGGCCCGCCGATGCTCAGGTTCAACACGTGCATCTCCGTCGCGATGGCGTAGTTGAACGCGTCCAGAAACCACGACGTGTACGATACCTGGTCGTTCGTGAAGACTCGAAACGTGTGAATCTCCGCATCCGGCGCGAACCCGGGGCACTGCGCGACGCGTCGACGCGGCGGGACGCGATTGGTCAGCGCGCGATCAGAATCGATGACGTGGCATATCGTGTAGCGGGAAACGAACAACGTGGCAGATTCGGTGACGTGGCAGGAAGATCGCGCGGCGGCGGCGGCGGCGACGACGACGAACGTGACGAAGAGACGGGAAGAAGAGACGGACGTCTCGTCTCCGCGACCGCCGCTCTTCTCTCACCTGCGCGTCGGCGGCGGCGGCGACGACGCCGGCGACGAACGTCCCGTGCCCTAACCCATCGCTCAGCGTCTTCTCGTGCGTCCAGTTCGTCCGCTCCTTGACGTTCTTGAAGTGCGCGTGGTTCGCGTCCACGCCGGTGTCGAAGATGGCGACCCTCACGCCCTCGCCGGTGTGACCCCGCTTCCACAGTTTCTCGGCGTCCAGCGCCTCCGCGACGGAACGCCTCGCGCCGGCGGCGGCGCGCGCCTGGAGCCTCCGCCGTCGCGCGGTGGCGTTCGAGCCAAACTCAACCTCCTCCTCCTCATCATCATCGTCGTCGTCGTCTCTTCCTTCGAACCACGGCGGCTTCATCCCGATGGTCGGTCGTGTCGTGAGCCTGCCGGGTCGCGGGCCGCCGCCGCCGCCGCCGCGGCGCGACGCGAGCCGCGCCCGCGACCGCCGCGCGCGACGGTTCTCTCCCTCCGTCTCCGTCCAACGCAGCCCGGTCGCGGCGTCGTCGTGGTCGTGGTCGCGCCGCCCGGCGTCGTCTGCCCCTCCTCTCCTCCTCTTCTCGTGCCATCCCGCGTCGTCCTCCTCCTCCTCCTCCTCCTCCAGATCGTTCTCCGGGCGATCGTCGTCCGCCCACGCGAGCGATCGCGTCAGGATCTGCTCCGCGTGGACGTCCTTCACGCCCGCGATCGACGCGATGACGTCCACGGACGACGACGACGGCGGCAGCTTCACGAGCGCGAAGTCGGTGGGGTATCGCATCGCCGCGTTGTCGCGATCGATCCAGCGCCACCGCATAGATCCCTCGTCGTCGTTCGCGTCGCCGTTCGCGCCGTCGCCGTCGTCGCCGTCGACGACGCGGTCGGACGGCGGTCCGAGCGCGTCCGCGAGCGTCGCGTAGTGCTCGTGTATCATGCGATACGTCTCGAAGCGGACGACGTATCGATCGCGCGTCGACTGGCGCGAGATGGACGACGACGACGACGACGACGACGACGACGACGACGACGACGACGACGACGACGACGACGACGACGGCGACGCGCGTCCGCGCGCGACGCCGCCGCCGAGGTCCGCGCGGCGCGGGAACGGCGCGTCCGAGGGCGCGCACGTCGCGAGCGGCGAGGTCGCGAGAACGCCCGGGACGACGCCGCGCGTCGTCATCGCGACGACGAGGAGGAGGAGGAGGCGCGCGACGCGCGAGGGGGGCGCCATCGCGCCCGTCGCCTCAAAGTGAGCACCGCACCGACGCCTTGCAGACTCGAAACCGAGAACGCCGTTCAACGTCGCTCCGTCGAAACCGAGGGACGGCGTCGTTTTGAGCCTGAACGCACGGTCAACGTCTCAGGTTTGACCCCGAACGGCTGCGGCGATTTTGAGCCAGGCGTTCGACGACAAATATTTATTCCGAGGCCTGTTCCCGCCGCGGCCCCGCGCCTCAGGCGCGCCATTACCGAGCCGCCCCCCGCCCGCGCGCGCGAGGTCCAGAGAGCGCTCTCGCCGCGAACGACCCGAGGTGCGTCCGCGTCCGCGAATCGCGATCGCGGCCGCCGCGCCGCGCGCGCGCGCGCGCGTCGTCCGATCCCCCCCCGCGCGCTCGGCTCGTTTTGGCGTCCACGACGCTGCCGGTCGTTGAACGGCCGCTTGAAACCACCCGCGCCTTGGACGCGCGATCGCGATCGACGCCGCGCCGCGCTCGCGCGGCGTCGATCGCGTCGTCGTCCCGCCGTTCGCTTTCCTCGTCGTCGCGCGTCTCCGATTCGTCGACTGACCGCTCGTCGCGATCGCCGCGCGCGTCCGTCCCCCTCTCGCAGTCGCGCGACCGTCGACGTGGACCGATCGGCCGTCGATTCGACCCGCCAAGGAAACGACAAGAATATCTCGGTCACGCGGCGCGAGAAACTAATTTGAACCGGGAGGAGGCGCGAGCGTCGAGTCGACGACGACCGCGCGCGCACCGTCGCCGTTCGTCTTCACCTCCTCCGCAGCGGACGCCGCCACCGCCATGGCGTCGTCCACGATCCGCGCGCGCGCGACCGCGGCCGCGAAAGCGAAAGCGAACGCGCCCGCGACGACGACGACGACCGGAGGACTTAAAGGAGAGACTCGAACGCGCCCGGGCTACACCTTCGAAGACGTCGCGAGGCACGACGCCCCGGACGACGCGTGGTGCGTCGTCCACGACGTCGTCTACGACATCACGCACTGGATCTCGAAGCACCCGGGCGGGAGCATCCCGCTCAGGCAGTACGCCGGGCGCGACATGACGGACGCGTTCAACGCGTATCACGGACCGAGCGGGAAAGCGGCGCGGACGCTGAGAGCGTACGCGATCGGCGACCTCGTCGACCCGGCGTCGGTGCTCGACCCGGTCGCGTCCGACGCGTCGTCCGACGACGGCAGCGAGTTCCAGGAGGAGGGCGCGGAGGAGGTCAGCGAGGTCCCCGTCTCGCCGAAGAAGGCGAACGGCGCGAAGGTGCGGGAGGAGAAACAACGGGCGGATTATCCCGATCACGTGGGCGCGTTTCGCGAGCTCGTCGCCGGGCTCGAGGACGAGTTTCACACCGACTACGCGCACTACTTCAAGCTCGCCGCGTTCCTCGTGACGCTCCTCTCCGGCGCGTTCTACTGCGTGCTCGGGTACGAGGGCGAGCACGGCGTCGCGGTGCGCGCGCTCGGCGCGTGCCTCCTCGGGTTGTTTTGGCAGCAGAGCATGTTCATCGGCCACGACGCGGGTCACGGCGCCATCACGCACGACCACCGGAGAGATTTCCTCGTGGGGCTCGTCGTCGGCAACCTCTGCAACGGCGTCGGCATCACGTGGTGGACGACGACGCACAACGTGCACCACGTGGCGTGCAACTCGTTGGAGTGCGACCCGGACATTCAACACATGCCCATCATCGCGGTGACGCCCAAGTACTTCAAATCAGTTTGGAGCTTGTATCACAACCGACGGATGCCGTTCGACGCGGCGGCGCGGTGGCTCGTGTCGAAGCAGCACTACACGTTTTACCCCATCATGGCGGTGGCGCGGTTCAACCTGTACGCGCAGTCAATCATCCTGTTGTTGACGTCGAAGGAAATAACGCTCAAGCGGCGGACGTTGGAGCTCGCGGTGATGGGCGCGTATTTCGCGTGGCTGGCGGCGCTCGTGTCCGCGGTGCCGTCGGGTTGGGAACGGTTGGGGTTTCTCCTCCTCTCGCACGCGGTGGGCGGCGTCATCCACGTGCAGATTTGCCTGTCGCACTTCTCGCGGAATATCTTCGAAGGGCGGCCGGAGAACGGGAAGTGGGTGGAGATGCAGCTCTCTGGGACGATGGACATCGACTGCCCGAGGTACATGGACTGGTTCCACGGCGGGTTGCAGTTCCAGACGGAGCATCATCTGGTGCCTCGCATGCCGCGGCATAAGCTGCGGCGGTTTCGCGAGGAGACGCTGAGGCCGTGGCTGAAGGCGCACGGGCTGACGATGGACGCGCCGACGTTCTGGGAGGCGAACAGAGAGGTGTGGTGCACGCTGAGGAACTGCGCGAGAGAGGCGAGGCTCTCGCCGGCGTTCGTGCACGCGGTCAACCTGGAGGGGTGAATGATGGCCGCGATCGGCGTCGATCGATGATTAATTGGTTGATTTTGTTTTGTTATGCTGTACACGTACACTTGCTTATTAGAGGGAGTTGAGCGCGCGCGAAAATATACGTTTATGTTATTTTAATTCTTAATTAACACATGACACATCGTGGTATGTAGGATATGTTCGTAGTACACTCGTCGCTCGTCGTTCGCGACCCGGGGAAGGCGACTCCACTTTTTCCGCGGTTGGCTTTTTCTTCTCAACGTCGTCGTTGAAGTAAGGGTACTGTACACGCGCCTTCGGTCGGTTTAGGGTCACGGTGGTCACCACGCCATCGCGCCGTACTTCATCTCCTCCTCCGCGACGCGCATCAGCTCCGGCGCGTTCCTCACCGTGCGATGCGACTCGCACCAGCTCGTGATCGCCTTCGCCGCGGCGACGCCGCCGACGTCGCAGAGCTCTCGGACGACGCCCGCGGCTTCGGAGAAGACCGCGTGCGTCGCGATCGTGTTCATGATGGCGTCCACGTCTTGCCCGCACTGGACGTCGCCGCCGCTCGGTCCGCCGAACGGATCCGCGCCCGCGAAGAGATCAGACGCGTTGTTCCAGTCCACGTCGCCGCACTGCTCCGCCGCACCCGCGAGCCGTCTCTCGATGATCTCGTTGATCACGGCGACTCTTCGGTCTTTCGTGCCCCACACCGCGGGGAAGTCCTCGCGGTGTTCCGGGGAGTCGCTGACGTAGCGAGAGATGAGCGGGATCGTTCGGGGTTGCTTTTGCTTCCGCGGGTTCTTCTCGACGACGCGCGAGACCGCGTTGTTTTTGCCGCCGATCGCGTCGGCGATCTCCCTGCGCGTCGCTTTCGGGGCGTAGGACGCGTGGTAACGCCCGGTCATGACGCGTTTCGGGGGCGGCAGCGGCTTGACGGGCTTTTTCGGGAGGCCCGCGGGCGCGGGGACGACGTCGTTCTCGAACAAGCCTGCGAATTTATTCAGGGAAGAAAGGAAGAATCGATCGACCGGTCAGCGTCGTTGGCGTTGAACGGATCCGCGCGGTCAAGCCTCGTCGAGCTCGAAACCGAAGAGGGGCGAAACGACCGGTCGAAAAAAAGACGCGACCGATCAACGCACCGTACTCGACGTCCCCGTCCTCCATGAAGACGACGACGTCGCGCGCGCGGTCAATGGAGTGCCTCGGCGGGCGCGCGGGCCCCGGCGCGTCCAGCAACCCGTTGTCCGCGCTCAGCGCGAGGTCGTTCGCGAACATCGTGCGCTCGTACGTCTCGTCGCACCAGTCGCCGACGCAATCCTCGTGACGCGACGGGCGCACCGCGCCGGGCATCGAATCACGCGGCGTCGTCGGCGTCGGCAGAGGGGCGAAGTGCGCGTGGTAGCGTCCGTTGAAGCGGCGCGGCGGCGGGCGCGCCGCGGAGCCTCGGCGCGGCGCGACCGCGCGCGTGACGAGGCGCGACGGCGTCGCGTTCGGCCACGGCGCGTCGTCGTCGCTGACGTAGTCGGACAGCGTCTTCGCGGCGTCCGTCCGCGCGGCGTCGAAGGCGAACTGCGACATCGCCCGCGGCGCCCCGACGCTGCCTGGGATGGGCGCGATCCGATGATGATGGCTTCGTTTTCGCGCGGGCGCGGCGCGACGCGGCGCGAGCCTCGCGGGCGCGAGCGCGGTCGTGAACGCGGTGGACATCGTGTGCGTGACGTGCGGGAGGTGCTCGGGGGTGGGGCGAGCGCGCGCGCGTCGGGGAGTGGCGCGCGGCGTCGTCTCGGAATCGTCGTCACCTTTCGCTTTTTCGAGAAAAAGCGCAGGGAAATTCCGATTTGCTTGCGTGTCAATGCAGATATTTCCCCTCATCTCCGTCGGACGCGCGGCGAGACGGAAGCGCGTCGCGCGCGCGCGCGTCGCGAATCGCGTCAGAAGCGCGCGATCGCGCGCGTCTCGGAGACAGATTCGATGGAAGGCGACGCGAAGGCGAGGAAGGAAGGGGGTTCGGTTTCGTCGTCGAACGAAGCGTCGATCGATCATGTCATGTCGTGCCGACGAGGCGACGCGAGGCCATCTTTCTGGAAGCGTCGCCGAGGCCCAGGCCCTGGGCAGCGCGGCGCAACGCGAGATGGAAAAAATTATTGTATCGTCCCAACAACAGAACGCACCCCACCCGGTCTCTCTCTCACCCGCGGCGGCGTCGCTCGCTCGTCGTCAGACTGACCTCCTCCAGCCTCCCCGTGGCGACATCGTGCACGCGCCGCCCGACGTGCCTCCGCTTGGACCCGGCCGGGATCCACCCCGCCTCGACCGCGACGCGCGCGTCGCCGCCGCCGCCGCCGCCGCCGCCGACGCGGACCCAGACGACGTCGCCGTCGCCGCCGGCGGGAAGCTTCAGCGTCCCTTCGCCGCGCCCGCCGCCCTCCTCCTCCTCCTCCTCCTCGCCCACCGCGACCGCCGCGAACGTCGACCCGCCGTTCGCGTCGTCGTCGTCGTCCGGCGTGGTAGTCGGCCACGACAGGACGAACCGCGCAGACGCGTCGCGGTCAATCGTCCACTCTCCGCCGCCGACCCCAAAAGCCTCCCCCTCCTCCTCCTCCTCCTCCTCGACGCCGATGAAGTCCAGGACGCACTGCCCCTTCCGCTCCTTCCACACCTCCGCGCTCGCGAGTTCCCACCCGTCGTCGCTCGTCTTCCTCCGAACGCTCAGCGAAACGCGCACGCGCGCGCCGGACTATACAAGCGAATGTCGGGGTGGAGTTGAAAGGCGTCAGGTGGAGTTGAAAGGCGTCGATGTCGGGGATTGAAAGCGAGGGATGAGCGGAGAGATGCTACGGGCAAAGTCCTTAAGGATCCGCGTTCACCACGCGAACGCGGTCGTATGGGGACCAGTGTGAGATAGAACGCACCTCGTCCGCGAGGCAAAATCGCACGACGTTTATCGCGTCCGCGCCATCCATCGCGAACGTCAGGCGTCGCGCGCCCGCGGAGAAGGCGCCGCGTTTCGTCACCGTCTTGTCCTCCCCGCGCCCGCGGAGGATCACGACCGGCTCGTCCTCCACGCGCGCGACGTCCTCGCCCCACTCGCTGCCGCCGCACGACGATATCGCGTCCTCGTTCCCGATCGTCGGCAGCGCGCGCTTGGAGGAGATTTCCGCGCCGTCGCCGACGTCCACGATCTCGCACTTGGTCTGCCAGCTGTACACGGCGTCTCGGAACGGCATGTTCGCCGCGGGGACGCGCCCGACGCCGTGGACGTAGCGCAGCGGGACGTCCGTGGGGGTACCGGACGCGTCGAAGTTGACGGCGCAGCCGCCCCACTCGCCGGCGACCGCGGCGACGAACGCGCGCCACGTCTCGGAATCGTGCGCGGTGGAGAGGGTAGTGGCGGAGGAGGAGGACGACGACGATCGCGACGACTCCGCCGCGACGACGCCGTCGTTCGCGGCGGCGCGCGGACGGAGGCGGCGGCGGCGCGCGACGCCGACGCGAGGTGGGGCGACGCCGCGCGCCCCGCCGGGGACGACGACGCGCGTCGCGTGCGCCATCGATCGATCGATCTGCGACGCGTCCGCGGCGTCGGTCGGGCTTTTATGTGGCCGCGAGACCTATTTTATCCTATTTCGCGGGCGGCCTCTACTGGGCGGGCGACTCACGCCACCCCCCTCTCCTCCCTCTGTCCCCGTCTTATTCTATCTAACGCGCGCGTCGTCGTCGTCTCGCCCTGAGCGCGTGCACGCGCATCTCGCCGTACGACGCGTCGCGCGACTCCCTCGGAAGCCTCGCGAACCCGACGCGTCCGCCGAGAGTTTCCGCGCGCGTCTCATCAACCTCAGTCTCGCTCCCTTCCTCCATGAAGACGTCGGACGCGTCCGACACGTCCGACACGTCGAACCCCGCGGACGTCGCCTCCCTGACGAACGTCTCGAGCGTCTCCGGCTGCCGGAGCGTCGTCACGATGAGCGCGAACGGCGGTTCGTATCCCCGCGACGACGCTTCGGATTCCGTATCCTGAAGCGCGGCGCGGTCCGACGACAGCGCGCGCAGCGTGGCCAGGAGTCCGGGGAACAGCGCGGGGTCGTAACACACGTCCGCGGCGATCACCTGGTTTGAACGAGACGATCAGACGGATTGGCGTCGGTCAGTCGGTCAGTCGATCGGCATCGCGTCGCGTTCGAAACCGGGGGGAGGGCGAAAGAATAATAAACTGAACGCGCCAGGTCCGGCTTCGTCTCTCGGAGCGCTTCGTCGTTCGTCCGACACTCCCAGTCGAACTTCACGACGCGAACGTCCACGCCCGCGTCGTCGTCCCCGTCGTATGAGTATCTACCCTCGTCGCCCGCCGCCGCCGCCGTCCGACACTCTCTGTCCGACAGCATATCATGTCCGACTAAAGTAGTCTCCGCGCGTCGGCGCGCGACGCCGTTCCGCCGAAGGTTCCCCGTCAAGTTGGCGACGGCGTCGTCGTCCTTCTCCTGCAGCGTCAGCGTCAGCCTCCTACTCCGCGCCGGTTGACGTTCCGTATCCCCCTCAACCGTCGTGCACGCGCGCGCGTAGTCTCGCATGCATCGCGCGAGAACGACGCCGACGACGCCGACGCCGGCGCCGAGCTCCATCACGTGTCGAATCTGTCTCGACGCGAAGAGCGCGGGTCGCCTCAGGGTCGAGGGTCCATACGAGCGAATGTCGGGGTGCAGTTGAAAGGCGTCAGGTGAAGTTGAAAGGCGCCGAGGACGGGGATTGAAAGCGAGGTGTGGGCGGAGAGAAATGGTGGCAAAAGTCCTTAAGGATCGGCGTTCACCACGCCGACGCGGTCGTACGGGGACCAGTGTGAGACAGAACGCACCTCATGATCATCTCCGCGAGGTGGAACCCCGCGCGCCAGGCGTGGCAGCCCGTGCCGCCCTCGAACAGGTTCCTGCTTGCGCGGATCGACACCGCGCGGACCTCGGCGTCCGCGAGCGCGCGCGTTAGCGCGTCGCCGTCGTCGCCATCGTCGTCGTCGTCGGGGAGAGGAGGAGGAGGAGGAGGAGGCGGATGGCGATGGGATCCTCCGCGCGCGCGATACGCGAACGTGCGCCACCCCCACGCGCCGTCGTCCTTCTCATCGCCGTCGTCGCCGCCGCGGCCGAGGAGAAGCGCCGCGTGCGCGTCCGCGAGCGCGTCGGACACCTCCGTCCCCGTCTCTTCCAGGCGCAGGACGAACGCCTTGAGGAGGCGCGCGCGGTAGGACGCCGCGGGGGGCGACCGCCGCGCGAGCGGATGGCGCAGAATGCGCAGAAGGAGAGACTGCGCGTCGTCGTCGTCGTCGTCGTCGTCGTCGTCGTCATCGTCCGCGGCAGCCTCGAACACGGCGTCGACGACCTCCGGAACCGGGGAGGTCTGGAGGTACTCGAGGAGCGCGACGACGCGCGCGCGCTCGAGCGCGTCGGCGGCCGCCATCGCGCCCGCCGTTGTGTCGCGCGGACGCGATCGATGTTAGTGTTAGAGTTACGTTCAAACCACTCCCCGATCGAGCCAGCCGGTTCTACCGGTCAAGCTGACCCGCATTTATTTCTCCCTAACTGACCGGCGCTGCGCTGGTTTTCATCGGAGAGAGCGCGGCAAGGTCGTCCATTTCGTCATCGGCGACGGACGCGCGCGCGCGACGGCGTCGTCGCGATGGGGAAGAAGAAAAAGTTCGCCGCGGACCGCCCGTGGTGCTTCTACTGCGACCGCGAGTTCGAGGACGAGAAGATCCTGCAGAACCACCAGCGCGCGAAGGTCCGTCCGACGTCCGATCCGCGACTACCCATCGCCGGACCTGATCCTCTGAACGCCGACTTCTTCGACCCGCTCGCGCGCGCGCGCGCTCGCGTCCGTCCGATCCCGTCGTCCATCCCGGCGGATCCGCGACGCCACCACCACCACCCCC
>Ga0181560_10004145_pt1 | contig 13216 bp, 12 predicted proteins | sample 011ome_20_FD_133751 | JGI IMG/M metagenome (GOLD analysis project Ga0181560, IMG submission 133751) | Coastal salt marsh microbial communities from the Groves Creek Marsh, Skidaway Island, Georgia - 011509CT metaG (megahit assembly) | ecosystem: Environmental > Aquatic > Marine > Intertidal...
ATCACCGGTCAAACAAAACGAACGTTGAAAGGGAAGCGCGGGCGAAGAGTGACGACGGGGAAAGTCCTTAAGAAACGGCGTTCACATCGCGAACGCGGTCGTATGGGAACCAGTCTCACCGCGAGCCCCTCCAGCGGCGACGCGGACGCGTGCACGCCGTTCTCGCCCACGAACGGCTTGGACTTCAGGCCGAGCTGCTTCCAGTCGCGGTAGATCATGCCGCGGAGGGACGTCTCCGGCGCGTCCGCGGGGTCGGTGGGACCGAGCACGTCGCCTCTGAACGCGGCCCACTTCAAATCCGTCGGCTCGAACTCGACGACGTAGTAGTGGATCGACGCGCCGGGCGCGACGAACGCGGCGCGCATCTCCATGAAGAACCCGTTGAAGACGTAGATGTCCTCCACCTTGCCACAATAGAACCCGCCGCCGAACTTGACGAGGTGCCCGTCCTTCTTCGCCTTCTGCCACTTGGCGTCCAGACCGGCGGAGTCCACGCCGAAGTGCGCGCACGCGTCGAGCGCGTTGAAAACCTTCCCGTCGTCCAACGCGCTCTGCCACGACACGCCGTACTTTGCCTCGAACGCGTCCGCGGGGACGGGGAGGTCTTTCGGCTTCGTCAGCGTCGCCTTGGACGCGATCGCGTAGTAGTGCTGATCGATGAGCTTGTCCTCGTCGATCGCGGCGGCGTCGATCTCGCCCTCGGCGACGATCGCGATCTTCCGCGCCTCGAGCGTCGATCGCACGAGCGCGCGCGTCGCCTCCGTGTTGGCGTGCGGCTTGACGAACACGAACGCGGCGTTCTTCAGGTCACGGAGCGCCGCCTTGGAGGGCGTCTTCCTGAGCGCGGACGACGGCGTGGACGCGCTGCCGCCGCTGACGGAGGACGCGGGGGAGCCGGACGCGGGGGAAGCCGCGCCGCTCAGCGCGGGCGATCCCTTCGCGGGCGTGCTCGCGCGCGACGACTTTTTCTTCGAGGGCGTCGCGGCGACGGGCGTGTCCGGGCGGATCTCGAGCGGCGCGACGGCGGCGCTCGGCGGCGGAGGCGGCGGCGTCGTCTTCTTCTTGAGATCGAGCTTCTTCAGGGCGACGAACAGCGCGGCGCCGAGGGCGGCGCCGACGAGGACGGACTTCATCGTGCGGGGCGGCGTGAGAGATCTCTGCGTCTGATCGCGTCGCGCCGACGCGTTTTATTTGAACGACACATTCACGCTGTTTTCATCGGCGCTCGTCGCGCGCTCTGAACCGTCGCCGAAACAGGAACTGCTGTCAGGATAAACGACGGAGGGCTGTCGTAGAGCGGCGCGATCGGCGCCGCCGGCTCGCCCTTTTTCGACCGCGCCTCGCACGCACGCACTTCCGAAACTCACCATGGAGCAAACGTACATCATGATCAAGCCGGACGGCGTCCAGCGCGGCCTCGTCGGCGCCATCATCGCGCGGTTCGAGACCAAGGGGTTCTACCTCCGCGGCATGAAGATGATGTCCGTCACGAAGGAGCACGCGGAGAAGCACTACGCCGATCTCAGCTCCAAGCCCTTCTTCGGCGACCTCGTGGATTACATGTGCTCCGGGCCCGTGGTGTGCATGGTCTGGGAGGGCAAAGAGGTTGTCAAGACCGGAAGGAAGATCATCGGCGCGACGAACCCGCTGTGCGTCCCTCTCCCGTCTCCTCCCTCGATCGCCGACGCCGCCGCCGCCGACACGAGATGATTTCGCGTCGCGAAAGAGCGCCGAGCCGAGCGGCGGCGTCAGAGTCGCTCCGCCCGCGCGCGTCCTCCTCCCCGCTCGCGCCGCGTCGCGTCGCGTCGCGTCGTTCGACCGCCGCGACCGACCGACTCTGACGCCCTAAACCCTCCTCCGCGCCGTCCTCCTCCCCGCCCATCCGCAGCGCGTCCGAGCCCGGCACGATCCGCGGCGACTACTGCATCGAGCTCGGACGCAACGTCATCCACGGCTCGGACGCGGTGGACTCCGCGAAGCACGAGATCGGCCTCTGGTTCCCGGAGGGCGTCTCCGAGTACGCGCACACCGCGCACGCGTGGATCTACGAGTGAGCGACGACGTCGACCGCGGTCGCCGCGCGTCGCGATGATTCGGTTCGGTCTGGCGGCGGCGACGGCGAGTAGACGAAACGTGTGAATGATACGAAAGTACTTCGCGACGTATATTATATTCTCCGCATTCGTCGTACTGTATCTCCTCCGTGTCACGTTACATACCGCACACGCGATTGATTATTAATCTATCTTCACGCTGCCGTAGATGGCCCTGACGAACGCGTAGCTCGCGACGAACCCGACCGCGCCGCACGCCAACCCGAACCCGATCGACGCCAGCCCCATGTACGAAAAGTACATCGCCGTCGGAATCACCCCGCCGGAGATGTCCAACCGAGTGAGGTAGTAATACGCGCTGTACGCGAACACGTACGCGCCCGCGAACGCGGGGGAGTTGAACGCCTTCCACCACCACCTGTAGTCCTCGCCGCACAGCGTGAAGTACGTGATCACGATCGCGATCTCCGCGCACGTGACGACCAATATGACGTACACCACGGAGAGCACGCCGAAGATGTAGTATGCCTGACGCAGCCACACGGACGACAGGATGAAGAACAGCTCGATGAACACCGCGCCGAAGGGTAAGATCCCGCCGAGTAACGCGGTCGCGTCGTCTTTCAGGTACCACGGCGTTCTGGGCACCTGCCGAGGGATCTTATTCGTCCGCGTCGGCTGCTCCGGCGCGGGCGCGGCGAACGCTCGGTGAGACCCGAGAAACACCAACGGCGTCGAGAGACAGAACCACATCGCGCACAGCTGGAAAAGCGTCCCGAACGGCACCGCCGCGGCGCCTTCTTTCCCCCACACCATGAGGTTCAGCGATATCAGCACGGCGAACGCGAGCCCCGGGAACGCGACCGCGACGTGCGCGGTATTTCTTCGCCACTCCGACGGCGAGAGCTGAGGCGCGGAGTCGAAAGGCGTCAGAACCGGAGTTGAAAGGCGTCAGAACCGGAGTTGTGAGGCGTCGAGGTGCGTCGGGATCGTGAGCGAGGGGTGATGGGAGGAGCGATGCGCCGGGAGAGTGAGAAGTCCTTAAGGATCGGCGTTCAACACGCGAACGGGGTCGTACGGGGACCAGTGTGATGTGATGAGAGAGAGAACGCGCCTGAAACGCTCGGAACATTCGCCCCGCGACGTACCCCGCCGCGACGCCCGCGAGCGCGAACGTCATCAGCGACGCGGTCATCAGCCCCCCGCGATTCGCGGGGCTCAAGAACCCGAGCAGCGCGAATACCATGGTGACGAACGCCACGATGATGAGCTGCGCGCCGGTGCCGACGCACACGGCGAGCCGCGCGGGCGAACGCGGCGGCCGGAAGACGTCGCCGTGGAGCAGCTTCCACCCGCTCTCGCTCTCAGGGTCGTTTCATAGAAGCGATGATATCGGGGTGGAGTTCAAAGGCGTCAGAAGCGGAGTTGAAAGGCGTCGAGGGCGGGGATCGAAATCGAGGGACCCTGGGCGGAGAGATGCGCCGGGCGAAGTCCTTAAGGAACGGCGTTCACCACGCCGACGCGGACGTATGGGGACCAGTGTATAGAACGCACCTCGTCGTCATCCGCGTCGAGATCGACGCTCTCCAGCGCGTTGTACCTCGTGATGTCGCTCCGCAGCGTCCGCAGAACGATCATCGCGACCATCGCGGACAGGAACAGCATCACCACCGCGCTGTTGATCACGGAGAACCAGTGGATCTCTTCGTCCGACTTGGAGACGGCGAGGTAGGTGTCCCATCTCGAAGCCCACCGCACGTCCGACGGTTTGAACGCGACGTCGTAGGTCCACAGGATCTTCTCCCCGGCCGCCACCACCTGAGCGCTCGCGTCGCTGTCGAACCGCCGCGCGGGAGGCTTCGCGAACAGGACGCGCTCCGGGTCGCACGTGCTTAAAACGCTCGGGTCTGTGGCGTTAGGATCCCTCCGATGCTTCACGCTGTGCGGCTCCACCTCGAACCCCACGATGCGCCGCGCGGAATCCGGTCGCGACTCGTCCTTGTGGTACAAGATCGTGAACGTCGCGTGGTTGTTCACGTACGCCCGCGCGTCTTTATAGTCCGCGCGTTTCGCGTCCATCTCGTCGACGAACCCGACCGGGAACCCGCGGTCGTAGCGCTTGACGCCGGCGTCGTCGACGAAACTTTGCGCCGCGGGGAGATTATCTAAGATCATGTTCACGCGGTATCCGTCCACGATCGCCGCGCGGAGACGGTCCGCCTCGTGCTCGCTCAGCGGCTCGGACTCGCACACCACCTTGCACCGCTCGTCGAGACGCATCTGCATCTGATACAGCGAGTTGAAGATGCGGTCGCCGCGGAGGACTTCGCCGAGGTTTTCCGCGCTCGCGCGGATCTCGGACGGGCGGCAGTAGGGCAGGTCGTAGAACCGCATCGGCACCGGCGTCCGGTCCGACGTCAGCGAGTTCACCTTGAAGTTCACGAGGTCGTCCTGAAGGTCGCGATGGGCGGGCGGGTATCGGGCGGGGCGAAGCGCGGGTCAGGACGGCGGTTTCCGCGGCGCGGGCGACGAGGGCGAAAGCGCGTTCGATGCCGGCGTTTATTCGGCGGAGAGACGCGACGCGTTCGCGTGTCGTGTGTGGCGGTGTGGTGGGGTCGCACCCGCGCGAAGTCCTGCGGGGCGACGCCGGGGAGGTAGAACGCGCGCGCGGGCGTCGTCGCCGCGCACAGCAGCGCGGCGAGCAGCAGCGCGCGCATCGCCGCGGCGCGCATCGTGCGACGAGCGAGGAGACGCGGAGGACGACTGAGAGCCCGTTCGATCGCGGCGATCTTCTTCAGACAGGAGTGCTGAGAACAGAAATATAATTTCGCTCTAAGATACTCATACGGTCTACCTACGCGCCCCCGCGCCCTCTGCGCTGCCCCAGCCACTCCTCCTCGGTGTCGCCGCTGTACAACACCCTAAACCCCCTCCCCTCGAGCGCGTCCAGCGCCTCGCGCTCGGTCATCGACGCTCTCGCGGCGGGATGCGCGGCGCCGGCCACCGCCGTCGTCCCCAGCTCCGCGCGGTGCAACGCTTCGACGTAAAACGCGTCGTCGTCGTCCTTGTCCGTGAACTTGTACGCGCCTACCAACCGCACGCGGCGTTTCGCGCTAGGCGAGTCGCCGCCGCCCGGGAACTCCGGGAGTGCGTCCTCCTCCGGGGGTGGTTTCAAAAACTTGCGATAGTACTTGAGTCGCTTCTTGCACGACTTTGACAGCGCCGAGTATTTCCGTCGAAAGTCGTTCGTCACGTTCTTCCCTCGGCACACCGGGACGTAGTGGGCGCCAGCTGTACCGCCGCCGCCGCTCTCCCCCCCTCCCCCCCCATCCTCCTCCTCCCCGCCTTTGTATCCGAACCACGCGCGGTTCAGCGCGTACCGCACGAACTCGAGGCCGTACCACAGCGCCCTCGGCGCGCCGCGCTTCCGATCCCTCGATCCGTAATCCACGACCACGACGCTTCGCCCGAGCGCGGCGTCGAGCATGAACGACGCGTCGAGCTCGAGGAGAACCTTCTCGAGATCTCCCACCTCGCACATCGTGGACTGGATGCGAGCGAAGGCGTACGGCACACGAAGCGCGCGGAGGTCGTCGATGGCCTCGATGCCGTTCTTCAGGTTCACGAAGACGCGCGCGTCGCGTTCGTCTTCGCGTTCATCGTTCGCCTCGGCGACGGTGACTACCACGTCCGCGGCGGAGGCGGACGCGCGGACGACGCGCGTGGTCGCCGCACGGTGGCGTCTGCTGAGCGCGGGTTCGACCGCGCGCGCGGCGTCTCGGGCACGATCGGAAGCGTCGTCGCGTCGTCGCCGCGGCGCCGCCGCGCGCGCGTGGGACGCCGCGGCGCGCGCCGCCATGACTGCGCGGCGCGCTCGGCCGAATCGCTGCTGAGTGGGCACCGCCCGTGATGATGAGCGCTCGGCGGGCTTTCGGCTTTTTGAACGCTCTCCCGTCGTCCGCGTCGAACTAAGCGCGTGAGAGTCGAGTCGCGCGCACCCCCGACGCGACCGAGACGATGTCCCGCGCGTTCGCGTTCCCCGCGCCGCGCGCGATCGCGCGTCGCGGCGACGGACGCGCCTGCGCGATCCGCCCGTCCGCGGCGCGCGCCGTCCGACGCCCGCGCGTCGCGCCGTCGCGACGACCGACGACGCGAATCGACGACGACGACGACGGCGAGATCCTCCGTGGCCTCCGCCACCGCTGCCGCGCGACGCCGATGCCCGGCGCGTGCGTCAGCGGCCTGAAAGACCTGAAGAACTGCGTCGAGGCGCAGCAGTTCGACCGCGCGATGCTCGAGGAGCTCTTCGTCATCGCGGACGCGATGTCGGAGGTGAAGCCCGGCTCGCGCGAGTCCACGATGCTCCAGGGATTTCTCATGAGCACGCTCTTCTACGAGCCGTCCACGCGCACGCGGCTGTCCTTTGAAGGCGCGATGGGCAAGCTCGGCGGCGGGATCTTATCCACGGAGAGCGCGGGCGAGTACTCCTCCGCGGCGAAGGGCGAGACGCTCGAGGACACGATACGCACGGTGGAGGGATACGCCGACATCGTCGTCCTCCGTCATTTCACCGCCGGCGCGGCGAGGCGCGCGGCGGACGCCATCGAGGTGCGTTCTATCTCACACTGGTCCCCATACGACCGCGTCGGCGTGGTGAACGCCGATCCTTAAGAACTTTCTCTCCCGGCGTCTGTTTCTCTCCGCCCAGGGTCCCTCGCTTTCAATCCCGACGCGCCTCGATGCCTTTCAACTCCGCTTCTGACGCCTTTGAACGCCGCCCCGACGTCGCTTCGTATGGACCCTCGACCCTCAGTCGCCCGTCATCAACGCCGGCGATGGGCCCGGGCAGCACCCGACGCAGGCGCTGCTCGACACGTATACCATCTACAACGAGCTCGGGCGGCTCGATGACATCAAGGTGGGGTTGGTCGGCGACCTCGCGAACGGGCGGACCGTTCGATCGCTCGCGACGATGCTCTGCAATTTTGAAAACGTCGAGGCGCGTGCTCTATACACTGGTCCCCATACGACCCCGTTGGCGTGGTGAACGCCGTTCCTTAAGGACTTTTGCCGGCGCATCTCTCCGCCCACACCTCGCTTTCAATCCCCGACCTCGACGCCTTTCAACTCCAACTGACGCCTTTCAACTCCACCCCGACGTTCGCTCGTATGGAACGACCCTCAGTTCGTCTTCGTCGCGCCCGAAGTGGTGAAGATGAAGGACGACATCAAAGCCGAGCTCGACGCCAACGGCGCGAAGTGGCGCGAGAGCGAGGACCTCCTCGGCGTCGCGAGCGAGGTGGACGTCCTGTATCAGACGCGCATCCAAAAAGAACGCTTCGGCGACCGGCTCGACGAGTACGAAGCCTGCCGCGGCGTCTACACCGTGGATGAAAAAGTGATGGCGGCGATGAAGAAGACGTCGATCGTGATGCACCCGCTGCCGCGTCTGGACGAGATCGCGCCCGAGTGCGACGCGGACCCGAGGGCGGCGTACTTCCGCCAGGCGAGGAACGGGCTGTTCATTCGCATGGCGCTGCTGAAAGTGCTCCTGAAGGTGTGAGGACGAGGAGGGCGCTGCGAGTCGTGTGTACTAACAACAGAAAAATATGCGTGATGTTCACTTTTGCCGAGCCTCGCCTCGCTCAGGGTCGTTCCATACAAATCATCGGTCAGTTGAAAGGGGACGCGATCAAGTGTTGAAACCGAGCGATGGGTGAAATGCGTTCGTTTAGAACGCACCTCAGCTCCGCGGCGCGGTCGGTGGCGCCGCCACGTCCGCCCGTCGCTTCTCGCGCGCCGATCCGCTCCCGCCGCTCGCAGTCAGCGCGCGCGCGTCCACGCCCGCGCACGATGCTTCGCGCCGCGTCCCGCGCCGCGAGGCGGCCGTTGACGGACGCGGCGAGAGGCCGCGCGACGTCGTTCCAGAGCGACGCCGCGACCGAGCGCGCGATGCGGTGCGTGCGAGCCGTCCGATGATCCATCCCGCCCTCCGCCACCGCTCGCGCGTCTTCTCTTCGCGCCGAAACCTTCGTCGCCGCGTCGCGAGATCCGCCGCCGTCGCCGCCGCCGCCGCCGCGCGTCCCGTCTCACCCGCCCCCCGTCCTCGCTCCCCTCCTCCCCATCGCGTCGTCAGACTCGCGCGCGAGCGCGCGAGCGAAGCCGCGGCCGCGGCGACCGCGGCGGCGACGCGCGCCTCGAGCCGAGTCCTCTCGCGGACGACGACGCATCGATGGAGCGTCTCGTCGCTCCTGTCGTCGTCGTCGACGACGACGATCTCGCCGCTCCTCGCCGCGCTCTTGCGCGCGAATCCGGCGCAGTGGCGCGCCGCGGGCGAGGCCCTCGCGTCCGCAGCGGCGGCGTCCTCCGCGCGCTCTAGCCACCGCGCGTCTCGCGCGTTCGCGAACGTGTGGGCCGAGGCGGGTTTCACGAATCACGCGAGACGATCGCTCCCGAACTTGTCCGGGGTGGTCGTGATGATGCTCGTCGGCGGCGGGAAAGCGCTGTTCCCGGCGACCGCGCACTGCCTCGAGAAGAAGCGCGCCGGAATCGGCGTTTGGAATGGGAACGGGGGAGACGGCGAGAAGACCGCGACCGGAACCGTCGCCTCCCTCCCTCCCGCGGCGCGACAAACGGAGCGGTTCGACGCGAATGAACAGCCCGATTGGCGCGGCGCGCTCGTCGAGAATACGCTCACGACGCTCCGCGCGATCCACCTCTCGTTCCTCTTCTTCCCCGTGCTTTTCACCGCGCCGTTTTTGCTGTCGAAGCTCGCGGGCGAGTGGGGCGACGCCGCGTGGTACCGCCTGCTGCGCGTCACGCTCGAACGCGCGGGCGCGGCGTTTATAAAGTGGGGGCAGTGGGCGTCCACGCGGTACGACGTGTTCCCGGCGCAACTGTGCCGCGAGCTCGAGGAGCTGCAGGCGAACGCGCCGGAGCACAGCTACGCGAAGACGCGGCAGATTTTGGAGCGCGCGTACGGCGGCGCGGAGGTGGTGGATCAGATCTTCATGTGGGTGGACCCGACGCCGATCGCGAGCGGGTCCATCGCGCAGATTCACCGAGCCAAGCTCCGCGCGGGCGTCGCGGAAGAGAACGGCGGCGGGCCCAAGCTCGGGTTCCAGCCGCGGCTGCTGCGCGCGGTCGGCGCGGGCGTGGAGCTGCTCGCGTCCGGGGAGTGGCGTCGGATCGCGTGGAGCATGGCGGAGGAGTGGAGGAACAGCGCGGGGCACTGGCGGTGGAATCCCGGCAGCTTTATGCCAGGACTGGGCGCCTTCGTCGGCGGCGATTCCGATTCCGACGACGCGATTCCGAAGGCGGACAAACTGGACGCCGCGCGGCGAGACGAGGGCGCGAGCGCGAGCGCGTCGTCGAGCGGCGGTAACGGCGCCGACGAGAGCGATACCCGTCACAGCGAGTCGCGGAGGAGCCGGAGAGCGCGAAGGGAGGCGGAGGCGCGCGCGCGCGAGGACGCCGAGGGACGCTTCGTCGCCGTGAAAGTCCGCCACCCCGGGGTCGTGGAGGTGCTCAAGCGCGACTTCGCGATCCTCATGTGGCTCGCGAACGCGACGAATAAGATTGAGTTCCTCGCGCCGTTCCAGCTCGAGCACACGGTGCAGCAGTTTGGCGTGCACATGCTCCAGCAGGCGCGTTCTCCTTCACACTGGTCCCCATACGACCGCGTTGGCGTGGTGAACGCCGTTCCTTAAGGACTTTTTTTGCCGGCGTTCATATCCGCCCACCCCTCGCTTTCAATACCCGCCTACGATACCTTTCAACTCCAACTGACGCCTTTCAACTCCACCCCGACGTCGCTTCGTATGGAACGACCCTCAGGTGGATCTCACGACGGAGGCGTCCAACTTGCGGCGGTTCAAGGACTGCTTCTCGCTGTGGCCCACCGTGAGCTTCCCGACGCCGGTGTGCGGGCTCGCGAAGGAAGAGGTTCTCATCGAGACGTTCGAGGACGGGGTGTCCATCTCCAACTACCTCATGGAGCCCGCGGCGACGGAGGCGATGGATCGCGCGATTCAAAAGGCCAAGGCGGAGGCGAACGGCGGAAGGAAGGGCGGCGGCGGCGCGGACGCGGCGGCGTCGCGCGTCGACGAGATCACGCGCACGGCGGCGGAGCAGAACGCGGCGGCCGCGGCGATGGCGACGTTCGTCCCCGAGGAGAACTCCGTCCTCGCCGCGCTCGGCGTGAAGACGCTGTTGAAGATGCTCATCGACGACAACTTTCTTCACGCGGATTTGCATCCGGGGAACATCCTCGTGCGACTGCCGGGGGGGATGCGCGGCGGGATGCCGGGCGGCGCGAAGGACGCGAAGGAGGGGCGCGCGATGGACGACGACGACGCGAAGAAGGACGCGTCTTCCGAACGAAACGGCGGGAACGGGAACGGGAAGGCGGCGACCAAGGGGGCCGGGCGGCTTCCGAAGGTGCGTTCTGGTTACACTAGTCCCCATACGACCGCGTCGGCGTGGTGAACGCCGATCCTTAAGGACTTTTGCCGGCATTTCTCTCCGCCCACCCCTCGCTTTCAATCCCCGTCCTCGGCGCCTTTCAACTCCGACTGACGCCTTTCAACTCCACCCCTCGCGAAGACGCTTGAACGACCGGAGATCATCATCCTCGACACCGGGCTCGCGACCGAGCTCACGCCGCACCACCAAGCCTCGCTCGCGGAATTTTTCCAGTCCATCATCGACTGGGACGGCGTCGGCGTCGCGAATAACATCATATCGTTCAGCAGCAACCTCTCCCCGACGTTGGACACGGAGGGGTTCAGGCGAGACATCAGCGCGGCGGTGTCGCAGTTTTCGGAGAGCTCCCCTCGCGCGGGCGACTGCATGAACGCCATCTTCGAGACGGTTCAAAAGTACCACGTCACGATCGACCCGAACGTCATGGTCGCGGTCGTCACCGTCATGGTCCTAGAGGGGTGGCAGTTCCGGTTGGATCCGTCGATCAACATCATGGATCACATCGCGGAGGTGATGCGCTCGAGCTTTCGCAAGCATCAACGGCTGACGATGGTGGACCACGCGCTGCGGGATATGTGGGCGCCGTTCAGCGAGCCGTGCGGGCTGTCGCTGGACCGGAGCGGGCGGTCGCCGCTGTCGGCGCAGATGGAGCACGGCCACGGCGGCGGGTGGGCGGTGTGACGCGCGGTATGTAGAAGACGCGATGATATCATGATGCCTAACTAGTACAGTAACGAAGCGAGTCGGGATCGGGTTCGCGAATCGAATCGTCTCCGTCTCCGTCGCCGCTCGTCGCTTCACTTGCTGCGATCGTCGCTGTCGACGACGACCGTGACCGGGCCGTCGTTCACGAGCACGACGTCCATCGTCGCCCCGAACACGCCGTCCTTCACCCTGTCTCCCGCGTCTCTCTCGCCCGTCGCGTCGACGAGCGCGCGTCTAAGGGCCATTCCATACAAAAAAAGTTCACCGGTCAGTTGAAAGAGGACGCGATCAAGTGTTGAAACCGGGCGATGGGTGAAAAACTTTTGTATAGAACGCACCTAACGCGCGTCAAAAACTTTTCGTAAAGAATCTTCGCGTCCTCGCCGCGCATCGCGCGGTGGAAGTCCGGCTTGTTCCCCTTCGTCACGCTCGCGTGCAGCGTGAACTGCGAGACGAACAAGATCTCGCGCGGCGCCTTCCCCGCGTCCGCCGCGCTCGCGACCGAGCGCGCCCACGGCTTCCCCTCCGCGTCGCTATGGAACAGTCGAAGATTTACAACTTTCTTGCACGTCCACTCCAGCTCGTCCTCTCCGTCGCCCTCCTTGACGCCGACCAGGACCATCAGACCGGGGCCGATCGCGGAGACGACCTCGCCGTCGACCGTCACGGACGCGCTCTTGACGCGCTGCACGACCGCGCGCATCGCGCGCGGCGCCGCGGAGAGCAATGGCAGAAGGTAGGCACCCCGACAGATCGTTTATTTCTAAAACGTGACGAGGATGTTGTCATCACGAGCACTCGCACTCGCGCTCGCGCGTCGCGCGTCGCGCGCGCGCGCCGCCGCGGCCATGGCGACGCGGACGAGCATCGGCGCGTCCGCGAGCATGGAGACGCGCGCGCCGCTCGCGGTCGACCCGCGCTTCTGGTCCTGGGCGCTGAAGCACGGCGTCGAGCCGCGCGACTGCCGCCCGGACTTCGTCGGATCCGCGCGCGAGGGATGGCGGGGCGTCGTCGCGACCGCGCCCATCGCGACCGGCGCCACGCTCCTGCGCGTCCCGACCGCGCTCCTCATGTCCGGCCGCACCGCGGCCGCTGACGACGTCCTCGCGCGCGCGCTGAGCGAACATCACGAGCGCGACGGCGAACCGCCGCTGACGCCGACGGATCGACTCGCACTGCACCTCCTGCGCGAGCTCTCGCGAGGCGCCGAGAGCTTCTGGCACCTCTACCTGAGGCAGCTCCCGCGGTCGTACGCGCTGACGTGCGGCTGGACCGCCGCGGAGCGAAACGCGCTGCAGCTCCCGCACGCCGTCGACGCCGCGGATCGAAGCGCGGCGGCGTGCCGCGACGCGTGGGCGCGCGCGACGCCCGTCATGGAAAAGATTAGACTGCCGGCGACGTATCGATCGTTCGGCGCGTGGGCGTGGGCCGCCGCGACGATCAGCTCGCGCACGGTCTTCGTCCCGTTCGACGCCGCGGGCGCGCTGTGCCCGGTGGGCGACTTGTTCAACTACGTCCCGCCGCCGCCGCCGCACGTCCCGAAGGTGGTGGGGACGCCGCTGGAGGGACCGAGCGACGAGCGCGACGACGACGAAGACGATGAAAACGATTCGTATTTTTCGCGCCGCGGCGTCGGCGGCGACGGCGCGTGGAGCGAGGCGTCCGACGCGTGGGTCTTCGTCGCGCGGCGGGACTATCGCAAGGGCGAGGAGATATCGCTGTGCTACGGCCAGCACACCAACTTGGGTCTGCTGACGCACTACGGGTTCACGATGAGTCACGGCGAGAACGCGCACGACGAGGCGCCGCTCGTCGTCGACGCGAAGGTGCGTTCTGGTTACACTAGTCCCCATACGACCGCGTCGGCGTGGTGAACGCCAATTCTTAAGGACTTTTGCCGGCATTTCTCTCCGCCCACCCCTCGCTTTCAATCCCCGTCCTCGGCGCCTTTCAACTCCGACTGACGCCTTTCA
>Ga0181560_10004147_pt1 | contig 13207 bp, 10 predicted proteins | sample 011ome_20_FD_133751 | JGI IMG/M metagenome (GOLD analysis project Ga0181560, IMG submission 133751) | Coastal salt marsh microbial communities from the Groves Creek Marsh, Skidaway Island, Georgia - 011509CT metaG (megahit assembly) | ecosystem: Environmental > Aquatic > Marine > Intertidal...
CGCGCGCGACGCCTCCGCGATCCTCGGCACCGCGAGATCGATCGCGTCCTCGCCGAGCTTGAAGTTCGCGACGACGCCGAGGGCGTCGAACACCGTCTTCGCGCACCGTCGCCATCTCGAGCTCCTCGCGTCGGCGCGCGGAAGGCACCGCGCCAACGCGGTCGCCGCCGCGTCCGCGAGGCTCGACCGCTCGTCGTCAGACGGCGACGGCGGCGCGTGATGAAACCGGAGCGTCGAGAGCGCGAGCGCGTGCTCGGTCGCGGCCTCCGCGACGTCGCCGTGGGGGGTGCCCGCGGCGCTCTTGTACGCCGCCTGCGCGACGCGCGGCAACGGCGCGAGCCACGCGTCTGAGGGTCGTCGGGGTGGAGTTGAAAGGCGTCAGAAGCGGAGTTGAAAGGCATCGAGGTCGGGCGTTGAAAGCGAGGGGCGGGCGGAGAGATGACACGCCGAGCGGCCAAGTCTTCGAGGAACGGCGTGCACCGCGCCGACGGGGTCGTTCGTATGGGGACGAGTGCGAGATATCTAGAACGCGCCCGACGCCGCCCATATCGTCTCGAGACTCGCGTCGAACTCCGTCGTCGCAGCTCGCCGCGACGTCATCCTCCGCGCGAGTCTCCACAGCAGGCACAGACCCGCGGTCGCGCGCGAGAGCGTCGACGCCGCCGCCGGCGTGAGCGCGAGCGCGAGCGCCGGCGACCCCGCCGCGAGACTCTCGATCGTATGAGCATTTAGTCTCACGTCCGCGGCGACCGTCTCCACGAGGGACGCGACGCACGAAGGCGCGACGCCGCCGAGCGCCTCCACCATCACCTCCGATCGCCTTCGCGCCTCCTCCGCGGTGGAGTCGACGCCGAGGGTCGACGCCGGCGGCGCGGCGGTCGCGTGCTTCGAAGACGTCTTGTGCGACGTCGAATCGGAGGCGGCGGCGGCGTCGCTGCGCCCCGCGTCCTCCGCGTCCCTCGCGCACTTCTCCCACACGCGCCGGACAACCTCCTCGGAGCAGTACCCGCGCTCGACGACGGCGTTCGACCCTCCGGCCGCGCGCCCGCGCGGTCGCGCGGCGGCGGCGAACAGCGCGACGTGCCCGCGCCACATCTCGAACCCGACGACGGACGGCCCCGGCGTCGACCACCCGCCGCCGCCGCCTCCGCTTCTTCCGAGCGTCGACGGCGGCGCGTACTCGAGCGCCTTCGCCGCGGCTAAGCGTCGACACGCGCGCCGAACGCCCGCGTCCGTCGCGCCGCTGAGCTCGTTCCCGGTCCACCCGCGCACGCGCTCGTCGTCGCCCCACCCGCCGAGCGCGGCGACCGCGCGGCTCAGCGTCTCTTCCCCAACGGACGCCTCGTTGGAGAGCCATTTTAGTAAACCTCCTCCGACGCGCGTCGCGACGGCGTCGAGGTCGCGATCGTCCTCGTGCGCGGCGTGCATCGCGAGCGTCGTCGCCGCGCACTGGTCCACGAGGTCCTCCGCGGCGGCGAGGAGCTCCGCGGCCGCGGCGTGCACGACCGGGGACTTGTGCGCGGACGCGAGGAGGACGACGGCGGCGGCTCTGGGGCCGGCGTCCGCGGCGGCGGCGCGCGCCACCGCCGCGGCGTTCGAAGCGAAGTCGCGCCCGCCGCCGTCGAACGCGGAGAGGTTTAAGCCCGCGCCGCCGCGAGGGCTGCGAGGGCTGTTCGGGAACCCTAGCTTCTTGTTCGGTCTCGGCGGTCGCGCGCTGGGCGACGCGCCGTCGGCGTCCGATTCAGCGCCGCGCGATTCGCCGGGCCCGCTGCTGCCCCACTCGTCGTCCAGGTCGTCGTCCGTGTCGTCGTCCCACTGGTCCTCGTCCGGCGCGGCGACCGCGTCGTTGTACAGATCGTCCGCGCGTCGCCCGACGGCTTCGGACAGCGCCACCGCCGCGGTCGTCAGCCGGCACGCCCACTCCTGTTCGGTCGTGAACGACTCGCACGCGCTCTCCGCGCTTCTCAACGACAGCGTCACCGCGCGCCGCAACGCGGGGCCGGGTAACGCCGACACGTGGCGTCGTAACGCAACCCTCGCGGCCGTTTCAACATCCGCGTTCCCGCACCGCGCCGCGGCAGAGATTAAGCGCAGCGTCTGGTTCGGCCCGCCGCCGTTGCTCGGAATGCCGTCCTCGTCCGGCGCCCACGCGAGAAGCAACGGCGTGCACGCGAACGCCGCGAGCAACGCCTCGGCGTCGTCGCCCGTCGGCGCGTCGATCGGGGACGCGTGCGCCGCGTACGCGACCGCGGAGGGCGGCGGCGCGGGCACAGACGCGGCGCTCTGTTTGCCGCCGGCGAGCTCGGTGATAGGGGGCGGCGGAGGGATCGTCAGCGCGCTCGCGACGCCGGGCGCGAGCGACGCGACGGAACGCCAGAGCTCGTCCGCGAGTTCTCCCGCGACGCCGTCGCCGCCATTTTCGGCGGAATACGAGTCGTTCGCCTTGCAGTAGTCCAGGGACCACGAGAGGACCCTGCACGCGACGACTTTCGCGCCGACGGAGCCGGCGCCGAGGATGGCGCGCCGCGTCGATCCCGCCGCCGCCGCGGACGCGGACGCTCTCTTTTTCTTTTTCCCCGGACGCTCGCCGCCGCGCTCCGGGAGAAGCATCTCCGCGAGCACCTCCACGGAAACCTTCGGCGACACCCGCGCGGCAGCCTTCAAAACGCGCTCCACCTTCCCCCACGTCGTCGCGGGCGGTCCGCGCGCGCCGCCTATCGCCACCGCCCTCGCGAGCAGATCCCGCAGCTCCTCCTCCCCGCTCGTCGACGCGTCGTCGTCGTCGCCCGCGCCCGAGCCCGCCGCGTCGAGCGCGCGCGCCTCCAAGTGCGCCGCGAGCACGTCCAGCGTCGCGGAAGTCGCGCCCTCCTTGGCGCTCGCCAACCCCGCGGCGATCGCGTCGCGAAGCGCGGTGCGGATCGCCTCGGGGGACGCCGCACCGGCGACGTCTTGCGCGCGCGACGAGCCGCGTCGCCGCCGCGTCACCGCCTCGACAGCCTGCAGAAGCGATGCGCTCTCCGCCGCGGCGTTCGGCTTCTTGCTCCACTCGCGCGCGAGCTCGCCGAGTTCGTCCAGAGGGAGGTACGCGAACGATTGCGTATGCGCGGCGACCGCTGCGACGTCGTCGTCGTGATCCGCGCCCGCGCCCGCGCCCGCGCCGTCGGATCGCGCCAGCGCGCGTAAGATCGCCGCCAACGACAGCGCGAACGGCCGCCGCTCCGCTCCCCGCTTCGCGCCGTTCTCCATGACGTCCATCGCGAGCCTCAGCACGTGCCCCGCGGCCTCGTCGCCTTTGCTTATCGCGCTCGGGGTGCCGTCCCCCGCCCACTCCCATCGCGCGGCGACGGCGAGGAGAACCGCCTGTCGATTCCAATCCTCCTTCGACGCGCGCATCGCCGCGAGGAGCGCCGCGCACGCGGCGCTGACGTGCCCCGCGGCGACGAGCGTCGCCAACGCGGTCGCGGCGGTCGCGCCGGAGCCCAGGCCCGGCGTGCCGTCCTCCACGCTCGACGCGAGCAGGAGCGCGCAGTGCCTCGGTTTCGCGTTCGCGCGTGCGAGGTACGACGCCGCGTCGCGAATCGGCGGCGACGCGACCGCGTCCGCGAGCGCGTCCGTGAGAAACTTCCTCGCAATCGCGCGCGCGTTAGACGCGGAGGGCGGCAGCGCGTCCAGCGCGCGCACGAGCGCGTCCGCGACGTCGCCCCACGTCGCCCTGGAGCCGTCCGCGAAGGCGGGGAGCCATCGACGGATTCGCGCGAGCTCGGCGTCGCATCGCTCGAGCGTGGACGCGCGGACGCGCGACGCGACGGCTTCCGGGACCGCGTTCGCCGCGAGGCTGCGCGCGTTGGCGACGAAGGGTGGAGACGAAGGAAGCGCGGGGACGAAGCGCGGTCAGAGAACGCGGAGGAGGAGGAGGACGGGAACGGCGTCGTTGTTAGATGGGATGCGACGCGGAGCGAGCGACGACGATTAACGGTTCGCAGCAAGCGTCGCAGGTGCCGAGAATCGCTCCGCGGCGTCGAGCCGAGGCGCACCTCGGCAGAGGCTCCTCGTCCGTCAGCTCCGCGCGACGGTGGATATTCGCCGCGAGCACGTGCGAGACGTGCGTCAGCGCCGCCTGGCACGCGCCCGCCGCGCCCGCGCCCCCCATCGCGCGGTCGGATGTGGACGACGAGGACGACGGGAGGCGCCGTGCTTTCTCGGATGCGGACAGGAATTTCATTCTGTTTCACGCGACTCGACACGGCAGTCTCTAGCTAGTCCTCCTTCAGCCAGTCCCCCTTCTCCGGCGGCCACAGGAGCGCGTCTCTCGGAAACTTCATCGCGCACAGCGCGACCATCCCCAGACAAACGCTCGAGAACAGAAACAGCGCGGCGACGACCGCGCTCGACGCCGTCGACGCGCGCCGCGACCGCTCCGCCGCCGCCTCCGCCTCCGCCGCCTCGTCCTCCGCCGCGCGCAGCGCTCGTCGCCGCGCCTCCGCCCTCGCCTCCACCTCGTCCTCCCCCGGAAACGTCATCACGCCGACAGCCTCGCCGCGCCTCGCGTCCGAGAGTTTCTCCATCGCGATGCGAACCGCCGCGGCGGTCAGACGAACCGACGCGGCGTACTCCGACGACCGCGCGCCGTGCGCGCGTCGAACCTTCTCGCCGCCCGTCAGCGTCGCGCGAAACAACCGCGGCGGCCGCGTCCGCGTCGCCGGCGCCGGCGCCTTCTTCCGCGCGCCGGCGCCTCCTCCTCTCTTCGTCACCCTCGCGGCCTCGTGCTTAAACGCCGCGTCCGCGTTCATGTGAAAGCAGACGAGCTCGCCGATGGCGTCGTCGATCGCGGCGCCGCCGCCGCCTTTCGGGAGCGCGAAGACGCCGCCGCCGCCGCCGCCGAGGGTCGTTCTGCATACGAGCGAACGTCGGCGTGGAGTTCAAAGGCGTCAGAAGCGGAGTTGATAGGCGTCGAGGTGTGGGCGGAGAGATGCGCCGGGAAAAGTCCTTAAGGAATGGCGTTCACGACGCCAACGCGGCCGTATGGGGACCAGTGCGATACTCGAACGCGCCCGAGAAGATCCTCCGCGTCGAATTCGATCGCGCGCGCCGCCGCCGTCGCGTTCGCCGCCGTCGCGATCTCGGCGATCGCCGCGCCGACGCCCGGCCACAGCACCGCGCCGTCGTGATCGTCGCAGTCGCCGGTGAGGTCGCTGTAGAGAAGACCGACGCCGTCGTCGCCGTCGCGCAACGCGTCGACGGCGTCCGCGGCGAGTCGCGCGTCGCCGGCGATTCTTCTCCGACGCAGTACAGCTTGCGTCGCCGCCGCGACGCGGTGGCCGAACGCGTCCTCGAGCGCGCGCTCGGCCGTGACGCCGGCGACGTGGACGCTGAGGAGGGCTTTAGGGCGCGACGCGGTCGCGGCGTCGACGTCTTCGGGCGGCGCGAGGAGAGACTCGACCTGTGGGCGGGGAAGAGAGAGAAGAGAACGCGCCGACGCGGAGACGCGTCGTCAGCTCCTCTACTTCGCGAGCGTCGAAGGCTGGGCTGGGAGTTGCTGGAGAGGACGATCGGTGGACGGGTCGCGATCGCACCTCCGACGACGCTTTCGCGTTGACGTGCGCGACGGGTTGGACCGTGAGCAACGCCGCGGCCGCGGCGGCGATGGAGACCGCGTCTAACGCGCCCTCGTCGCCGCCCCCGCGGAGGTAGGACCCGTTCGGACCGTCCACGAAGAGCGCGACGCCGTCCTGTAGTTAAATCGTCGTGGTCGTCGTCGTCGGAAGAGGTGATGAGCGAGCGTCGTGAGCGGCGCCGTCGGACGGGGAACAGGGAAGCGGTCGAGGATCGAGACGCACCGCGAGCGCGCCGGTGATCAGCGTCGCGCTCGCGAGGAGCGCGAGGAGCGCGAGGAGCGGGGTCCTCCGCATCGTGGTCGACGCCGCGCGGCGCGGCGACGGTGTGCTGTTAGCTGTGACTGTGGACGACGCTTGAAACTTAACAACTCACCGCTCATCTCATCATAGCGACGGGGCGCGATGGCGGGGTCGCTCGACGACGACGACGACGACGCGACGCCGATATTCGCGCTAGAGACGCGCGTCCGCGACGCCGCGAAGGGCGCCGGGCGCGTGACGTGCGCGGACGCCTCGGACGGCGTCGTCGTCGTCGGCACGGACGCGGGCGCGTGCGTCGTGCACGACCTGACGAAGAATGCGAAGAGCGCGTCCTCATCCTGGACCGTGGACTGCGACCCGTCCTCCTCCGAGCTTCGACGCGCGGCGGCGAACGCGGAGACGTCGTCCTCCGGTCGCGGTCGCGTCGTCGTGACGCGCGTGTTCGTGTCCCCGAACGCGGCGCACGCGCTCGCGTGCGTCGCGCGCGGCGGCGGCGGCGACGACGACGACGACGACGCGGACGTCGAGATCGTCCACTTCCAACCGTCGCGAAAGCCGACGCGCGGCGCGCCGCTGGCGTCGTTGCGAGGCAAGCGCGTCACCGCGGTGGCGTGGAGCGCGTCTCGGTGCGACGACGTCTTCGCGAGGGACGTCCTGCTCGGCACGCGCGACGGGTCGCTGTTCGAGCTGACCGTCGACGCCGCGGACGCGTCGAGGCGAGATCGCAGCGCGCGGCGGATCTTCGCGGTCGAGGACGAGGACGAAGACGAGGGATCGGGGTCGACGCGCGCGTCGATCGTGGGGTTGCACGCGACGCGCGACGCGAGCGGTGCGCACGCGGTGCTCGTCGCGACGCGGAACGCGCTCCGGCGGTTCGCCGGCGGCGCGACGCTGGAGGCGACGCTCAACGGCGGCGGCGGCGGCGGCGCGCGGCTGGCGTCGCGTCGTCGAGACGGGTCCGGATCCGGCGCTGAGGTGCGTTCTATACACTGGTCCCCATACGACCGCGTTGGCGTGGTGAACGCCGTTTCTTAAGGACTTTGCCCGGCGCGTCTCTCCGCCCACACCACGCTTTCAATCCCCGCCCTCGACGCCTTTCAACTCCACCCCGACATTCGCTTGTATAGAACGGCGCCGACGACGACGCCGCCGGCGTCGCGTTACACGTCAGCGAGTCCGCGAACCGGCTCGCGTGGCTCACGCGCGATGGCGTGCACACCGCGACGCTCGCGCGCCTTGACGGCGCCGCCGCCGGCGCGACGCGCTTCTTCCCGCTCCCGAGGGGATTCGATCCCGTCGCCGTCGCGGCGACGCCGTCGCACGTCGTCGCGCTCTCCCGCGACGGCTCGCTCCTCGCGACGTGCGCGCTGACCGGCGCCGTCGCGCAGCGGCTGACCCTGACGATCGATCGAGACGCGGACGCGGAAGACGATCGCGAACAACCCGTTGGCGTGGCGCTCGTCGCGAGCGGCGGCGGCGGAATAGGCGGAGGCTGTCTCTTCGCGGCCACGACGACGGCGGTGACGGAGGCGACGTCGACGCGGGAAGGTCGCCGCGCATGGAAAATTCTCGCGCGTCGCGGCGACTACGACGACGCGCTGCGCGCGTGCGAGACGGCCGCGCAGCGCGGCGTCGTCCTCGTCGCTCGCGCGAAGGCGTGCGATGACCCCATGGACGCGGCGCGGTGGTACGCCGCCGCGGGGAACGGCGCGATCGCGTTCGAGACGGTGTGCATGGGGTTTCTAGACGCCGGCGCCGGTGCGTTCTATACACTGGTCCCCATACGACCGCGTTGGCGTGGTGAACGCCGATCCTTAAGGACTTTTCCCGGCGTGTCTCTCCGCCCACCCCTTCCTTTCAATCACCGACCTCGACGCCTTTCAACTCCGTCTGACGCCTTTGAACTCCACCCCGACGTTCGCTTGTATAGACGACGCCCTCGCGCGGTATCTCACGCTGATGCTCGACGACGTCGACGGTCGCGGCGGCGGCGGTCGAGGTCGGGAAGGTCGCGAAGGTCACGAAGGTCACGACGCCGCGCTCGCTAAGAAGCTCGCGTCGTGGCTGTTGGATTTGCACGTCAGCAGGGCGTGCGCGGCGGAGGAGGAGGAGGAGGAGGACGACGGCGGGGCGGCGGCGGGAGAGCTGACGACGTTTTTATCCGCGTACGCGCCTCGGCTCGACGCGGCGGCGACGAAGAAGCTCCTGACGGAGTCCGGCCGGCTCGACGACCTCGCGCACTACGCGGAGGTGATCGGCGCGTGGGACGACGTGTTGTCGCACCGCGTGCGGCACGGGCAGTACGCTAAGGCTTTCGAGGCGATGCGAGACGCGAACGTCCCGTCGGACGCGAAGGCGCGTTCTATCTCACACTGGTCCCCATACGACCGCGTTGGCGTGGTGAACGCCGTTCCTTAAGGACTTTGCCCGGCGTCTCTCTCTGCCCACCCCCCGCTTTCAATCCCCGCCCTCGACGCCTTTCAACTCCATCTGACGCCTTTGAACTCCACCCCGCCATCGCTTTGTAAAGGCGCGGTGCGCGCCGGAACTTTTTCGAAGGCTTCCCGGCGAGGCGGTGGACTGCTTCCTCGCGTGCGGGGTCGACGCGTTACCCCCCGCGAGGCTCGTGCCCGCGTTCAAACCGTTCGTCGGGCCGGGTCGAACCCCGGGGTTGACCGAGAAGGAAGACGCGGAGAGAAAGGCGGAGGCGACGCGGTACTTACAGAGCGTCGCGTCGCCGTCCGTCGGCGGCGGCGGCGGCGCGGGGCCGCCCCGGTGCGAGGACCGGACCGTGCACGACTGCCTGCTCAGACTGCTCGTCGACGGCCACGAGCGCGATGGATCGAAAGCGCTGATGCGGTACGTCGCCGGCGTCGGCGTCGGCGCGAACGGCGACGCGCTGTTCGATAAAGAGCTCGCCGCTCGTCTGTGCGAAGAGTTTGGCGCGTTCAGAGCGGCGATTCACGTGCACTGCGACGGCGCGGACCACGGCTCCGCGCTCGAGCTCGCGCTCGAGGCGGGCGACCTCGCGACCGCGAAGCTCGTCGCCGCGAAAGCCGCGGAGATGTATCATCTCGGCGGCGGCGGCGACGACGACGACGAAGGGAGGAGAGGTGCGGACGACGGACTCGACGAGAACGGCGAGGACGCCGCTGCGGCGGCGCGCCGCCGCGGCAAATCGCTCTGGCTTCGAATCGTCGACGCGGAGATTAGTAAAGCCGGGGGCGACGTCGACGCCGCCGTCGCGCGCGCGCTCGCGCTCGTGCACGACGCGGAGGGCGTCCTGACCGTCGAGGACGTCCTCCGCGTGCTCCCGGACTTTGACGCGATCGACGTCGCGAAGCCCTTCGTCCTCGCGGAACTGAAAACCCGCGCCGGGGACATCGAGCGGTCGCGCGCGCGCGTCGACGCCGCGGAGGCGACGACGCGGGAGACGACGAAGGCGATCGACGCCATGCGCGCGCGGACGATACGGCTGCCGGCGCGGACGCCGTGCGCGAAGTGCGGACGGCCGATCTCGCAGCTTCCGTGGAGCTTTTCGTTTTTCGCGCCAAACGGCGTCGACCCCGACGAGGTCGCGGAGGGGTCGCCGCTGTCGCAGTATTACGTCTTTCCGTGCGGGATGGGGTTCCACAGCACGTGTCTCGTCGAGGCTGCGCTGCCGTGGATGCTTCCGGACGTTCGCGCGCGGTGTTTGGAGCTCATGAGCGTCGTGCGACGGGTCCCGTTGACGCGCGAGTTGAAGCGGCTGCGGAAGACGTTTCGAGAGACGGGCGTCCTCGCGGTCGGGCGAGGCGCGAACGCCGCGGCGCTGTCGGACGACGATAAAACGTACGCGGTGCAACGGTTAGAGGATATATTGTGCTGCGAGTGCCCGATGTGCGGAGACATGATGCTGCGGAAAGTCGAGGCCGCGAGCGCTGGCGAATAGTAAGTAGTCTGAGTACGCGTCTTCTGACGTTAGCGTAGAGGCTGTATTGAGGGGCGTTTGCGTCGTCGACGCCTCCGCGCGTCGAGTCTTTTCCGCGCCGTACGCTACGCGCGCGCCGCGCGCGACCGAGTCGACTCGAAGCGTCGTCGAATCGAAGAGTGATGATATCGTATTACTTTACCTTCGGTAAAAAAAGAATGTAGCGTTCGTCGCCCGCCCGCGCGCTCTCCTCGCAGTTCGCGGCGCGACGCCGCGGCGAATCTGATCGTCGTCGCGGCGAATAAAAACGCGTCGACGATCGTCGCGACGCGTTTAGATGGCGGCGAAGTACTCCTTGGATCCCTCCGGGTCCGGCTTCATCGTGACGTCGCCGGGCTTCCACCCCGCCGGGCAAACCTCATCAGGGTTCTCCTGCACGTGCTGAAGCGCCTGCAGCGTGCGCAGCGTCTCGTCCACGGAGCGGCCGAACGCGAGGTTGTTGATGGTGGAGTGCTGCACGACGCCCTCCTTGTCGATGATGAAGAGCCCTCTGAGGGTCGTTCCATACGAAGCGATGTCGGGGTGGAGTTGAAAGGCGTCAGGTGGAGTTGAAAGGCGTCGATGGCGGGGATTAGAAGCGAGGTGTGGGCGCAGAGAAACGACGGGAAAAGTCCTTAAGGATCGGCGTTCACCACGCCAACGCGGTCGTATGGGGACCAGTGTATAGAACGCGCCTGAGCGCGACGCCGTCCTCGGTGAGGACGTCGTACGCGGACGAGATCTCCTTCTTGAGGTCGGAGACGAGCGGGTACGCGATGTCGCCGAGGCCGCCGGCGTTGCGCTCGGTCTGGATCCACGCGAGGTGCGAGAACTGCGAGTCCACGGACACGCCGAGGACCTCGGTGTTCATCTTCGCGAACTCTTCGTAGCGATCGGAGAAGGCGGTGATCTCCGTGGGGCACACGAAGGTGAAGTCGAGCGGGTAGAAGAAGAGGACGACGTACTTGCCGCGGTAGTCGCTCAGGTTGACGTTCATGAACTCCTGGTCGAAGACCGCCTCCGCGGAGAAGTCCGGCGCGGCGTTGCCGACGAGCGGCGCCGCGGACGCGGTCGTCGTCGTCGCGCGGCGCGCGGAGGATTTCGTCGCGACGGACGACGCGAACCGCGCCTTGACGGGCGCCTTGGACGAGAGCGTCGCGCGGCGCGCGGACGCGGCGGACGCGCGCGCGGAGACGCGCGCGGTCATCGTGGAGGAAGCGATGCAGGCCATTTCGCGGACGTTGATTTCGTGTGAATGACGGGTGGGCGCGTCGGGTGAAGTGCGTCCTCGCGGCGTCGACGTCGTCGCGAACGATCGAAGGCGGCTGCGACGAGATGGGAGCTGATGAGATGAAAAAAAGGACTGCGAACCGACGGGCGATCGACACGCGGCACCCCACGTCACCCGTAACTTTTCGCACGCGCAAACAGTCAGAGTAGTCGCCGAAACGTAGTACGAAAAAACGTCCGAAACGTGAGAGGCTCATCCGCAGTCATCCGAAACGCGAGGGCCAATCACGTCAGGGAAGGGCCGATGAGGCGGTTGGGTCGGCGGGGGGTGGGTCGCGACTCGAGAGGGGTTCCGCGTGATCGCGGCGCGCGCCACTTCGCGTCGCGCCGCACCGTCGCATCGAACGGAACGCGAAGTTGAAGAACCCGTAGCACTCGAGACGTCATGTCCGTCGTCGCGAGCACCGCCGCGTCCGTCGTCGCGCCCGCGGCGCCGTCGTTCGTCGGGTTACGGCGCGTCAAGGGACCGGGCGCGCTGTCGCGCGATGTCGAGGCTCACCCTTCCGCGACGCTCGCGGTGCGTCCCCTCGCGACTCGCGCGCCGCCTCTCGCGCGTTTCTCCTCGCGCGATGGCGACGGGCGCGCGCGCGGCGGCGGCGTCGCCGGCCGGCCGCGCGGACGCGCGCGCGCGGACGCGCGCGACGCCCGCCGCCGCCGCCTTCGCCGTCCGGCCGTCGCGCGCGTCGCGCCGCGCGACGCGCGATCGACCGATCGAGCGATCGCGAAAAATATCGTCGAGATCGTTCGCTCGTTATCCCTCCCTTCCTTCGCCGTCGTAACGGAGCGCTGACGCGTCCTCCGTCCCCCAACTCGTCCGTCCGTCCGCGTCCTTTCTCCTCAGACCTCCGTCCGCGGCGCGCGCGCCTCGCGCGGCGCGTCCTCCCGCTGCGTCGCGACGATGGCGGGCACGGGCAAATTCGTCGTCGGCGGAAACTGGAAGTGCAACGGGAACACCGCGTCCATCACGCAGCTCGTGAAGGACTTGAACAAGGGCGAGATCGACGCGGACGTGGACGTGATCGTCGCCCCGCCGATGCTGTACCTGCCCAAGGTCCAGAGCACGATCGACCGCCAGTTCAAGCTCTCCGCGCAAAACTGCTGGGTGAGCGAAGGCGGCGCGTTCACCGGCGAGGTGAGCGCGGAGATGTTGGCGGACGCGAACGTGCCTTGGGTCATTCTGGGGCACTCCGAACGCCGCGCGCTGTGCGGCGAGAGCGATGAGTTCGTCGGCAAGAAGGTGGCGTACGCCATCAAGAACGGGCTCTCCGTCATGGCGTGCATCGGCGAGACGCTCCAGGAGCGCGAGAGCGGCGCGACGCAAGACGTCTGCCGCAGGCAGCTCCAGGCGATCGTGAACGAGCTCTCCGCGGGCGATTGGGAGAAGGTCGTCATCGCGTACGAGCCGGTGTGGGCGATCGGCACCGGGAAGGTCGCGACGCCGGAGCAGGCGCAGGAGACGCACGCGGGGATCCGCGCGTTCATGGCGTCCGCGGTGTCCCAAGACGTCGCGTCGAAGGTGCGGATTCAATACGGCGGCAGCGTCAACGCGGGCAACTGCGAAGAGCTGGCCAAGCAGGAGGACATCGACGGGTTCCTCGTCGGCGGCGCGTCGCTGATCGGGGACGCGTTCATCACGATCTGCAACAGCGCGAAGTATAACACGTACTGAGTCGGTCGATGAGAGGAGGAAGGAAGGAGTATTACCTGTACCTGATGTATCCGCGTGTTGGGTTGGTGGTTGCCTGTGTGTGTGCGCGCGCGCGCGTTGAAGCGATAACATAGTGGACTAATGTTATGACGAACACGCGATCTCGCGAAAGGAACAAGACGCAAACGAGAGCGCGCGCGGCGCGGGCGCGGACGCGACGATGACCGTCGCGCGCCGTAGCGCGGTCGAGTCGTCGTCGATTAAAACGAACGGCCGCGTCGGCCGCGAAAGAATTTTCTACATTGTATCAACGCGCGCGGGGTCGCGCGCGTCGCGTCGCGTCGCGTCGCGCCCCCGCCCTCCCCCCCCCCACCCTCTCCCCCTCCCCCTTCCTCGATCAATCCGATCGATCCGATCGATCCGATCGATCCCAATCCGAAAACC
>Ga0181560_10004150_pt1 | contig 13204 bp, 5 predicted proteins | sample 011ome_20_FD_133751 | JGI IMG/M metagenome (GOLD analysis project Ga0181560, IMG submission 133751) | Coastal salt marsh microbial communities from the Groves Creek Marsh, Skidaway Island, Georgia - 011509CT metaG (megahit assembly) | ecosystem: Environmental > Aquatic > Marine > Intertidal zone...
ATGCTGATCAGCACCGTCGTCTCGTCCACGGCGTACACCATCTCGGACATGGCGCCCGAGCGCAGGAGCGTCGCCCACTGCGCGGCGATGACGTTCACGTCAGCCACCGTGCGTCGCCCGGTGGGATCGGGCGTCAGACGCGCGAACGCCAGCTGCGCGCCGCCCTGGCCCCCGACCCTGCCTCCCGGCGTGTCATCTCCCAGGTCCCCCTTCCTGCGCCCCCACGCCTTGTACGCCTCGTCCTCCTCGGAATCCACCACGCCGTCCAGATCGTCGGGAATGCGCGGGCCGCGCTTCGCGGAGGCGAGCGGGAGGAGACACAGCAGAGCCAGCAGGCTCGCGACCGTGAGGAGGACGCCGCGGCACGCGAAGCGCGCGACGCCGCTTCGCCGTCGCGCGGGATCGCCCGCGCGCACCATCTCTCTGTCGGGCGGAGCGGATCGAACACGACGGAAGTCGGTCGCGGAAGTCGTTCGTCCTGAAAGAGAGAGAAGCGACCCGAAGTTTCCAGCGAATCTCGCGGTCCGGCGCCAAAACGGAGAAGCGGTCGAAATCGAGCGTCGAACTCGCGATTGCCGAATCGCGAAATCGCGCCGAAACGCAGACCGCGCAAGGAAACCGCGTGTGCTGACTGTGCCGGGATCTGCGCGCGGCGCGCGTTTTCGGCCGAGTATTTCGCTTCGACGACCGTTTTCGCGCGTCCCGAGGAACGCGAGCGCGCGCGGGAAACGCGTCGTCGCGCGACACCCCACCGCGCGGCGCACGAGCCCGGCTCGTCCCGCCCTTCGACCTCCTACCCCGGCGTCTCTCGACGCCCGTCCCCCCGAGACACCGACCACCGCACCGTTCGCGCGCGCTCGCGACCGTTCCGCTCGCGGCATCCTCGCGTGACAGACACGGACGAAGCGCTTTCGCGCGGACGCTGCCGGCGCCTCCTCCTCGAGTCTCCCGGGCGACACCGCCCGCTTCCCCCTCGCCCTTCGCCGACCCCATGAGTTTCGCGGGCGAACCCAACCCCGCGGAGCAGGCGCTGTCGCCGACGCTCGGCATCCTGCCCCTGAAGGACCGCGTGCTGTTGCCGTCGTCGGCGATGAAGCTGGTGCTGACGCACCCCCGGGACGTCGCGCTCGTGGACCACGTGCTGGCTTCCGGGAACGTCGCCGCGGGCACGACGTTCGTGGGCGTCGTTCCCCTGCGGCGCGACCCCGAGCTCGACGCCGAGGCCGCGGCGGCCGCCGCCGCGGGCGAGGACCGCGGCGGATCGAGCGCCGCGGAGCTCCGCGAGCGTCTGCACGACGTGGGCGTCGCGGCGAGGATCGTGCAGGTAGCGCGCGGGCTCGGCCCGGGCGGCGCCCGGGCGTACACGCTGCTCTTGGAGGGCCGCTGCCGCTTCCAGCTCTCGCGCTTGCTCGCGGAGGAGCCCTTCCTGCTGGCGGCGGTCACGCAGCTGGAGAGCCTCGGCGTCGGCGGGGCGAAGCTGTTCGAGAGCCCCGACGAGCGAGACCCGACGAGCGCGAAAGCCGAGCCCGACCCCGAGCTGGCGTCCATGGCGGCAGCCTTCGCGTCGCGCGCCGCCGAGCTGGTGGACAAGCTCGAGCACCGCAAGGCGCACGCGCGCCGTTTGAAGGCCATGCTGCGGAGCGCGCCCGCGCACAGACTGGCGGACCTGTTCGCGGCGGCGTTCGAGGACTCCTTCGAGGCGCGCCTCGAGCTCCTCGCGCTGACGTGCCCGAAGCGGCGCATGGAGCGCGCGACGGCGCTCATCGACGCGCAGCTCGGGCAGATCTCGGTGAACGCGGACGTGGCGCGGCGCGTCGAGGGCAAGCTCAGCAAGACGCAGCGCGAGTACATCCTGCGGCAGCAGATGGCCGCGATCCGCGAGGAGCTCGGCGAGGGCGACAGCGCGGGGGATAACGAGGAGGGCGACCTGGACGCGCTCCTGCAGAAGGTGCGCGCGGCGAACCCGCCCGAGGAAACGCGCAAAGCCGCCGAAACGGAGATCCGCAAGTTGCGCAAGATGACCGAGCAAGCGCCGGCGTACGGCAGCACGAGACAGTGGATCGAGGTGGTGGCTTCGCTGCCGTGGTCCATCGAGGCTGCGATCGGTGCGACGGAAGTGCCCATCGCGGAGGCCAGAGCGATCCTCGACGCCGAGCACTACGGACTGGACAAGGTGAAGGACCGCATCGTGGAGTACCTGGCGGTGCGTCGGCTGCGCCCGGAGGCGCGGCCGCCCATCCTGTGCTTCCTCGGCCCCCCGGGCGTCGGCAAGACCACGCTGGCGCGCTCCATCGCGCGCGTGCTGTCGCGCCCGTTCCAGCGCATCTCGCTCGGGGGCGTGCGCGACGAGGCGGACATCCGCGGCCACAGGCGCACGTACATCGCGTCCATGCCCGGGCGGCTGATCAACGGCGTGCGGCGCGTCGGGGTGAAGGACCCCGTGATTTTGCTGGACGAGCTGGACAAGATGGGCGCCGACTCGCGCGGCGATCCCGCGGCGGCGATGCTGGAGGTGCTGGACCCGGAGCAGAACGACGCGTTCGTGGACCACTACCTCGGCGTACCGTTCGACCTCTCCAGGGTCACGTTCCTCGCCACCGCGAACGACGGCCGGTCCATCCCCGGGCCCCTGCGCGACCGCATGGAGATGATCGACGTGCCGGGGTACACCGCCGAGGAGAAGCACCGCATCGCCGCGAGGCACGTCGTGCCGCGCGTCCTGGAGGAGCACGGGCTGCTGCGCCCGACGCCCAGGCTGGAGATCCCCATGGACGCCATCGAGACGGTCGTGCGCGGGTACACGCGCGAGGCGGGCGTGCGTGGGCTGCAGAGGTGCCTGGACGCGCTCTGCCGCGCCGCCGCCGTGCACGCCGCCGGCGCGCAGGACGGCGCGGCGGCGAACCAGTCTGCGACACGTACGAAATCGAGCGCGCTTTCGTCCGACGTGCATCCCGCGTCGCTGGCGATGGCCAACGCCGTTGACGCGGGCCGAGGCGCGTCGGGCGTCCCGGTGGTCACGCAGGAGCTCATCGCCAAGGTCCTGGGCCCGCCCAGGTACGAGAGCGCGAACACCGACCTGCGCGACCGCGGCGAGATCCCGGGCGTGGTCGCGGGGCTCTCGTGGACCGCCGTAGGCGGCGACCTGATGTACATCGAGGCGGCGGTGATGCCGGGCAAGGGCGACATCCAGCTCACCGGTCAGCTGGGCGACGTCATCAAGGAGAGCGCGCTCATTGCGCTGAGCTGGGTGCAGTCGCACGCGCGCGCGCTGGGCCTGGGCGCGCCGGACGCGCCGCGGGGTGGCGCCGGCGGCCCCCCCGGCGGCAAGGGCTCGCGAGTGCGCGATACGCGCCCCGCGCCCGCGGGCGGCGGGATGTACGCCGCGGGTCCGGAGAAACTCGGTTCGCTCGGTTCCGACTTGGTTAACACGCCTCGGTCGTCGGCGGCGGCGTCGTACGGCGGCATCGTCGCGAACGGCATCGACTCGCTCCCGCTGGCGTCCGGCCCGCTCGGCGGCGAGGGTCTGCTCCGCGGGCGGAGCGTGCACATCCACCTGCCGCAGGGCGCGATCCCCAAGGACGGCCCGAGCGCGGGCGTCGCGATGTGCTCCGCGCTGGTCAGCCTGTTCAGCGGGCGCCCGGTGCGCTCGGACGTGGCGATGACCGGCGAGGTGTCGCTGCGCGGGCTGGTGCTTCCGGTGGGCGGCCTGAAGGAGAAGCTCATCGCCGCGCACCAGAGCGGCGTGCGCACGGTCCTGATCCCCGCGCGCAACGCCGTGGACGTCGAGCACGAGGTGCCCGAGGCGACCCGGCGCGCGCTGGAGATCGTCCCCTGCGTCACCATGGCGGACGTGTTGCGGCACGCCTTCCAGGGCGGGTACGACGTCGTCGGCGAGCCCGCCGGAACCAGAGCCAAGATGTGAGCGTGGAGGACGTCGGCGCGGACCTGGTTCCTGTGTACTATGACTTTTCAGACACTACGTCGCGTGAGGTGATACGAGGGATGATAGTAGCTATGATGGGGTACGATGTGTAGGTATGATGCGTCACCACACGGGTCCCTCGCGCGCGAGGGACGGCGCGTACTCGTACGCTCGTGGACTGCTTTCGTGGACCGCTTTCGTTTCGGATTCGGGTCGCGGCGTTTTGTCAGACGACCGCGAAACGGCCGGCGACCGCCGTTTCGCGTCGGAAGCAGAGAAGTGTCGATTTATGACACATATTGCCGTCACGTCGTGGCATTCTCGCACTCGCCCGCGCGCGTTCGTCCGCCCGCGCAATGGCGTCCTCCCCCCCCGACGCGGCGGATGACGCGCACCTGCACGACTGGCCCGCTGTGTACGCGCTGAGCGCGGGGTGGGCTCTGTCGTTCAGCGTGGTCACCGCCTCCATCACCGCCACCAACCTCGCCTCGAGCGCCTTTTCCCCCAGCGCATCGTGGAACACCGTCCCGCTGGCGTTCCTCATCGTGAGCATCTCCGCGTGGAGCCTGGCGCTGCCGTCGCTCTTCGCGAGGCTGGGCGGCCGCCTGAACACGTACAGGGCCACGTCCTGCGTGGGCGTCGCGGCGAGCGCCATCGCCGCGGCGGCGTGCGCCACGGAGTCCTTCGGTGCGCTCTGCGTCAGCAGCGCGCTCTTCGGGCTGCCCGCGGCAGCCGGCCAGAGCTTCCGGTTCGCGGTGCTCGCGCTGGTCCCCCCCCGGTCGAGGCCGAAGTGCATCGGGCTGGTGCTGACGGGTGGGATCGTCGGCGCGGTGCTCGGGCCGGCGTACGCGGCGGCCGCCAAGGACCTGTTCCAAAGCGCGCCCTTCGCCGGCGTCTACCTCTGCACAGGCGTCGCGCTCGCGCTTTTGCTCGGCGTCGTGTGCGCGCCCGGGCTGGTGACGTTCCCGTCCGAGGGCGGCGACGCGGACCGAGCGCCTGCGTTCGCGGCGGTTCGTGCGCCGACCGTAACGAGCTCCGGAACGAGCGCCGCGGTGACTCTGGCGACGGCGGACGTCGGGTTTCGATGCGCCGTCGCCGTCGCGTCGCTGTCGTACGGCGCGATGTCTTTTCTGATGTCCCCCACGCCCCTGTCGATGCGCGCGGGCGGGTTCTCCTTCGACACCGTCGCGCACGTCATCACGATCCACATGCTCGGCATGTACGCGCCCAGCTTCGTGACCGGGAAGGCGGTCGCGAAACGCGGGTGGCGCCCGGTGGCGGCGGCGGGCGCCGCGCTCTTCGTCGCCGCCGGCGCGGCGATGCGCGACGGGCGCTCCGTCGCGCACTACGCCGGCGGCCAACTCACTTTGGGCGTCGCGTGGAACCTGTGCTTCGTCGCCGCGACCGCGGAGGTGGGAAGGGTGTCCCTGCGCGTGTCCGCCTCGCTGGGCGGGAGCGCCGCGGAGCGCGCGAAGAGCGCGCAGAACGTGCAGGCGGCGGCGGACGTGGCGACGTTCGCCGTCGCGGGCGCCGCGAGCGTGGCCAGCGGCGCGGCGCTCGCCGCCGTCGGTTGGAACGACATGCAGATCGTGGGCTGGGCGTGCGCGGGGCTGATGCTTTGCGCGGTGGGGGCCTCGCCGGTCGCGGCGACCGACGGAGCGATCGAAGCCCCTTCGACCGTGAAGGGGCTCGTGACACGGGGGGACGATAGCCAGGCGTAGACGCGTTCGTCGTTACCTTTAAAATACTTTTACTTTTATTACGAAAGTACCTTTCGTTTTTAAACCGTCGGCGCGTTCGTCGGCGTCGTCTTCGCGCCCCGCCTCACGCGGCGAGGCCCTCGGCCCAGTCCCCGAGCTTCGCGCTGCACTCCACTGGCGCGTCGTCGTGCGGGCAGTGCCCCGCGACGACGGGCGCGTAGTACGCCTCGGGCTTGATCTCCATGATCCGCTCCGCCTTCGTCGGGGTCATCCACGGATCCTTCTCCCCCCAGAGCAGCATCAGCGGGCCTTGGTACTTCTCGAGCAAGTCGCCGGCGGTGATTTTCGTGCGCCCGCCCGCGAGCGAGAGCTGGTAGAAGGTGTCGATGGCGCCCGGATCTTCCGCGGCGAGCTCGATGCTGCGCACCAGGTCTGCGTCCGGCTCGCTCTCGTACACCTGCTGCAGGATGCTCTTGATGCGCACCTTGGTGAAGAAGAAAATCGCCGTGCTCACCATCTTCCCGAAGGACTCCCGCGCGCGCTCGGCGAAGGTGAGGTTCGCCGCCGCCGCCGCGTCCGTCGGGTCGCGGATCTCGCTCTTGGTCTGCCCCACCGCCTTCTGCGCCAGCGTCTTCTTTTCCGGGCCGGGCTTCGCGCCCTCCGCGAAGTTCCCGGCGGAGTTCACCAGGCACAGGCCCCGGGTGGCTTCCGGCGCGTTCGCGGCGGCGTACAGCGCCGCCAGCGCGCCGATGGAGTTTCCGGCGATCACCGCCTTGTCGCTCTCGGACGCGCGTGCCACTTCCTTCGCGAACGCGATCACCTGCTCGCCCCAGAACTCCATGCTGTATGGCGCCTCCACCTTGGGCGACCACCCGTACCCGAGCATGCACAGCGCGTACACGCGGAAGCCGCGTCGCGCGAGCGCGGGGATGGTGTAGCGCCAGTGGTAGGAGTGCGCGCCGAAGCCGTGCACGAGCACGACGATGGGCCCTTCGTTCGTAGAGCCCGCGCTGATGTAGTTGCACGCGTGGCCCTTCCACGTCCAGGTGCTCCAGCCCTCCGTCTGAAGCGTCACGCGCTCCACCCCGCGCGGGTCCAGCTCCGTGGCGGGCATGTCCGCGACGGCGAACGCGTCGGCGTCGCTCGCGGTCGGAGAAGGGGGCGCCGCGGAGGCGGGCGCGCGGATGACCCGCGCGGCGCGCGCGGCGGACGGTCGCCTCGGCGCGCCCGCGCGGCCGGCGGGCGCGGCGAACGCGCGGGGGGCGACTTGCGCGGCGAACATCGAGGCGCGCGGAGGCCTGCGCCGAAACGGAAGCGGGATGACGAGCGGCCGCGGGTCAGCGGAGGGACGGGGGCGCGGGACGACGCGGGTGGCGCGCGGGACGTCCGGATGCGCTCGCGCGACGGTCCGCGAAAGGAGTCGGAGGCGGGATGGTCGCCTCGCACCTCTCGGGCGGGGTCGGCGCGGCGGGTGTTGCGCTCGACGGAGTCCGCGCAAGCGCTCTTGCGGTCGCGACAACTGTAAACACCAAACGCGGAACACGTGGCCGCGAGCGAAATCCCGGAAGCGGTGAAAAGCCTCTGGTTCACTGGAGTGATGTCTCAAGAATAGACCGGGCATTTTCGGCGCGAAACAGCGCGACGCTTCGACAAATCGTCCTCGACGCATCCTCGTTACGAGGCGCCCTGTCCACACCGCCACACTTTCCGCGCGCGCCCACTGAATCGCGACGCATCTCCGCGGCTTCCCCCCCGCCCTACGCGTGTACAGAGGCCCGCCGCGCCACGCCATGTTCGCCGTCTCCGCCCCCCGCTGCGCGACCGCCCCCCCCCCCGCGCGCGCCGCTTCGACGCTCGGGTCCAAGAGGGCCATCGCTGCCGCGCCCCTGCGCGTGCACCGCGCGCGACGCGCCTCCGCGGTGAACGTCACCGCGCGCGCCGCCGGTACCATCGAGAAGGTCACCAAGGACGAGCTCGAGACGGTCATGCAGGTACGTGTGGCGCGATGCCGTACCCCCTCGGTCTCGCGACTCGTCATCCCGCGATTTACCCTAAACCCCGTTCGATTTGCGAAAAAAAGCGCCCTTTCCGAACGTCGACGTCGGGCGCGCGCGCCGCGACGCGACGCGATCGCGTCTGACGACGCTCGATACCCTTTCGTCCCGTTTCCCGTTTCACGTCGTCGCGTCACCGCGTTGTCATTCTGTCACGCATCGCGCGCATCGTAGGACCGGTCGACGCCTCTGGTGATTGACTTCTTCGCCACGTGGTGCGGCCCGTGCGTTTTGCTGGCGTCCGAGCTGGAGAAGGTGAAGGCGGAGCTGGGCGACGCCGTGCGCATCGTCAAGGTGGACACGGACGAGGAGGCGGCGCTCTCGACGCAGCTGCAGATCCAGGGTCTGCCCACGCTGGTGTTCGTGGGGACGGACACGGAGAAGCCCGCGCTGCGCACGGAGGGGATGCTCCCCGCGGAGATGGTCAAGAACATCATCGCCAACGAGTTGTGATGGACGCGAAGCGAGCGTCTTTTTGTTTTTGTAAAAGCGACGTAAATTTGTCTTCTCGTGCGATGAGCTGTCCACACGTAGTCTACGATGCGTTTCGTCACGCACGAACACGAAAACACCCCCCATATTTATAATAGAGCGAGCTATAGGATATCGTTCGCGCCACCGCGAAAAAAAACCTTTCCCCTACGTAGCTACCCTACCATCCGTATTTCCGCTTCGCGGCGGCTTTGTGGCTCGCCCCCGCCAGCCGCCCCTCGAGGATCTTGAGCTCCGCCTGCTTCGCCTCGTACAGCAGGGACCCGATCTGGTTCTTGCTCTTGTGCGCCGCGCTGGGTTTCGCGCCAGCCTCGCGCGCCAGCTTCTCGCGGTGCTCCTCGCCGAGCACGCTCGCGGGGTTCACAAAACCGCCGGCGCCGCCCTCGCCCCGCAGACTCGCCGCGTCCGTCTCGCGCACGGCGAATCGCGCTCCGCGCCCGCGCCCGCGCTCCGCGGCGAGCGCCGCGGCGAGCGCGCCGTCCACGTCAAACGACGACTTTTGCGATTGATAAGCAGCTTGATACGATTGATACGATTGGTCGTCGCTTTGATTGTGATGATTCGCGTTATGCAGGTACTCGCCCCGCTCGTTCGTGGCGTACATCCGGGACGGGTGCGGGACGTTTTGATCGGCGTCGTCGGCGTTTTGATCGAGCGCGTCGTCGTACGAACGCTCGCGCGTCGTCTCGTCGAGACTCGGCGCGTTTTGAGGTCCGCCGAGGTCCACCGCAGCGCCGCCAGTCAGACCAGTCAGAAAGCCTCCGCCGAGAACGCTGCTGTGCTCAGAAACTCGTGTGGGTTTCGGTAAGAGCGACGCCAACGTTCGCGGCGCGGGTCGCGCGCCCGCGCCGTCGCCGCCGTCGCCGCCGCGCCTCGTCTTTTCGTTCCCTTGTCTTTTCGCCTCGTCCGCCTCGTCCTCGTCGCTGTCCTCGCCCAGCGCGTCCGTCCTCAGGGGCGGGCGGAACGCCACGACGCGCTTCGCACCCTTCGCGCCCGCGCCCGGTGCGGGCAGGCTCGCGAACAGGCTCCCGGTGGTCACCTTCGGGGGGGGGAGCGCAGCGGCGAAATTCGGCACATCCGTGGGTTTCGCGGGGGGAGGGGGGGACGGCGCGCGCGCCTCCGCCGGATGCGCGTCGTCCGTGACGAGGGTCACGCGACCGCGCGTGGCGTTGTCGCCGACGTCTTCGTCGTCGTCGTCCGTTCCGGAGCCGTACCCCTCGAGGCCGAGCATGGTGCCTCCACCGCGGCGCCTGGCAATGGCGAGACGTCCGACGGAGATCTCGCCGTACGTGAGTCCAAGAGGTTTGATTTCGGCTGTCGCTCCCGGCTCGTCCGCGGAGCGAGCCGTTCAGCCGTTGTTTTCGTCGTCTCTTCCCGTACAATCGGAAAGGGCCCCGCCGGGTCACTCTCGGGCGCGCAGACCCCGGCGCTGGGCGCGGACGCGACCCGGTCCGCGTATCCGTCGCTCGCACGCGCCCATGTCGAGCGGCGGCGCGTTCGACGAGGACGCCCTGGCCGGCCTCGGCCGGGGCTCGAAGGTGTGGGTTTCGGCTTCCGCTTGCCCCGCCGGCGAAACGCGCGCGGACGAGACGGCGAACGCGCGTCGTGACGTCGAGGCGTACCTCCCCGCGACGGTCGTACGGATCGGTGACCGGACGTGCGAGGTGAAGGTGAACGATGAGATGCGGGTGACGGACGTTCCGCGACCCGACGTGTTCCCCGCGAACCCCGCCATGCTGGACAAGGCGCGCGACTTGACCAGCCTCTCGTACCTGAACGAGCCGTCCATCTTGCGATGCGTGCGCGACCGGTACGCGGCGGACGACGTGTACACGGACGCGGGGCCGGTTCTGGTCGCCGTGAACCCGTTCAAGGATGTCTCCGAGACCCTGTACGGGGACGCGGTCATCGAGAAGTACGTGCGCGAAGCCTCTGCGCGCTCGGCCGATACCGAATCCGACCCGCACGTGTACAAAGTCGTGGTGGCGGCGTATCGCGACATGCTCGCCAACCAGAAAAACCAGGCGCTCGTCGTGTCGGGCGAATCCGGCGCGGGCAAAACCGAAACCACCAAGATCGCGCTGAGGTGCCTGGCGAAACTCGGCCGCGGCGCTTCCTCTTCGCGCGGTGAGAGCTCCCGCGCCGACTCCGTGGAGTCGGACACCGACGCGCTCTTCGACTCCGTGGAGTCCGTTTTGCTGTCGGCGAACCCCGCGTTTGAGGCGTTCGGCAACGCGAAAACCGCGCGCAACGACAACTCCAGCCGCTTCGGCAAGCTCGTGGAGGTGGGCTTCGACGCGCTCGGCGCGGTCCGGGGCGCGCGCGTGCAGACGTACCTGCTGGAAAAGACGCGCGTCGTCGGCCACGCCCCCGGCGAACGCGCGTACCACGCGTTTTACCAGCTCGTCGCCGGCGCGTCGCCCGAGGAGCGGGAGGCGTGGCACGTCGCCGACGACGCCGCCAAGTACGCCTACCTCGTTCCCTCCGGGTCTCGCGCGAAGAATGACGCAAAGAAAGATGACGCGTCGTCACGCGAAGAAGCGTCTGTGTCCGCCTCGTCGGATGACGCCGCGGCGTACGAGGCTACGAAACAGTCGCTGCGTTCGATGGGAATCTCGGATGCCGAGACGCGCGACGCGTTTCGCGTCGCGTCGGCGACGCTGTGGCTCGGGAACGTAAAGTTCGAGGACGTCGAGGACGAGAACGGCGAGGACGATTTCGCGCGCGTGGCGTTCGGGGACGCGCGCGCGGCGCTCAAGATCTCCGCCAAGCTGCTCGGCGCGCGGCCGGACGCGCTCGAGAAGGCACTCGTCACGAAAACCATCGCCGTCGGCGGCGAGTCGGTGACGAAGCGGCGCTCCGCCGCGGCGGCGACGGAGGCGCGCGACGCGCTCGCCAAGGCGACGTACGCGGCGCTCTTCGAGTGGCTCGTGCGGCGCGTGAACGAACGCTTCGCGACCGTCGGTCGTCGCGACACGAAGACACAACAGTCTTCTGTCGGGTCTGAAGCGTCCTCGGAAGCGTCGTCTACGGAAGCGTCGACTTGGCACACCTCTTTCGCGGTTTTGGACATTTACGGGTTCGAGACGTTCGAGCGCAACTCGTTCGAGCAGCTGTGCATCAACTACGCCAACGAGCGTCTGCAGCAGCGGTTCAACGCGGCGCTCTTTTCGCTGGAGCAGGCGGAGTACGAGGCTGAGCGCATCGACTGGACGCGCGTCGCGTTCGAGGATAACCAGAAGTGCGTGGACCTCATCGACGGCAAGAAAGAGAAAGGCGCGTTCCTCGGCGTGCTGCCCATGCTGGACGAGCAGTGCGCGTTCCCGAAAGCCACCGACGCGACGTTCGCGCGCGCGTGCGCGGCGGCGCTCGGGAAGGAGGATCCGGAAACGCGCCCCCTCGGCGCAAACAAACGCTTCTTCGCGCCGAGCCGACGCGACCCCGACGCGCGCTTCACGATCGCGCACTACGCCGGCGACGTGGAGTACGACGTCTCCGGGTTCCTGGCGAAGAACAAAGACGAGGTTCCCGAGAGCGCGCTGGAACTGCTCGAGACGTCCAAGGAGCCCTTCGCCAACGCGCTGGCGGCGACGGCGCGGGACGTCTCCGGGTACACTCCGGGTACGAAAAAGAAAACATCCGTCGGGTCGCGTTTTAAGACGCAGCTCGCCGAACTCATCGCGCGGCTGGACGCGTGCGCGCCGCGGTTCATCCGCTGCGTCAAGCCGAACGACGTCCGCGCGCCCGACGCGTTCCACGACGACGCCGTGTTGGCGCAGATGCGGTGCTGCGGCGTGCTGGAGGTGTGCCGCATCGCGCGGCTGGGCTACCCGACCCGGTGGCCGTTCGCGGCGTTCGTCGCGCGTTTCGGCGGCTGCGAAGCGAAGAGGCTCGAGGGCGACGCGAAGGCGGCGTGCCGCGCCATCCTCGAGCAGCACGGCGTGCGCGCCGACGAACACCAGCTCGGGGTCTCCAAGGTGTTCCTGCGCGCGGGGTCGGTCGGGCGCGTGGAGGACGCGCGCGCGCGCCGCGCGGCGGCGGCGGCGACGGCGCAGCGGTTCCGGCGGGGCGCGGCGGTGAGGCGCGCGTTTCTCGACTTGCGACGCGCCGCGACGAAGGCGCAGGCGTTCCGGCGAGGCACGCTCGCGCGCGTCGCGCTTAAGCGCGAAACCGCGCGTCGCGAGCGCGCCGTTCGTACGATGCAAGCCGCGGCGCGGGGGATGCGCGCGCGCGCGGCGTACCGAGCCGAGCGCGCGGCGGTGGTCACCGCGCAGATGGCGGCGAGGCGCTTTTTAGTCGGGAAAAGGTGCCTTCGGCGCCAAACGGCGAGGGAGACGTGCGCGCGTTACGAGCGGCTATTCGTAGAAGACGAGGCGCTCCGGCGCGCCGCGGATGCCGAGAGCGCCGGAACGACGGCTCTCCAGGCGCTCTCGAAGCGCGACGCCGAGGAGGCGTTGTCGAACGCCTCCTCGAAGGAAAAGGCTTCGCTTCTCGCTCGAGAAAAAACGCTCGAGCGAGAGCGGGTCGCCGCGGGGGAGGCGGAGGCGCGCGCCGAAGCCGCCGAGCGTCTGGCGGCCTTTGAGGCGGAGGCTCGCGCGCGCCTCGAGTCCGAGGCGCGCACGCACCGCGCGGCGGCGGCGGCGGCGCAGGCTGAGCTCGAGGCGTTCCGCGCGGACGCGAAGTCAGACGCGGCGGAGCAAAAAGATGCGCTCGTCTGTCTCGAGCGGGAAAACGCGTCTCTGCGCGCGCGCCTGGCGGCCGAGACGGACCGCGCGGCTTCGTTCCGGGACCGTCTGCTCGAGGCGGAGAGCGAGTGGGCGGGGGAGATGGCGGCGCTCCAAGCGGCGCTGGCGGCGGTGCGCGCCGCGCTGGAGTCCGGCGAGCCCCCCGACCCGCGCGCCGCCGCCGCCGTCGCGTCGCCGCGTCCCGTCGCGCAAAGGGCGGGGTCCCGGGGAGGGAAGGAGACGGCGCTTTCGGGAGTCCCCGAACCCGGGGACGGCGGTTCCCTGGCGCCGTCCCCGGGGACGCCCGAGGAG
>Ga0181560_10004153_pt1 | contig 13201 bp, 6 predicted proteins | sample 011ome_20_FD_133751 | JGI IMG/M metagenome (GOLD analysis project Ga0181560, IMG submission 133751) | Coastal salt marsh microbial communities from the Groves Creek Marsh, Skidaway Island, Georgia - 011509CT metaG (megahit assembly) | ecosystem: Environmental > Aquatic > Marine > Intertidal zone...
GCGGCGAGCCGGTGCTCAGGAAAAAGCCCTGCTGGTCGATGGCGTCCCACGTGTCGAAGTGCTTCGTGACCTGCATGGTCTTCGGGTCCACGCCCATCACGGACGTGCCCGTGAACGTCAACCGCGGCCCCCAGAAGAACGGCAGGGGGGGGAGCGACATGCTCATGGTCCAGCGCGTGGATATCTCCCAGTCGCCCGTCTGCTCGATGGAGTGCATGGTGTACGTGGGGTCGAACACCCGTTTCAGCATGGAGATGTTGAAAAGGTACCCGTCGATGTTGTCGTACTTCGTCAGCGGGTCCTCGAAGGAAACGTCGGAGGCGTACAGGGACTTGTCGATGCCCCGGTCGTCGAACAGGTGGCTGAGATCCTCAGCCATGGTCGCCATGTACGACTCCAGCGCCTCGCCCTCGAGCCGCGCGGGCGCGGAGGAGGAGGACTCCACCGCGCGCAGGGGGCGCGCGGAGGCGCGCCGCGAGGAAGCGGCGCGCGCGCGCGAGGGCGACGCCGCGGGCGACGCCGCGGGCGACGCCCCGAGGGCCACGGTCGCGTGCTGCATCGTGCGAAAAGCAGTGAGTGACGTGTCCAAACTCGGCGCTCGTGAGTTCTGACTGTCACGGTCTTGTACGTACAAAGGCGTGCCGACAAATGCAGCGACGCTCGCGAAATTTGTGCGCCGCCGCCTCTCCCGCCCGTCAGAGCGGTGCGCGCCCGGCGAGGCGTCGCGCAACGGGGGAGGCGGTCGGCATCCGCGGAGGAGGTCCGACCCCGCGACGATGGTGACGCACCATCGCGCGCGGGGCAGCGCGGCGCTGGTGATGCTGGCGCTCGTCGCGATTTCGCTCCTCGCGCACGGGTTCGGGGGCGCCGAGTTTCGGGGCGTCGCGTGGCACGCCGGCGCGAGCCGCTCGCCGCGCGTCCGCGGCGCGGACCCCTGCGCCGGCGTGCGCGGCTCGCGCGAGCCCGCGCGCGAGACGTCCGGCCGCCTGGCGCTGGTGACGGGCGGCGCCGGGTTCATAGGGAGCTCGCTGTGCGAGCTGCTGCTGTCGCTTGGATTCCGCGTGCGCATCCTGGACAACCTCAGCACGGGCGACGCGGCGCACGTCCCCGACGCCGCCGAGTTCGTGAACGGGGACGTGCGCGATTACGACGCCGTCCGAGACGCGACGCGGGGCGCGCACGTCGTGTTCCACCTCGCCGCCATGAGCAAGGTGGAGCCCAGTCTTTCCGACCCGGAGATGGTCCGCTTCTGCCTGGACGTCAACGTGATGGGCACGGAAAACGTGCTCCGCGCGGCGCTGGCTGAGGGAAAGGCGACAAGCTCGACGCGCGCGAATGCGCCGAATGCGCCGCGCGTGGTGTACGCGGCGTCGAGCACGCACTACGGCAACCAGCCGACGCCTTTCCACGAGTCTCTGTCCGAGACGCTGACCAGCCCCTACGCGCATTCCAAGCGCTCGGGCGAGGCGGTGGCGCTCCTGTACGACGCGCTGCACGGCGTGCCGGCGACGTCGCTCAGACTGTTCATGGTGTACGGGCCCCGGCAGCCTCGCGACGGCGCGTACGCGATCGTCACCGGGACGTTTCTGCGCGCCGTCGAAAACGGCGAGCCGTTGACGATCGAGGGCGACGGCTCGCAGTTCCGGGACTTCGTGCACGTCGCGGACGTGGCGCGCGCGTTCGTTCTGGCGGCGCAGACGGAAAACGCGCGAGGCGCAGCGCTCAACGTCGGGACGGGTGTCGGCGTCTCGATAGGAAGCGTCGCCGAGATGGTGTCGCCGGGCGGCGCGCGCGCCTCGGCGCCGGCGCGCGCCAACGACCTGCGGGGCACGCTCGCGGACACGTGCGCGGCGAAGCGCGTTTTGGGGTTCGAGGCGAGGCGGGACTTCCGGGAGGAGATGCGCGCGGCGGCGGAGGCCTCGAGGCAAAGAAGCCTGAAGCAGCCTGAAGCCTGAGCGAAACGGGGACCCGGAATGGCGTCCCGAGGGTCGAGGCGAGCGCGCTGTGTGGCGCGAAAAGGTTCCGGGGGCGTCTGCGCTTCGTTGTCGCTGAGACGAAGAAAAAACGCACCTCTCCGACATGGTTCACACGGTAGTTCATCACATAGCATTTAGTCTAGAAAAACTACTTTCTGAATGGCGAAAGTACTTTCGAATGGCGAATCTCCGCCCCCCGTTTGCGTCGGAGCTTCGCCAGCTTGGACGCAAACACGACGGATTGGCGTTGTCAACGCATTCGCCGCCGCGCCTCCTCACCGCGCGACAGCTCTCTCTCCCGTTCGCGAAACGCTCGCGACTCGTCCGCACACGTTGAGGTGCGTCCTCACCCGCATCGCGCGAAGCGCTCGAGCCGAAGTCTCCCCGGCGCTGCCCCTCATCGCCCGTCCTCATTTCGGCACGCTATCTTTTCCGAGACTTCCGGAAAATTCACGAACGCGCGACGCGCGGGGGATAGAGGGTGCCCGGGTCGCGCGCGGGTCGGAGCCCGCCGCCGAGTCGTCGCTCCGTCTATCGACGTGACGCTCGCTGACCCTCGTCGTCCGCTTCGCGACCCCCCCTCCCCTCCCCCGCAGCCGACCGAGCGTTCCTCCGAACCCCCGAGACGCGATGATGTCCATGTCGGCGACGCGCGCCCTCGCGCGCCCCGCGACGACCGACGCGTCGTCCGCGCGCGCGCGCGCGCGCCGCGCCGCGCCGCTCGCGGCCCGCCGCGCGTTCGCGACTTCCCCCGCCTCGTTCGCGACCCCCGCGCGCGCCAGGCTCGCGGTGTCCACGGTGACGCGCGCGGCCATCTTCCAGAACGCCGCCGCCAAGCAGCAGGCGGTGGCGCGCCTCGAGGCGCAGCTCACGCCCGCCGCCGCGGCCGAGCGCCGCCCTCTGATGGCCGGCAACTGGAAGATGAACCCCGCGACGCTCCAGGAGGCGGAGACGCTCGCCGCGCTCGTCGCCGCGGCCGCCAAGGCGGACGGCGGCGTCGCGCGCGCGCACGCCGACGTGCTGTGCTGCCCTCCCGCGGCGTTCCTGGCACCGGTGGCGAAGATCATGGCGGGGTCGGGCGTCGCCGTGGGCGTGCAGAACGTCTACTTCGCCAAGGACGGCGCGTACACCGGCGAGACGTCTCTCAGCATGGCGGCGTCCGTGGGCGCGACGCACGCGCTGGTGGGCCACTCGGAGCGCCGCGAGCTGTTCGGCGAGACGGACGAGCTGGTGGGCCTCAAGACGCGCGCCATCCTGGACGCCGGGCTCGTCGCCGTGGTGTGCATCGGCGAGAGCAAGGAGCAGTACGACGGCGGCCTGGTGCGCGACGTGTGCGGCGAGCAGCTGGCCGGCGCGCTGCAGAACGTCTCCGCGGAGGAGATCGCCTCCGGCAAAGTGGTGATCGCGTACGAGCCCGTGTGGGCCATCGGCACGGGCCTCACGGCGACGCCCGCCATCGCGCAATCCGTGCACGCGTTCATCCGCGGCTGGACGCGGGCCGCCTTCGGCGACGCCGCCGCCGACGCGGTGGTCATCCAGTACGGCGGCTCGGTCAAGCCCGACTCCGTGGACGAGCTCATGCGGTGCCCGGACGTGGACGGGTGCCTGGTGGGAGGCGCGTCGCTGCAGGCGGATGCCTTCGCGCGCATCTTCGGGTTCGACGCCAACCCCCCCGGTCCCGCGAAGCTCTGGGCCGAGGAGGTGGCCGCCGTGAAGAACGAGCTGGGCGAGTCCCCGGTGTGGGACGCGGTGTCGCAGACGCTGCACTGGGTGGACGCGCCCGGCAAGACGCTCTGGTCCTGGGACCTCGTGCACGACCCCGTGAAGGCGGAGTTCGGCGAGGTGCTCGGGTTCGTCGCGCTGCGGGCCAACGGCACGTTGCTGCTCGGGCTCTCCGAGTCGGGCATCGTCGCCTACGACCCCCGGACGCGCGCCAAGGAGGTTTTGTCGGCGTTCGAGCCCGGGCTGAACACGCGCCCGAACGACGCGCGCGTGGACCGCTTCGGCAACCTGGTGGTGGGGTCGTACAACAACTCGTGGCGCGCGGACGCGCACGAGATTGGCTCGGTGTGGCGCATGAGCGCCGGCACGAGGGAGCTCGCCGAGATCATCGACTACAAGATCCGGTGCTCCAACGCCACCTGCTTCACCCCCGACGGGCGCACGATGTTCTTCTGCGACTCCCCGACGCGTCGCGTGTACTGCTTCGACTACGACCCGCGCGCGGGGCTGTCCAACCGCCGCCTGCTCTACGAGCTCCCGTCCGACATGGACGGCAGCCCCGACGGCGCGCAGTGCGACGCGGACGGGTGCCCCTGGATCGCCATCAGCGGCGCCTCCAAGGTGATCCGCGTGTCGCGCGACGGCGTTGTGGACCACGAGATCGAGCTGCCGGTGAAGTGCCCCACGTCGGTGACGTTCGGGGGCAGGGACCTGGACACCATCTTCGTCACCACGCGCGGGCCGGACGGGGGCTCGATGTACGCGGTCAAGGCGCCGGAGGGGATCGCGGGCATCCCCGAGGTGGCCTTCGGGGACGTCTCGCAGATTGTGCCCTCCGCCGGCGACGCCGGCGGCGCGGGCATGGGCGCGGTCGCCAGCGTCATGGCGGGACTCGGCGTCGGCGCGGGCGCTGCCGCGGGCGCGGGAAAGTTCTGCGCGGATTGCGGGACCAAGCACGCCGCGCCGGGGAAGTTCTGCGTGGAGTGCGGCGCGCCTAGGGCGTGAGGGAGAGGTGATTTTTTTCTTTTTACGTCGTGTGCCAGGTCGTTCATGAGTCGTTGTCCGTCGTCGCCTGTCGCCTGTTCGGAGCGGTTTTAAACTTACAAGATGTCCACGATCGACGTTCTTCGGCCGCACTCATCTCCGCCCCCCCTCGTCGAGAGAGCATGGCCTCGGTCACCTCCGCGGCGGCTCGCGCCGTGACCGGTCGCGGCCACGCCCGCGGGCGAGCCGAGCCGGGATCGGCGCGCCCGCGCGTCTCCCCGGTTGGATCCTCGAGATTCGCCATCGGCACGGCCGATGCGCTCCGGGCCGGCAGCCCGCGAACGCTCCGCCGGCGCGTCCGCGCCCGCGGGCCCGTGGCCGCGGCGGAGTCCTCCGCGGCGACGTCTTCCGACGGCGGCGGGGTCGCCATCGTGGGCCTCGGCGCGCGCGGATGCGCGGTGGTGGACCGGCTCGTGTCCCGCGGCGCGCTGCGCCGCGCGCAGTTCTGGTCGCTCGGTGCGGACCCGAACGCGCTGCAGACCGCGCTCGCGCCGAACCGGTGGCGGCTCCCGCCCGGCACGGTCGACCCCAAGGACAGCGCCGTGGAGGAGAACGCCGAGGCGGTGTCGCGCGGGATCCTGGGCGGCGGCGTGGCGAACGAGCCCCCCGCGGTGGTCGTGGTGGTGGCGTCCGCGTCGGAGATGGTCGGCGCGCCTCTCGTGACGCTCGAGGCGGTGGCGCGCCTGAAGGACGGCCCGAGCCAGCGCGGCTGGTTCAACGTGGGCGGGTCGCAGGGCATCACGCACCGTGGGCCCGCGCTCATCGTCGCGGCGATGACCCCGTTCGCGTTCGAGGGCCCGAGGAAGTCCGCGGACGCCGTCGAGGCGCTGCTCGCCGCGCAGAAACGCGCCGACGCCGTGACGGTTGTGCCGCAGGAGGCGCTCACCGGCGGCGTCGCCGCGAACGGCGACCCCCTGACCGTGGCGGAGGTGACGGAACTCGCGGACGCCACCGCGCAGTGGAGCGCGTGGACCATCTTGGAGATGTTCAAATCGCCCGCGTGGGTCGGCCTGGACGGCGCCGCGTCCGAGTCGACGCCGGAGTCCAAGTCGCGCAACCGCGCCTGGAAATACGAGCCCGCGCTGTCGCCCGGAACGTTCCGAGCCCTGGTCGCGGGGCGGCCGAAAAACGCCAAGCTGGGGTGCGGCGCGTGCGTGGTCGGGTACGGCACGAGCACGCTCGAGCTCAACTTCGCGCCGGACCAAGGCCAGAGCGCGGCGATCCGCGTCGCCGTCGCCGCCGCCGCGGAGAGCTCGCCGTTTCTCCGGAGGCGAGTCTTCGCCAACGCCGAGTTCGCCTGCGTCTCCGTCCAGACGCAGGCGACGCTGACGGAAGCCGCGGTGCGCGCGGCGTCCGACGCGCTCGCCGAGCTGGTGGGCGTGGACGTGCCGCAGATCGTGACCGCCGCGAAGCCGGACCCGCGAGCGCCGCCCGACCAGGTGCTCGTCACGCTGCTGGTCGCCGCGCAGCCCGAGGACGCGGCGGCGCGCGACCCGCGACAGCGCGGCGGCGCGGCGGAAAGGAAGACGCCCTCGCTGCTGGGCATGTCCTTCCCCTCCATCCCAGGCATGCAGGCGAAGCTCGCTTCCGCGGTTTCGAACGCGCAGTCGCAAACGCCGAGCGCCTCCCCGAGCGTCGAGTCCGTGGGGCGCGCGAAGCGCCGGGAGCGCGAGGCGAGGGAGGAGAAGGCGCGCGAGGAGGCGGAGAAGGCGCGGCCGGCGCAGAAGCTCACCGGCGACATGCTGCGCAAGCTCGGGCTGGGTGACCCGGCGAAGATGGTCGAGGCGCACGCCGAGGGCCAGAAGAGGCTTCTCTCGGGGGAGGATGGTGGCGACGGCGATGGCGCGTCGCGGGCGTCCGAGCCTCCCGAGCCTCCCGCTCCCGAGAAGGCTCCCGGCGCGACGCCCGAGACGAAAACGAAAAAGAAAAAGCCCCCGCCTCTGCCCCTGCCTCCAAGACGCGAAACCGTCCCGGCGGCGCCGAGCGCGCCGCTGCCGATGCCGGCGCCCGAGGACGTCGCCGAGGCGGTGGCGCCGCCCGAGGCGCGCGCGGAGGCTGGGGCGAAGCCCTCGGAGACGGCGCCCAAGGTGGCGCCCGTCGACAAATCCGTGGTCGTGCCGTTACCTCCCGGGATGGACGCCTCGCCCGTGGCGGTGCGCGTTCTGGAGCTCGAGGAGGACCCCACCGGCGGGGGCATCGGGTACGGGGACGACTCCGGCGACTCCGACGACTTCGACGACGACGACTTCGGCGACCTGGCGGAGCGCGAACCGAAAGCGCGAACGCGCGGGTTGTTCGGTTTCGCGGGGCGCACCGCTTCGGGTGTTGAAGACAACGCCGGGTCGAAGGACGCGGTCAAGAACCGCCTGGCGTCCGTGCTCGACCGCGACCGTGGTGGGTCGACCCGGCGGACCGTGCGTCTGGAGTACGCCGGGAACCGCGTGTACGAGGGCGAGGGGTTCGCGAACACGCCGGAGGGCGTTGGGAAGCGGGAGTTCGAAAACGGAGACACGTACGAGGGGCGGTGGCGCGACGGCTTGCCGGACGGACGCGGCGTGCTGACGTACGCGCGCGGGGGGTCGTTCAGCGGCGTGTTCTTCGAGGGCAAGCCCAACGGGCCGGGCGTGCTGGACCTGCGCGCGCGGGGGGAGGGCGAGGTGGAGGGCGAGTGGGCGGACGGCGTCCTGGAGGAACGAGGAGTAAACGAGAATCGCGAAGAGTAAACGAGAAACGCGCGTATTTTACTCGTAGTCTACGATGATTCCGTCGTATAATATGCATACACGAATCGTCACGGCGCGCGCTCCTCCACGCGCGCACGCGTGGACTTCCGGCTCGTTCCGTCGTAAGAGGCTGGTTTCTTCTCCGAGGCGTCGGGGGTTCGAGGCGCCGCTGAAGCGTCTCGCGCGCGTTTCGCGCCCGGAGCTCGCCCACCCGCCGCGACGGCGCGCGTCTCGTCGTCCGCCAGCGCGACGTGCTCGACGTTGCCCTTCTCGCCCGCGGCGAGCTTCTCGCGCGCCGCCTCCCTCGCGGAGTTCATGCGGGGCTCGAGCGCCTTCGTGCCCGGCGGCGGCGCGCCGAGAGGAGGGGGAGGCACGTACGCCGCCGCCGCCGCCGCCGCCGCTGGCGGCGCGTTTAGAGAAGACGCGCCGGCGGCGAGCACGGCTTCGACGAGCTCCGCCTTGCGCGCGGTTTTCTTGAGCCCCTTCGGCCATCCTCGCTCGGTGAGCGCAGCCTTGAGCTGCGCGACGGTGAGCCGCGAGGGCTCCATCGACGCCGCGCGCTCGGAGTCCGGCGCGCAGTGCGACACGAAAGGCACGAAAGGCTTGTTCTTTTTTTTCGCCTCTTTCCGCGTCGCGACGGTTTCGGCGGTTTCGCGTTTGGATATCTCGGGCGACGTTGGGCGGGCGCGCAGCGGCTGGCACGTCTCGCACGCGTACACGGTCCGGTTGGCCATGTCCCAGACGCGCACGTCGCCGCGGCACCGCCCGCACGTCTTTTGGTTGTACACGTACCTGCGCGTCCAGGGGTCGCCCAACACTAAAGCCTCCTCGGGGTCCACGGTGAGGATGGACCCGTTGACGAAGCCGCGCTGCATCAGCTCAACGGTGTGGAACCAGAGCGCGTCGAAGGTTTCGCGCGCCATCGAGTCGCACCGCTCGTCGGGATGCACGCCGGCTTTGTACAGAATCTCGGCGCGGTAGATGTTCCCCACGCCCGCGAACATGTTCTGGTCCATCAGCGCCAAACCCACGGACTTGCGCGAGCTCGAAAACTTGGACCACAGCGTATCCGGGCACGCGTCTTCGCGCAGCGGGTCTTGCCCGAGCTTTCGCTTCTTCGCCAAGTACGTCGATTCGTCCACCAGGTCGACCGTCATCGCGGAGAGCAGCGCGACCATCCCGTGGCCCTCCAGTCTCAGCCGAGTGTTCGCGGTGACCTCAGGCGCGGTATCCGCGGCGAACACCCCGAACCTGCCGCTCATACCGAAGTGCACGTGCACGACTTTGTTCGTCTCCGCGCGGTTCGACGCGGACGCGTCTCCGTAAAAGTAAAAGAGATTCTTGCCGATCGCCTCGATCTTACGTAAAGGCTCGCCGTCGATGGCGCGCGCGCCCTGTTCGAACCTCCCGTTCGGGGATGTGGCGGCGAATCGCTTACCGACGAGTGCGCGTCGATGCGTCACCGCCACGCGGTGCACGCCGTGGCCTTCGACCATCTCGGGTGGGAGTCGAGCGCGTGTGTTGTGACGCTGGTGTCGTAAAATTCGTCTTGTCAGGTGACACGTCGACGCTTCGTCGAAACGCCACGCGGCTGAGATTTCGGACTTGCAAGAGCGTTTTGCTTACCACGACGTCTCTTGGAAAACCACGACGGTTCGAGCCTCGAGGGGTCGCGCGCTCCCGCCGCACTGCTCGCCGCGCGCGCCCCCGAGTATCGAGGCCCAGAAGCGTCCCGTCCGCCCCCCGCCGAAGTCCATGGAGGATCTCTCGCCTCTCGCCAGACAGCGTTTGGCGTACAAGCCCGCTCTGGCGCGGTGTTTGGCCGGGGACGAGTTGCACTTCACGTTCAAGGACGAGCTCGTCGCCGAGGACGTGGCGGCGGATGAGCCCCCGCCCACGTTCGCCGAGCACGCCCGCCGCGCGTCGGACGACGTCGGCGACCGCGGCGGACGCCTGATCCGCCTCGCGGACCCGCTCGTGTTCCCCAACACCGCGCAGACCCCGACCTTCAGGGTCACCGAGGCTTCCGCCGCGCCCTCGCCCGACTTGCGCTCTAAGCCCGTGCGCGGTCCCGGGCCCGGAGGTGCCGCGCGCCTCGGGCTGCTCTTCAGCGGCGGCCCCGCCGCCGGCGGCCACAACGTCGCCGCCGGCATGTTCGACTGCCTGGCGCGCAGGTTCTCGCGCGCGAAGGGTGAGCCCGCGCTCGTCGGGTTCCTCGGAGGCGCTGAGGGGCTGGTCCGCAAGCGCTGGACGGAAGTCACCGCCGAGACTCTGAAGCCGCTCTTGAACCAGGGCGGGTTCCACCTCCTTGGCACCGGTCGGTTCCGCCTGCACACGCCCGAGCACTTCGCGGCCGCCGCGAGGACGTGCCGCGACCTGAAGCTGGACGGGCTCGTCATCGTCGGCGGCGACGACTCGGCGACCAACGCGGCGTACCTCGCCGAACACTTCGCCGCCGACGCCGTGAAAACCGCGGTGGTCGCCGTCCCGAAAACCGTGGACAACGATTTCCAAACCCCCGAGAGCGTCAAGGCGTGCTTCGGGTTCGACTCCGCCAGCAAGACGTACGCCGAGATCGTGGGCAACCTCGCCGCCGACGCGCGCTCCGCGAGGAAGTACTGGCACTTCGTCAGGATCATGGGCCGGCGCGCCGGCCACCTGACCCTGGAGGTGGCGCTGCGCGCGCGCCCCAACCTCGCGCTGCTGGGCGAAGAGGTGGCGGAGAAGAAGCTCGCCTTGGCGGACATCGTGACGTCCCTCACCGAGCTCGTGCGCGCCAGGCGCGAGCGCGGGCTCAACTACGGCGTGGTGCTCGTGCCGGAGGGCCTGCTCTCGTTCACGCCCGAGATCCAGAGCCTGGCGGAGGAGCTGGCGGGCGGGAAACCGTTTGCCGAATTGTCCGCCGCGGCGGCGGAGGCGGCGCGCAGCGTGCCCTCCGAGATTTTGCACGAGCTCGCGCTCGCCACGGACGCGCACGGGAACCCGGACCTCAGCGCGCTCGAGACGGAGAAGCTCCTCGCGCGGCTCGTCGCCGACCGGCTGCCCCGCGACGCCAAAGCCGCGTTCCGCCCGCGGACGCACTTCTGCGGGTACGAAGGGCGCGCGGGTCTGCCCTCCGACTTCGACGCGACGTACGCGTACAACCTGGGCCACGCCGCGTGTCTTCTCGCGGCGGGGGGCGCGAACGGCGCGGTTGTCGCCGTCGAGAACCCCGCCGATGCCGCAGAGGCGTGGCGCGTCGCCGGCGTGCCTCTGTCGCGCACGCTGCGCGCCGAGCGCCGGGAGGGCAAGGACCGCCTGGTGGTGCGGAAGACGCTCGTGGACCTGAAGGGTCCCGCGTTCGCCGCCTTCGCCGAGCAGAGGGACGCGTGGCGATTGGAGGACCACTACGCCTGCCCCGGGCCTATGGTCTTCGACGCGACCGGCGGAACGCTCGACCCGCCGTTGACCACGCGGCTCGCGGCGGAAGCCACCGGGAAACGCGAAAAAGAAGCGCGCGACGTCGCCGCGACGGGCGCCGCCGCCGCGTAGATCTTCGCGAGGTACCGCGCGCGTACTTCCGGGACAAAATGCAGACAGACGTCGGAAAGACGCGGCGTCGCGCGCAGAGACGAATCTATCACCGCCTTAGAGGAACTGTTTCCGTAGCGAAGGTTCTTTCCTTCGTTCGCCGCGCGTTTTATGGTACCAGCCTAAAAGCGGTTTTACCAGCCTAAAAGCGAATGACGACTAAACGACTAAGAACGCTCTAAGAACGACTAAGGAGTCTACACAGACCCGGATCTAGTAGCCAGAGCTCTTCTAAGAGCTCGTACCTAGACCATCTTGTCCCCCCCCTTTCCGAGCAGCGCGGCTGCTTCGCCCTCGCCGCTTCGCCGGCGCCGCGCCTCGGTTTCGCGCCGCACCCGCGCCTCGTCCGCCGGGACGGTGAGCCCGCAGAGCGCGCACAGCGCGCCGCACGGCACCCAGAACCAGAACCCGAGCTCGAACGCCTTTTGCCTTCCCATCCTCCCGATCAGCGCCGCGATCAACACCGGCCCGAAGCCCTTCCCCAGGTCGTCCGTCAGGTTGAACCAGGCGAACGCCGTCCCGCGCTCGCGCGGGTCGTTGACGTTCACCGTCATCGCGCGCACATTCACCCCGGTCACCGAGCACAGCAGCCCGGCGCACACGGCGACGGCGCACTTCCAGGCCATCGCCGCCGCGTCGCGGCTGTCGTAGTCGTCCGCGTGCACCAAAAACAGCCAGGGGAAGATCCCCGCGACCGCGGCGGCGCCCATGAAGCTCGTCGCGTACCGCGGCGACGCGTTGTACAGTCTCTGGCCGACGACGCCGCCGCCGACGGTGCCGCCCATGGCGCCGAGGCCGAAGCACATCAGCAGCGACGTCGCCGCCTCGACGCCGAGCCCCTTGTCCACGGCGAGGTAGTCGTTCATGAACACGCTGATGATGGACCACGGCACGCACCCGGGTACGCCCTGCAGAAACCCCAGGACGTTCGTTCGGCGCGAGACGACGCTCCGCGACTTGCGCGCGAAGTCGAGCGCTAAGCGCGAAATCGTCACGCGCGCGTTCGGATCGCCCTCCTCCGCGAACGAAGCGTTCGCGTCACCGCCGCCTACGGTGGCATCTCCCACCGCGGCGCCTCCGTGATCGTCGTCGCGAGCGCCCGCGTCGTGGCCGTCTTCGCCCCGCGCCTTGCCCTCCGCCACCCCGCGCGGGGGCTCCTCCGCGAAGGCGCGCACGAGCCACGCCACGACGAGGCCGGGAGCGGCCACCGCGGCGAAGGGCAGGCGCCACCCGAACGTCGGGCCCATGAATCCGGCGACGCCCTGGCCGCACATCGAGCCGAGTGAAGAGCAGATGCCCACCATCGCGCTCGCGTACGCTCGTGAGGTTGGGGGAAACAGGTCCCCCGTGATGGAGTACACCAGCGGCAACGCGCCCCCCACCGCGATGCCCGTGAGCGCGCGCAGCGCGAACAGCTGCCAGTACTCCGTCACGAAGACGGTCAGGAGGCACGGGCCCTGGCCGAGCACGAGCGTCGCGACGAGCACCTGCTTGCGCTGCACGACGTCGCACAGCAGCCCGATGACGAGCGTCGCGGGCAAGCCGAGCAGGAAGAACGCCACGGAGATCTGCCCGCCCAGCTTGGCGTCGCGCTCGTCGTCGTCGTACCCGAAGAAGTCCGCGATTTGGCTCAAGTTGGGCGCCATGAGGTTCTGGTCGGAGTAGACGAAGAACATCGCCGCGCACAGGAGCGCGAACGCGCGCGGGTCGCGGCACTCCATCGCGCGGCGACCGCCACGCCGCTGGTCCGGAAGATGCGACGACGGGCGGGAGGCGTTCGGAGGGACCAAGACGCGCCCGCGGCGCATCTGGCACTGCCGCGAAGCCGTCCGAGGAAAACGCGCTTCGTGCCAGGTCGCAGGTGTTACGGTGGGTCGGTGGCATCGATATCACTGATGCAAAACTGTTTTCCGGAAAATCTGAAAACTCTGTTGGTCGGCGTGTTGTTTTGCGAAATTTCGCGAAACTCCCCTCCGACGAGATATCCCGTCGCGACGAACGGCACTTCGGGGACGAACGAGACGTCGACATCAGATGTGGACGATGTTTTTGAACCGCCGCCGCCGCCGCCGTCCTCGCCGCCGCCTTCGCAACCTCCGCCGCTGATCCTCATCCCGCTCGATTACGAAAGTCTTTTACGAAAGACTTTTATCGGCGGCGTGGAAC
>Ga0181560_10004156_pt1 | contig 13194 bp, 13 predicted proteins | sample 011ome_20_FD_133751 | JGI IMG/M metagenome (GOLD analysis project Ga0181560, IMG submission 133751) | Coastal salt marsh microbial communities from the Groves Creek Marsh, Skidaway Island, Georgia - 011509CT metaG (megahit assembly) | ecosystem: Environmental > Aquatic > Marine > Intertidal...
GCGTCGGCGTGGTGAACGCCGATCCTTAAGGACTTTTCCCGGCACATCTCTCCGCCCACCCCACGGTTTCAAACCCCGCCCTCGACGCCTTTCAACTCCAACTGACGCCTTTCAACTCCACCCTGACGTGACTCCTCAGCGCGCGCCGGATTACGACCCGAAGGAGGAGCACCCGGGCGCGCACGCGTTCAGCGAACCGGAGGCGATCGTCTTGAAAGAGCTCGTCGAGGAGTTTAAACCTCACGCGTGGGTGAACGTGCACAGCGGCATGGAAGCGCTGTTCATGCCGTTCGATCACAAGTCGGAGACGCCGACGGGCGCGGGCGCGGAGGCGATGGAGGAGACGCTGAAGAAGGCGCGTTCATGTTTAAACTGGTCCCCGTACGACCGCGTTCGCGTGGTGAACGCCGTTCCTTGAGGACTTCTCCCGGCGTTTCTCTCCGCCTATCCCTCGCTTTCAATCCCCGCCCGCGTTGCCTTTCAACTCCGCTTCTGACGCACCCCTGAACTCCACCCCGACTTCGCTTCGTACGGAACGGCCCTAAGATAAACGCGTGGCACTGCCGCGGGAGGTGCGTCGTCGGCGGCGGCGGGAAGGGCGTCGGGTACCTCGCGCACGGGACCGCGACGGACTGGATGTACGTCGCGCGGGGAGTCCCCGTGGCGTTCACGTGGGAGATTTACGGCGACGTGGACGCGCATTACGACGACTGCTTCGCGATGTTTAATCCAATCGGGAAGAGAGCGCACGACGACGTCGTCGAACGGTGGGTCGCCGCCGCGGTGACGCTCGTCCCGCTCCTGCGTCACCACCCGGACGTTCCGGCGATGGTCGGCGGCGAGAGGGCGTCGCCGACGAAGAAGCCTCCGGCCGCGGCCGCGGACGCGGAGAGGAGAAGCGCGGGAGGGGGCGGGGGCGGGACGGCGGCGCCGCGCGCGGGGAACGAGCCCGCCGCGTCGTCGTCGTCGTCGTCGTCGTCGTCCATCCCGCGGTTCGCGTTCGTCCTCGCGTGCGCGGCCGCGTGCGCGTGTTACCACTGCGCGGGACGGAGAAGACGCGGCAAGCGGGCGCGGAGCCCGCGCGGTCGAAGACTCGTCGGCCCGTTCGCGGTGTGATAGAGTAGAGTACACTAGAGGCGATGACGAAACGGCGCGAGTCAGTGAGTCTCTTCTCGTCGTTGATAAATCGCGAAGACTCCTCACACAGGTTGCGCGCGTCGTCGGGTCGGTCCCGTCCGTCCGACGCGCAGTCACAAATGACGCCCCGACCCGAGCCGCCCCGTTCGATATCGCGATCGACGATCGATGAACGCGCCCGGGCCGTCGTCGCGCGCGCGGTCGCCGCGTCTTCGCGGAGACGCGACGCGACCGCCTGTCAAAACACCCCAAACATCCCCCCACCCACCCGCCACCCACCCCAGTAATCATTCCCTCCCTTCCCGTCGTCTAAACTAGCTATTCGCCGAGGCGACGCGCGCGTCGTCCGTTTCGTTCCCTCGTCGTCGCGAGGGGGCGTGCGTCGTCGCTCGCTCAAAACTACCGACCGATCGCCCCCCCGCCCGCGGCGATCGCGCGTCCGCCGTTCAAACCCCCGTCCGTCCGTCGGCGCCCGCGGCTTAAAAGTCCTCGTCCAGAGAGAAGTTCGTGGTGCCGCCGTTCCCCCCCCCGAGCGATCCCATGACGCCGCTCTTCTGGTACTCCCCGACGCGCTTCTCGAAGAAGTTCGTCTTCCCCTGAAGAGAGATGAGCTCCATGAACTCGAACGGGTTCACCGTGTTGTATTCCTTCTCCAGCCCGAGTTGCCCGAGGAGGTGATCCGCGACGAACTCGATGTACTCGGACATGAGATCTTTGTTCATGCCGACGAGGGAGACCGGGAGGGCGTCGCAGACAAACTCCTTCTCGATCTCGACCGCCTCGCAGACGATCTGCCTCACGATGGAGACGTCCGGCTTGTTTTGCAGGTACGAGTAGAGCAGGCACGCGAAGTCGCGGTGGAGGCCTTCGTCGCGAGAGATGAGCTCGTTGCTGAACGTGAGCCCGGGCATCATCCCGCGCTTCTTGAGCCAGTAGATGGAGCAGAACGACCCGGAGAAGAAGATGCCCTCGATGCACGCGAACGCGATGAGGCGCTCGGCGAAAGTAGCGGAGCTGTGGGAAGGAAGGAAGGAAGGGAGGGGAGGAGGTGAGCGGGGGCGCCGGTTGGTTCAAAAATTGGTTGATTGTAGGCACCCGACGCGGGGGCGTTCAAACAGAACGCGGCGGGCGGCGAGGAGACGCGACGCGACGCCGCGCACCTCTCGATCCACTTGAGCGCCCAGTCCGCCTTCTTAGCGACGCACGGGATGTTCTCCATCGCTTCGAAGAGGTACTTCTTCTGCGCGGCGTCCTTGATGTACGCGTCGATGAGGAGAGAGTACATCTCTGTAGGAGAGAGCGAGGGAGGAGGAGGAGGAGGAAGAGGTGAGTCGAGACGAGGCGACAACGGGAAAAACTTCGCGGTCGCGTGCAACGGCTGATGACGTCACGCGTGCGGGGGAACGTACCGCTGTGGATGTTCTCGATGGCGATCTGGAAGCCGTAGAACGCGCGGGCCTGATGGAATCGAGGAAGAACGGCGTCAGATTACGCTCGGGGTGCGCGTGCATCGAGATACCCGGGCGGCTCGCGCGCTCGAATTCAAAACCTCTCGCGTCGTCGCGGCGCGGGGAGAAAAAAACACGAAAAGCGAAAAGGACGCGCACCTCCGGAATCTGCACCTCGCCCATGAAGCGAACGCCGAGGTTCTCGAGGACGATGCCGTCGGACGCGGCGAAGAACGCGAGGATGTGAGAGATGAAGTGCTTCTCGTCGTCGCTGAGCTTCTCCCAGTGCTTCATGTCGTCGCTGAGGTCGACCTCCTCGGCTGCGAGAGAAAACGAGGCAACGTTCGGATTGTCAGATTTCCCGGGTTGCCAACTCGCCGGGGAAGCGCGCGATACGGCGCCGCGAGCACGATTCGAGGCGCGGAAACGCGCGAGAAAGCGAAAGGGGATGGGTTCGTCGCGCACCCGTCCAGAACGAAGCCTCGGCCTTCTTGTACATCTCCCAGATGTCCCCGTACTTGATGGGAAACATCGTGAAGCGCTCCGAACCCGCGGCGTCGAGGATGGGTTCGGGTTTGCGTTCCGCGAGGGCGTTAGACTCGGCGACCATGATGTCGGTGAGGTGTGTTCGTTGCTGGTGCGTGCGTGTTGTTGACGGTCGAACGAAGCGCGCGAGCGAAACGTCGATGTTCGTGTGATCCGGCGTGCGGGCGCGAGGCAGAGTGCCGTCGCGTGAGAGACGAACGCGAAAACTGTTCATTCGCAGTTCAAAAATCTGGGAGGTGACGTCGACGATACCACGGAAAGGACGCGTACGCAGTACGCGCCCACTTCCTATGGGCAAACGCAGTCGTCCTATCTAGAATCGCATACGAAAGTACGGCCGCGCGTAGTACACGATACCTCCGTGGGAATTCGCCTCGCTGCCGGTCTTAGGCGACGCCGGACGCGCTCGCGTCGCTCTCTACAAGCGCGCGTTCACACGCCCGACGTACACACACTCCATACAAACGTAATGGGGAAAGTGCACGGCTCTCTTGCCCGTGCCGGCAAGGTGCGCGTCCGCTCGCGCGCGTCGTCTCGTCGCGTCTCCGTCGTCGCTCTCCGCGCGCGCAATCGCTCGCTCGAGGAAGAAATCTCACCCGCGTCCCACCCCCCCTCCGGAAACCGCCGTCAATCGTAACAGGTGCGCGGTCAGACCCCGAAGGTCGCCAAGCAGGACAAGAAGAAGCTGCCCAAGGGTCGCGCCATCAAGCGTCTCAAGGTGCGCGTCGCTCGCATCGCTCGCGCGGCGTCCTCCTCGGACGAAGACCCTAACGATGTTTTTTCCTGCTCTCGGAGGCGGAAGAAATGCCGCGGCAGCGGCAGCGTCTCGGCCCCCGATCTCCCCCGCTGACCTCGCCGCTCCCCCCCGCCCCCGCATCCCGCGCCGCCACCCCTCAACAGTACAACCGCCGCTTCGTGAACGTCGTCGTCGGCCTCGGCAAGAAGCGCTCGCCCAACTCTAACGCGCAGTAAAGCGGCATCCCGAGCCCACGGCGGTGACGACGAACGATAAATAATGATGAACGTCGGTCGTGTGTGTCGCGCCCTGTGCCGGCGCGTCGGGAACGGGTTAGCGCGGAATAGCATCAGTAGTAACACGACGCGGCGGGTCGGGCACGGGGTGTTCGACGCGCCTCGGTCCGTCTTCGTCTCGGCCGTCGGTCGCGGCGACGCGGGTACGTCGCCCTCCGGCCCCGCGCCTCGCGCGGTTCGTTTCGTCCGCCGCGATGAAAGAAACCCTAGCAGCGGAGAGCACACGCGTCGAACGCGTCGACGACGGACTCGAACTCGACGACTGACGCCTCCTCCCCCGTCCATCCCGCAGACGACGACGAGAAAGAGGGCGGAGCGGCGGTCGGCGAGGCCGCGCGTGTCCGGTCGGTCGAGCTCGGGGGCGACCTCGAGGACGACGCGGACGTCTACGCCGAGCGGCGCAGCTCGAGGGACCCTTCGGAGATGAAGCCCGAGCTCGTGCGCCGGTACGTCTCTTCGGAGCACTTCAACGCGCGCGAGAGGGCCAAGGCGGAGCGCGCGGAGATCCGCGCGGGGTTCCAGCTGCATCCGCACGACGTCGGCGGGAGCGAGGTGCAGATCGCGCAGCTGTCGCATAAGATATCGCACCTCACGGAGCACTTCAAGGCGCGCCGGAAGGACGTGCACTCGCGCATGGGACTGCAGCGGATGCTGGAGCGTCGAAAGAAGCTCATGCGGTATCTGCGACGCACGAACGGGGACTCGTACGGGGACGTGATCTTTCGTCTCGGGTTGAAAGATCCGAAGACGAACGACCCCGCGGGCGGCAAGTACGCGTATCGCGACGAGCAGATTCGCGCGCGGCTGAGAAAGAAGGGGAAGAAGTGACGAGGAGCGAGGATGGACGGTGACTGTCTCGATTCGCGTTCGCGGCGGCGGCGTCCGAGGGCGCGGGCGCGTCGCGGGGCGAGGGTTTGGGGTGAGAGTTTGCGGGTCGCGTTTCGCTCGGGGTATCATCTCGTGGGAACGCGTCGTTGTAACGCGAGCGAAACGTCTTTTCTTTTGAGATTCGTCGTCGTCGAGGCGTCGCGCGGTCGCGAGGCGCGGTCGCGACGTCGCGGAGCGCGCGGCATCGGGGCGCCGGTCTTCAAGTCTGTTCCGGTGCCCATGTGAGCCACTTCCTGTCTCGCTCCCGTTCAAATCTCAGCGCGCGTTCCCCCCCGCGGCCGGGCGGGCTTGATGCTGAGGAACGCGCTTCGGACGTGCGCGTCGTGTTCCGCGTCGTCGTTGAGTGGTGACTGCGCGATTCGAGCGCGCGTCATGAGCGGCGTCGCCGCGTCGTGCGCGTCGAGCGCGCCCCAAAGCTTCCGCGTCGGTCTCGTCGTCGCGCGCGAGAAGCGATGCTCCGCGAACGCGCATCGCGCGCGCGCGCGCGGGAACGCGACCGCCGCGGCCGCCGCGGCGAGGAAACCGAGGTCGACGAAGCTCGCGCCGACGCCGACGCCGACGCCGACGCCGACGCTGACGGCGCTGCGCGGCCGCGTCGTCGCGTCCTCGGCGAGCGAGGACGTCGCCGCGCGCGAGCGCGTCGTCGAAGAGGAGCGCGCGCCCAACGGATGGTTTCTCGTCGGGTGCGACTCCGACGCCGGCGGCGCGCTCGCGGTCGTCCGCGGCCCTTCCACGGGCGTGATCACCTCCGTGGACGTCATCGACGCGCCGACGATGAAGGTGGAGGTCAACGGCCGCGCGCGCGTGCGCTTAGACGTCGACGCGATGTGCGCGGCGGTGCGCGATTTGCGCCTTCCCCCGGGCACCGTCGCGCACGTGGAAGAGGGCGGCGTGGAATACGGCTTCAGCGCGCAGACCGCGTTCGTGCAGGGGTACAACTTCGGTCTGTGGAAGGGCGTGTTAGCGTCCGCGGGGTTGACCGTCGTCGTCGTGAAGCCGCAGGCGTGGAAGTGGGCGTTGGGTCTCGCGCGCAAGGGCGCGGGGGGGAGCAAAGACGAGTCGCGCGCGATGGCAAAAGCGCTGTTTCCCGAGGTGGAGGACGCGCTGAAGCGAAAGAAAGATCACGGCCGCGCGGAGTCGCTGCTGATCGCGGCGTACGGGCACATGGCCGCGAACGCGCGGCACGTCGGCGGCGCGAGCGACCCTCTCTGCGCGCGCGTGCGAGACATGGTCGCGGGGGCGGTTGAACGCGAAGAAAACGAAGACGCGAGCGACGCCGGCGACGGGACGTCGTCGAGGCCGGGCGGGCTGCGCGCGCGCCTCGGCCCGGACGACCCGCTGCCGTACTTTGGTCCGTACTTTGGCATGACCGGGAAGGAGCTCTCGAGGGAGGCGAAGTCGAGGGGGCTGAAGTGCACGGGGAAGAAGATGGAGCTCGTCGAACGGTTGGAGGCGGCGGACTTGGCGACCGCGGCGAGGGGTGAGAGGGAACGGGAACGCGGCACCCTGGAAGACGGAACGTCAACCGTCGCGACGACCGGCGCGGACGACGTCGCGGAGGAGGCGAGCGGCGAGCGTTTCGCGAAGGAAGCGAGCGCGTAGCGTGTAGCGTGTATGATGAGTGAAGGAGGCCGCTCGACGCCGCCGTCCGTAAACGCCGACCGACGACTTCTGTGTACACGTGTACAGCTTCAACGTGTTATCCGCCGCTCAGCTCGACATCACTTCACGCCGCGCGCGGCGTCGGCATGGCGTCGAGCGCGCGCGTCACCGCGCTCCCGTCGCGCGTCGGCCGCGTCGCGACGCGCGGGGGAACCGCCGCTCCGGCTCCGGCGGCGAATAAGGCGGCGGCGCGCCCCGCGTCGCCGGCGCGCGCGTCGGCGTCGCGCGGAGGATCGCGCGTCCGGACGAACGCGGCGGAGATGATGGGCGTGCCGCTGTACCCGGACGACCTTCTCGAGGTGCGACGCGCGCCTCGCCGGGCGTCGCGGCGCGCGCGCATCCTTCTCGCGCGCGCGGTCCAGTCCAGTCCAGTCGTCGCCTCGACGCTCCGGGGCGTGCTCTCGTCGTTCGTTCGTCGCTCTCGATCTCATCGATCCGTCCTCTTCCAACCATCTCGCGTCGTCGCAGGCGTGCGCGCCGTGGGGTAACGTGTGCGTCGTCGCGGGCACGCACTACATCCCCATCGCGCTGCCGTCCATCTTAGGCACGGTCTTCCTCCTCGCGCCGCTCGTGGCGATATTCCTCAAGCTTCAAGCCGCGGAGACGCGCGTGCGGACGCTCGAGGAGGAGCTCGCGAAGGTCGCCGCGAACGTTGATGGGAATAAAAAATTATAAAACGACCGCGACTGGTTACTTCTTGAAGAGCCCCGAGATGGCGTCCTTGACCGCGTCGCGCGTCTCCTGCTTCCCCCCGAGCGCGAACCCGCCCGCGAACGCGACCGCGCTCATCCCGACCGCGCACGCCGTCAGCGCGCCCGCGGACCACCCGCTGCGAACGCCGTCGCCGCTCGAGAAACGCGTCGTCGATCCGAATCCGAATCCCTCCTCCCCTCGTCGCCGCGTCGGCGGCGCGGGCGGCGGCGGCGGCCCCCCCGCGCGGTGCGCCTTCTCCAACCGCTTCGCCGCGGTCCAGCTCTCCTTCTCCGCGGCTCTGCTCGGGCACGGCCCCGCCGCGGGACCGAACGAGTACGGGCATCGTCGCTTGACCTTATCCGCGGCGCCGCGCACGGCGGCGGCGAGCGAGACGCGGAAGGTGTTTGGCTCTCCCGCCAGCGCCGCGTTGCCCGCGCCGAAGCGCCGCTCGCACATGCAGCCGAGCATGATGACGTCGAAGACGAGGTCGCCGAGCTCGTCCTGGACGCGCTTACGCGCGGCGACCGCGAGCTCGGACTTTGGGCCGGTCGCGCCGGGGGAGGAGGACGCGCCGTCGGCGTCCGATGCGTCCGTCGCGTCCGTCGCGTCCGTCGCCGTCGCCGTCGCCATCGCATCCTCCGCGGCGCGGATCTCCTCCTCGACCTCCGCGAGTTCCTGCGAGCGAGAGAGGGGATGAGGAACGGGACGGGACGCGCGGGGTCGAGTCAGTCGCGGAGTCGCCACGAGGGAGGGACGGGCGGCGTATGCGACGGGAGGAGGGGGCTCGGGGGGATCGGACGACGACGCGCGCGATCGCGTCGCGCACGCACCGAGAGCGTCCACTCGACCATCTGATGCGCGTCCACCTCCTGGCACCAGAACGTGCCGTTCGCCTCGACCGGGGCCATGACCCGGCGGGTGACTTCGAGGAGGTCGCACAGCGACGCGCGCGCGGGCGCGTCCGCGTCCTTCATCGCGGCGGAGACGGGGAGCGCGCGCGACGACGAGTGCGCGCGAAGCGTCGCGAACGCGATCAGAACGTCAACTTCGCTCGCTCGCGCTCGCGTTCGTCAAACGGTCGTCCCGAACTAAGGCGTCCTCGGACGACGCGATGACGCGCCCTCGCGGGGCGACGACGGCGCGCCGCCGCACTTCGACGCGCGCGCGGCTCCGCGACTCCGCGACCGCCGCGCCCGCCGCGCCCGCCGCGCCGGCGAGAGACCAACCCGCGAGACGCCCGCGGCCCGCGGACCCTCGCGCGCGTCGACTCGGCCGAGGGAACGAAGGCGCGATCGAGAAGAAACATTCACGATGACGCCGACGACGACCCCGGACGAGGAGACGAGGAGGAAGTCTCCGCCGGCGGGGTTCAAGGAGGAGCTTCCCGAGCGCGTCATCGCGGCGTCGCGCCGCCCCGACGGATCGATGCGCAAGGAGATACGCGTGCGCGCGGGGTACGTGAACCAGGACGAGGTGCGGCGGTACGTCGTCAGAGGCGCGAGGGGTCGCGGCGACGCCGCGGGCGGCGGCGGCGGCGGCGGAGGGGGAGCGGGCGGCGTTCCCGGAGCGTTCGCGGAGGAGGCGAAGAGCGACGCCGCGAGGAAGAACGCGAGGAAGAAGGCGGCGAAGAAAGAGAAGGAGAAAGAGAAAGAGAAGGACGCGAGAGCGAAGTCGGGCGAGGGAGGAGACGAAGAGAAGAAGACGAAGACGACCCCCCCTGCCGCCGCCGCCGCCGCCGCCGCCGCGCCCGAGGACGAGGACCCGGCGCGCGCGCTCTCGAAACGCACGCGCGCGGCGAAGAAAAAGGTCAGGGCTTGCGAGGACCTCGCCGCGAGAGCGCGCGACGGCGCGGATCTGGACGACGACCAGAGAGCGAAGCTGGAGAAGATGGCCGCGTTCGCCGCGGAGGCGGAGGCGCTCGAGCGACAGCTGGCGGCGCTCTCCACCGGCGGCGGCGGCGACGGCGACGCGACGACCGGCGCCGGCGCGACGCTCGCGCGCCCCTAGCGTAGACGTCTAGCGAACGAGGATCACGACGAGCGTCCTCTCGACGGCCGAGAGCTTCATCGCGCGCGGCGGCGCGTCCGTCGGACGCTCGCCGCGCGCAGCCGCGGCAGTGTCGCCAGCACTGGTAGTGGCGCCAGTGCATCGCCATCGCCCTGCCAGCCGCGTCATCACGCCCCCGTTATCTGATCTTCGCTCCCGCTGCCCGTCGAGCGTCACACCGCCGCTCCCGTCGCGGGCTGCGATGTCGTGCGCGTCGTGCCGCGCGCCGCGCGCGCCGACGGCGTCGTCGTCGCGCCGCGGTCGCGCGTCGCCGTCCTCGCGGTCGCCGCCCGCGTCGCGGCCGTCCGCGCGTCGAGATCTCGCGAGCACCGCCGCTCGCGGAGAAAAATGTGTTCGTCGTCGACGCGACGCCGTCGCGACGGACGCCTCGCCCGCGGGCACGCTCGTGCTCACCTCCCCCGAAGGCTGGGACGTGTCGTACGGCACGGAGACGCAGCTCTCCGAGATCAGCGACGTCCAGGCGACGTCATTCTTCGAGCCGAGCGCGTTGCCGCTGCTCGATCCTTTCCTCCTGGAGTCCTTCCGCGGCGACGTGTCCACGACGCTCGGGAGGAAGTACGAGTACCTGGACAGCCGTCGGTTCGCGCCGCTGGTGACGACCGCGCCGCGCGACGACGAGGACGAGTCATCCGCCACGCGACGGTGGCCGTCGAACGCGAGCTCGGACGAGCGGCCGAGGCCGGTCGTGGGCGTAGTGGAGCTGTCCATCCAGAGGGACGACGACGTGCTCAAGTTTTTATCCAACGCCGCGAGCAAGTTCTCGCCGTGCTACGGCGACGACGGCGACGACGCGTGCGACGCCGCGAGCGGGGACGACTGGAACGACGGCTTGGGGACGAACGGCGGGGACATGCAGCGGTGGGCGGACGCGAGGCGCGCGAGGATGAACGCGGAAGAGGACGCCGCGGCGGCGGCGACGACGGCGACGACGACGCGCGCGCCGACGCGCTCCCCGCGGCCCGGACGCTGGCGCGGCGGCGCCCCCGCGGACGAGTACGCGTACGTCTCGTGCATGTGCGTCGCGGACGCGTACCGAAGACGCGGCATCGCGGACGCGCTCATGAACGCCGCCGAGGAGATCACGCTGCGATGGGGCTACGACGTCGCGTGTCTCCACGTGTACCAACGCAACGCGGGCGCCATCGCGTTGTACCGCCGCCGAGGGTACGAGATCGTGGACGACGGGTGCCCGCCGTTCGACGCGATGCTCGGGAAGCGGCGGTTTCTCATGATGAAGCGTTTGCGGGGGCGGGTCGTCGGGGAGGAGTATCAGGATATCGACTGAGTGACGACCGCGACGGATGGACGAGAACGTCGCCCGTCGTACCACACTACTAGAGCTAGGACTACATGTAACCGACCCGCCGCGTGCGTTACATAACGTTCGCGTCGCGTCGCGTCACGACGGCCCGCCTTCCGCGTCTTTCAGCCGCACCGTGAACGCCACCTTCGCCCCCCCTCCCGGCGACAGCGGCGTCGTCTCCGCCGAGACGTTCGACTCCAATCCCAGCGCCGCCAGCGTCCCTCGAATCACGCCGCACGGGAACGCCGCGCGCGCGTCGCACTCCGCGCGCGCGATCGCCGCCTCCTCCTCGAGCGTCCGCCCCGCCGCTCGCACGCGGCGCATCCACGCGAACGACTCGTCCGTGAGTACGTACACGCCGCGGTTGTTGGTCTTGAGGTTGTCAACGCGTTTTTTGAAGCACCGCGTCCACCAGTCCTTGCACACGAACAGGATCGCTTCGGTGGGCTCCGTGAACCGCGTCGCGCGGTCTCGCGTGTATCTGCGTCGGAGCGTGCGTGCGCGGCGTCAGGAAGGGTCGCGCCGCGTCGCGTCGACGAAGGGATCGGAAGGGGACGGGCGGCGTGGAGTGGTGGACGGAGGAAGCGATCGAGGGGACGAGACTTTGATGGACGGACGCGCGCGCACCGCTCCGCGAGCTTCACGCCGACGTCGAACCCCGCGCGCGTCATGACCCTCCTCCCGTCCTCCCCTCGCTCGCGCTGCGCGTTCACGAGCTCCGCGAGAAGGAACTCGAGCGCGGCCTCGGAGACCTCGCCTCCGCGATCGCTCGCGCTCGGCGCGGGCGACGCCATCCCGCGCGCGGCGCGTCGAGATCTCTGACGACGAGGTCAGACGTTGCCGCGTTTCCTTTCTGTTCGTCGTCGTTCAGAACGCGAGACGCGATGGCGGCGGCGGCGGCGGCGCTGTCGCTGTCGTACCTCAGCGTCGGATGCAACCGCGCCGTGCGCGCCGGGGACTGGTCCGCGGAGGACTGCGAGGGCGGCGAGCTGTACGCGTACGGCGCGCACGATCGCGTGGTGATATACGACCCGTCGAGCGCGCGCGCGCTTCGCACGACGCCGCCCGCGCATTCCGGGCGCGTGAGCTGCGTGCGATGGATCCCCGGCGGCAGAGGACGCTGGCTCGTCAGCGGCGGCGCCGACGGCGCGGTGATCGTCTGGCGCAGAGAGGACGATCCCGAGGAAGGCGTTCACGACCGCGGCGACGCGCACGCGTGGCGCGCGGTCGCGCGAGGGACGCACGCCGGCCCGGTCACGGACGTCGCGACGCACGTCGTCCGCGACGGCTCCGGCGCGCCCGGCGCGCCGGAGCGCCACCTCATCGTCTCCACCGCGCACGACTGCGTCGTCCGCGCGTGGCTCGCGGACCTCGCGTTCTTGCGCATCGCGTGCGCGTCGGACGACGCCGACGCGGCGCGATCGCCGCCGCCGCCGCTCAGCCTTCGATCGGTCGGCGAGCTCGAGATGCCCCGCGGCCGCGCGCCCCTCTGCGCGGCGGTACACCGCGCGCCCGCGCGGGGGCCTGGCCGAGCGGGGCCCGCGACTACTGACGGAGACAACGTCCTCGTCCTCGCGATCGGATGCGCGGACGGCGCGGTGAAGATCTTCGCGTGCGATGCGGACGACGTCAGGGACGCGTACACGCGTTTGCGACTAGAGGACCTCGCGACGTTGGACGGGCACGCGGATTGGGTCCGTGGGGTGACGATGACGCCGGACGCGGAGGACGCGTTTGAAGATGGAACGTCAACCGGCGCGACCAACCCCAACAACCCCGGTCTGCTCCTCGCGAGCGCGTCGCAGGATAGGACCGCGCGGATATGGCGGCTCGAGCTCGCGGAGGTTGGGGACGGCGACGACGGCGGGAAGGACGGCGTCGACGACGAAACGCCGGCGTTCGCGAAGCTCGCGGCGCCGCCGCGGCCGCCGGCGAGAACGTTCGGAGGGACGACGCGTCTCAAGACGCGCCTGGAAGCGCTTCTCGTCGGGCACGAGGACTGGGTGCTCTCCGCGACGTGGCGGCCGAGGCGCGGCGGCGGGGGCCCGGGTCGCCCGTCGCTGCTGACGTCGAGCATGGACCGCTCGCTGACGCTCTGGGTCGCGTCGGACAGCGGCGCCGGGCGAGACGCCGCCGCCGCGGGCGGCGGCGGCAGCGTCTGGATGGCCGCGGCGTCCATGGGCGAGGCCGCGGCGTCGTGCCTGGGGTTCTACGGCGCCGCGTTCAACCGGACGGGCGACCGGATCATCGCGCACTCGCACGGCGGCGCGCTGCACGCGTGGAGGGAGGAAGACGCGCGCTCAGGTATGACTGGTCCCCATACGACCGCGTCGGCGTGGTGAACGCCGATCCTTAAGGACTTTTCCTTCCTCGGTTTCAACGTAACGTTCGACCCCACGACGCCTTTGAACGCTCACC
>Ga0181560_10004157_pt1 | contig 13193 bp, 15 predicted proteins | sample 011ome_20_FD_133751 | JGI IMG/M metagenome (GOLD analysis project Ga0181560, IMG submission 133751) | Coastal salt marsh microbial communities from the Groves Creek Marsh, Skidaway Island, Georgia - 011509CT metaG (megahit assembly) | ecosystem: Environmental > Aquatic > Marine > Intertidal...
ATCAAGTTTACAGTACAAAATCCAACAGCCTTTCCAATTGACCAACACGGAGGGAGCTTACGATTTAAACATTACTGTAAAAGGAGGAGGGACCAATGGACAAGCAGAAGCAGTTCGCTTGGCAATCTCCAGAGCCCTTTGTAAAATAAACGAAGCATTTCGTGCCGAGTTAAAGCCCGAAGGTCTGTTGACTCGTGATCCAAGAATGGTGGAACGCAAGAAATTCGGTCAAAAGAAAGCGAGGAAAAAATTCCAATTCTCGAAACGTTAATTTGGTATCGTTTTGCATTTGCAAAACAAAGTTCATTCATTTAATAATTAATTTGTTGCTTAAACCGCTAAGGCGGATGTTAGTTTAGCATCTAAACAAGTTCAGAGCTTGTTGCTAATCAAAAGGAACGTAAACTAAAACACAATGGCAAATACACTAGTAAACGACCTGCTCAACGCAGGAGTCCATTTTGGACACTTAACCCGTAAATGGAATCCCAATATGGCGCCCTACATCTACATGGAGCGCAATGGAATCCACATCATCAATCTCTACAAAACTGCAGCTAAAATTGAAGAAACAAATGCTGCATTAAAAAAGATTGCAGCCTCTGGCCGCAAGGTTTTGTTTGTAGCGACCAAAAAGCAAGCGAAAGACATCGTTGCTGAAAAAGCAAAAGCAGTAAACATGCCCTACATCACCGAGCGTTGGCCAGGAGGAATGTTAACCAATTTTGTTACTATTCGTAAGGCAGTAAAAAAAATGGGCGCTATCGACCGGATGAAAAAAGACGGTACTTTTGAAACACTATCTAAAAAAGAGCGCCTCCAAGTAGATCGATTGCGTGAAAAATTAGAAAAAAACTTGGGATCTATTACAGACATGACCCGTTTACCCGGCGCACTCTTTATTGTAGACACCACACGTGAACACATCGCGGTAAAAGAAGCTCAAAAACTTAAAATTCCCATTTTTGCAATGGTGGATACCAATTCAGATCCTAGAGATGTGGACTATGTTATCCCTTCCAATGACGATGCGTCTAAATCCATAGACAAAATACTTAGCCTTGTTACTGCGGCAGTTGCCAAAGGCTTGAGTGAACGCAAAAATGAAAAAGAAGGAGCTTCAGACGAGGATGCCAAAAACATGGAAGCGGCAGCAATAGCTGAAGAGGAAACGACAGCAGTTGAAACTGAAACAACTGTCCCTGAAGTAAAAGAAGCAGCCCCTCTTGAAGAGGATACCCCTGCTGCTGAAGAAGACCAAGAAGAAAAAGAAGCCTAACATAAAAAAATAGAATACTGTGAAAATTACTGCATCTGAAGTAAACAAACTCCGCCAAGCAACGGGAGCGGGAATGATGGATTGTAAAAAAGCCTTAGTTGAAGCTGAAGGAGACTTTGACAAAGCGGTAGAAAACCTTCGTAAAAAAGGTCAGAAAGTAGCTGCCAATCGTGCAGATAGAGAGTCTTCTGAAGGAGCTGTTTTAGCAAAAGTAAACGCCGACAATACAGCGGGAGTAATCGTTTCATTGAATTGTGAAACCGACTTTGTAGCTAAAAACGAAAGTTATTTAACACTGGCAAGTGAACTTACAGACCTTGCACTAGGACATAATAACTTAGAAAGTTTTCTTGCAGCTGAATACAACGGAATGACGGTTGCGGAAAAGCTAACAGAACAAACGGGTGTAATTGGAGAAAAAATTGAAATCGGTGGTTTTGAAAGACTTGAAGCTCCTTTTGTAGGATCATACATCCACGCTGGAAATAAGATTGCTACCCTAGTTGGACTCTCCAGTGCAGTAGAAAGTGCTGCTGAAGTTTCTAAAAACGTTGCAATGCAAGCAGCAGCGATGAATCCCATCGCCCTTAACGAAGAAGGAGTAGACGCTTCTATTGTTGAAAAAGAAATAGAAATCGCCAAAGAACAGTTGCGTCAAGAAGGAAAACCTGAAGCGATGTTAGACAACATAGCGAAAGGAAAACTTAAGCGTTTCTTTAAAGACAATACCTTAATAAATCAAGATTTTATCAAAGACAACAAGGTATCCGTAGGTGACTATGTAAAAGCAGAAGGTGGTGCAGAAGTAACTGCCTTTGCCCGTGTTTCTTTGGTTTAAAAAAACCAATACATTTTAAATTTAAAGCACCTTTTGAGGTGCTTTTTTTATATCTTCATGAACATGCTGAAGAAAAAATGTGACTGGTGTTTAGGAGATTCCCTCTACGAAAAATATCACGATACCGAATGGGGTAAACCTGTTTTTGACGATCAAACGCTTTTTGAATTCATCACCTTAGAGAGCTTTCAAGCAGGCTTGAGTTGGATCACAGTATTGCGGAAAAGAGAACACTTTAAAGCCGCTTTTGATGGTTTTGATTATCAAAAAATAGCAGCCTATGGTAACGCGGAAAAAATAAAGCTCTTGTCCAACTCAAAAATCATCAGAAATCGTCTCAAAATAGAGGCTGCTATAAAAAACGCTGCTGCTTTTATCAAAATCCAAATCATACATGGGAGCTTTTCAAACTATATGTGGGATTTTGTCTCGGGAACTCCTATTGTAAATAAATTCAAAAGCTTGGAAGAGCTTCCTCCATTCACTCCTTTAGCGGAGAAAATAAGCAAGGACTTAAAACAAAAGGGGTTTGCCTTTGTAGGGCCTACAGTGGTGTATTCCCACATGCAGGCTACAGGGATGGTCAACGACCATTTGGTAGATTGTTTTCGCTATACTGAGTTGGCCTTAAAAGGGTAGATCGTCTTCTACTTCGTTGGCTTCTCCTTCTGCAGGTTCGAATGATGAGGGAGGAGGCATAGGGGGCATCTCGGATGGAGCAGCTCCTTCTGACGCATCAATTTTCCACCCCTGTATGGAATTAAAATATTTTGTCTCTCCCTGTGGATTGACCCACTCTCTTCCCCTTAAGTTGATTCCAATTTTGACGTTTTGCCCTACTTGAAATGTATTCAATAAGTCGCATTTGTCCTGAATAAATTCAACCAAAAGATGTTGGGGGTATTGTTCTTCTGTTGTGATGACTACTTCTCTTTTACGAAATCCATTGTTTCCATAGGTTTTCGTCTCATCGATCCACTTTATTTTACCTGCTAATTCCATACGCTTATGTGCTTAGAGCAAAAATAAAAAAAGTTTTGAGTGGGGAAAGGCCCATCTCCTCTAATTTATCAAATTGAAGTATCTTCGTTTGGAACCACTTTTTATGAAGCTATCGCAACACATAAAATCACAGCTCAAATATTCTTGGTTGTTGTTTGCTTTCATTCTTGTATTTCTCATCGTGTGGAATACCAATACCCTATTTAGCAGTTTAAGAAAACAAGAACGCGATAAAATGGAGCTTTGGGCTATGGCTCAAAAAGAATACATTAAAACCCCCAACTTGAACAATTTGACCTTTGAGGTCTTGCAGCGTTCAGGAATCAACCCCATGATTCAAGTAGATGCCTCAGATCGCATCATCGAAATTCGGAATATCGAATGGGATCGTGATAAAAAGGACTCAACTGCATTATATTCCCTGTTGTCTAAAATCAAAAAAGAAAACGAGCCTATTCTTATTCAATACCGAGACGAAACGGGAAACTTAGTGGTCGACCAAAAACTGTATTACGGCAATTCAGCACTTTTAAAAAAATTACAGTACTATCCCCTTGCCTTGGTATTGATCATCTTTCTTTTTGGTGCCGTCCTTTATTTTGGCTTCAAAACCGCACGTATTGCTGAACAGAATCGGCTTTGGGCAGCGATGGCAAAAGAAACGGCACATCAAATTGGCACACCGCTAAGCTCCTTGATGGGATGGATCACCTTACTCAAAGAAGGTGGAGAAAAGAAAATTTCACTATTGGAAATTGAAAAAGACATTGATCGTTTGAAGGTCATTACAGAACGTTTTTCCAAGGTGGGCTCTGCTCCAGAACTGCTTCTTTTAGACTTGACCGAAACCCTTCGTGCCACACTAAATTATCTCGAAAAAAGGAGTTCAGAACACATAATCTTTAAGTGCCTGTTACCCAAAAAGGAAATACTCGTTCCCTTTAACCCACAACTGATGAGTTGGACCATCGAAAACTTAATTAAAAACGGGATCGACGCAATGAAAGGAAAGGGAACCCTAATTGTTGAACTGAAAGAATTGGAAAATCAAATACAAATTCTCATTTCTGATACCGGTTCAGGAATTAAAAAAGAAATGTTTTCTAAAATTTTCAAGCCTGGATTTAGCACAAAAACTAGAGGCTGGGGATTGGGGCTTTCACTTGCAAAGCGTATCGTTGAAGATTTTCACAAGGGAAAGATTGGTGTTTACGCTAGCACGCCGGGCAAGGGAACTCAGTTTCAAATTCTCTTGAAAAAATTCTAAATCAATTAAAGCTGAACATAGGCTGCGATTGTTTCTGCCGTTTTTTGCATTTCTTCGGGGCTGAGGCTTATCTTTTTTTGAAAGCGTATGTCGTCCATCTCTTCGAGAGGGATTAGATGAATATGAGCGTGGGGGACTTCAAGGCCTACCACGGAGAGGGCGATGCGTTTGCAAGGCACTGCCTTTTTTAAAGCTTCTGCTATCATTTTAGCGAAGGACATCAGCTCCAAGTATTCTTGCTGTGGTAAATCAAAAAGTTGATCCACAGGATTCTTTGGAACACATAAAACATGACCTTTTGTATTGGGATTGATATCTAAAAAGGCATAACAGCTGTCGTTTTCAGCCACTTTATAGGAAGGGATTTCTCCTGCAATGATTTTGCTAAATAATGTCGCCATTACCCACGTGATATGGAAAGAATTTCCAACTCAATCTTTCCGTTGGGCACCTCAATCACGGCGACTTCTCCAACTTGTTTTCCTAGGAGTCCTTTTCCGATAGGAGAGTCTACAGATATTTTTCCTGTTTTTAAGTCGGCTTCGCTTTGGGCTACTAAAGTATAGTTCATCTGAGCGCCATTGGCTTTGTTTTTTACCGATACAGAAGAAAGCACCAGTACTTTGGAAGTATCCAATTCTGATTCATTTATTATTCGTGCATTCGCCAGAATGTTCTCCAGTTTGGCAATTTGCATTTCAAGCATCCCCTGGGCCTCCTTGGCTGCGTCGTATTCAGCATTTTCACTTAAATCTCCCTTGTCTCTTGCATCGGCAATAGCCTGTGACGCCTTTGGGCGCTCCACATCTTTGAGTTTGTTTAACTCCGCACGTAATTTTTTTAAGCCTTCTTCGGTATAATAGGATACTTTACTCATGATTTATACGTTTTATATAAACAAAAAATCCTCCCAAAGGTGGATTTTAAATCAAAGATACACAATTGCACCTAGTCAATAAAACATTTCGCTCCTTCTCCGGACTCCTTTTGGGAAGTTTTTTGCTTGTCTTAGGATGCGGCAAAACACCCCTTCAGCGCAATCCTTATCTGGTAGATCTTCGCTTTCAGCGGGAACTCAATTTGTCCTTGCCGCTTTATAACAGCCTCAACTTTGTAGGGGGTAGTCTTATGCTGCGCGATCTGGGGATCAATGGCGTGATCGTCTTCAATCTCAATGGAACGACTTTTTTAGCTTGGGAAGCGACCTGTCCCAATCATTTACCGCGTGCCTGTTCTGCCCTTACCATCACAGGTGTACTCGCAGAATGCCGTTGTGAGCAGTTTCAATACAGTCTAGCAACCGGTCAGTTGCTTAACCCAACGGAGGACTTAAACCCACCTCAAGGACTCTTGTACTATCAAGTTCAAAATTTTAATGGTACCTTGAGAATAATAAATTAATAAGCTTAAAAATGAGGTGCTCAAGAGGGTATTTACATCCGAAACAAAGGTCTTTGTTTGTAGGATTTATGCTATTCAGCTCCCTTTGCTTGGGACAGTTGTTGGATGTAGATTATAGCAGCGGTACAAGGGAAGAAAGCCAGCTGAGGGTACAATTCTTGCGATCAGGTATCCTAGGAGTGAGTAGTTTGAAGCATTTGGACCTGACGGTCGAAGGGGCAAAAATCCGCTACGATAACAGAAAAGGGAATCAATTGTCGCTAACGCTTTACGGTACTCAAACCCTATGGAGGGGAAATCGAATCGATGCGCTCAACACCTTTGATTTCTTGATGAATCCTATTGGTGGAAGTGTGAATGGAGCACTTTTTTATAGTGTTCCTCTTAATTCAAAAGACCTCCACCACAATAAAATGGCACTCGCTATAGGAAATAAATGGATTCAAGGACCGCCTTTACCCAATGCGCAAAACACCTCCTTTTTTGATCGTTATGGCCGTTTGGGATGGGTGTATCAAAGTAAAATCACCGAAGACCCACTGACCAACAGCAGTTTGTACTTTTGGTCTTTTCCTGCACTGCTAGTTCATCAAGGGAGTGCCCTTAGTCGGCAACAGTTTTTTAATGGAGAATTGACCCCTTGGTCCTACGGTTATGCAATTGAATTGGGGATGGAATACAACTCACAGTTCAAGTTCACCCTTCTGGGCCAACAGCTTCTAAATACCGTTAGCGAAAGCTCTTTTGGTCAATTTGTTGCCCGGCTCATCGTGAGCTATCGTTTCTAAAAAAGTACTTTTAGTCCGGTTAAAAAATGAATTCCCGCTTGTGGGTAATAGCCTGCCCCTTCAACAGTAATTGCTTGTCCAGGTGAAGACCAGGTATCGTCATAGGTATAATAATAACCGTTGGACGAATACCGTGTATTGAACAGGTTGTTGATCAACAACGACCATTGAATCTCTTTACTCCATCGCTTGGGCTGCCAGCGGTATACCACATTTAAGTCGGTAGTAAAATAAGCATCCAATAGTGCATTTTCAGAATCATTATTGCCCATGTACTGTTTTCCGACGTATTTGGACAACAGTCCCACTTGGAATTGGGTAGAAGGAACATACATCAAGGCACTTCCGGCGATCAAACTAGGGGAATAAGCCAACTGAGTCTTGCCCAAATTTTCCAATATCCCATCGCGTTTAAAATAAAAGTCCAGATTTTGATTACTGCTGATTGCCAGATTGGGTTGCCACAACCAGTGGGAATGAAGCATCATATTCAATTCCATTTCGAGCCCTATTCTTCGGCTTTTTCCTACGTTCTGACGAATGGGTGCTCCAACGGCATCTAGAGCTCCCGTTAAAACCAATTGATCTTTATATTCCATCCAATATACATTGGTTTGTGCTTGTATTTTGGGGGTTTTGATGCGCCATCCGAGTTCAAAATCATTTAGTTTTTCCGGTTTGGGAGTGCCGTTTTCATAGTCGGTACGGTTGGGTTCCCTTTGGGCTTTGGCGTAGGAAAGATACACTTTTTGATCGGGGTTTAAGGAGTAGGTAATCCCAGCCTTGGGATTAAAAAATAAAAATTGATCATCCAACGAAAAGGGAATCGGTCCTGCTAGCTCTCCCGAAACTATGTAGTCCAAAGCTCGGACTTGAAAATCAACAAATGCCACCAGACCCTCAACAAGGGGGTGCGTTGTTTTCGCAAAAAAGCTGCCTTCTGTTTTAATCCCCCGATTTTCATAAAAACGATGGTTTGGTGTGGTCTCCCCCAATGTCTTCCCCCAAATAAGGGTTCCAAAATGATCCCCTACATAACGGCTGAAAAGCCATTCAAAATTAATGCGGCTTGCGCCCTGTTCATAATTTAATCCGATTGTCGCTACATAATAGTCATTGTCCAAGGCTTTTCGCGTGATGTTTTCGCTGCTGCTGATTGTTGTCTCGCCCAGAAGAAGTGGTTTGAGCTGCAGGTAGGCAAAAGAGGTTGTCCCAGAAAAACTGATGTTCTGATCGTACCACAAATCGTTGTACTCTTCGTAAAAGCCCCTCCCATGAGTGAAATTCAAACCCATACTCCAATTCCAACCGCCTTTTAAACCTTCGTTCCAATGAAATTGATAGTGGGTTTGGGTATAATCATCTACCTGATTGTCATAAAACCCGTTTGGAGTACCTTGGTTGTCAAACTGGGCTCCAGCAGGATTATATCTTCTGTTTGAAGCCAAAGTAATGGCATCCAAACCATACCACGATTGGTAGGTAATTTCCTGTCCTCCAAACACCACCGCTTTTACTAGGCTGTTATCGTCCTTATAAGTCCCTTGGAAAAAAAAGGCGTTTAAATCCGAGGCGGCACGGTTCACATAACCCTCCGATTGAATTTGGGACCATCGCCCAGAAAAAGTGAACCGATCGTTGAGAATACCACTGGAAAATTTCAAGGTGTTCTTTCGGGTGTTAAAACTCCCTACGCTGGTAGCAAGAGACATATAGGTCTGTTCTTGGGCGGCATCGGTTTCTATGTTGAGGCTTGCCCCAAAAGCTGCAGAGCCATTGGTAGAAGTCCCCACTCCTCGTTGCAATTGAAGTTGTTCTACCGAAGAAGCAAAATCGGGTAAGTTTACCCAAAAGGTCCCCTGAGACTCTGCGTCGTTATAGGGGATGCCGTTGATGGTAACGTTCACCCGAGTAGCATCGCTTCCTCGTACACGTATTCCGGTGTAGCCGATTCCGGCTCCGGCATCACTGGTAGTAACAACACCGGGAAGGTAATTCAAAAGAATGGGAATGTCTTGGCCTAAATTCCTGGGAGCCAGCTCTTGCCGGCTGAGGTTGGTGTAGGTTATGGGTTGCTCCTCGTTTGCTCGAATCCCATTGAGCAGTACTTCTTCTAGGGTTATGGTGCTTAAACTGTCTTTTGCCTGAACAGCAGTATCTGTTTTCTGTGCCTGTAGCCCTAGTACGATAAGGAAAAAAAGGAGTAATGAGATCCGATTCATTCGAATTTATTTATTCAAATAAAAGGGGTTATTATCCGATTGTTGGTTTTGTAAACACTTCCCTTGGCAGCATGACCTGCCCAGGTTCTATGGGTATGCTCTCAGCCGCTTTCACGGCACCCCTTTGAGATGGTATAAAGGTAGTCAAAAATCCTTATCGAAGCAGGTCCATTATGGACTTTACGGGATGGAAGGTTTCCGGTGGTAGTTCAATAAAAAGAGAATTCCAATAAGCCATACCCCCATTCCACAGGCCGGGCCATTCCAGTATGGTTATGGAGTGGTGTCGGTTTGCTTTCTCACTTACCATATAACGTTTTTCATCTCTAAAATCATGTAACGCAAATTTCTCTCCTCGGAAATCAGTAATTCCACAAACCATCATCACGGGATTGAAATGGGTTCCCTCCTCAAGTGCTTTTTTATGCGTAGCCTCTTTTGGGTCCAACTCTACCCCTTCAATTATTTGAAGCGTCTGACCTCGGGTTTCCTTTTTCCAAAAAGGGCCTCCGCCTACAGCCCCAGCATTGGGAATCATACCACAAACACGAAGAGGACGGTGGAGGTAATCGTAAAGGGCAGCATGGGCCATCTTTCCTTCTGCTCTTAAGCTGAACTGAGGGTCGAAATGTTTTTGGATAAATGCGATAATCGGCACTAAATCTGTTTTTTCTTTTTGCTTTGAAAGCTGCCTTAAATGATCGAATAACTTTTCTTGAATGCGTAACAACTGTCCCGCCAGTCGTTTCATCCATAATTCTCCAACAGCATTTTCCTTTCCCAACTGTACATTATCAATATTTTTTATCCATACGCAGTCTGCATCCAACTGATTGAGATTTTCCAGAAGTGATCCATGCCCTCCCTTACGAAAGGAAAGGATTCCTTCTGCCCCACGTACCCATTCTTTGTTCTCATCAATATAAGGAGTGTCTGTCAAAGGATGTTGATGAGAATATTCAACTTGAATCGATTGCTTGTCTACCGCCCCTATTTTTTGTTTAAAGGCCTTTAAAGTGGTATCAAACGCCTTGCGGTTTGCTTTATCTATTGTTAAATGAAGGGGTAGAACAGCTTTCCGCTCACTCAAACGAATCACTTCAAGGAGCTGAGCTTCAAAAGAGGTCCACTCCTCTCCATTTTCATCCGTAAAAAAAGGGATCAATCCCTTGGGATGATTTTCATAGTTCGACAGTATGTACTGGACAAAATGCCTAAAGTAAGACTCTGGATCTTTTAAATGAAGCGCTCTTGTTTCCTTTAGTTGTCTGAAGATCGTTCCAAAAAAAGGGAGGGTTTTGATTCGGGTTTGGAGTTCTTTTATCTCTTTTCCTTTGGAAGACTCCCAAAAGGTAATGGGAATTGTTCCCTTTGTTTCTAAGGCTTTGAGATAGCTGTGCAAGGAGCCAAACATTCTGCTGGCAGCACCAGAGGCGGGAACAAATTTTATCCAACGCTTTTCATCCGAACGATTGTTGTAAAAATCCAGTGCTAGGTCGGCCTCTTCCTCACTCAGTCGAAGAATGCCGTCGCCCAGTTTGGCAGGGCGGATGTCTTTAAGAGGCTCTTTTGGAACCGTCAAATGCTCGTACTGCCTTTGGATGAGTTCTAAGGAACGTCCACTGGATTGTAGCTGTTGCAAATCACTTGTTGAGAGCATTATTTTTTTTTAATTCCGTTAGGATGCTTTTCGCTTGACTGAGCCTTTCTTCTAGGGATCCACTTAAAAGTGTATACGGCTGTTTTTTTTCTTTGAGAAGTGCTTCAAACTGAAGCAAGAGAGCCTCTCTCTCGTTGGGCTGATCTCTTAAATCGTCTTTTTCCCAAGGTACGTCAATGTTTGTTAAAAAATAATAATCGTAGCTAAAATTATCCACACAGGCTTGAATTTCTGGAGCACAATAACCGTCAAAATGGGTTTCAGACCACAGTTTAGTTACCCAAACGTTGGTGTCACAAAAAAGAAAGTCTTTGGCCGTTTCCAAGGCTTGATTTTCGAGTTGTAATTGTCCCTCTGTGATATGCAAGAGGTCTTCCAAATCACAAACTTCCTTTTTTAGATCCCATTTTTGTTGCAGGTAGTCTCGGGCAAATTCGGGTACCCAGCTGGTATGGTATGCAACCGCTAGAGCTTTTGCCAAAGTGGTCTTTCCTGTAGACTCTGGACCATACAAAACGATTCTCAGGCAGCTTGTTTCGCGTTGTTGTAACTTTTTTTCCATTGGATGTAGCCAAAGATAGCAATTAGGGTAAAGATAAAGTACTGCAAACTGGTCAGTCCTAAGCCCTTGTACAGGTATAAAGGAACCGAGATGAGGTCTCCAATGATCCAAAAGACCCAATGCGCAATTTTTCTCTTGGCCATCAGCCACATCGCGACAAAAAAGAGCGCTGTTGTAAAGGCATCCATAGGTGCTGTACAGTCGGTCCATTTGTCAAACAACTGATATACGATCAGGACAAAAAAAGCGGCTGCCAGAAACAAAACAACAGACCCCCGGATTTCTTTTTTATCAAGTGTGGAAATCCGATTTACCCGTGTTCCTCCCTCTCGCTGTCCCCAAAAATACCACCCGTAGATACTCATGGAAAAAAAATAGGCATTTATCATCATGTCTCCCAATAGATTGGCCTGAAAGAGAAGGTAGACATAAAGGGCTGTGGAGAGCATCCCTGTGGGGTAAACAGCAATATGATCGCGTTTGGCATACCACACACTGAGGAGTCCCATGACTACCGCTAGGGCTTCTAAAAGGATGTCTACCGTTCCATATCCGCGATAGGGATCGATTAAATAATCAAAAATCGGGTTCATAACGACTTCGGTCTCCTTTGACCATTTTTAGATGTAACATGACGGCTTCTTCCACCTGGAAGGTGTCGCGAATCAAAGGAACTAGGCCCTCCATGACTTCGTCAAACGGTCCGTAGACTTGGGTACTCAAGGGGGTTTCTTTTATTACAAATCCCAGCGAACGCAGTTTTGTGATAAAGGCTTTGATGGTGGGGACATAGTCTTCTCTTAAGGGGGTAAGGGTTAATTCTACGGAGAGTTTCATGATTCTTTTTTTTAAGGAGTGGCTAGTGTAAGACAAAAATCTTCAAAATAACGGTAATGCAATTGATACCTATGGATTTGCTTATCATCCAGGACCGTTCCTGTTCCCAAGGCATCGTTTTTTTGAAAAGGAGCAATGCACAGCTGGCTGTTGAAATGGAGGCCTGGTTTTCGGTAAAGCTTGTACAAGGCCTCTTTGGCTGTCCAAATTTGGGTGAGGTATTCTATTTGAGTGGTTTTTTGGGTGTCGAGACGTTCATTTTGATGTAAAAAACGAGGTCCAATTTTAATGATTTTTTCCTGGTAGTGTTCCAAATCCACTCCTACAGCGTTTGGAGACAGGACTACAGCAGCGACGTCTTTGGTATGGGAAATGGAAAGAAACCTCCCGTCTGTAAGAAAGGGAGCTCCTTGGTGGTCGTATTGATGTGTTTGTGGGGCTATCTCGAGCGCTTTGAGCAGTTGCCTGATCGCTAAATAGCCTTTTCTATGCACAGAACTCCTACGTTGAGAAAGACGCACCAATGCTTCAGGTGAAAGGGTAAGCCCCTGCCTCAACTCCGCTTCGGTTTCCGTGATCCTCCAAACTCGTAGCTCAATGCTTTCTTTTATGGTTTCCCGATGACAGTTCGGCATTTGATTTTGGCTAGAAAGGTTGTACTTTTGTCCAATAAAATTCAAAGGTACAATTATGGAGACAAAAACATCACAACGATTACCCTATAAAGTCAAAGACATCAGCTTGGCAGACTGGGGACGCAAAGAGATTTTGTTAGCAGAAAAGGAAATGCCGGGATTGATGGCCTTGCGCAAGGAGTTTGCCAAAGAGCAACCCCTAAAAGGAGCACGTATAGCAGGCTGCCTCCACATGACCATACAGACGGCTGTTTTGATCGAAACACTTGTCGCATTGGGTGCAGAAGTGACCTGGAGTTCATGTAATATTTTTTCTACCCAAGACCATGCCGCTGCCGCTATTGCTGCCGCTGGAATTCCCGTTTACGCCTGGAAAGGAATGAATGAGGAGGAATTTGACTGGTGTATCGAGCAAACCCTTCACTTTGGGGAGGAACAACAGCCTTTGAATATGATCTTAGACGACGGTGGAGACCTCACCAATATGGTGTTGGACCGCTACCCAGAACTGGTAGCAAACATCCGGGGTCTTTCTGAAGAAACAACCACAGGCGTTCACCGCTTGTACGAACGAATGAAAAATGGAACCCTTCCATTACCCGCCATCAACGTAAACGACTCGGTTACCAAATCCAAGTTTGACAACAAATACGGCTGTAAAGAAAGTGCTGTAGACGCCATTCGTCGTGCTACCGATGTGAT
>Ga0181560_10004158_pt1 | contig 13193 bp, 8 predicted proteins | sample 011ome_20_FD_133751 | JGI IMG/M metagenome (GOLD analysis project Ga0181560, IMG submission 133751) | Coastal salt marsh microbial communities from the Groves Creek Marsh, Skidaway Island, Georgia - 011509CT metaG (megahit assembly) | ecosystem: Environmental > Aquatic > Marine > Intertidal zone...
ATCATTATCAAGGTTTTGCCACCGACGTCTGCTGAAACCAAGCGTTTGACCAAAGGCCAAACACTAATCTCTTTCTTTTATCCAGCACAAAATACCCAGAACATGGAATTATTGGCCAAAAATGGGGCCAGTGTTATTGCCATGGATATGGTGCCGCGGATTAGCCGCGCCCAGAAAATGGACGCGCTCAGTTCAATGGCGAATATCGCGGGCTACCGGGCGGTCATTGAGGCTGGCAATAATTTTGGCCGGTTTTTCACCGGTCAGATTACCGCGGCTGGCAAAGTGCCACCAGCCAAGGTTCTGATTGTTGGGGCTGGCGTCGCTGGGTTGGCGGCAATTGGCACGGCTACCTCTCTTGGGGCGATTACCTATGCGTTTGATGTACGCCCGGAAGTTGCCGAACAAATCGAATCCATGGGCGCCGAATTTGTGTTTCTGGATTTTGAAGAAGCCCAAACAGATGGCGCGGAAACTGGCGGCTATGCGGCGCCATCCAGCCCTGAATTTCGCGAAAAGCAGCTGGAAAAATTCCGTGAATTAGCCCCAGATATGGACATTGTCATCACCACCGCGCTGATCCCGGGCCGCGATGCGCCAAAATTGTGGTTGGCAGATATGGTCGCGGCAATGAAACCGGGGTCAGTTGTGATTGATTTGGCGGCTGAACGTGGCGGCAATTGCGATTTGACTGTGGCCAACAAAAAAATTGTTAGTGACAACGGCGTCACGATTGTTGGTTACACCGATTTTCCAAGCCGAATGGCGGCGCAGGCCTCAAGCCTCTATGCCACCAATATTCGCCATATGTTGACCGACCTAACACCGGAAAAAGACGGTACTGTCGTTCATAATATGGAGGATGATGTCATTCGCGGCGCCACAATCGCGCATGCAGGATCGGTCACCTTCCCACCGCCACCACCCAAAATACAGGCGATTGCGGCAAAACCAAAAGAGGCGGCGCCAGAAAAAACCCCAGAAGAACGGCGCGCTGAAGAGGTCGCTGCCTTTAAAAAGCAGACCAAAAATCAAGTGACTTTGCTGGCATGTGGTACCGCGTTATTGCTACTGGTTGGCACCTTTGCCCCAGCCAGCTTTATGCAGCATTTCATTGTCTTTGTGTTGTCAGTTTTTGTCGGGTTTCAAGTGATCTGGAATGTAAGCCATTCATTGCATACGCCGTTGATGGCAGTCACGAATGCCATCTCCTCGATCATCATTCTTGGTGCGGCGCTGCAAATTGGCTCTACCAATAACCTTGTGATTATATTGGCTGGGATTTCAGTGTTTTTTGCCGGAATCAACATTTTTGGCGGTTTTTTAGTGACACGGCGCATGCTTGCCATGTTCCAGAAATCCTAGGGGGAACGGGTCTATGGAATTAGGTTTGACAACTGCCGTTTATATCGCTGCTGCCGTTTTATTTATTTTGTCGCTTGGTGGCTTATCTGGTCAAGAAAGCGCAAAACGTGCCGTTTGGTATGGTATTTTTGGTATGGCTTTCGCCATTATTGCCACACTGGTGGGGCCGGGTAATGGGTTATGGTGGCTTTCGCTTGGATTGATTGTGGCTGGCGGCCTGATTGGCTATGCACTTGCCTCAAAAGTAGAAATGACGCAAATGCCAGAACTTGTTGCTGGCATGCACGCGCTTGTCGGTCTGGCGGCTGTATTTGTTGGTTTCAACGCGCATTTTGAACTGATCAATGTTCTGGCCATGGATGATGCCAGCAAAAAGGCCCTTGAAGGGTTTGCGGCGCTATTGGCGAAAAAGACACAGGTCGAGATTAATATCCTGCGTGTTGAGGCAACGCTTGGCATCTGGATTGGTGCGGTGACCTTTACCGGCTCGGTGATTGCCTATGGAAAACTAGCTGGCAAAGTCACCTCGGCGGCAACCAAATTACCCGGCGGCCATTTGTTGAACGCAACAGCTGCGATTGTATCGGTTGCCTGCATGGTCTGGTATCTGCAAACGGGCGACTTAAACCCATTGCTGATTTTGACATTTATGGCGCTGTTCATTGGCTTTCATCTCATCATGGGCATTGGTGGTGCCGATATGCCGGTCGTTGTCTCGATGCTGAATTCCTATTCAGGCTGGGCCGCGGCGGCAATTGGCTTTAGCCTTGGCAATGATCTGTTAATCGTCGTTGGCGCTTTGGTTGGCTCGTCAGGTGCCATCTTGTCCTACATTATGTGTAAAGCGATGAACCGGTCTTTCATCAGCGTGATCCTTGGTGGATTTGGCGGGGCCGCTGGCCCACAAATGGAAGTAGAGGGTGAACAGATTGCAATTGATACAGATGGTGTGGCAACGGCCTTAGAAGATGCTGACAACATCATTATCATTCCGGGCTATGGTATGGCAGTGGCACAAGCCCAGCAGAGTGTTGCCGAATTGACCCGGCGCCTGCGCGCCAAGGGAAAACAGGTACGCTTTGCCATCCATCCGGTTGCCGGAAGATTGCCCGGCCATATGAATGTGTTGCTGGCAGAGGCCAAGGTGCCCTATGACATTGTCTTGGAAATGGATGAAATCAATGATGATTTCCCAGATACAGATGTGGCCATTGTAATTGGATCGAATGACATTGTGAACCCAGCCGCACAAGATGATCCGAATAGCCCGATTGCTGGTATGCCTGTGCTTGAATGCTGGAAGGCAAAACAAGTGTTTGTCTCAAAACGCGGTCAAGGCACTGGGTATTCAGGAATTGAAAACCCGCTTTTTTATAAAGAAAATACTCGCATGTTCTATGGCGATGCCAAAGCCTCGCTTGACCAGCTTTTGGGGATCATAAGCTAGCGGCCTAGACTTTATCAGAATCTTGCATTGTCATAATTTGCATAGAACAAAGCGGCGCTGTGTGGTCATCACGGCGCCGTTTTTTTGTGATCCGACTGACTTATGATGATGATGCGATCAATCCTGCTGGCAGCCCGATTGTCTCCGCCGCTTTGCGTTGACGCGCGGCCAAGCTTTCGATGGAAAAATCATCAATCAAATCATGAAATAATTCATGCCAGTTTACTTCTGCGCCAAGATGCATAAAGACCGATCCAAGGCCAACGGCCGCACGGTCCATCAAGACAAATTCGCGCGGCGGCCGGATCCCGCCAATGCGCTTTAATTCTTGATGCACTTTGCCTGCAAGGTCACGCCCGGCCCTGCCGTTGCGCATTTGCTGGATTGGCCGGACACGATCTTCAAGAAGCGGTGCATAAATAAATCCTGCCCACATATTGAGAACATCAATGGCCTCGTTATCCAAGCCAACAAAGCCCCACCGTTCATAGGCATCAACAGCCTGTGCCTTATCATCATCACGCAAGGCTTTATAAAGCTCGATGACACCGGCAACAAATTCTGGGCGGAACAGCCGTATTGATCCAAAATCCATCAAATTGATCCGGTGATCACTGGCAATTGAATAATTGCCTAAATGCGGGTCACCATGAATCACGCCATAATAATAAAAAGGTACATACCATACCCGGAACATATGTCTGGCAATTTTGTTGCGGGTGTCTTGGTCTGGATTGGTGTCTAGAAATGGCATAAGGCGGGTACCATCCAGCCAGTTCATCGTTAGCAGGCGTTCGGTCGATAATTCAGGCCGATGTTCGGGCACAACAACGCATGATTCATCAGCCAGCATATAGCGATAAAGCTGCATATTCTGTGCCTCGCGGCGGTAATCAAGCTCTTCATAAAGACGTTCAGATAATTCATCATAAATATCGGACGTTGAAATCGCCGAATCATAGCGTTCATAAAGTTGAAACAGTAATTTCAACTGGCGTAAATCGGCCTCAATCGCCGATTGCATATCTGGATATTGTAATTTAACCGCCAGCTTTTCACCGTCTTGTCCGATGGCTTGATGCACCTGTCCAAGAGACGCCGCCGAAATGGCTTCACGTTCAAACTGGCTAAATTTCTGTTGCCAGTCAGCGCCAAGTTCGCTGGCCATTCGCCGCTTTGTAAACAACCAGCCCATCGCCGGTGCGTCAGCTTGCAGTCCGGCGAGTTCATCTGCATATTCCGCTGGCAAGGCATCGGGTATCGTTGAGAGAATTTGTGCCACTTTCATGATCGGGCCTTTCAGCCCGCCAAGTGCTTGGCGTAAATCTGCGGCGTGTTTGGCCCGGTCAATGTCCCAGCCAAGATAGCGTTCGCCCGCCACCCGCGCGGCCAGACCACCCATTGTCGTTGTCACCCGTGCATAGCGCCGCAAACGGCCACCAAAAGGGCGACCGTCCATACGGCCATTATCTTGTTCAGATGCCATTACGTCAGACTTTCCAACTCATCAATCATATCACTTATCATATCAAGACCTAACGACCAGAAAGCGGCTTGGCTGGCGTCGAGGTCAAAGCGTTTGAGCGCCACATCATAGCGTTCAGTCCCGCCAGCCATCAGCAAATGCGTATATTGTGCGATAAAACCAGCGGCGTTGCCCTGTTGTAGGCAAGTTTGATATTGTTGCCATAATGCATTGACCAGACAATCGCCAAAGGCATAGGCATATACATAAAATGGCGTATGCACAAAATGCGGTACATAGCTCCAGATTGGGCGGTAATCATCACCAATCTTGATCGCTGGCCCCAATGCAGCGCGCTGAGTTTCCATCCAGATGTCAGCAATTTCATCAGCTGTTAATTCGCCAGCCCTGCGGCGATCATGAAATTGCGTTTCAAAATTGTGAAAGGCGACCTGCCGCACAACGGTATTCAGCATGTCTTCCACTTTTCCAGCAAGCAGATAGCGGCGGGCCTTGGCATCATCCTGGCTATCAAGCAAGTGACGAAAGGTGAGCATCTCGGCAAACACAGATGCGGTTTCGGCCAGTGTCAGCGGTGTGTCAGACATTAAATAGCCCTGATCGGCCGCCAGTGATTGATGAATGCCATGCCCCATTTCATGCGCTAAAGTCATGACATCACGCGATTTGCCAGCAAAATTCATCAAAATATAGGGATGGGCTGATGGCACCACGGGGTGCGAAAAGGCCCCAGAACTTTTGCCAGCGCGTGGTGCGGCATCAATCCAGTTATTGCTGAAAAATGGTTTGGCGATCTCGGCCATTTTTGGATCAAATCCAGCAAAGGCATCTAGCACAATATGGCGGGCCTCATCCCAGCTAAATTGCCGATCATCATCGCCGGGCAAGGGGGCGTTACGGTCCCACCAATTCAACTGTTTGACCCCCATCCATTTGGCTTTCAATTGGTAATAGCGGTGGGTCAAATCGGCATTTCGCTGATTGACCGCCGCGACCAACGCGTCAACAACCGAATCATCCACATCATTTGCCAAATTACGCGACGCCACCGGCCGATCAAACCCACGCCAGCCATCTTCGATCTGTTTATCCTTGGCAATGGTGTTAAGAGTCAGCGAAAGTAAACGTTCATGCGATTTTAATGTTGTCGATAATGACTGACCAGCTTCGGCACGTGTCGCCGCATCGGCATGTGACAACGCATCTAGAATTTCGGCCTCGGTCACATCGCGGCCGTCAAACGGAAACCGCATAGATGTTGTGGTCTCGTCAAAAAGCCGTACCCAGGCGGCACTTCCTGTTGGCGCGCGCTCGGCGATCATCTGTTCAATTTCCGGGGCCAGTTGATAGGGCGCCATCGCCCGAACACGGCGCAACCATGGCGCAAAATGCGCCAGCGCCGAGGTTTGCAACAGGGTCCTCATATGAAATTCGTCAAAGCGGGCAAGTTCAAGCTCAACGAATAAAATTTTTGCGTGAATTTCCGCGCCTATTTCGCGCATTGATTGATGGTGTCTGGCAATTTCAGGCTCTGCTGTATTGGCGGCAAACAGCAATTGGGCGTGGCTTTGCACACGGCCAAGCTGTTCGAGCAAATGTTCATATTCACCAATGACCGTTGCCAAATCATCAGCTGACGCGGTGGCCAGCTTGCCTTGCCAGCGATCTTGCAACGCCGCCGCCGCTTTCCGGCAAGACGCCACATCAGACGCCAATTTGACATCGGTAATGCCTGAATAAAGATCGTTTAAATCCCAGATAGGGCATGAATCCGGCATAGCACACATATCCTTTATAACCACGGCGTCACAACGCCAGACCAGCCTGTTATAATCGGCTTCACATTTTCGTGACACATCTTTAACAACGCTGGTAATTATATGGGGATGCTCCGGGCGTTTCTCAAGCATGGCCCCCATGACAAAATCGACCCGCTAGCGCAAAAAAAATTATGATTATCACGCCAGCATGGCATGCCGTCATTTGCTTGCGCAGAAGAATGAACTGCGCTAGCATTTTTTTGCTCGATACATGAGAGGGGAGAGCGGCCGCCTTGCCATGCTGATATCAGCACCGGCGATGCAGGGCCCACCGAAGGAGCAACCCCCCGGAAACTCTCAGGTAAAAGAACTCTTTCATGTGAGCAATCTGGAAAGTGGCACGGCAGTGCCCACCGACGGGGACAACCGGCAACTGGCACAGCCCGGTAACAGGCAGGCCAGTGCGCGACCAAACCATTGGTCGACGGCAAATCTCTCAGGTTTCGCGACAGAGGGGGCATATACCGGACATGGTATATGGCTTTTTTTGTTGTGAGCCATGGGAGAAGGCATGAATACAAAACAAACACCACTTCATGCGTTTCATCATGCCCATAATGCGCGCATGGTGCCATTTGCTGGCTGGGATATGCCTGTGCAATATGCCGCTGGAATCAAAGCAGAGCATCTGGCAACACGCCAATCAGCTGGTTTATTTGACGTGTCACACATGGCCCAACTGGAAATCAGTGGGGGCCGGGCCGCGGCTGATCTTTCGGCATTAACCCCGAGCGATATTGCGGGCATTGGTGAGGGGCGTTTACGCTATTCACTATTCTTGAATGACCAAGGCGGTGTTTTGGATGATTTGATGATTGGCCGCATAGGTGACTTATTTTACCTAGTGGTGAATGCTGGCCGGGCCGATCATGACATCGCGCATTTGCAAAAACACCTTGACGCCTCAACCAACATGGCCATCCGAACTGACCGGGCGTTGGTGGCATTGCAAGGCCCCCAATCGGCAAATGTTCTGGGCATGCTGGGATTACGTCTTGACGATTTTCGGTTTATGCAGTTGCGGCATTTTGATTTTGACGGCACCGAGTTATTGATCAGCCGGTCTGGCTATACCGGCGAGGATGGGTTTGAAATTGCCCTGCCAGCCAATGTTGCCAGCAAATTTTGCGATTCCTGTCTGTCGACTGGCTTGGTCACACTTGCCGGGCTTGGTGCGCGCGATACTTTGCGTATGGAAGCTGGCTTGCCGTTATGGGGGCATGAGCTTGACGAAACCATCACACCTGTTGAAGCCGGGCTTGGCTTTGCCATTTCGAAAAAACGCCGCGATATGGCTGATTTTCCGGGCGCCAACCGGATAAATGACCAGCTGAAAACAGGCCCAAAACGCCGTCTTGTTGGCTTGTCTGCCAGTGGCGCGCGGCCGGTGCGTGATGGCGTGATATTGCGCCATAATGACAGGCCTGTTGGGTCAGTCACCTCAGGTGGGTTTGCCCCCAGCCTTGACCGGCCAGCGGCCCTTGGCTTTGTCGAGGCCGAGCTTGCCACCCCGGGCACTTCTTTACTAGCAGACACACGCGCTGCGCCAACACCAGTAACCGTCAGCAATCTTCCCTTTGTCCAACATCAATATTTCCGATGATCACTATTTTTGGCCCGGATATTTTTTTACCGGTCATCATTATAAGGAGAACAAAATGGTTAAATTTTCAGAAGATCATGAATGGGTGAAACTAGATGGTGACATTGCCGAAGTTGGCATTTCACCGCATGCCGTTGAACAGCTTGGCGATATCGTTTTTATCGAACTGCCAGATATTGGCACGAATGTGACCAAAGGCGATGCTGTTGCCGTTTTTGAATCGGTCAAAGCTGCCTCTGATATCTACAGCCCGGCTGGCGGTGAAATAATTGACGTAAACACCGCCCTTGCCGATGACCTTGGTGCGATCACAGCTGATGATGCGATGAATAACTGGCTGTTTAAGGTCAAGCTGACCGCACCGTCTGACCTCGATGGGTTGATGGATGAAGACCAATATAATGCGATGATTGACTGAAACGTGAAGCCCCAAGCGGTTCGATAGCTGACCCGAGTGCAGACACAAGGGTTCTGTCATGCCATTTAATTTGTGAAAGGAAATGAAATGACGCTCAATTCGGTTCCTCATGCCAGCTTTGCCACCCGTCATATTGGCCTGAGTGAGGCTGATATCAGCACGATGCTGGCAACGCTAAACAGTCCTTCTTTGGATGATCTGCTTGAGTCAGTTATTCCCGCCAAAATCCGGCGCAAAGATAAGATGGATTTACCCGATCCGCATTCAGAACATCAGGCATTGGCCGTAATACGTGGTTTGGCAAACCGAAATGACATGGTCACATCATTGATTGGCATGGGCTATTATAATTGTCATACCCCGCCAGTTATTCAGCGTAACGTGCTGGAAAATCCAGCTTGGTACACAGCCTACACGCCGTATCAGCCTGAAATTTCACAAGGACGATTAGAAGCCATCTTGAATTTTCAGACAATGGTGACTGATCTGACCGGCCTAGATATTGCCAACGGATCACTGCTTGACGAAGCCACTGCCGCCGCCGAGGCCATGGCCGTAGCCTTTCGTGCCTATAAAGGCAATGGCAACCTGTTTATCGTCGACCCCGACACGCATCCGCAAACAATCGGCGTGTTACGCACCCGTGCCAAACCACTTGGCATCCAGATTGACGTAACAACGATGCCAAAAAATCTGCCAGAGGGTTGTTTTGGCAGTTTGATCAGCTACCCGGGAAGCAGTGGCAGGCTGCGCGATATTGCGGCTGATATTGACGTCATTCATGCCGGTGGCGGCATGGCCATTGTATGTTGTGATTTATTGGCACTGACAATGCTGACATCACCGGGTGAACTTGGGGCTGATATTGCCATTGGTAGCGCCCAAAGATTTGGCGTCCCATTTGGATTCGGCGGGCCACATGCGGCCTTTTTTGCCACGCATCAACGCCTGCAACGCGCCATCCCCGGCAGACTTGTCGGCGTGTCACAAGACCGGCACGGCCAGCCAGCCTATCGGCTGGCCCTGCAAACGCGCGAACAACATATCAGGCGCGAAAAAGCCACATCTAACATCTGCACCGCGCAAGTTTTGCTAGCCGTCATGGCTGGGTTTTACGCGCTCTGGCATGGGCCGGATGGCTTGCGTAAAATTGCCGCTCACACCCATAAAATGGCCTGTCAATTTGCCGCTACCATGCGGTCAGCTGGTCGGCAGATACGTCATGACCAGTTTTTTGACACGGTCGTTATTGACGCACCAGATGACCGTGATGAACTGATCGCTAAAGCGCTGGCAGGTGGGTTTAATCTTCGGCCGATTGACGGCGGCGTAGCGGTCAGCTTTGACGAGACAACGGACGAAAACAAACTATTTGCACTGATCGGCGCAATCATCGGCAAAGCCACATTGGTGGCGGCTGACGCCTGTCAGTCATCATGGCCAACAAAGCTTGAACGGCACAGCCCATTTATGACGCATCCGGTATTTCATAAATATCATACCGAAACCGAAATGATGCGGTATATGCGACAGCTTGCCGACCGTGATTTGGCACTTGACCGCTGTATGATTCCGCTTGGGTCATGCACAATGAAGCTGAATGCAACAGCTGAAATGATGCCGGTCAGTTGGCCTGAATTTGCCAATATTCATCCCTATGCACCAGCAGATCAAACCGAAGGATACCAGCAACTGATCGCCGAACTGGAACATATGCTGGCCGAGGCGACGGGCTATGCGGCCATATCGCTTCAACCAAATGCCGGATCACAAGGCGAATTTGCCGGGCTGTTGGCGATTACCCGCTATCATGAATCGCGTGGCGAAGGTCATCGCAATATCTGCTTAATTCCCTCATCGGCACATGGCACCAATCCAGCATCAGCCGCGCTTGCTGGACTAAAGGTTGTGGTGGTGAAATGCGATGATGAGGGCAATGTTGATATTGATGACCTCAAAGCCAAAATAGACACGCATCGTGCGCATATTGCGGCATTGATGGTGACATACCCGTCAACACATGGGGTGTTTGAAGAAGCTATAGATGAAATATGCGCCATTGTTCACGAGGCTGGTGGTCAGGTTTATGTTGATGGGGCTAATTTGAATGCGCTTGTTGGGCATTGCGCGCTCCCTGAATTTGGTGCCGATGTATCGCATCTAAATTTGCATAAAACCTTTTGTATTCCGCATGGTGGGGGTGGCCCGGGGGTGGGGCCGATTGGCGTTGCGGCGCATCTCGCCCCATTTCTGCCCGGACACCCGGCAGATGGCGAAGGCGCGGTAAGTGCGGCGCCCTATGGATCAGCCGGGATTTTGCCAATCACCTATATGTATATTTTGATGATGGGCGCGTCCGGCCTTGCCAGCGCCACCGCCACAGCAATTTTATCGGCCAATTATATCGCGGCGCGGCTTAGTGATGACTTTCCGGTTCTCTATACCGGACGCAATGGCCGCGTTGCCCATGAATGTATTCTGGATATCCGCCCGATCGAAGCTGCTTGTGGCGTCACCAATGAAGATATCGCCAAACGACTGATTGATTTTGGCTTTCATGCGCCAACCATGTCATTTCCGGTTGCTGGCACCTTGATGATAGAACCAACCGAGTCAGAATCGCGCGCTGAAATTGATCGGTTTTGTGATGCCATGCTGGCGATTGCGGCGGAAATTCGCACCATCAAAGACGGCGTCTGGCCAGACAATGACAACCCCCTGGTCAACGCACCGCATACCGCGGCGGCGATCATGGCAGATGACTGGCCACATCCCTATAGTCGGCAACAGGCCGGCGCGCCTGCTGGCGACCGGCAGGCCAATAAATACTGGCCGCCTGTTGGACGTGTTGACAATGCCTTTGGTGACCGTAATCTGATTTGCGCTTGCCCCCCGCTAGATAGCTGGGAGGACGCCGCCGAATAGATATATGGGGCCACGGAACAAGCGCCGTATCAGCGCCGGGCGATCCATCTATGCGGTGAAAATCTGCAGGGTTTCTTCGCGCGTTGCTGGACGCACCGATGTGGCAAGTTGGCGAATAAGCGCGGCGTTATCAGGGGCCAATTGCCCATCTTTAAGATGCATGTTGTTTTCAAACCCAACCCGGCAATGGCCGCCAGCCGCAACCGCCGCCATCATCACGTCATATTCCTTATAGCCAAAAGCACAAATCGACCAGCTTGCCATATCAGGCAAACCGTCCCCCAGCAGAGGGGCAAGTTCGGATGGGTCTGATTGGAAATCTGCTGCATAACGCCCCAATACCAGCAACACATGCGGGGGGCTAGCTGGCACGATACCCGCTTTCATTGCCGCCCGCATGCGGGTGACATCATGCGCGTCATACAAAATATGCTGGACATGAATGCGTTCAGCTTGCGCCCGATGATAAAAATCCTTGGCCAGTTGATGTGCGGCGGCACTGTCATCAGCCAGCATCTCGCGAAGTCCCACCGACACAAAATCTGGCGCTACCCCAAACACCACATCATATTGTTGCTGTGGTGTATAGATTCCAACAGCTTCGGTGGTGACCTGTACCAGCATGTCTGGCACCTGTTCGCGCAACTCGGCCAACAGGGTTTTATAGCGGGCGACATCCAAAACATGTTCATCTTGATCGCCGCGCACATGGGCATGCAGAATACTGGCGCCTTCAGCATGGCAGGCTTTTGCCGCGGCAATTGTTTCATCAATCGATACTGGCAGTTGCGGATGGTCGGTTTTGATTTTGCGCGCCCCATTTGGCGCCGCCATGATAATAGTTGGTCGGCTCATAACGCCCTCTTGAAACATGGTTTAGAAAATGGCTGTCAGAACTGACAGCATCGCAAAAATTTGATAGTCTGCCTATAACAGACAAAGCCGGGCTAATGCTAGCAGTCAGGTGATGATGGTCAAGCTTTATCCGGTTTTTTAAGGGTGGGTTTACCCGATATTACAGACGCCAAACAGATGATAAAAACCTATCGCCCCACCCCAGATTCTATGCTAATGACACGCTCTTAAATGGTTTAATATCGTCACGATCACAATCAAGCAGGGTTATGCCCCCACCCCGGGGCGGTGACAATCATCATGGTAGACTCCGCGCGCATCAAGCAATTTAAATCGCTGAAAGGGCAACGTAAAATTGTCTGCCTGACGGCGTATTCAGCGCCGATGACGCATGCGCTTGATCCGCATTGCGATCTGTTGCTGGTCGGTGATTCAGTGGCCATGGTTTTATATGGTATGGACACCACACAAGGCGCCGATCTTGACATGATGATCCGGCATGGTCAGGCGGTGATGCGCCGCCGTCAAACGGCTGTTGTGATCATTGATTTGCCGGCTGGCAGTTATGAAAACAGCCCTGAACAAGCACTGGCAACGGCGCGGCGGGTGCTGGATGAAACCGGCGCTGATGGGGTCAAGCTAGAAGGCGGCAGTCAAATTGCCGGACATGTTGCGCGGCTTGTTGAATCGGATATTGCGGTATTGGCACATATTGGCCTGCTGCCGCAAAAAGCCACATCAAAATCCGGCTTTCGCATTACCGGCCGCACAGCTGAAGAAGCCGAACAGCTGGCCAAGGATGCCCGCGCCCTGTCTGACGCTGGCGTTTTTGGTATTGTGATGGAAGGCATTATTGAACCTGTTGCCGCATCTATTGCCGCAAATTGCCAAGTCCCAACAATTGGCATTGGCGCCTCGCCAGCCTGTGATGGCCAGATTCTTGTCACCGAAGATATTTTGGGACTCTATGACGGGTTCACACCAAAATTTGTCGAACAATTTGCCGATTTGCAAACCGATATAGGCGCCGCTGCCGCTGCCTTTCACCAGGCCGTTGTCAGCGAGACATTTCCGCTGGAACAACATCTATTCTGGCCAAAACAGTAACAGGTCATCACCAATGATGGTTTTTACCACCCCAGATGATATGCGCCGCGCCATTTCCGAATGGCGTGCGGCCGGTGAACAGCTGTGTTTGGTGCCAACGATGGGGGCCATCCATGACGGGCATCTGGCACTTGTGACAGCCGCCAAAAAAGCTGCCAAGCGGGTCG
>Ga0181560_10004160_pt1 | contig 13188 bp, 12 predicted proteins | sample 011ome_20_FD_133751 | JGI IMG/M metagenome (GOLD analysis project Ga0181560, IMG submission 133751) | Coastal salt marsh microbial communities from the Groves Creek Marsh, Skidaway Island, Georgia - 011509CT metaG (megahit assembly) | ecosystem: Environmental > Aquatic > Marine > Intertidal...
ATTGTTTTACGCCGAGTCTGATCCTCATAGTCATTTGGCGGTGCAGGCGCTGCTCCCAATATGTCAAAGATATGGCCTTACTCCCAAGTTATATGGTGTAGAGCCACCTGCGGGTGTACACAACCCCGAACCCGAGCTGCTGCCCGTCATGGCGCGTCATGACGCCGAGCAAATTGCCTTGGCCTACGGTTTGCATCCACGCCGCCCAGACGAACTGCCGCTGCCGTTCCAACCCGAATCTGGGGGTGATCGTCGGAGGCGGTTGGGGCACTACGGATCCGCCATGTTTTACCTGTGTGGAGAGTGGTATTGGGGCGTCGATCGGCTATGCCACCTTGAGCAGCGGCTGCGATCCTTGGGTTTGGACACGGATCCAGAGGCGCCATTTTTGTTTGGGCGGCCCGCAGAGACGGTGATGCCGGGTGCTGGCAAAGGATTGTCCCTCGAGTGGTATGGCTCGCTGCGCAGCCCCTATACGGCTATTGGTTGGCCCAGAGTGGTCAAATTATGCGAGCAGGCCGGTATTGAGCTGATCTTAAAGCCCGTGTTACCCATGGTTATGCGGGGGGCTCCTGTGAGTCGGGTCAAAGGACTTTATATTTTTGACGACACCGCCCGAGAAGCCGCCTTTTATGGGCAGCCCTTTGGTCCATTTTATGACCCCATCGGTGAGCCTGTTCGTCGCGCCTACCGGATCCTGCCAGAGGTGCGCGCAGCGAGACTGGAACAGCCGTTTTTTGGCGCATTTTTGCAAGCAGCTTTTACCCAGGGCATAAACCTCGCTACCGACCGAGGTCTAAAGCACGTATTGCGCGCCGCGGGCCTGCCGACTGATCTGGTGAATATAGCCAACAGCAACCGGCCGCTCCCCGATGAACTTGAGGTCAACCAAGCCGCTATGTACGACCTGCCAAGTTGGGGGGTGCCGACATTTCGGCTACTCGATGAACATGGTGTAGAGATCCTGCATGCCTTTGGTCAAGATCGCCTGTGGCTGATAGCTCAGGCGTGCAGCTGAGTTGCGCATCCCCCAGATAGCGTTTGCGTTTGCGCGCTTTTAGCTTAGCTAGATCTGCAAGCACGAAGCCGTCGACGCAGTCCCCAAATTCAGGATCATTGCCACAGAAAGACTGCTCTAGCACCCGACGAGTGTCTGCGTGGATATTCTTGAGGTTCTGCCGGGGCGGGTTACCGCCCATGTTATCCATGGGAAGCAGCACGGATTGCAACGGTGCTAAGGCAAGCAACGATGGCGGTTGACGAAATCGGGGTATTTATTCTCGAGAATACGCTCAAAACTGATCATGCTTAAACCTCTCAGGCACAGTTGGTCAGTAACGAAAACGCCGCGTCGGCATGACTGGTCTGCGGCTAATGTGCTTGAGCATGCCCAAGAATCATTGCAAATTTTGGGCTATTTGATGGCGTTTTTATGAACGCGGGACCGCACTGATGTCACAAAACCAACACAAATAAGCAATATTTAGGTAACAGAACCTTCTTAGAGTGTGCACCCAATGGCCTCACCTGAGGCACGTGGTTTGTCAGACTTTGAGAGGTCCTAATGACACAGGTGTTTCGCGCTTGGCGCGTACTCCCCGCACTGATCCTATTGATGCTTGTCCAATCGGTTAGCGCCGATGACGACTTGCTGGTGTACGTTTTCAATGGAGGTGTGGTGGCCGAGGGCGTGACTATCATGCTCGACGGTCAGGATGTTGGCCGGACGCGACAGGACGGTTCTCTTTTTGTCGATTTAGATACTGACGGTCTTCATGTCCTCAAGTTGGCGACTGCCGATGGCGAGGAAGTGATCCGCTTCTCTGCGGGATCTGGTCAGCTGGTTGACCTCATTGTCGATCTCGCAAGCGCTTCTGAGGCCAAGGTTGATGTCTATTAGCGCACCGAGAGCGCTGCTGATCGACGAGCGGCTCCCGCGGGCAATCTTGAAGTTACTGTGCGTAAGGGCAGCAGCCCAGCAGCTAGGGAACTTGTGGTCATTTCCAATGGGCAAGGCGCGGTGTCCACGAATAGCCAGGGCGTGGCTAGCAAGGCGCTACCTCGCGGCGTTTATCGAGTGTCTGTGGGTGACGTATCTCAAGAGGTTCGCGTAGCTGGCGGAGTGACTCGCGGAGTGGTTATTAACCTTCCTGAAGAGGAAGGTTTTGCGATCGAGATGCCCGCCCTCGAAGAGGTATTTGTCATAGCCTCCTTTGACCCAACTGGGTTCGAAGTGTCAGAGCGAGATACAGCCAACATCGTGGATACCATAGGCGTTGAGATGCTCACTCGCTTCGGTGATTCAGATGTGGCCGCCTCTGTCGTTCGTGTGCCCGGTATTTCTGTCCAAGATGACAAGTATGTATTTATCCGGGGCCTAGGTGGTCGTTATGTCACCTCTACCTTGAACAATGCAACGATGCCCTCGACTAATCCGTCGAAGCGGACAGTACCCCTAGATTTGTTCCCGTCAAACTTCGTTAATCAGCTCGATATCAAAAAGACGTTTCTACCCTACATGCCCGGTGAGTCCACCGGCGGCAACCTCGTCATCAATACCAAGACTTTCCCCGACGAGCGCGCTGGGAGCATTTCCGCCTCCATCGGTTATGTGTCGGACTTGACTGGCAACACGGTTGCTGTGGATGCCGCTGACGGTGGTTTTGACCTGCTAGGTTGGGACGATGGCACTCGGGAAGAAAATGTTGCGGTCAAAGCTATTGCTGAGATTGTGAAGCAGAGCACCTTTGTCGCTTCAGACGGCCAGACTTACACCTTAGATTCTAGAACCCGTGGTGAGCTTCTCCGAGTGGCTGGGGTGTTGCTCAACGAAAATTGGGATCCCGCCTTTGAGAGCGCAACGCCCAACGGTAGTTTTGGTATTAACTACGGTGATCTGTTTTATTTTGACGATGCGGAACTGGGTTTTTACTCAGCGGTAAATTACAGCAACGATTGGAGTAAGCGCGACAACGGCATCCGTCGCAGCTACACCGCCAGCGGCAACCTAGCGGATGATCTAGCGTATAAATCTTTTACCAATAACATTGAAATTTCAGGGCTGGTTTCCGTAGGACTTAATTGGGGCAACCATACTTTTGAGTGGAACAATTTGGTGTCTCGAGCTACCGAAAGCTTTTATGAGCGCAGTGTGGGTCAAGAGGGTGACGAGTTTGAAACGATTTACCAGCACACCAGCCAATGGGAAGAGCGGCAGTACCTGTCTTCTCAAATCGTAGGCTCCCATTTTCTCAACGAAGGCGGCTCGTTGTTCGGAGAGTGGCAATTTACTGCAAGCCAGGCCCGGCGCTATGTTCCAGGGCGCACCGAGGTCCGCTTCAGAACTCCCCAAAGCAATACCAATGCGGCGATGCTGCGCAATCGATTCGACTATGGAGCGCCCAACGACGCCCAAACTGACATCATGAAGGGTTTCACCTTTGAAGCTGGCAACTCCTTCAAACGCTACGACGATTTGATTGACAACAATTTTGATGGATCTTTCAACGTCACCTGGGATGTCTTTGATGACGGTGGGAGCTTTGCCAAGGTGCAGTTTGGTGGTCAGGCTATTTACCGCGATCGCCGTGCCGAGAGCGCGACCTATGGTTATTTCAACGATGGACGCGACCCAACGGTTGAGAGGGCGCCGAACACTCTAGTCTCTGATGTCATTTACACCTGTGGTCAGGGTAAAGGCACCGTAACCTGCCCTGTGACCCCGAGCGAAGATGGCAGCGTCACTCCGCCAGTGGGAGGTATTCAGAACAACGCGAGAACGGGGTACATTTTTGCCATTCGTACCGCCGTATCCGACGAGTACACCGCTGATTTGAGCTACAACAGCGTGTATGCCATGTACGACCACACTCTGAATTCAAATTGGCAGTTTATCGTGGGAGGTCGCTATGAATTTTACGATCAGACCACAGACACTTTCGATCTAACCACCGGTGCGCCTGTTCAGGGGGTTGTGGACGAAGCAAGCTTCCTTCCAAGTCTCGGTATCAACTGGTTCTATGCCGATGATCAGCAGCTGCGGTTTGCGGTTAGCCAGACCGTGGCACGCCCGGACTTCAAAGAAGCCTCCAACGCCGTTTACTTCGACAATGAGTTCAACGTTCGTATCCGCGGTAACAAAGATCTGACGATTTCGGATGTGTTCAACGCCGACCTGCGCTGGGAATGGTATTTCGGCGATAACGAGCAGGACAACCTGTCGGTAGCCCTCTTTTACAAGGAAATGACAGATCCCATTGAGCGGGTGGTTCAGCCTGCTTCAGGTACCGCGGGAAACACGCGAACCTTTCAAAATTCTGACCAAGCCGAGCTTTACGGTATGGAGGTTGAAGGGCGTAAGGAGTTCCTGCTGACGGACGACTACAACCAGACGCTATTTGTTTCCTTCAACGTGGCCTATATCGAATCTGAGGTAACAGCGGGCAATCAGGATACCCGCGCGCTGCAGGGTCAGCCTGAGTACACCTCTAATCTTGTGATTGGCTATGACAATTTGGAATACGGGCAACAACTCACGCTGCTTTACAACCACAACGGCGCGTCCATTGCCGACGTGGGGGTGCTTGGGGCGCCCGATGTTTACCTCGAGCCGCGGGGTGAATTGAATCTTGTCTATCGCTACGACATCAGTGAAGCAGCCACGTTAAAGGCGCGCATTGAGAACCTGCTCGACCAAAAAGTTGAGTACACCCAGGGCGGACAAGTTTTTCAGCGTTACGACAAAGGAACGACCTTTCAAGTTGGATTTGATTGGAATTTTTGATCAACACCACCGACCCCCTGCGGGTCAAAAAACCACGAGGGAGTGAATCAATGAACAAGCAGTTTGTATTGGCTTTGATAGCCTCTGGGGCCCTGGCCGCCCTGAGTGGCTGTTCTGAGGGTGACAAGGCAACGATCACCATCGATGCACCCACCACAGACAACAGCGTCGGTGGCAACAATTGTCAGGGTAACAACAGTTGTAGCACCGGTGGTGGAACCGACGGCGATACCGACGGTGGCGGCACTGAGCCCCCTGCTGCGGAATCTTGCCCAGAGGGCACCACCGAAACCGCTGCAAATGTTTGCGAGCTATCGGGTCGTGTAGATTCTGATCTTACGCTTGTGGCAGGTAATACCTACATGCTCAATGGTCGGGTGATTGTGGGTAACGGTAACTGCGAGTTAGCCGATGCCACGACTTGTACCAATGGTGATGCAGTGCAAAGCGTGACGCTTACCATTGAACCTGGTGTTGAGGTCAAAGGTATGGCATCCAGCGATCCGCTTACCGCCGCCGTTCTGGATGTCAATCGCGGTTCTAAACTGAATGCAGTAGGCACCGCGAGTGCACCTATTATTTTCTCGTCTGCTGATTCAGGTTATGAAGGCTCAGGAGAGTGGGGTGGTATTCAGCTAAGTGGCTACGCCCCTCACAACGCGTGCGATAGTGACCCTTGCAACGTCGATGGTGAAGGTGCGGTCAATTTTATTGGCGGTAATAACCCGAACGACAACAGCGGTACATTGAAGTACGTAATCATCACCGAGGGCGGTACCGAGATTTCAACCGGTGACGAAATCAACGGTCTGTCCCTGAACGCTGTGGGTTCTGGAACCGTAATGGATTTCATCCAGATCAACGATAACCTCGATGATGGCGTTGAGTTCTATGGTGGTACTGCGAATATCAAGCACCTTGTCGTGACCGGCGCTGGCGATGACTCAGTTGACTGGGACGAGGGCTACCAGGGTAACCTCCAGTACGTTATCGTTAAGCAGACCGCTAACAGTGGTGGTGAAGCCTTTGAGATGGATACCGAGGGCACCACTGCTTGGAATTCTAAGCCCACGCTAGTAAACGTTACTCTGGTTGCTGACAAGGCAGCTAACGAGGCGCCCTTCAGCTTGAATTTCAAGAAGAGCTCGGGTGGTTTCTTCCACAACATGGTAGCAACGACGGCAGCTGACTCAGCCAACACGTTCACAGCCTGTGCCAAGATTCACAATGGTGCTGAGGCAAATCTGCCTACCGGTGAGCTTGCTTTGAACAACTGGGTTCAGGACTGTGCAAGTGACGGCAGCGGTGGCGACTTGGCCATTGATGGCGCGGACGCGGCGTTGTACATCAGCGGTAATGCAATCAACGTTGTAGTAGAAGCTGCAGCCCTCGATAGCATCTACGCTTCGCAGGCTGCTGCCGCTTCAGGCCTCAATCCTATTGACTGGATAGCTTTGGAGGGTGTGTTAGCACTGCCCAACACTGGCAACGGTGATCCGCAGGACTTCGACGCTAGCTTCTTCGATGCTACTACTTACAGCGGTGCACTGAACCCCGACGGCTCAGATCCCTGGTGGGCTGGCTGGGTGATTCCTGGATCACTCTAAGCTCAACTAGAAGTAATCGATAAAAGGCGATCCTCGGGTCGCCTTCTTTGTTTCTGCCAACGGCATCTTCACCTGATCCTTATCCCCTCCAGTCAGCCGGCTTCGTTCAGTACATTAATCCCCGTGATTTCTCGGTTGACGCTGAGGCCGACATTACCGAAGTGGGTGACCTGGGTCCCGAGAGTATCGAGTTCGTTGCTGCCGAGGACAGCCCCACGGGAGAGCCGCTGCTGCTGGTCAGCAACGAGGTCTCGGGTACCTTGGCGGTGTACTCGGTCACCAAGCTCTAACCCCATTAACCACTCTTCTTGGGGGGTAGGGTCAGACGCTTAAAATTTTTTTAAGCGTCTGTGATCCAGCCATAATCAGGTGGCGTAATACACACATAGAGATCACAGGCACGTTGCTATGCCGGTTTTTTCTCCGTGTTCCAAGCCATCTTCCCCCAGATGGTTTTTATTCCCCGGCCCAGTGTGGGTCGGGGTTTTTTATGCCTAAAATTTGTTAGCGAGGTGTCTAGCGGTGTTTTCAACGTCGATGTTATGGGGCGCTGTCAGGCGGCTCCGCTACCCAGCCATTGCTATTGCCCTAGTGCTGTCCTCCGGCTGCGGTAGTGTTCAAGTTGAACAATACAGTGACAACCGACCTGAGTTTGCCCCCGAAGAATTTTTCAACGGAGCGCTCACCGCCCATGGCATTGTCAAAGACTGGCAGGGGCAGGCGATCAGGTATTTCAACGCCGATATTCTGGCCTGCTGGAATGGCGGAGTGGGAACCTTGGATGAGGACTTCATCTTTGATGACGGTGAAGCTCAAAAGCGCGTTTGGACGCTAACGCCCAACGGAAATCAGGGGTACACGGCCATCGCCGGCGATGTGGTGGGCTCTGGACAGGCTAGGTGGGAAGGCAACGCCTTATTTTTAGATTATGTCTTGCGGGTGGAGCTGGAGGATGGTGCTATCGACCTGCGTATTGACGACCGCATGTACCGCGTCTCTGAGAATGTAGTGATTAATCAATCCTCCATGGAGAAATTTGGTTTCGGGGTCGGTGATATTCTGCTCACCATTATCCGACAACCCAACACCGAGGATTTATGCGCGACCGACTAACAGCCAGAGCTCTGGGTTTTGCAGGTCTGATTCCTTTCTATGGATTTTTGGCCGGATTCGCTTGGTCCAAGGATTATCCCCAGGCCTTTTCAGTGCAGGGATTTGTTACTTACTCGTTAGCTATCTTCTGCTTTTTGGCGGGCTCACTCTGGGGGCACGCCCGTCAGCAACATGATGCGGGTGTACCGTTGCGTCTGGTGGTGAGCAACGGACTTGTCTTATTTGCTGTGGCCAGTATGTTAACCGCGCAGGCGATGTTGGCGGCTCTGCTGCTGATGCTGGGGTACATTGCTTTACTTTGGTACGAGCGACATGTGGACGGTACTGAAGGATGGTATCCGCAGATGCGCTGGCAGCTGACCCTCGGTGTGGTTGTAGCGCATTTGCTCTACGCGGGGTTGCACGTCTACTTTTCTTAACTCATCTCTTCGGGACCCATAACAATGAAACAATATCAGGTCATCTTGCACCACTACGAGGACTCACCCTACGCCGAGAAAGTTCGGGCGATGTTTGGACACGGGGGTATTCGGTGGGGCTCTGTGCTGTCTCCGGCAATGCCGCCAAGGCCGAATTTAGATCCACTGGTGGGAGGCTACAGACGTATTCCAGTGCTTCAAATGGGCGCTGACCTATTTTGTGATAGCACTCTGATTGCACTGGAGTTGGCCGCACTCGCGGGCAAACCCGAATACCGTCCTCGGCTAGATGACGCTGGTGTCGCTGCACTGGTAAAACAAGCCCAGGGCGATGCATTCTTTTCGGTTATTACCAGTGTTTCTCCGCTAAAGTTGCTGATTACCCTAGTGGGTAAATTTGGCTTGGTGGACACCCTGCGATTTTTTAAAGATCGCACTAAGATGATGAAAAACGCGACTATTCGTCCGCCCCGGGGCAGTGCGGCAAGTCAGGTGTTTCAGGAGTTTTTGACCAGTTTGGACAAGGCCCTAGATGGCCGAGATTTCCTGGGAGGTCTGTCTCCCGCCTATGCGGACTTCTGCGTTTATCACCCCGTTCACTTCAAGATCAGCGTCTCCGGAGATGAAGCCTGCCAAGGATTTCCCAACGTGCAGCGTTGGTTTGCTGCCATGCGGGACAGCGGCCACGGGGATCGGGACGAGCTGGAGGCGGTGCATGCCTTTGCAGCGGCCGCAGAGTCCGAACCTCGCGCTCTGCCAGATGCCGCTGAAGATGCCCCTGAGAATGCCGAGGCGTCGCCCCTCATTGGAAAACAGGTTTCAATCGCACCCACCGACTATGGCCAGGACCCGGTCACCGGTGAGTTGGTTGCAGTCACCCCCGAGCGCTTCGTGATTGCGCGCGTGACCGATCGCTTTGGTCGCTTGCATGTGCATTTCCCTAGGCAAGGTTACTCGGTTGTCGAGATTTAAAGTGTCGCTTGTTGGTTGGCGTAAGGACCTGATGAGCTATATCAGCACCATCGCTTAGCCCCCAGCTTGGTACAGTTGCTAATGAAGAAGGATATGTGATGAGTAGTGAGTCCTATGCGTTAATCACCGGTGCCTCTGCGGGCCTAGGAGCGGAGTTTGCGCGGCAGTTGAGTCGATTGGGGCGGCATCTCATCCTGGTCGCGCGGCGGGAGGATCGCCTGAATGAATTGGCGACAGAGTTGAAGCGCGACAACGGCATCAAAGTAGAAATCATCCCCGCTGATTTGAGCGACCCAAAGGCGCCGTCGGTCATCGCGGCGACCTGCGCTGAGCGTAATCTGAGAGTCGATTGGTTGGTCAATAATGCGGGAATCGCCGGCCCTGATTTACTCAAAGATCAGAATTGGGAAGAGCAGCAGGCATTTTTCCAGCTGATGATGCTGTCGGTTGCGGAGCTGTGCCATCACTTTATACCCCCCATGCAGGAGCGGGGTTTTGGTCGCGTGATTAACATCGCTTCCGTGGCCGGTCGAATTCCCCGCTCGGGGGGCTGTAATTATGGCCCCAGTAAAACCTATTTGATTGCGCTCTCTGAGGAGCTAAATCTGACCTGTTCGGGTCAGGGTGTTCACGTTTCGGCCCTGTGCCCCGGGTTTACCCACACGGATTTTCACGAGACCGCGGGCCTTTCTGCAATGAAGGCTGGAATGCCCAAGTGGCTGTGGTACGACGCTGACGTGGTGGTCCGCGATGGAATTCGAGGCGTTAATAAGGGTAAGCCTGTTGTCGTATCTGGACGTCTGTATCGCTGGGCTGATCCGCTCTTCCAGTCGGTGCTGACCCGGCGATTATTCCGGATCAAAGCCCGACCCGATTGATTTCATAGATCGACGATATCGAGAGCAGGAAGTAGGGCGTATGCCTTTAGCGGTTGCTGGGTTATCACTCAGTCCCGGCACGCCGCTGTCGATCTAGCCATTCTGTTGGCGTGCTTCCCATGTACTCCCTAAACGATCTTCTAAAATTGGCGGGATTCTCGTATCCGAGCTCAAGGGCAATGGCTTCCACGGTCACCCCCGCAAGCATCTGACGGCAAGCCCAGTTGTGGATGGCCTCCAGCTTTAACTGACGAAAATTGCTGTCTTCCTCTTTAAGGCGGCGATTCAGAGTTCGCGTGGACAAATGCAGTGAGTCTGCCACCTGGGCGATTTCTGGAAAGGGTGGGTGGTTGGCGGCAAGGACACTGCGCAGGTGACTGCTGAAGGGCCGAGGTTCCAGACCTACGGCTTGCTGCAACTGCTCGCTCAAGTAGCGTCGTGCTACCAGCCATAGTTCGGCGTCAGCATAGGGTGATGGTCGCTTTAGCCAGTCAGTGGGGAACTCAATCTCGTTGTCTCTAGTGTTAAAGGCCACGTCGCCATGGAGCGCAGTTTCATAAACCGCTCTGCGTCCTGCGTCGGGGTAAGTAACGCTAAATTGCACCGTATGATCTTCGCTGGAGAATCGGCCGGCGACGTCTTCGATATATTCCTGCACCAGCGAAAAAACTGACTCAATGTGGATATCTAAGCAATTGCCCAAGTCGAGCAAGCTGTGTACCTGCACTCGAGTGGTGGGTCGCCCGGCAATAACATCCAAGCGCAGGTAACCCGCTTGAACGGTGGAAAAGCTCGCCATGGCCTGCAACCCCTCTCGCAGGGTGGGTGCCGACACCATGGCTACCCCCATCATCCCCAGACCGGCAATCCGATTGCGTCCCGCTACCATAAATCCAAGGGGCACGTCCCATACAAGGCTGCGCGCGTTCTGCAGTAACTGGAGAAACTGGGAGGGGTCAATTTGGGGGGAGTACCAAATTCGATTTCGGTCTAATTTGGTATTAGCCAATAGCGCCGCTTCATCGACGCCATTGGCAAGCAGCTCCCGATGGAGTACGCGGGCGAAATTTGCACTGATCACTTTAAGCCCCTTTTTGGCGAATTATGACACCCATATGGCGCGACAGGAATGGGGCGTATTCCCAATTACTGTCTAGACTGGCACTCATCGGAAATCCAAACCTTTTAAGAGGAGCTGAATAGGCAATGACAGTGATCACCTTTATCGAGTTCAACGGCACCGAACATCAGGTTGACGGCGAAGTGGGCATGTCGGTCATGGAGCTTGCCATGAAGCACGATATCCCAGGAATCGATGCCGACTGCGGTGGCTCTGCGGTCTGTGGCACCTGCCATTGTTTTGTTGAGGCCAGCAATCCATTGCCAGCGGCGGATCCCCAAGAGGAGTCTATGCTGGGTTTGCGCCCTGACCGAGAGGCAAACTCGCGCCTGAGCTGCCAGTTGCGCATCAGCGACGACATGGGTGATATGACGGTGCGGTTACCTGAATTTCAAATGTGATCAGCGCAACCCATGACCGGTTCTTTCTTCAAAGCCAATAACTAAAGTCACGGACACCGACAGGAGGTCACGACGATGAATCAGGCAATAACAGCGATTGACGGTTTACCCGACCCATTAACTACACCCCTTGAAACCTTGGATGTTTCAGACCCCAGACGGTTTGAGCACGATACGTGGCAACCGCTGTTTGAACGTCTGCGCAATGAGTCTCCCGTTCACTATCAGGCGGAGGGACCGGGAGGCCCCGGGAAAGAGGGTGATTTTTGGTCGATCACTCGTTTTGAAGATATTGTTGAAATAGAGAAGAATTGGCAGGACTTTTCTTCGGAACCTTCAATTGCCATTTTGGACCCCGAGCCTGACATGGTGGTCCAAATGTTTATTGCCACCGATCCACCGCTCCATGACGACCAGCGTAGAGCGGTTCAAGGGGTTGTAGCGCCGCGTAATTTGCAAGAGTTCGAGGCGGTGATTCGCAGTCGAACCCAAGATACGTTGGATGCGCTACCCGACGGCGAGACCTTTAACTGGGTCGATCATGTGTCTATTGATTTGACCACTAAAATGTTGGCGACCCTGTTTGATTTTCCCCAGGAAGACCGGCGCAAACTGACCGAGTGGTCCGATGCCATTACCTCCGACGAGCGCATTACTGCAGGTCGGGGACTTACCATAGAAGAGCGTCGGGTATACGTGTTTGAAATGCTCGAATACTTCACGCGGTTGTGGCACAACCACAAAGCCAATGACATCGAGTCATTTGATCTAATTCGGCTGCTCCAGCGTGACCCCAAAACCGCCAACATGGTCGATGACCCCTTGTCTTACATGGGGAATCTGATGCTGCTCATCGTTGGTGGCAATGACACCACCCGTAATTCCATGACTGGCGGGGTGTTGTTTATGAATGAAAACCCGGCTGAGTATGACAAGATAAAAACCAACCCCGAGCTCATTCCTTCGGCGGTGTCTGAAATCATTCGCTACCAGACGCCACTGCCGCATATGCGTCGAACAACAACCCGTGACGTGGAGTTTGGTGGGAAGACGATTCCCAAAGATTCCCGTGTGGTGCTGTGGTATGTGTCGGGCAACCGCGATACCCGAGTTATCCCCGACGCTGATAAGTTCATCATCGATCGTCCCAACGTGCGTAATCATCTGTCCTTTGGGATGGGAATACACCGGTGCATGGGTAACCGGTTGGCGGAGATGCAGCTGCGTATTGTGTGGGAAGAGGCCATGAAGCGCTTCGAGCACATCGAAGTAGTGGGTAAACCCACTCGGACCTGTAATTCTTTTGTGCGTGGTTACACGGATTTGCCGGTTAGGGTCCATCGTCGATAGCTCTAGGACGTTATCCTAGAGCTACCGTATCCGACTAAGTCTCCCGGAAAATTAGCCGTCGATAAAGGCGGCTAAATCTTTCTTGAATTTCACCATCGAGGCGGGGTGGATATACATCATGTGGCCCGCCTCGTAGTACTCCACTTCAATGTTGTCGCGGATGTTGTCGGGTAAGGTTAAATGATTCAGAAAGTACTCCGTTGCCCCGTAGGGAGTAGCAAGGTCGAAGTAGCCCTGTTGCACCAAAATACGCATGTGGGGGTTTTGTAGCATAGCGTGGTTTAAATCCACCCCTGTATTGGCAGCAGCTTCCTCATAACCCGCGTTGAGGTTGCGATGACTGTAATCCCATTTGCTCCACAATCCCGCCGAGGTCACATAGCGTTGGTCGGTGGTGACGCCAAGATCGGTTCGGTAGTAGTCATTAAAGGTAGCCACGACCGCAGGCCCGACAGCTGGGAAAAAGGGGTCGTAGTGGGCGGACTCGGCGATATGGTTGATGGCATGTCCCGAAAAGCGCGAGTCGATGCGGCCCACGTTTTTAC
>Ga0181560_10004162_pt1 | contig 13186 bp, 8 predicted proteins | sample 011ome_20_FD_133751 | JGI IMG/M metagenome (GOLD analysis project Ga0181560, IMG submission 133751) | Coastal salt marsh microbial communities from the Groves Creek Marsh, Skidaway Island, Georgia - 011509CT metaG (megahit assembly) | ecosystem: Environmental > Aquatic > Marine > Intertidal zone...
AACCCTAACCCTAACCCTAACCCTAACCCGAACTCTAACCCTCCCTCCCTCCCCGACATCGTACGATCAGTCCAACACGAATGCATCCCGCAGGCGATCCTCGGCATGGACGTCATCTGCCAGGCCAAGTCTGGCATGGGCAAGACGGCGGTGTTCGTCCTCGCGGTGCTGCAGCAGCTCGAGCCCGTCCCGGGCGAGATCGGCGCGCTCATCCTGTGCCACACCAGGGAGCTCGCGTATCAGATCATGCACGAGTTCGAGCGGTTCTCCGTGTACCTCCCGAACGTGAACGTCTCCGTCGTCTTCGGCGGCGTGAACATCAAGCAGCAGAAGGAGGAGCTCGAGGCGAAGCCGCCGAGCGTGGTGGTGGCGACGCCCGGGCGGCTCAAGGCGCTCGCGAAGGACGGCTCGCTGTCGCTGAAGCAGTGCGGGCACTTCATCCTGGACGAGTGCGATAAGATGCTCGAGCAGCTCGACATGCGCTCGGACGTGCAGGAGATCTTCAAGATGACCCCGCACGATAAGCAGGTGATGATGTTCAGCGCGACGCTCAGCAAGGAGATTCGACCGGTGTGCAAAAAGTTTATGAACGATCCGATGGAGATCTACGTGGACGACGAGACGAAGCTGACGCTGCACGGTCTCGTGCAGCACTACATCAAGCTCCAGGAGGGCGAGAAGAACCGTAAGCTGAACGACCTTCTCGACGCGCTGATGTTCAACCAGGTTGTGATCTTCGTCAAGTCCGTGCAGCGGTGCACGTACCTCGACAAGCTCCTCACCGAGTGCAACTTTCCGTCCATCGCCATCCACCGCGGGATGTCCCAAGAGGAGCGCCTCGCGCGGTATAAGTCGTTCAAGGAGGGGCACAAACGGATCCTCGTCGCGACGGACCTCGTCGCGCGCGGGATCGACATCGAGCGGGTGAACATCGTCATCAACTACGACATGCCGGACGGCGCGGACACGTACTTGCACCGCGTAGGTCGCGCCGGACGGTTCGGCACCAAGGGGCTCGCGATCACGTTCATCGCCTCGGACGAGGACAGCGGGGTTTTGAACCAAGTGCACGAGCGCTTCGAGGTGGAGATCAAGGAGCTCCCGGAGCAGATCGACACGTCCACGTACATGCCTGCGTGAAGTACGCGAACCGAAACGAAACGCGGAGAATACCCGCAGAGCGGCGGAGGGACGGTCGGTCGTCTTCCGGCGTCGCGGAGAAGAGAGAGAGAGAGAGAGAGAGAGAGAGAGAGAGAGAGAGAGAGAGAGACGATCACGCGCGCGCGCGACCGCTCGCGCGAGGTGACGTGACGTGGTTGTACATGCACTTGTAACGCGAGCGCGAGGTTTTATTACGCGCGGCACTTCGCGAAGTTTCGTCCGAACTCGTCGACCGGAAGATATCTCCGAAGAGATCTTTGAACGCCGAGAACCAGCCGCGTCGCCGCTTTATCCTCTGGCGCGCCCGACGCGTCCCGCCGGCGGCGTCGCGGTCGCCACCCCGTCTCCGCACATCGCGCCCATCGCGCGCAGGAGGCGGCGCCTCTCGTCGCCATGTCCGCGTCCGGCGCGTCGATGCTCGGGCACACGTCCCGCGCGTCGCCGTCGCGCGTTTCGACCGGATCGCGCTCGCCGAGGAGCCGATCGCCGAGCCCGTCGCGCGCGCCGACGCGCACGTCCGGCGGGTCTCCCTCGCACCACTCGCACGTCACGCGCGCGACGTACGGCGCGAACTGGAACGTCGCGGAGCGCATGTACGCGGAGGGGGGCGTCAAGAGCATGACGATGCGCGAGGGCGACCAGGCGGCGCTGCTGGCGTCCGTCGCGAAGCACTTCGAGGCGCTGAAACAGATCCCAGACTTTCTGCCGCACCTCCACGTGGACTACGACGCCGTGGAGGTTCGAGACTCCACGGTGTGCGACGGGAAGGGCGTGTTCGCGATCAGGGACATCGAGCCGCACGAGCTCCTCACGCTGTACCCGGCGTCGAACGAGCTGTCGCTGATGCGCGTGGAGAAGGCGTCGTCGAAGGATGGAGAAAAAGATGAGGGGGCGGGCGGGGACGACGACGGCGGCGCCGCCGAGGGCGTCGCGTCGACGATCAAATCCGAGACGTACGTCGCGCCGCAGCCGTCGTACGTCATGTTCAACGGGCACAAGATGTTCGGCGACGGCAACGCGCTCAGGTTAGAGGCGGACCCGGGCGCGCCGCTGGTGTCCGGGTTTTTAGGGCACCTCGTCAACGACGTCCTTCCGCCGCCGACGGATGCGACGGACGCGGCCTACGCGGGAGAGTACCTGAAGAAGACGACGAACGAGACGAACTGCCACGCCGTGCCGTTTCCGTCTGGAATCGTCGCGATCGCGGCGTCGAAGAAGATACGCGCCGGGGAGGAGCTCCTGATGACGTACAGCTTCGGGTTCGACAAGTCCTTCATGGACGGCGTCAACGCGGACGTCGAGCTGAAAAAAAAGATGCTCTCCAACGCCTTCGCCGCGGATATGAAAGTTTTGAGCGTGAAGATGGAGCAGCTCACGCGGGAGTCGCTGAAGGTGCATCGCGAGGCGGAGATTTTGTCGAGGGAGCTTCTGTGCGACGTCGCGGGGGAGTGACGCGGGAGGATGGGGGGTGTGTGTGGGGGGTGGTCGGTAGCGGACGCGATCGCGATTTGTTGATTCTTTTTGGACGAGACGCCGAGCATTTTTTCCGAGACGGAAAGGACGAAAAGCCGCGACTTTTCGCGACGAGAGAGAGCACTGGTCCGAGCGCGGCGCCCGCGTCCTCGAGTCGCTCCCACTCCTGAGCGCGCGTCGGGTTTCGTGCCTCCCTCCGCCGCGGACGCCACCTGGTCGCTCGCGCGACCACCCCATCTTCGCGGGGGTGCCGACCGCGCGCGCCGTCCGTCCGTCATGGGGTGCGGCGCGTCGTCGATCGAGGTCGTCCCGGAAGGCCCGCGTGCGTTGACCCCGAACGCTTCCAAGGATGCGAACACCGCGCGCGTCAAGCCAAGTGCTTCGGACGACGTCGACGCGCTGCTCTCCGTCACGAAGCCAAAGTCGAGAGAGGCGAAGACGTTCAAGGCGCAGATAAAGACCGCGGCGTTCACCGCGGTCCCTTCCGGCGGCGTCGCGTCGTTCCTCGAGTGCTTCCGTCCGCTGACGACGAACGACGCGGTGTCGCGATCGAAGCGAGACGCCGCGTGGCAGCGCGCGGACCCGAACTACAACGGCCACCTCTCGCTCGCGGAGACGGACGGCTGGATCCTCCAGACGCTCGTCGACGCGCGGGGCGGGGACGACGGCGAGACGATATGGCGCGCGTTCCGTCCGTCGTACATCCGCGCGTTCAACGACGCGAAGGACGTCATGGCGAATAAACCGGTGGGCGGCGGCGGCGGCGCGGAGTACGACGACTACGTGCAGAGGTCGGAGTTCCGCCTCCTGTGCGCGTACCTGTGCGCGTACGCGGAGATGTATCACGCGTTCGCGGAGATCGACGGCGGCGGCGGCGAGGGCGCGACGACTAGGAAGGACGACGACCGGAGGATGACCGCGGATGAGTTCGTCGCCGGATACGCCGCGGCGCTCGGTCCGGGCCCGTTCGTCGCGTTCGATCACCCGCTCGACGAGCCCGGGATGCGCGCGGTGTTCGCGGAGATGGACGCGAACGGCAAGGGGAAGGTGTCGCTCAAGGAGTGGTGCGCGTTCATCGAGAAGAAAGAGATCGAGAAGAACGGCAAGTACGCGATCGTGCTCTCCAAGGCGGCGTCCGAGGACCCGAGGCGACGCGCCGGCGTCGTCACCGACGCGGGGTGGAAGGAGACGATCAAGACGCAGACGCGGCCGGCGATCACGTCGGACGGTCTGACCGCGTTCAAGAGGACGTTCGAGAGGCACGCCTCGCCGAGCGACGACGCGGTCGGCGCGAGAGACGAAGGGTGGAGTCGCGCGGACCCGAACGGGAACGGGCACCTCTCGCTCGCGGAGGTTGACGGCTGGGTCAAAGACGAACTTCAAAACGCCCGCGGCGACGACGACGGCGAGACGATATGGCGCGCGTTCCGTCCGTCGTACATCCGCGCGTTCAACGACGCGAAGGACGTCATGGCGAATAAACCGGTGGGCTCCGGCGGCATCGCGGAGTACGACGACTACGTCCAACGCCCGGAGTTCCGCCTCCTGTGCGCGTACCTGTGCGCGTACGCGGAGATGTACAACGCGTTCGCCGCCGTCGACGGCGGCGGTCGGGGCGTCGCGACGGACGACGACCGACGCGTCACCGTCGAGGAGTTTACCGCGGCGTACGAAACGCTCGGCGCGCTACCGTTTGTCGCGTTTGAGTCGGGCGCGGACCCCGCGGAGGTGTTCAACGCGATGGACGCGGACGGGAAGGGGATGGTGTTACTCGCGGAGTGGTGCGCGTTCATCGAGAAGATGGAGATTAAAAAGGGCGGCGCGTTCGCGGAGACGCTCTCCAAGGGCGAGATCGACTCGCGAGCGATGTAAACTAACTCACGACCGCGCTACCTTTTATATATCATATATCATACCTGTAGTCTATTTAACGATGAGTCAGCGTCCGCCCGCCTACGCGCCGCCTTCCCTCCCTTCCGCCGCGTCCCGCGTCCCTCTGTCTGCGGCTTTCACGCACAGAAACACGTTGTAGATGACCTGCACGACGTTGACGTACAGTATCCTCTCTCCGGGCGGGACGAACGAGAAGTTCAGGACGTGAAACGCGGGCCAGAAGCTCCAGTTCACGTACAGGGTATCGATGAGGTCGCGCCTGAGCTTCGCGGGGAGCCCGTTCCCGCGCGTTTCGTCCCCGGTTTTGGTTTTCCCGGCGTCCCCGGCGGCGTCCCCGGCGGCGTCCCCGGCGGCGTCCCCAGGGAACAGCGGCTCCCCCGAGCACGCCAAATCCCACGCGAAGAGGCTCGTGACCAACGCCGGCGCCCACAGCGCCTGGTCCAGGAACGTCTTCGCCGCGACCGCGGTCGCGCCGTTCGGGTCCTCGGTCATCACGTTCGCGTCCAAGCACGCGTACCACGCGCCGGAGACGGGCCCGTAGAACGCGAGCCCGAACAGTCCGTTGCGGAGCGTTCGCGACGGGTCGAACCGAACGCTCCCGCTCCCGCTCCGTCCGTCGTCGTTCGCGTTCGCGTCGAGGTCGAGCGCGTTCGTGAGCGCTTGCGCGACGACGTCCGCGATCGTGAACCCGGCCCACGACGTGATGGACTTCGTCAGCACCGGCGCGGACGCGAGCGCGGCGTCGTACGCGGTCAGGAAGGACGACGACGACGACGACGACGATAGATTTGCGATGAGCTCGGACGCGGCTTCCGGGAGCGCCGCGCGCGACCGCGACGACGGACGGCCGAGCGCGCGCCGAGCGCGGGGGACGTCGATCCGGCGCGAGGTCGCCGAGGACGCGCGCGCGCGCGTTCGCGGCGGCGGGAACGTCGTCGCCATGCCGCCGCGCCGCGCGGAGTGCGTTCGATGTTAGCGCCCGCGCCGTGAGTGCCTTCCGAGAAAAGTGCGCCTCGACGCGACGCGACGCTCGCGACCACCGCAACCCTAAACCCTGCACGAGGGAGGAGGGGTGCCGCGCACTCGCGGACGCGCCGCTCATGCGCGTCTTCCGCGTGGGGTCGAGCTTCGTCGCCGCGTCGTCGTTCCGCGCCGCGCGAAGGCGCCCTCGACGCGCGCCGCCGCGAACGCAAGCCATGGCGCCGATACAGGTGCGCGTCTGGTCGTCGCCTCGCGTCCTGTCCGTCGCTCGTCACACAGATCTCGCCTCGTCGCGCGCGCATCATCTCTCGTCTCGTCTCACCCGCCACTCCCGCCTCGTCCTCGCGCTAGGGCACCGCGGAGGACAACGTGCGCGTCGGGTTCAACCGAAAGGAGATGCGCACGGAATCGCTCGTCGGCACGGTCAAGCATCACGACTGCCACGCGTTCTTCGTCCACGACGACGCGTCGCGATGGCCCGCGAAAGAGTTCGAAGGGCAAATCGGCGACGTCTCGCGGTCGATGCACGCCGCGCTCGAAGCCGCCGCCGGCGAGTACAAAGGCGGCGTGCACCAGTTCGCGCCGGGGAGCAACGCGGTGGGCGGCAAGGTGAAGCTGAACCTCGCGGAGGCGGGCGCGCGCGCGCACGCGAGCGACGCGCCGGGCGACGTCCTCATCTTTCCGCAGTCGACGCGGCGAAAGGCGTACGACGATCCCTCCGACGCGTCGCCCGAGCGCGTCGCCGCGTTCGTGCGCGACGTCTTCGTGACCGGCGACGCGGGGGCGGGACTCCCCGGCGGCGAATGCGAGCGACTCCGCGGCGCGCACGTGTTCGTGTGCACGCACGCGGCGAGGGACGCGCGGTGCGGTTTGTGCGGCCCCGCGCTCGTGGACGCGATTCGCGCGGAGGTGGACGCGCGAGGATTGACCGACCGCGTCGCCGTCCGCGGGTGCTCGCACGTGGGGGGCCACGCGTACGCGGGGAACGTGCTCGTGTTTCACCCGCTCGGGGGCGTCGACGCCGACGCCGACGCCGCGGCGAGCGAGGGGACGTGGTACGGGTACGTCACCCCGAGAGAGATCCCGGACATCGTCGAGCGGACGATTCGACGCGGGGAGAAGATACCGAGGCTGTGGCGCGGGAGCATGGGGATGAAGACGGAGGATCACGCGGCGGCGGCGGCGGCGGCCGCGGCGGCGGCGGGCGAGACGTGGCCGCCGCCGAAGAGCCCGTGCGAGAAGTGCGACGAGGGGGAGAAGACCGGGGGCGGGGACGCGGGCGGCGACATCGAAGACGTCGCGGGCGGCGGCGGCGGCGGGACCGCGACGGCGGCGCGACGAGCGGACGAGTCGTGGGTCGACGCCGTCGCGAAAATAGGCGTCGTCGTCGGGTTCGCCGGCGTCGTCGTCAGCGCGATTTGGGCGTACCTCGAGGGACGGTTCTGACGCGTCTCTCTCGCGCTCCTTAAATTAATTTTTATTATTCCATCGTAGTCTTCTTCTCAGCTCACATCACGTGATCTGTCTCCGCGCCGCGTCCACCGCGGAGGACGTGCGATGGTACCCCAACGCCGCCCATATGACGTTCACCGCGTCGTTGAGCCGCCGCGCCTCCCGCGTCCATCGCGCGACGTCGTCGGCGCTCGCGCGGATTTTCGCGTCGCCGTCGTCGCCGTCCCCCGCCGTCTCCGCGTCGAACCTCCGGCGGATGTCGTTCAGGGACGCGCCGGAGATGATCTCGAGCTCGAGGTCTTCTCGCGCGGCGACGAACTCCGCCGCGCGCCACTCCTCCGACGTGTTCTCCGGCTTCCCAGCCTCCTCCCAGCGCACGAACGCTCGAATTTCGACCAGTCGCGTCGGCACGTCAATCGCGTCTCGCGCGCGTCGCGCCGCCGCCGCCGCCGCGTCCCTCGCGTCCACGGTCCACTCCAGCCTCTGCCCGAGGTAACACCCCAGCAGCGGCGACTCCTCCGGCGACGACGCGCGCAGAACCGGGCCTATCACGACGTCCGCGAGGTCGGGGCGCGCGGAGCCGGAGCCGGAGCCGGACGCGGACGCGGCGTCGACTTCTTCCTGAGGGGTCGCGGTCGCTCTCCTCGCGGCGACGACGACGTGCAGCTGTTCGTTCTCCACGACGAGACGCTCGTCGTCGATCACCCAAACGCTCGGTCCGAGGGCGTTTCTTCGGCTCGAGTCCATGAGCCACCTTCGGATCGCCTCCGCGTCCTTCGCGGGCGGGTTGAGGACGAGCCGCTCCACGCTCGCGCCGGGACCGTCGCCGCCGAGCGCCGCGGCTTCGAGGATGTTTATCATGGTCTTGGCGCCGACGCCCGCGACCACGATGACGTTCGTCGCGTCCGCGACGTTCAGCGCCTCCGCGCCGTTCCCGAGCCTGACGTCGACGTTGAGCGCGCACGCGTCGCCGCCGCAGAACGCCCTCGCCTTGCGCGCGTTCGCGCTCGCGGCCTCCACCTCGGGCGCGCTCGCGTCGATCGCGATTGCTTTTACGCACCGCCCGCCGGTGGAGAGGCCGATCGCGAGGAGGCCGTGGCCGCACCCGACGTCCGCGACGACGCCGGCGTCGTCGCCGATGACGTCCGCGAGGACGTGCATGCGGACGCTCCACGCGTTCGGGGGGATTCCGGGGGGCGCGTTCCAGCCGATTTCCTCCTTCGACGGCGCGTCGGGCTCGCCCTTCACGCGGAAGCGCACGCGGACGTCGCGCGCGTTCGACGGGCTTCTGATGATGTCAAATGTATTATATCCGGAAGAGTGCGACGACGACGACGACGACGACGGGGTGGGTTCCCGGCCCGCGCGTCGGGTCGCGGCGACGCGAGCGGGCTGCGGACGCGGCGACGCGGCCGCGAGCGTCGCCGCCATCTTCGCCGCCGGGAGGAGAGGGCGTGGGGACGTGCGGCGGCGAGCCGTGATCTATCCTGGTTTTCGCATTTGCCAGAGAAGTCGTGCTGGCGCTTGGCGATGGCGTCTCGCGCGCGAATCTCGCTCAGCGAATCACTTTAGGTCTGCGCGCGAGGCACGCGACGGCGCCCGCGGGGCCGTCGTCGACATGGAGCAAGGTCGCCCGGAGGACCTCTTCGAGCTGCTCGAGCAGCTCGGGAAGGGGAGCTACGGCGCGGTGTACAAGGTGCGCGCTCGCCCGACGACGCTCGCGGCGCCTCCCGTCCGTCCGTCGTCCAACCGCCCCTTCCGATCTAATCCGATCAAATCGTCGTCGGTCCTCCTCCTCGCGGCGCGCCGACCCTCCCCACCCCCACCCCCGCTCGCATCGTTCTTCTCCACAGGCGCGTCACCGCCCCAGCGGAAGCGTCGTCGCCGTCAAGGTCATCCCCCTCGCCGGGGAGGACCAGGAGGGCATCGAGGACATCCGTCGCGAGATCGCCGTCCTCCAGCAGTGCTCGCACCAAAACGTCGTCCGCTACTTCGGCTCCTTCACCGGGGACGAGTACCTGTGGATCGTCATGGAGCACTGCGGCGGCGGGTCCGTGCGCGACGTCCTGACGACCGGCGGCGCGCCGCTGTCCGAGGCGCAGATCGCGTACCTGTGCGGCGAGTCCCTCAAGGGGCTCGTGTACCTGCACTCCATCTTCAAGGTGCATCGCGACATCAAGTGCAGCAACATCCTGCTCACCGAGAGCGGCGGCGTCAAGCTCGCGGACTTTGGCGTCGCCGCGCAGCTCACGCGCACGATGTCGAAGCGGAACACGTTCATAGGGACGCCGCACTGGATGGCCCCGGAGGTGATACAGGAGGCGCGGTACGACGGGAAGGTGGACGTGTGGGCGTTGGGCGTGAGCGCGATCGAGATGGCAGAGGTGAAACCGCCGCGGCACGACGTGCATCCGATGCGGGTGATATTCATGATCACCAGGGAGCCGCCGCCGACGCTCTCCTCGACGACGACGGGCCCCGGATGGAGCGCGGCGTTTCACGATTTCGTCGCGCGGTGCCTTCGGAAGGACACGCGCGCGCGGCCGACGGCGACGGAGCTTCTGCCGCATCGGTTCCTGCAGAGCAGCGCCGGGTCCGGCGCGAGCTTGGTCCCGATGATTCTCGCGTCTCGGAGCGCGAGCGCGAACGCGACCGCGGCCGCGACCGGGACCGGGACCGGGACCGGGACCGGGACGGGCAGCGGCGACGGGTCGGGGCGACCGACGGGGACGGGCGGGAGCGGCGGCGACGACGACACCGGCGGCGACGAAATCGCTCGCCAGCCGTCGCCGAGTCCGGAAGCGCTGCTCGCGTCCGCGCGGCGGTCGCTCGATAAGCGCGGCGGTCGCTCGACTCGCGCGGCGACGGCGGCGGCGGCGACGACGACGACGACGACGACGAGGCCGAAGCACGCGCGGCAGCCGAGCGCTTCGAGGACGATTCGGTTGGATTCGAAGACGGCGGCGGCGGCGATGGCGGCGGCGGAGGCGGCGTTGGAGGCGTCGTACGTCGGGGATACGCCGCCGATGTCCCCGACGGGCGACGCGCCGCCGACGGGTGGGAGGGAGCCGCCGTCGCCGGACGGGAGCGCGGACGGGACGGCGAGCGCGGGGCGCGCGGCGGGCGGCGGGGACGACGACGAGAGCGAGTGGGATTTCGGGACGACGAGGGTTCGCGGCGGCGGCGGCGACGACGTCGACGACGACGGTACCGTCGTCAGGCCCGACGCCGGCGGCGCGGCGACGGAGAGCGGGCTCGACAACGAGATGCTCATGCGGATGTTCGTCGGGCGGAGGCTCACGGACGACGAAACCGGCGCGGCGAGGGCGGGCGCGCCTCTCGTCTCGGCCGGCGCGGGCGGCGGCGGCGGCGGCGGCGGCGGCGGCGGCGGCGAGGACGACGACTCGGACGACTCCGACGACCCGTGGGGCACCGGACCTCGGCGCGTGTCGACGCCGGAAGGGACGACGAAACAGGACCCGGACCCGACCGCGGGTCCGGGTCGAAATTCGGCGTCGTTCCCGATCGACGGTCGCGAAGAGGCGGCGACGGGCGCGACGGGCGCGGCCGCGTCGTCGTCGTCGTCGTCGCCGCCGCCGCCGCCGCCGCCGCGGTACCTCGCGCGAACGACGAAGGAAGCCGCGGACCTCATCGCGAACGACCTCACCGTCCCTCGGCTCAACCCGGACGGGAGCTTCAACGCGAAGGGCGTGCTGGAATACTTCGTGGGCAAACCCGCGAACGCGGTCGACGACGAAGCGACGGAGCCGACCCCGTTCACGCCGGAGACGTGCCCGTGGCACCCGGACAACGTCCGCGCGCACGCGCTCCGGTGGTACGTCGTCGACGAGGACTGTAACCCCGTCCGCGAGGAAGGCGACGAGAGCGACAGCGACGACTCGAGCGACGACGACGACGACGACTCGAGCGACGACGACGGCGCCGCCGCCGAGGAACCCACGACGATAACGAACTGCAACATCGCGGAGCGCGTGCGACGGATGTTGCGAAGAGCGCCGCCGCCGCCGCTGCCAGACGCGGCGACGCTGAAGCGCTGGGTGACGCGGCAAGACGAGGAAGACCGTTCCGCCGCGCGCGTCCGCGCGTCGCGCGAACGCGGCGACATCGCGCCCGAGCTCGACGCCAGAGCGGACTCGGACGGGTACGTCGACACGGACGAGGAGCGCGAGGAGGCGGAGGCGCGCGCGCAGGGGCCGTACGTCGGCGGCGTCATCCCGGAGGACGTCCTGAGACGGTACCTCGAGGAGCTCGAGGCGACGCGTCTCGCGAGCGACCCGGACGCGTCGTCGAGCCGAGTCCGCGTCCGCGCGGAAGACCTGCCCTATCGCGCGTACCTCGACCTCGGGGATAAGAACACGGACAACGTCCCGCTGGACGCGCTGCACGAGACGGACCGGCTCGTAATCTTTCGCGCGTACTGCGTCGCCGCGGAGGTGCCCGTCGCCGTCGCAGAGAAGATGGCGGAGCGGAGGGAGCTCGAGATCATCGTGCGATGCCTCGCGTGGCACAGAGGCGTCGCGAACGGCGCGAGCGTCGTCGCGAGGAACAAGAACGCGTGCGTGCGGTTGCGGAGGGCGGTGAAGGAGCTCGTGGGGGGGTGGACGACGCGATGATCGGCGTCGGCGTCGTCGTCGTCGTAGAAGGGAGTAGCGCGAGGTGCGGCGAAGAGTCCGTCTCGCGATGGTACAGTACGTAGTCTAGCGGCGGAGGATGACGACGGGACGCGGCGTTCGTTCGCGACAGAACGAACGCGCCTCGTTCGTTCGTTCATCCGTTCATCCATCATCACTCGAGCGACTTCTTCAACACCTCCACCGCTTCGTCGTGCTCCTCCTCCTCCGCGAGATCGATCGGCGTGCTCCCGTCCTTCGCCTTCGCGTCCGCTCTCAGCCCTCTGCTCAAGAGAAGCTCGCAGAGGTCCGCGCCGCCCTCGCTCGCGGCGAAGTGCAACGCGGTCCACCCGTCGTCGTCCGTCGCCGCGACGTCGGCGCCGCCGGCGAGCATCGCCTCCACCGCCCTCGTCCGCCCAGCCTCGCACGCCTCCAACAGACGCGAGGACGCGCCCTCCGCGCTCGTCGCCGCGCGCAGGAGCTTCGCGCACGCGTCGCTCTTCTTCGCGGCGACCTCGTGCATCGCTTTCCCGTCCACCGGGCAATCGAACGCGTCCGCGGACGCGGCGAGAAGCGTCGCGGTCGCGTCCTCGCACCCCGCGACCGCGGCGGCGCAGAACAGCGCGGTCTTCCCTCTCTTACACTTCATCATCACGTCCGCGCCCTCCTTGACCAGCATCGCGACGCAGTCCGCGTGCTCCCCGGAGCACGCGAGCATCAGCGGCGTCGTCCCGTCGTCGTCCGTCGCGTCGATCGGCGAGCCTTTTCTCAGGAGCATCGTCGCGATCGCGTCGAGGCCCTCCTGACACGCCATGTGAAGGACGGTGAAGCCCTCGTCGTCCGCGAAGAGCGGGTCCGCGCCGTCGTCGAGGCATCGCTTGACGCCGGCCTCGTCGCCGGACTCGATCGCTTCCATGAGGTCTTCGCCGGACGACATCGCGCCGCGGCCGTGGAGAGAGGCGTCGGTCGGCGCGCTGGAAGAAATGATGGCGATCGACGGCGGCGATATCGCCGAGGTCGCGGTCGTCGAACGAGCCGAGGCGCGAGGCGAGGCCTCTACTCGGCGAGGTGTTACGCGATCACACGATGGAGCGCGAGCCTCTGCTCGAGGGGAAAGATGGCGCCGACCGCGCGCCGCCGCGTCGCAGCGCGCGCGCGACGACCGTCTTCGCCGGCGTCGTCGTCGCGCTCGCGGCCGCCGCGGCGCTCGTCGCGTCGCGCGGCGGCGTCGGCGTCGCGCCCCGTCTCGGGCATCATCAGCATCCGCGTTCATCATCGGGCGTCGTCGACGGCGCCGCGGACGATCTCGCGCTCCCGGCCTCGTCGTCGTCGTCGTCGCGCGTCGCGCTCACGCGCGAGATGGTGGACAGGCTGAACGCGCGCGAGGACAAGACGTGGACCGCGGCGATACACCCGGGGTGGGCGCGCGCGACGAGAGCGGACCTCGACCTCCTCGCGGGATGGAAGCCGCGGATGGACGCCAGGCGCGTTTTATACACTGGTTCCCATACGACCGCGTTGGCGTGGTGAACGCGGTTCCTTAAGGACTTTTGCCGGCGTTTCTCTCCGCTCACCCCTCGCTTTCAACGCCCGAC
>Ga0181560_10004170_pt1 | contig 13172 bp, 12 predicted proteins | sample 011ome_20_FD_133751 | JGI IMG/M metagenome (GOLD analysis project Ga0181560, IMG submission 133751) | Coastal salt marsh microbial communities from the Groves Creek Marsh, Skidaway Island, Georgia - 011509CT metaG (megahit assembly) | ecosystem: Environmental > Aquatic > Marine > Intertidal...
AGTGCACAACCCTTACAAGCAGCCTTGGCGAGCGCATTGAGTTTCGTTATAGGAGGTGTTCTACCCTTCGCGCTCATCTTCTTTTTCGATCCGAACCAATTGTATTGGGCCGAATACATTTTCAGCATCAGCTTCTTGGCTTTTTTAGGCGGACTTAGCGCCTATCTAGGAGGAAGTAGTATTGCTCGTTCTGTGCTTCGTATTGCAGTTTGGGGAACACTTACCATGGCACTAAGCGCCTTGGTAGGAAGTTGGGTAAATCTTCCGGTATAACCTTACCTTTGCCAAATGGCAACTAGAATCAACAAATACCTAAGCGAGATTGGGCATTGCTCAAGACGTGGAGCGGATAAGCTATTAGAACAAGGTCGAATTACGATCAATGGAAAGGTACCCGAGCTGGGCGAAAAGGTGCAACCGGGAGATGTAGTTGCCGTTGATGGCGTAGAGGTAACCGAACGTACCGAAGAACATGTGTATATCGCTTTAAACAAGCCTCGTGGTATTGTTTGTACGACCGACCGCCGTGTTGAAAAAGACAATATCGTAGATTTTGTGGGGCATCCTCAGCGCATCTTTCCTATCGGTAGGTTAGATAAGCCTTCTGAGGGGCTCATACTGATGACTAGCGATGGAGATATCGTGAATAAAATTCTTCGTGCACGAAACAATCACGAGAAAGAATATGTCGTGAATGTCGATCGTCCCATTACACAGCAGTTCATCACGAAAATGCGAAATGGGGTACCCATCTTAGATACGGTGACTAGAAAGTGCGAAGTCGAACAAATCGGTCCTAAAAGTTTCAGAATCATTCTAACGCAAGGGTTAAATCGCCAAATTAGACGTATGTGTGAATACCTCGGGTACCGCGTAACTAAGTTGAAGAGAGTACGCATCATGAATATCACATTGGACCTGCCTGTGGGACAATGGCGAGATTTGAAAAAGCATGAGCTAAAAACACTCTACCGTTTGTGCGAATCAAGCGCTAAAACACATTACTAGTTAAAACGTACTCAAAATAGCGCAGATTCTATTTCCTGATTCCTATATTAGGTGGAATACAACGTGTTATGTCCTTCGAATACCTCTTTTCACTAAGTAATACCATCGCATTATTCGCATGGATTGTACTTATGGCGGCACCGTACCACAATAAGGTACGTCAAGTGATTTTCGGTGGAGTTGTAGTCGCATTTGGCATCTGCTATGCCCTATTGTTCTTTACCACCTTTGATGCGGAAATGTCCCTTTCGATGACTTCGCTCAAAGGATTGGCCTCACTGTTTTCTTCAGAGCAAGCGGTGCTTTTAGGTTGGGTACACTACCTCGCATTCGACTTGGTTGCGGGCCTTTACATCACTAAAAATGCCCAAGAAAACCATTTGCATAAACGTGCCCTACTCCCCTTTTTAATCGGGACCTTCATGGCTGGCCCTCTGGGATTAACCGCCTACGTACTATTTAGAACCATCCAGAGAAAACATTATAAGTTTTGATGCGAATGCATTCGGTCTCCATACTCAACAATAGGTTGCTGAGCTTCACCGCTATAACTGCATTGCTTTATAGCGTGCTTTCGCTCATCCTGCTGTATAACTTTGATACCGAAGTTCTTGGAGTAAATGCATTTGTCAAGCCTGCGAAATTTGGCATTTCAGCCGCTGCATTATTTTTATTTCTCAGTTGGTATTCCAACTTCGTTCCAAGGTTAAAACGAAAGGCTTTTGATCGATTCGTCTTCCTCAATATCGGGGTGATGGCTTTTGAATTGAGCTGGATTATGATTCAAGCGAGTCGAGGAACACTCAGTCACTTCAATACGAATACACTTTTGGAAGAAATCATGTTCGGTCTAATGGGCATCGCTATCGCAGTTTCAACTGCCTGGACTTGGATCTTGTTTCGTTGGACGTTTCGATCCGATTTTCGAATGGTCCCAGGCATTTTATGGGCGGTTCGTTTTGGAATTCTCTATTTCATCGTCTTTGGGTTTTCCGGCTTTATCATGGGCGCCCAATTAAATCATTATGTCGGTGCCGAATTATCCGATACAGGTCTACCAGTACTAGGTTGGTCTACCACCGCAGGAGATTTAAGAATCCCTCATTTTTTTGGGCTACACGCCATACAACTCCTTCCCCTGCTCTCCCATGTACTAAGAACAAAAGCTTTGGGAAGCGTATTGATCGCACTTATTTATGGTGCATGCTGCATCTTCCTTTTGTACCTTGCCCTACTCGGACAATCGCCCTTGTAAGTCATGAATATCGCAGCACAGATTCAATTCATCCCTCTCAGCTCTGCTTCTCCAATGAATGAAGTAGATAGCGCTATTGAAATTATCGCTCAAAGTGGCTTAAGCTATGAAGTTGGCCCTTTTGGCACAAGTGTAGAAGGAAATGCTGAACAGGTACATGAGGTCGTAGAAAAACTCGTGCAAACTTCCACTAAAACTGAGTTTTTGCTGCAGGTTCAATACCATGTTGGCCCCGATCGACTTTCGAATAACGAAAAGGTCGCAAAGTTCAGATAGCTACCTCCTTAAGGCTCCGTTCTAGGTATTATATTTGCGGACCGATTTTTAGTAATACTAAACGTTTACCATGTCAAAAATCTTGTATACAAAAACTGACGAGGCTCCTATTCTTGCCACGTACAGTTTCTTACCTATCGTTAAATCGTTCACCTCAAAAGCAGGAATCGAAGTAGAAACGAGAGATATTTCTCTAGCTGGACGCGTTCTAGCTGCATTCGCAGACCTTCTACCAGAAGATCAGCGCATTAGTGATGATTTAGCCGAATTAGGAGCGCTTGCTAAAAACCCAGAAGCTAACATTATAAAACTTCCGAACATTAGTGCATCTATTCCACAGTTGACTGCTGCTATCAGCGAACTACAAGCTGCTGGATTTGCTCTGCCAGACTATCCTGCTGAGCCAAAAACGGATGAAGAGAAGGCGATCAAAGCGCGCTATGATAAGATCAAAGGTTCTGCTGTAAATCCTGTGCTACGCGAAGGGAATAGCGATCGTCGCGCACCAAAAGCGGTTAAAAATTACGCTCGCAAACACCCACATTCTATGGGTACTTGGACAGCTGATAGTAAAGCTCACGTAAGCTCGATGAGTGAAGGAGATTTCTACGGCTCAGAGGTAAGTACAACAGTAGATAAAGCTACTACTGCATCAATCGTATTTACAAGCAAAGAGGGAAACACGGTAACTCTTAAAGAAGGTATTGCTTTACAAGAAGGCGAAATTATAGATGCAGCTCGCATGAGCATGAGTGCGCTCAAGGCGTTCTTAAAAGAGCAAGTTGCCGATGCAAAAGCACAAGGTGTATTGTTCTCTCTTCACATGAAAGCAACCATGATGAAGGTCAGTGATCCTATCATGTTCGGTGCTTGTGTCGAGGTATACTTCGAAGAGGTATTTAACAAATATGCTGAAGAGTTCACTGCACTAGGTGTAGATGTTCGCAATGGATTAGGTGATGTTTATGCTAAAATCGAAGGTTTACCGCAAGCAAAACGTGAAGAGATCGAAGCCGCATTAGCCTCAGCTATTGAAAACGGACCGGATCTAGCAATGGTCAACTCTGATAAGGGGATTACTAACTTGCATGTACCTTCTGATGTAATCATCGATGCATCTATGCCTGCAATGATCCGTACATCGGGTCAGATGTGGGATAAGGATGGTAAACCAAGAGATGCAAAAGCAATCATTCCAGATCGCAGTTACGCGAGCATTTACCAAGCTACTATCGAATTCTGTAAAGAGAACGGTGCACTAGACCCTACTACCATGGGCTCAGTAAGCAACGTAGGTTTGATGGCGCAAAAAGCTGAAGAATACGGCTCTCATGATAAAACATTCCAACTAGACAGCGAAGGAACCGTAGAGGTTATTGCTGATGGGGAGACCTTGTTAATACAAGAAGTGAGCGCAGGTGATATCTTCCGTATGTGTCAAGTAAAAGATGCTCCTATCAAAGATTGGGTAGGTTTGGCTATACGTCGTGCGCGTGCCACCGAAATGCCTGCTGTTTTTTGGTTGGATGAGAACCGTGCGCACGATGCACAATTGATTAAAAAAGTAGAGCAATACTTGCCTGAATTCGAAACCGAAGGGCTTGATATCTTTATTATGGCACCTCGAGAGGCGACATTATTCTCTCTAGAGCGCATCGTTCAAGGCTTAGATACTATTTCTGTAACTGGAAATGTTCTTCGCGACTACCTCACAGATTTGTTCCCAATTCTTGAAGTAGGTACCTCGGCAAAAATGCTCTCGATTGTTCCTCTTATGAATGGCGGAGGTTTGTTCGAGACCGGCGCTGGTGGTTCAGCTCCAAAGCACGTACAGCAGCTCACGGCAGAAAACTATTTGCGTTGGGATAGCCTAGGCGAATTCCTGGCATTAGGTGTATCGTTGGAGCACTTTGCGGAAAAAGACGGCAACGAGAAAGCTGCTGTTCTTTCTCGCACTTTAGATGATGCTACCTCCAAATTCTTGGATCAGGACAAGAGTCCAACTCGTAGAATAGGTGGTATTGATAATCGTGGCTCGCATTTCTATTTAGCGATGTACTGGGCTCAAGAATTGGCCAATCAAAACGATAACGCTGAGCTCAAAGCGGTTTTCACTCCATATGCAGAGGCACTTACTGCAAACGAAAATGCGATTGTTGAAGAATTGATCGCTGTGCAAGGTAAGCCTGCTGATATTGGCGGATACTACTTTATGAATGAGGAGAAAGCGACCATGGTCATGCGCCCATCAAAAACTCTGAATGAGATTGTAGACGCGTTCTAAAACACGCATCATTTTACGCTTTAAAAGCAAGGCCGGGAAACACTCAACGTAGGTTTCCCGGCCTTTTTATTTTATCTCGAAGAAGTGTTCACCTCTTCCCCGCTTTAATCCCTTATGGGTTCTTTTTCAAGGCAAATTTTAAGGGAATAGCCAAGCGATTGGCCCAACTTTCTTCATTGTGCTCATCACCAGGAAACTTCACAGTACGCCAATTTTCACCTTCAACAAATCCATTCTCTAAGAGCACTTCGTTGATCTGATTTTGAAAAGGTTCATACATCTGATCTAAAGTTTCTGTTCCATAATCGAAATACACCGACATGTTCAAAGAATCGTGAATGTGCGATGCGATGTAGGACTGAAATACTGCTGGAACTTCTTTGTTTGGAGCATACCCTCCAGGCCAATGTGTGCTGAGACATAATGCAGCAGAGAAAACTTCGGGATACTCGCCGAGTGCGTAAACGCTCATCAACCCGCCCATCGAACTTCCAGCAATCACTGTAGATTCACGGGCATCATTCGTAGAAAAATTGGCATCTACCAATGGCTTTACCTCTTTGACCACATAGCTCAGATACGCATCACTTTGCACCGGAAAGGTCGAATCCGCCCCATAGTGTTGGGCGACATTTAGCATCAAAGAATCCGAAAACTCACTCTTGAGCTGCTCAAAGGGAAGCTGCGGAAAATATTCGAAATTTCGCTGTTGACCGCCGTTATACAATCCAACGACAATGGTGGGTAGTACCTCACCTGCTAGGATTAAACGATTCAACGTTTCATCAACGCGCCACTCTTGATGGTTCCAAGTACTGTTGGCATCAAACAACATTTGACCATCGTACATGTACAGCACGGCGTGTTTCTGATCTGAGCGGTAATTGGACGGCAACCATACATCTATCGCCCGAGTAGAGATGTAGGCACTCTCAAAACTATCTAGACGCAATAGAGTGCCTTCGCTTACCGCTGCGATGGTATCCCAATTCACTGAAGCCTTAGGACTTACAGAAGCCGAACTACAACTCAGCAGCCCAAAAGCGACAAGGACCGAAGCTATTCCGAGGCAAACTCGCATTATTTCAATTCCAGAATCAAGGTTTCCATAGGCCCCACCTCTAGCGGTTGGCTCAAATCAAAATCCTCCTCAGTAATCAAATGCTTGGCAGATAACGCACCGTTTATCCCTTGAGAGAAACGATCTAAATCGAGCGTCTTAGCTTCTGCATTGCGATTCACCACTACCATTATACGTTCTTGCTCAAACCATCTAAAGTATACGTAAACTTCACCAATCGGAGTATAGTGAAGGGTTTGACCCATGTTTAATGCACAACTTCCGCGGCGCAGTTCAGCTAAGGTTTTGATCCACTGCTGGGCCTCGAGCGCCTGAGCAGATAACCCCTCTCCCGTGAATGCATTTACCGTATCTCCCTGCCAACCTCCAGGGAAATCAGAACGAATAATTCCATGGTCTTCCGTTCCAGGATTGGACATAAGAATCTCAGTACCATAAAAGAATTGCAAGGTTCCACGCATCGTGAAGTACATGCTCATCGCCATTTTCCATTTGTCAAAATCTTCCTCTAATCGCGTATAAATACGACTCATATCGTGGTTGTCTGGAAAAATCATGACATTGTTGGTGTTCGCATATTTGTAATCATTCGCTAGCGACTCATACACCTTAGACATGGAAGGTTTCCAGCTCGCCTCACCATTCAATCCCTCGACTATCGCTGTCTGCAGTGGAAAATCCATTACGCTCGGCAAATAACTTTTGTAATCGTCATGGCGCTTTACGCCTGCTTGCCAATATGAAATCAATCCTGGATCAGCTACCCACTCTTCACCTACGATATTGAAGTTAGGGTATTCGTCCAAAATTGCCTTGGTCCAATCGGTCAAGAAATCTGCATCAGGATAAGGCCATGTGTCCATTCGAATCCCATAGAGGTCTAAATATTCCACCCACCAAATACTGTTTTGAATGAGATACTTGGCCAATTTTTGATTGCGCTGATTCAAATCAGGCATAGTTTTCACAAACCAACCGTCCGTGAATTGTTTTTTATCTACTTCAGCAGCATGAGGATCAAATCGAGAAACTTTCATATGCGTCGTCTCCGTAAACTTATCCCACTGATTGATCCAATCTTCTGATGGTAGGTCATTCATCCAAGGATGGTAAGAGCCAATGTGATTCGCCACTTGATCCATAATAAGACCAATCCCTTCTGCCCTTGCCTCTTGTGATAAACGCTTGTACTCCTCATTGCTACCATAACGAGGGTCCACTTTGTACAAATCCGTCATGGCATACCCGTGATAGCTATAATCCGGCATATTATTCTCCAAAACTGGATTCAACCAAAGTGCGCTTACACCCAATTCCTTGAAATATCCTAGACTTTGGCGAATACCTTCGATATCACCACCGTGGCGGCCGCCTTGAAAATCTCTATTCGGCCCCTCGAGCATTCCCTTAACCTTATCGTTCTTAGGATTACCATTACGGAAACGGTCTGGCATGATGAGGTAAATAAAATCTGCCGAAGAAAAACCCTTTCTTTCTGCACTCCCCGCCTTACGTTGCAAAATTTCAACATTGGCCTTAGCAACGCGCTTGCCCTTGGTATTGGTAAAGGTGAAATGGTGCGTTCCTATTTTCGCATCTTCTGGAACCACGGCAGTGACAAAAAGATAGTTTTTACTCGTCAGTCCCTCTGAAGAAATCACATTAAGGGTAGTGCTCTGCGCCTGTAATTCAGAAATATCCTCGCCATAAACCATAAATTCAACAGTATCATGCTTCATGCCTGCCCACCAACTTGGCGGTTCAATCTTAGAAACGTTCTGCGAGAGCGCAGGAAAAGATGCCAGTACGGCAATTCCAAAAAGTAGTTTTTTCATAATCCTTAGAGTCATATTCCTCTAAAATACAACGCAAGCGCAAACCATGGTGTTGTTTGTTAATTTGCCCGTAGTTTTGCATAAAAATTAAGCAATGGCCAAGCTCAAACTACAAGAAGAGGTTCTTCACGCATTAGAAGTACAAGGGAAGCTTCCTTTTTCTGATCAACAACGGAAACTTGTTAGTGCTCTGAAAAGTGGCAAGCACACTTGGCTCGCCTGTGAACCCGACGAATCTCATGTATGGGCAATAGCAGCAACTCTTGTTCACCAGCTTAAAGCGAGTTTCGAAGATGTTGCACGTGCCTTGATTCTCGTTGAAGACAAAGAACGTGCAGAGCTTTATGCACAAGCCTTTACTGATCTCGGTAAGCACACCGATCTACGTGTATGGACAGCTTATCCGGGACCTCAAATTCTTAAACAAAAAGAGGACATCTACTTTGGAGCCGATGTGGTTATCGCCACCCCTCAACGCTTAAATGACCTGTTAAATATAGAAGGGTTCAACAGCGCTTCCGTACAAACGTGTATCCTAGACCACAGTAAATCCCTACTTCGTGTAGGAACCAACGGGTATACCCAACGCATTGCGGACAGTATACCTTACAAACAGCGCGTATGTATCAGTGAAGGAAGATGTAAAGCCACGCGTACATACATGGAACGCTTCGCATTTCCTTACGATAAACTGCTCTTTCAAGAAGACTGATGCAGCCTTTTGTCGGGCCAAAAACCTAGATTTCTAGCCGGATACTTTTCGTTCAACTTCGTTAAACTTGAGTTCCACCATTGGGTTGCGTCATTCACTAGCGCCTGACCATCAGAACCATGTATAGGCTCCTCGCGGATTTCGATATAGGCGTTTACATGCCACTCTTTACATAGTAACCACAAATGCTTCATGAAAGGAATTCCTGGTGGAAAAGCAGTTTTTGCATTGTCAAAATGTAAACTCCACTGGTAGATAGGAAATCCATGAGTAGCACATTCGAAGAACATTCCTGGTTTTAAAGGAAGTAGCAAGGGCCCTTCTCCTGAGGTACCCTCTGGAAAGAGCACTACAGTCTCCCCTTTTTGCATGGCCTTGACAATGTAATCCCTTGTCGCTCTTCGGCTTTCTTTACTTTCTCTTTTCACCCAAATCACACCCAGTGCCCGTGCAGCCCAACCTATCACTGGCCACGAGCGAACTTCGACCTTACCCACTATCGTGAACAACGTCTTGGTGGGAATAAACAATACGTCCAAATAAGAACGGTGATTCGCCATAATCATTCCTGGCGCCATCGTTTCAAATTTTTCGCCATGAACGCGTACCCCTACCACCCAAAGCAAGACCCCTTTTAGGGATATAAAAACAGCATGCGCCACTCTTCGAGAAGCAAATGGCATCATCAATGCAAGAATGATCACACCGAAAAGGATGATGCTGAAAACTAAACTAATACGTAGGAAAGCGAGTATTGATCTCATAATGCAATATTGCGGTCTAAATTAACACGAAACCAGCAGGATTGTGCGCAAAACATGCGATTTCCAACCTCTAAAAGCATCTGGATGATAAAGATCTGGCGAAACTGTCTCAAATACGAGACTAAAAGTTCCATCGATCGCTAAAGGTATCTTTGAAATCCATTCCGAATTTGAATCTAAAACCTGGAATATCATCATTTTCTTGTAGGAGATAGTACACCCCGAATCTCGTGGGTGCATCCCATAATTTCACTTTGCGCTCCAAGCCTATGTAGGTTTCAATATGGGCCACATTCTCTTTGGGAACCACAAGAAAACTAGCTCCTACTGCTGTGCTCAATTTTAATCGGCGCAGTAAAGGTATTTTTTGAAGGAAAAATCCATCAAAATGATGAATGCCAGCTCCTGTGAGGTAAACACTTGGAGATGCAAACGTCATCGGCAGGGTTTGATAGGTGTAAAGCGGATGCGTGAACAGGTAACGATCACCACCCCGGAACCATTTGTGCTCTATGAAACGAACACTACTTGGATCATTGAGAAAGCCCCCTGAAGAGATCCGGTAAAAGCTCTCTCCTAACGAACCAAACCGGAGCATATCCTCCACAAGCACCTGGTACTTCGAATAAGCTACGTCACTTCCAAACAAATTGGGAACGCCTTGTTTAAAAATGATCTTAAAGTCAGGCCAACGACTAGATAGAACAATCTTCTGTCTCCCCTTGAGATAATACCTTTGGTAAGGTCGTATGAGAATTTCTATACCAAGCTGAGCTACTGTATATTCTGGAAATGGTGCCGGCTCATTACGCTGTCCAAAAAGATCGTTGGTCCATTCAGCAAACTGCAAGCCCTCTATACTTTGTCGCTTACTGTACTCCAACCCCGTCTCGGTGTAAAATCCATTGAACCATTCGTAACGGTGATAACCTTCTACAAAGGTCTTTCTTACAAAATTTGAGCGTGCAAAAACCCCAGCTAAATCCACACTCTGAGTGATTTGCTTGTATTCATCACCCACGGAGAAGCGAATGGATCCATTGTGCAAAGGAGCATAGGTAAACGAGGAGGTCACGGATCCTTTTAAGTCCTGGTTTAAGAAGCCGTAATTGATATTAGCCGTTGTACTCAAGCTTTGATAGTTTGAGAAACGTTTGGAATAGGTCACCATAGGCATCCATCTGGTTCCCCCGATTCCAACGAAGTTCCATTGCGAGATTAACGGCGATAGATAAAAATTAGTGCCTTTACTTCTCTTGCGAAATCCAACGCCACTGACTAATGGCTCGTACCAATGAAATGCATTGTATTCTAGATCCATACTGTCTAGGTACGCATCGGAGTTGAGGTAACGAATGAGGCTATCCTGTTTTCTCGTCCAGGCATCTAAGACCTCTGATTCCGGTCTATATGCCGTCCAATACTCTTCTGTTTTGGGCTCCGATTCGGGAACATTAGCTACCATCATCGCTCTTGGCGCAACCTGCGGCTTCGTGGCCGTGTTTGTTGATGTCACCGACCATTCCAAGCGAAGCGGCGGTTCTTGTACCTGAATTTGAGAATTCTTCGTGTAAAAGAGTATTTCTTCCGGGAATTCCTGGTCTACAATAACTCCATCACATTCAGCGTGGAGACGAAGTACTCGCTTGGATGTAGCATTCACATATAAAGTTCCACTCCAGCCGGTACGGCCCGATTTAGGAACGAAACTCAGCGTAATATACTCCTCACCGTTGAATAACGAATTTCCTACGATGTCTATTTGATAGGTATACAAACTGCCTTTTTGAAGCCATCCATAAACCGGTTGAGCATGGTACGGTGTAAATTCACTTCTTTCAAGCGGTGTCCAGGACATTTTATCGAAGCTGGACCATGGATATGTTCCAAAGTTTCCTTTTGGAAGCCCCTCGTTAAAGTCAGTATCTGGATTGAGATCTATTTGAAAACCAACGGTGACCGTGCGGCCAAAATCCTCCCTTACTTTATGGTAATCCTTGAATGCTTCGACATCTTGAAAAGGCTTACCCTGATGGAAATAAACCGTTGCTACCTGTTCAAAATCAGTTTTAATACTGTCGCTGATCTGTCGAGAATAATAGGTTATATTCTCGGGCAAAACCTTACTGTAGTCTTCATATGCATTTTGTAATTCACTCCATAAAGCTTTAGCAGGATCCTCCCCATCAATAACCGTTACTTGATTCAAAAGAATGGTGGTATCTGAGGTGCTCTGCTGGGCGCTCACTTCAAGTACGGAGAGAACAAAAAATAGGAAGAGGGTAAGGTTGCGCATGGTGCAAATCTAAATGCAAAAACCCGATGTATGCTCTCCTCCTCGGGTTTTCACATAGTTTTAGCGCTGATGCTATTCGGCCTTTTAAAAAAAATATGGGCGATTCTCAATATTGGTATTTCCCAGTTTTATCAAAGGCTCGGTACAAACTGGCCCTACTTACTCCGATGTATTGCGCTAGGGTAATTCTATCCATAAACCTGTAAAGATCTGGACGATTAGTTTTTACCCAATTTACTCGGTCTATGGTTTTAGGCATACGGAGCATTGTCAATCTCATTCTCCTATTCTTCTGTATCTCAGCAGTACCTGAAACATATAACAGTTGCACCAAAGGGTATTCGCGAAATATTTCTTCAAATGACCTTTGGGAAAATCTCAAAATATTCACGTCAGTATATGCTGTGAAGTAATGCTGTGGATGCTTGCCTAAGAAGAGTGTATCCTCATTGACGAAAATGGATTGCGGAGGTATGAGGTTAAAAAGTGTATCTCCTTGACTGTAAGGGTTTCTGTACATCTCCTTGAGAAAGCCTGAAGTCAAAAACCAAAAATCCTTGTTATCTGGACTCAGTTCAGCTATGTGCTCACCTCTTTTGTATTCTATTTTTTTGTCTACCCTCGAAATGACGGCCTCTATAGTCTCGTCAAAAGCAGGTGTGTACACAGGTAGTGACTTGAAATAGGCTCGAAGAGTCTCAGTTGCTCTTTTCATGACCAAACATTTTCAAGGTTCTAAAAAGAGAGGCTCGAGATATCCCTAGGTAATCCGATAGCTCCTTCCTCGGGATGACGTTAAGTAGCTCAGGAAACTGTTCCAAAGCGGCTTTTATCCTAAATTCTACTGAGGTCTGAAGCATTTCATAGGTAGTGTACCTGTATTCTGTCATGCTTAGATTAATCAGACCTGATAGGATTGATGGTCCAAAATTAGCTTCCTCGCCCATAAGAAGCAGTTGAGATCTCGGCACCGAGGCAACTACACCTTCCACTAGACATCTAGTGAATGTTTCTGATGGTTTGGAGTACAAGAGTAAGTCTTCCGAAAATGCACATTTGCCCTTGCGGTAGAAACGCAATAGATAATTGCCTTCTTTTTCCTTGAAATATTCTCCAAATGCTCCTGAAAGAATCACATTCAAGTCACCTGTGGTGCTTTCTAAATCCCAGAGTGTATCACCCGGCTGATAGGATTTAAACTGAAATTTTTGACTGAATTCACGCAGTTTATAACGTTCCTCGAGCGATTCGATGCGCAATTGCGCGTGGAGGAAGTTATAGACCGCATCATGATCTATACGATCACTCATACGGTATTAAGTTTATTGGTTGGTTTGCCTAAATTACAGAATTTCTCTGTTAAGACTACGGCGCAGCCAAAAAACTGATAACAAACCTCCAATAAAATAAAACGCAATGCTCACTACAGCCACACCCTGAATACCTCCACCCAAATGAAGTACGAGAACATCAAGAGTAAAATTGAGCGCTAAAGAATAATTCCTTTATAGAAATTCAAACGTGGCTGGCCAAGTGCATCCAAAGACAATCCGTAGAATCGATCCATTGGTATGAGCAATGGTAGAAGCAATAGAATTCGAAAAACATCTACACTGGATTCAAATCCTTCACCGCCCAAAAGTTGAATCAGAAATGGTGCG
>Ga0181560_10004171_pt1 | contig 13169 bp, 10 predicted proteins | sample 011ome_20_FD_133751 | JGI IMG/M metagenome (GOLD analysis project Ga0181560, IMG submission 133751) | Coastal salt marsh microbial communities from the Groves Creek Marsh, Skidaway Island, Georgia - 011509CT metaG (megahit assembly) | ecosystem: Environmental > Aquatic > Marine > Intertidal...
TCGCCGTAAAGTACGCATCATAAACCGCCTGTTCATCATCTCTCAACGCCGCACTCAACGCGCTTCCGCACGCCGTGAACGTCCCCACGCACGCTTCACAAGCCTCCAACGCCGCCGCGCGTCCTCGCGTCGTCGCTCGCCCTCCCAAGACCTCGTCCAATCCGTCCCCGCGTTCGACCAGCGCCTTCAGGCAGTGCGGCGCGAGCGCGTGCGACGCCATCTTCGACGACCCACGCGACGTCTGTTTCGCCGCCCGTCGCAGCGCTCGCACGAGCTCCTCCAGCCCATCGTTCGCGTCGTCATCCTCTTCGTTCGTCCCGATGCGCGTCGCCGTCGTCGTCCGCGTCGCGTCCGAATCGGCATTCATCTCGCGTCGCGTCGCGCGCGCGTCGTCGTCGTCGCGCGCGTTCGCGCGCGTCGCGCGCGTCTCGCGTTCGCTCGCGTCGCGTCGCGCGCGCGCGCGTCGCGGCGTCGCGATGCGCGGCGCGCGCGTCGCGGCGTCGCCGACGGACGACGGCGGTTACGCCGCGTCACCGGACTGTTTGCCTGTGCGGACCGACGGATATGGACATACAGTGCGCCGACTGTTTCGCGCGCGCGTCCGCGACGTCCGCGACGCGGGCGCGACGCAGACGTCGGCGCGCGCGCGCAAGGGCGCACCGTCGCGCGAACGCGCGCGCGGTTTTATCCGCATCGGTTCGCGCGCGCGCGGCGCGCGAAGGCGCGTCGCGGAGGCGCGGCGACGGCGATCGCCGTCGCCCGCGCGGGACGCGCATCGCGCGGCGCGAACGAAGCGACGACGCCGGCGACGACGCGATCTCGACGGACGCGCGCGCGGTGGCGCGAACGATGGATGCGACCGCGGTGACACCGCCGACGCGGTCGAGGTCGCCGCCGACGCCGCCGAGCGCGAGCGGGGGAGGGAGGGGAGGGACGACGGGCGGCGCCGCGGCGCCGGCGAGCGCGAAGCGAGCGAAGCGAGTCGACGCGCTCGGTGTCGACGCGCTCGGGAACGCGCCGGACGTGGATGAACGAGGAGAGTTGATGTTTGGATGCGAAAAGTGTGGGTTCGAGCCGGACGGGTGCGAGGCGTGTTTGGGCGGACCGCCGATTCGGAGCGCGTGCGCGTGGGACGAAGCGCGCGCGAGGGACGTGCCGCCTGTGAAGACGTACAGACCGACGGAGCAGGAGTGGGCGGGCGATCCTTTGGAGTACATAAATTCCATTCGTCCAGAGGCGGAGAAATATGGGGTGTGTAACATCATTCCCCCGGCGAGTTGGCAGCCCGAGTTTTGCTTGCCTGGGAAGGAAAAGTTGCGGTTTCGGACGAGAATACAGGCGTTGAACGAGTTGCAGAATCGACCCGCGGGGCCGAGCGCGAGGGCGCGAGCGAAGATGCTCGAAGAAGAGAAGAACGGGGTCAAATCGACGAAGAATCAGGGCGTGGCGTCGGGTGGACGCATGAGCGGCGGACGCATGGGCGCCTCGGCGCAAGCCGACGCGGACGCCGTAGCGGAAAAGTATGGCTTCCAACAAGGACAACGACACAATTTGGCGACTTTGGAGCGATACTCGAAATATTTCAAGCGAAAATACTTCAGCAAAAATGGAAAACCGGTGGAGAACGTGACGGTGAAAGATATGGAAGGGGAATTTTGGCGTCTCATCGAGGACAACAAGGGGCGAAGCGTCGAGGTGATTTACGGCGCCGACATCGCCACCATGGACGTCGGAAGTGGATTCGCAAAGAAAGGTAGCGCGTCGTGTCCGCCTGGGCAAGAGCGTTACGCTGAAAGTCCGTGGAACGTGTGCAACATGCCGTACAATTCAGAAAGCTGTTTGAGTCACGTCGAGGCGACCACGGGCATCACCGTGCCTTGGTTGTACTTTGGCATGACGATGTCCGCGTTTTGCTGGCACGTCGAAGATCACAACTTTTACAGCGTCAACTATCATCACTTTGGCGCACCGAAGGTTTGGTATTCCATTCCCGCCACGCACTCAAAACAGTTTGAAGAGGTGATGCGCAAGCGTTTGCCGCATTTATTTCAATCGCAACCAGACTTGCTCCACAGCTTGGTCACCATCTTGTCCCCGAAAGTGCTGCAAGACGAAGGAATTCCCGTGTATCGCGTGGAACAACACCCGCGAAGTTACATTATCACTTTCCCGTACGCGTACCACGCTGGGTTCAACACAGGTTTCAATTGCGCCGAGGCAGTCAACTTTGCACCAATAGACTGGTTACCCTTTGGCGTCGGCGCCACGGAGCGTTACGTGAGCGATAAGCGATATCAATCCGTGGCACACGACCAGCTATTATCTACTCTCACGGAGAGCGCACATAAGCACCCGCGGTTCCCTCCGGTTCTTGCCGAGGTAATGCGAGTGCGAGTCAAGGAAGAAGACGAACGTCGCACCGCGGCAAAGAGATCCGTCGCGCACGAAGTTCGCATGGAAAACACCACAGAAGCGCCAGACTTTAACGAACGCGATTGTACGACATGTTTGGCCGATTTGAACTGGTCCTGTGTCACGTGCGCGTGCACGTTCGCGAAGAGTCGCGGTTACGCCTACTGCCTGCGGTGCGTCAAAGCGTGCGAGTGCGAGGCAGAAAAACGCACGCTCTTCTTTAGGAACACGCTCGACGAACTACGCGAAAAGGTTCGCACGCTCGAAAATCTAGCAAGCATGTAAACGACATGTGTGTAATGTACAATTGTGCTAATGTACGGCTATACTACCAACCATCTGAAGTTAAATCGCCGCTCATACTGGCCTCGACTTGTCGCAGCGTTCCGTTATCATACAAAATCATATCGTGGCGGCTTTGCACGCTCAACAGCAAACCAGGCTGCCCACCGAGCACCTTAGTCAACGTTTCGTCGTCCGTTACGCTCAGCTTTTCCTTCAACGCCTCGATGTTCTCTCGAAAGTCGCGAACGTCCCACAGCTCTGGGAAATCCGAAAGAATCTTGTCCCATCGCAAGCGCGGCGCGCACGCGCGCAAATCACTGATCTTCTTTTGCAGCTCATCCGCATCAGCGAGCAATAAACTCGGCCTCGCCGCGACCATCCTTTCCAAATTCGCCTCTGGTAAGATGTCTTTCAATCGAATCATCGCCAAAGCCACGTCTGGCACGCGCGCCGCCAGCCGCGTCACGTCCGCGATCCTAATGTCCCCCATCCGCCCCTCCAGCCCCGGCACGAGCGTAAACAACTGCGCCAGCCGCTTCCCAACCTCATCCTCGTCGATTCCGAGCTCATCGCTCACCGTCATCACGCAAAACCGCATCTTCCCGGCGTCGTCCCAGCCCGGCTGTTCGCTGATGTTCTCCGAAGCCTCCTCCTCTCCCACGATGTCCCCCAATTCGTTCACCAAGTGCGCCTTACGCTTCGACTTATACGTCCCGACGTTCCACGTCCCATCCGCGAGCTCACGCAGCGCGCCGATCGCGTCCTCGGTGACTCGCTCGCCCTCCGTCGCCCGCGCGGTGGCGCGTTCGCGTCCCGAACCACACCATCGCGCGCGCGCGCGTCGCGCCGTCGTCGTCGTCGTCGTCGTCAGCGCGCGCGTCATCGTCGACGCCGACGGACTCGCGGTCGTTCGCACCACCACCGCCATCGTCGTCGTCGTCGTCGTCGCGCGTCGTCGTGCGTCGTCGCGCGTCGTCGCGCGTCGCCGTCGCCGCGTCGCCGTAGGCGCCGCGCGCGGTGTGATTATCGACGAATCGCGAATGCGCGGTGCGCGCGGTCTGCGCGGCACACCGCGCCGACGCCGCGACTCGACCGATCGACCGAGCGACCGACCGAGACATAAACCATGGGCGTGTGTGGATCATCGCCCGCGGTGCCGGTGCGTCGCGCGACGCGAACGCGAACGACGCGAACGACGCGTGTGGAATCGTGGCGTCGAATTGCCACGTTGAATTCCCGCGCGCGATCGAGCGCGCGACCGCGATGGGAACGCGCGATGAGGCGATGGGAACGGTGATAGGGGCGTGAAGAGCGAGACGTGAATCGAGACTGACCGCGCGCGTGATCGTTGACGCGTTTCGCGCGAGTAGTATGAGGAAACGAATAAGCGGACGGGGAAGCAGAATCCCGTGGGGAAAACCGCGCGACCGTCGAGCGTGCTCGGACGGGAAACGCCGGATGTGAATGATTTATTTGAGTTCCACGAAGAACTTGGACGCGGTCAGTTCGGGACGACGTTCTTGGTGACAGAAAAGGCGACCGGTCGTAAGTGCGCGTGCAAGGCTATCTCTAAGCGTCAATTGTCGAACGCCGAGGACATTGAAGAGGTGAGAAATGAAGTGAGAATTCTTCATCACCTCTCCGGTCACGAGCACGTCGTCGAACTCGTCGGTGTGTATGAAGGAAGCAAGCACGTGTACATCGTCATGGAACTCTTGTCCGGCGGCGAATTGTTCGATCGCATTGTTGAAAAGGGCAAGTACAGTGAAAAGGACGCGTCCGAGACGTTGCGCACCATCGTTGAAACTGTTCAATACTGCCACGAGTTGAGCGTCATGCACCGTGATTTGAAGCCTGAAAATTTTGTCTTGAAGAATAAGGATAAGAATTCTCCGGTCTGCGCTATCGATTTCGGTTTATCTACGTTCTTCCGCGAGAACCAAGTCTTCATGGATCTTGTCGGGAGCCCGTACTACGTTGCGCCGGAAGTATTGCGTCGTCGATACTCAAACGAATCCGACGTCTGGTCATGCGGTATCATCCTTTACATTCTCTTGTCTGGTGTCCCGCCGTTCTGGGCTCAAACCGAGCAAGGAATTTTTGACGCCATCTTGCAAGGCGCACTGGATCTCGAGAGCGACCCATGGCCGAAGATCAGTGCGGAGGCGAAAGAACTCATCTCTGGCATGCTCCAAGCGGACCCGAAGAAGCGCCTGACGGCGGCTCAAGTGTTGAAACACCCGTGGGTGGCTGATCCGAACGTTGCGCCGAAGACAAAGCTAGACAACATCGTGTTCAAGCGGTTCAAGAACTTTGCTGGTATTTCCAAGTTCAAGAGGATGGGTTTGATGGCGATGGCTCGCACCATGACTGCGGACGAAGTCGCTGGCTTGAGAGAACTCTTCAAGAGCTTCGATACCGACAACTCTGGTACGATTTCCATCGACGAACTTCGCCAAGGCTTGAAACTCAAGTCTGCGGGTCCCGCAATGGAGGAACTCCGCACACTCATGAAGACTATTGACGTCGATGGCAGCGGCGAACTTGACTACGAAGAGTTCATTGCCGCTACGCTCGCGCAATCGAGACAAGCGTCCGACGCCGCTGTGAGACGCGCTTTTGATTACTTTGATACCGATGGGGATGGTTCCATCACGGTGCAAGAATTTGAACAAGCCTTCAAAAAGATGTCTGATGTTGAGCGTGCCAACTTGGGAGACATTGGCGAGTTGATTGCCAGCGCCGACACTGACGGTGATGGTTGCATCGATTTCAACGAGTTCATGGCTATGATGAAAGCGGACAAGTAGGCTGCGCGCGCATCGCTGGGCCGTATTTAATACTGCCGGTACTATATTTTCAATCTCTCGTTTTTCATATAATTAACAAGAAGGTACCGTAAATGAGAAACGAAGCGCTCCGCGCTCGTCGCTCGCAACCAACGCGCAAACATTTGCCATCGCGTACTATCGTAGACGAACGGCGACGAAACCATCGTAACAGAAGGCGCGACTGATTAAACGCCCACCTTGACGAGCTCCATCTCGAAAATGAGCACGGAGTCCGGCTTGATGAGCGGCGTAGGGGATGATTTACCGTACGCCAGCTCGGACGGAATTACGAGTTCCCACTTATCGCCCTCCTTCATGAGCTGCATCGCCTCGGTCCAGCCTTTGATGACTTGATTCGGTGCGAACGTCGTCGGTTGACCGCGCTTGTACGACGAATCAAACTCCTCGCCCTGGATATTCTTCCCAGAGTAGTGACACGAGCACGGCGTCGACTTCGAGGGCGAGGGCCCACCCTCCGGTCCAGATTTCAAAACGCGATACTGCAACCCCGACGGCAGCTCGACCACGCCCGGTTTCAACTTATTGGCCTGCGTCGCGCGACGAACCATCGTCGTCAGTCACATCGCGTCGTCGGACGCGTCCGGTTCGTCGAGTCATCGAACCATCCCATCATCGCGCGCGCGCATTCGTTCGCCGCGCACCGCGAGAAACGCCGCGCCGTCGCTCTTCGCGTCCGCCATGCCGCCGACGAACGCGCAACCGATCAACGCGATCACCGCCAGGACGAGCGCGAGCGTCGTCGATCGTCGCCCGCGAGCCATCGCGGAGTGCGGATTCGCCGATCGCGCGCGCGTCGACCGATCGATCGACCGATCGACCGATCGACCGACCGATCGATCGACCGACCGCGTCGAGCGTCGGCCGAATCCGATCGCGACGCGACGATTCGATTCGTCACACTGGTCGAGACGCGCGTCGAGACGCGCGCGCGCGCTCGACGCGCGCGCGGCACACGACGACGACGACGCGCGCGGCGCGCGACGAGTGATTTTTAGAGAAAGCTCGCGCGCGCGACGCGACGCGACGCGACGAGGGCGCGGCGGGGATGACGGCGAAGAAACGCGCGGAGGAACGCGCGAGGCGAGGGGAGACGAAGCGCTGCGGCAACGCGCCGTGCGGGAGCGAGGTGGGACGATCGATCGGCGCGATCGCGGACGACGGGACTGACGATGATTGGTAATCGTGCGCGCAGGAGACGCCGATGTGGCGTAAGGGGTGGATCGATGATGATGGGGTTGAGGTGGACTTGTGTAACGCGTGCGGTGCGCGGCGCGCGCGCGACGAGACGAAGACGACGCGAAAGCGCGCGGACGACGATGCGCGTGACACGCGACTGACGCGCGCGCGCTTGAATCGTAGGTTTGATTTTCAAGCGAGGGTGGTGGTGCGCGTGGTGTGCGTTGCCGTATCGCAAAGTGGGTGAAAACGATGAGGCGTTGCGTTCGCGGTGGGTTCCTTGCGAGTATTGTCATCGGTTTACACATTACGACTGCGAGAAACGCGAAGCGCCGGAGGCTTTGGAGGCTGAGCGATACGCGTGTCCGACGTGCAGAAATTTGAAAAAACTTCCGAAGCCTGCGAAAGAGATTGACCCCCCGAAGAGCTCGGAGGCGCAAATGATCGATGGACTTTTGGTGGTGATTCGTCCGTACGATCGAGCGCCGAAGAAATTCGACGAGGTCGGGGAAGTAAAGATCGTCAAGAAGACCGCGCATCGCCCGAGCGTGTCCACGAAACGTCCACGAAGTGCAGATGGGAAATCAAGCCGCACCGCACGAGTGCTCAAGTCGTCGTCTTCGGAGAAAGAGAAGAAGAAGCTTCCGTTATCGTCGAATGCGCCGCGGCGCGCAGTGTCAAAATCGATTCGCGGAGGCAAGCCGACGGGGCTCGCATCACTGGCCAAGGTGGCGACTCGAGTGTTACCAGAGCGTATGGTTCGATCTGAAGCTTACAAACGCGCGCAAGCAGCAGAGGAAGCGAAAGAGGAGGAGCTCGCATTGAGTACTCGTCGAAGCGGACGCGCGCCAAAGGAGTTGGCGAAGGCCGCCGGGCAAGATTTCTTGCACGAACCTCGACATCAATCTCGTCCAAGTCAACCAGTTTTTCGAAGCGGTGTCCGTCAGCAGTCAACTGTCAATGAATCGTTGTACGCCGAACCTTTTTACGGTCAACACGGTGGTCTTGGTTTCGCCGCATCCATGGAAGCGCGATTGGTACACAACGAATTGTCACCGCAAGGCGTCCTGTATCCCGAAGAAACGGGTGGTATGGTTGGTCCGCTACGTACGTTGGGTATGGGTACTAAGACTCCGGATCAAACCTTCGTTCGACGACCCCCGCTCGCTCCAAAGCAGCAACGCGGGTCTCCAAAAGTTCCAGACCAATTGACGTCTTCGACGGTGAAGAAGTCAATTCGTCGGGAAAGCGGAGGGCGCGCCGAAGAACACGAGCTCGAGACGATCGCATCGCAATTGATCGAGGTGCAGTGTGAAGTATACGATCAATACACGGTCACAATCAATGTTTGTAGACTGCTGAACAAGCTCGACGTGATGCGTGGATACACGACGCGCGACATGATCGTCAAGTTCAATTTGCATCGCATCGTTGGAGATCTCTTGATGAATGATGACATTCGCATCCGTCTTGCGGCTGACAAGTTGCTGAAAATTCCATCATGGCGCGAGGCTATCTGCGGAAACGCGACGCCTCAGCGTTCGATGCAATTGCCCGTGATGCCGACGCACCAGCCTTTCGCATCGTTACAAGCCGCTCCTTCGATGGAGGCGGCTGCACCGCCGACGCATATCGTGAGCAAGCCCGTACCACGACGTCCTCGAGCGCCACGCGAAGCGAAAGCAATGGCCTTAATGGCGTCGCAGTCTTCACCCACCGAGACGATCACTCCACCTCAGACTCAGTATCCGTACTTTGAGACGGCGAGCCAGGATGTCGCTGACATCGACAACGCGCTCTTGCTCTCTGGTGGTCAAGATGCGAGTCAACGAATGATTTAGAAGATATGTGCGCATGAATTTTACTACACTCTACTAAAGTTCGTCTCGAACGCTCGGATTCGCACTCGTGCCTTCTTCGCCCAAAAGGTCTTCATCTTCTTTGTCAGCATCTTCGTTGGCGTCTTCCATAACGTTGTCTTCGGGAATTGGTGGTGTTGGTTTCGGAGGCTGCGGCGGTTTCTTTTGTTTGGCATCGAACGTCCAACCCGCGGGTTTTGATTTCGGCAAACGCGCCGATCCTCGCGGTGCCTTTGGAGATGACGAGTCACACTGCGCGACTTCGCGCTCAAGCATCGCGTTGCGTTGTCTCAACGCGAGGTTTTCCTTTTGAAGCGTTTCGAGCTCCTCTAATGAGCCAGCGGCTTCGGTGTATTCGTTCGCCATATCACGATGAGCCGCGGTGAGTCCCGCGAGACCGCACAACCATTGCTCAGGGACGAGAGTTTTGTCACCCTTACCGTGACCGTCGAGCAAATCGAGCAAATCGGCTTTGATGAATTCCCACGCGCTTGGCGGCGGCATCAACTCGTAAGCTTGCTCTTCTTGACCTTCCACCGCTTGCGCATACTCGGGATGAATTGAGTTCGCAGCGAGCTCCCAAACGGCGTTTGCGCATACGACATCGATCGTCGATTCCATCATCGCTGCGTATCCGAGTTCGCGCTCGGCCTCAATCAAAGTCTCGGCGATTTCGTAATAGTTAAGCGTTTCGTTTTGTCGACGAATCAATCTCACCTCTACTCGTTTCGCATGATCATCGTCTTCTATGCTTTCCATCTTCGGCACGAATAACAACCCGGCGACCCCTGCTTCGTGAAATGGCAATCCCATGATGTACCTCGATCCGACGAGCGACGACGCCCTGGCGTACGCCACCTTCCCGTCGAACGATTTTGCCAACACTTTCAACCACGGCACCTCCTCCAATAAAATCGCCCGCACTACCGTCTCATTACGTTCGACAAACTCTAACACTTCGTGTCTCGAGCGCACCTCCTCCACCTCCTCGAATCGATTCTCTGGAACGTACTTCACCATCCAATTCGCCAACGCGTCGCCGTCGGTCGCGTCCCCTTCGAACATGTGCATCTCGTTACTTATCGCCAGCGCGATGAACCCGCACCCCGCCTTCCTCGCTCTCGCGCGCATCCCGTGTCGATCCGTTGGTTTCGAGAGCGCCTTCACCTCCGCGATTCTCGACACATCCGTCCCTTCGTGCGTCGCCTCCGCCACGACGACGTCTCGCAGTCGTCCCGCGCCGTCGATCGCCCGCGCGAACCGTCGCCACGACGCTTTCACGCTCGAGCCCTCGCAATACGACGACGTGTCTTCGGGAAACACACCGAGGACGTAATCTGCGCTGGCGCTCATGAGCTTCATCTCGATCTCGACGAATCGCACGCGCGCGACGGTTTTCGGCAGCGCCAGCGCGGTGTCGTTCGCGTCGCCTCCTATGGCGAACGCGTGCGCTCGAGGCGCGTCCGCGCGCGACGAGCGAACCATCAGCGCGCATGCGACCGCCAGCGCGCACGCGCGCGCGAGGCGACGACGTCTCATCGCTCGAGGCGCGGAATGCAGGTCGAACGCCAACCGGATTACCGTCGACGCCGGCGGATTACGGTTGGCGACGCGTCGTCGAAGTCGCGATGCGTTCGCTAGATATTGTATCCTCGTATTACATTCATGCGTGCATTCATTCATTCATTCATTCACTCATCGCGCCGTTTCATCAATCATCCGTCGCGTCGCGTCGCCGCGCGACGGTCGCCGCCCTCACGCGCGCTTCTCCTTCGCCTTCGACGCCTCTCTCAACTCGCTCAGCTCGCTTCGCATCCCCAACCAAAACATCAGCGCTCCCACGAGGGCGATGTTCTTAAAAAACATAATCATTTCGATTCCCGCCGTCGCCTCGTCGCCCAGCACCGCGGCTTCGCTCGCGCTTCGCCAAAACGGATGCATCGCGAGCGACACGCTCAGCGTGAACAGAATCAACATCTTCGCCCCGAGCGCGTACCCGCACGCGAAGAGCGCGGATCCCGCGAGCTCCACGACCGTCGCCGCTCTCACCAGCGCGTGATCGCTCGGAAGCAGCGCGCACAGATCGACGCCGACGTTGGCGTTGATTGAAGATTTGAGCGACCGCAACGCCGGCGTGACGGAGTGGAAGAGCGCGGCGTCGGCGCCGTGCGCGCGAAGGGCGCGCCATTTCTCCAGGGCGCTGGCGAGGAAGATGAAAGAGAAGAGCGCGCGGCCGATGGCGGTGGTCGCGGCCATGGTCGCGTCGAGGAGTGACGCGGCGGTCGAAGCGAGCGCGCGAGCGCGTGATTCGACCGATTGGCGCGTTTGAAGCGTTGAATTGGACAAACAACAGTCGCGTGTGTTGGGTTATTAAAATCGTCTCGAGCGTGTCTTCGCTTGGTGCGACGCGATTTCGACGCCATGAATGTGCGCTCACGAAGAGCGGCGGACGCGGCGCTTGGACGGGGTCTTCTTCTCGTCTTCGGCCGGCGGCTCGTTTTCGTCGCCCTCGTTTTCGTCGTCGTCGTCCTCCTTGACGTCGTCGTCCTTCTTCTTCTTCGCGTCCTTGGCTTGTTGCGCCTTCTTCGACTTTTGCTCGTCGGTCGGGCGCATGGACTTGACGGCGATGAAGAGAATGATCAACGCGATGGGGAGAGTGACGAAAGTGAGGTAGTAGTGGAGGGCGTTGGTGGCAAAGTGCGACATGGCATCTTGCGCGAAGACGCCGACGGGGCCCGGGATTTTGTCGGCGATGGACTCGAAGAAACGGAGACCGATCGGAGCCGAGGGCTCGCGAGCGGCTTCGGCGTCAGCCTTGGCCTTCGCTTCTTTTTCGCGAGCTTCGACGGCAGAGTTCACCGCTTCAGCCTTGGCCTCAAACGCATCCTTACCGAAAGCCTTGACGGCGGCGATGTCTTCGTCGGCGACAATGTTGTCGAGCACTAAGCCCTTGGACATGGTCCAGACTTCGACACCAACGGCACCAATCTTACCGATGTTCGCCAATGGAGTCTTGTCTTCGTAGAACTTCGGGTTCGCGATTTGCTTCGGCTTCCATTCGCCCTTGTACTTCGGGTTGTCGATCATCGGCGCGTACCACTTGCCCTTGTACTCCGGGTTGGGCTTTTCCGGACGAGTCCACTCGCCGCAACCAGAAACTTCGGCGCACGCCGGGTTGGGCACCATCGGAGCTTCCCAGTCACCGTCTTCTTCGACGTCCCAGTCTTCGGGGATGACGGCTTCCTCGTCTTCGACTTGGGCCGGTTCGTCGTCGAGCCAGTCATCCGGCTTGACGGCGTCCATGTCCGGAATCATCGCCGGAGCGTCTTCGTCCCAGTCCGCCGGCTTCTTCGCCTTGGGATCCGGAATCTTGTCTTCATCGACCCAATCTTCGGGCTTCTTGTCATCGGGATCGTCAATCTCCTTGGGCGGGTTGAACGGCGGCTCAAAGTCCTCGAACAGAGAGCCCGTGCGTTCCTCCTTGCCGTCGATGGAGACGGTGTACGTGTTATCCTCGTTGACCTCCAAAGAGTAGAGATGCACCTTCTCGTCGACCGGCATGCGCGGTGGGTTCTTCAAGTGCTTCTCTTCGACTTCGCCGTCGAGCGGGGACTTGTGCTTGAAGATGACGTGCACCTTGTTCGTACCGCCGCACTTATCCGGACCAAACATCACCGTGTACGGCGTGTCTCCATCGAACGAATCCGCGTCGTACTCGTCGGCGTTCAAGTACTTCAAGTACGCACCACCGCATTCCAACCCTTCTTCTTGGCGCGCTTCGAACTGAAGCGCGAAACCGTTGGACGGATCGAGCGGGGAAGACAACGCCTTGGACACGCCGTAGTGCCGCGCCTCCTTCGGAAGATACAACCCGTAGTCATCCGTATCCTTCGCCTTCTTCGCGATCGCCTTACCTACATCGCGCGAAACCATCGATCGTTCGAGTCAGTCACGCATCGCGACGCGCGTTTCGTCCCATCCACCGCCGTCGTCCCGATCGTCGTCGATTCCCGTCCCGTCGCCGTCGCCGTCGCGCGCGCGATCTCGGATCTCCGTCTCGCCTCGCGCGTCCCCCTCCCGCCCCTCCGCGCGCGCCTCGACGCCCGCTCGACCCTCTCGAAGCGCCTCCGCGCGTCTTCCCGCGCCCGCGCGTCCATCCTCGCGCGCGCGTCCCGATCGCACGCGCGTCATCCCGCGCGCCTCCGCCATCGAATCTCGTCGAAGCCGCCGTCCATCGCGATGGGCGTCTTCTTGCGCGATCGTCGCGTCTCTTTGTCGCGCACCCGTGTACTTGGCCTCGCTCGAGTGCGTCCATCCCGCGAGCGCGCCGTCGTCGAACGTCTCCGCGAGCTTGAGCGCGCTCGCGGGCGCGCAGAGCGCGCCGAGGGCGACCGCGCACGCGACGCGCGTCGCGCGCGTCGGCATCGCGTCGTCGAGTGGCGACGCGCCAATCGGATCGCGCGCCAATCGGATCGCGCGGCGCGGCGCGATTGGTCCGGTGGTGATCTACATTGATGGGCGTTTTTGAGGTTAAGTATGCGAAGAAAAATCTCACGCGCGCGCGAGGCGCGCGCGCGAGACGCGA
>Ga0181560_10004173_pt1 | contig 13162 bp, 16 predicted proteins | sample 011ome_20_FD_133751 | JGI IMG/M metagenome (GOLD analysis project Ga0181560, IMG submission 133751) | Coastal salt marsh microbial communities from the Groves Creek Marsh, Skidaway Island, Georgia - 011509CT metaG (megahit assembly) | ecosystem: Environmental > Aquatic > Marine > Intertidal...
ACGACCGCGTTCGCGTGGTGCACGCCGTTCCTTGAGGACTTTTCCCGTCGTCACTCTTCACCCGCGCTTCCCTTTCAACGTTTGACCGGTAAGACGTTCGACTGACCGATCGCTTCACCCCACAGGTTCCCGAAAGCCGTCTTCACCGCCGCGTGCAAAGCCGCGACCGGGACCAAGGACCCGCACTTCGCGCGAAGAGTCGCGATCGACCTCGCGAGCGACGGCGTGACCCCGGACTCGTATATGGTCGCGGCGTTGACGTCGGTGATTGGGCGCCGCGGCGACGCCGCGTCCGCGGCGCTCGTCGAGAGGATCTTTCTCGCCGCGAGAGAAGGCGGCGAGCCGCTCGGCGGCGCCGCGTGGTCGTGCGCGATCGGCGCGATGTGCAGGTTCTATACACTGGTTCCCATACGACCGCGTTCGCGTGGTGAACGCCGATCCTTAAGGACTTTGCCCATCTTCTCTCTCCGCCCAGCCCTCGCTTTCAATACCCGCCCTCAACGCCTTTCAACTCCAACTGACGCCTATGTGCAGGGGGAACATGCTCGAGACCGCGTCGCGGATGCTGCGCGAGATGACGAGCGAGCCGTGGATGAAGGCGTGGCCGTCGTGTCCGACGCCGACGTCGGAGAAGAAGGCGCGTTCTCCTCACGCCGGTTCCCCCCGTACGACCGCGTCGGCGTGGTGAACGCCATTCCTTGAGGACTTTTCCCGGCGCGTCTCTCCGCCCAGGGTCCCTCGCTTTCAATCCCGACACACCTCGACGCCTTTCAACTCCGCTTCTGACGCCTTTCAACAGGACGACGGCGAGACCTCCGCCGCGGCCGCCGTGAGATGGCAAGAAGACGCCGCGGCCGCGCGCAAAGCCGCCGCGGAGAGGAAAGCCGTCGCGCCCGCGTACGCGCAGCTCATGCACGCGCTGTGCGCGCGCGGGATGCACGCGGACGCGCTGTCGGTGCACGCGCTCGCGGGGAAGCACGGCGTCTACGCGCCGGGGAATCCGACGCACTACCGCGCGCTGTTTAAAGCCCTGCGCGGCGCGGGCGCGGAGGACGGCGGGAGCATGCCGCCGCTCAGGGCCGCGGAGGCGGCGGTCGCGGACGCCGCGCGCGCGGCGGAGGCGAAGGCGGAGAGCGCGCGACGCGAGCGCGGGGAGAAGTCGCCTTCGTGCGCGTCGTCCTCCGCGACTCGGTCGGCGTACGGCGTCGGCAGGATGAAAAACGTCTTCAAACCCTCGGTCACGCCGCCGCCGACGCCGATGGACGTCGAGATCGCCGCGACCGCGGTCCGCGCGACGCTGCACGTCGCCGCCGCGGGCGGCTTCCCCGAGATCGCGATCGACGCCGTCGACCGGTTGACGTTTTCGCGCGCCGCCCCGCGGCCGGAAGATCTCGAGTGCGCGCTCGAGGCGTTCGAACGCGCGGGCGACGCCGCGGGCGCGGTCGCGCTGTGGAACGAGCGGCTCTCTCCCGCGGCGACGGCGACGACGCCGGGGCATCGCGTCGCGTTCGAGCCGACGAAGCGCGCGTGGACGGCGCTGATCAAGGCGCACTGCGACGCGGGGGAGGCGGACGCGGCGGCGGCGCTGCTCGAAGACGCCGTCGCCGCGGCGACCTCGCATCACTCGCCGTCGCCGTCGCCGTCGCCGTCGAGATCGAAGAAGACGCAGACGCAGACGCGATCGCGCGGGTCCCCCCGGCATCGCAAGCCGCCGAGCGACGGGAACAAGCGGCGCGACGGCGTGGAGCTCATCGCGTTCAACCTCGTCGCGACCGCGTTGGCGCGCGTCGGCCAGCCGAGACGCGCTGAGCGGCTCGTGTTGTCGTCGATGCGACGCGCGGGCGTTCGACCGGACGAGGCGACGTTCAACGCGCTGATCGGGGGGTACGCCGCGATCGCGCGGCCGCCGACCGGTGGACGCGCGAACGACGACAGCCTGGGGTGGCGCTACGACCGGGAGACGCTCGAGGGACGAGACGGCGGCGGAGGCGGGATGTCCGTGTTCGCGGGAGAGGAGACGGAGACCGCCGAGACCGCCGCCTTAACCGCCGAGCTCGACGCGGACACCGACGAGACCCCCGTGGACGCGTGCTTCCGCCTCGCGCGATCGATGCGCGACCCCAGCGTCCGCCTGACCCCCTCGCGACGCACGTGGACGGCGGTCATCACCGCGTGCGCGCGCGCCGGCGACCCCGCGCGCGCCCAAGAGGCGTTCGACCGCGCGCGCGCTCGCGGCGTTAAAGCGGATAAACGCACGTGGACCGCGCTCATGAACGCGCACGCGTCCGTGGGCGACCTCGACGCGACCGCGGACGCGTACTGGCGGATGCGCGCGGAGGGGATAACGCCCGACGAGGCGACGTTAGCCGCGGCGTTGACGGCGGGGCGACGCGGCGGCGGCGACGCGAGCGTGGCGACGGAGGTGTATCGGGACATGCGGTCGCTGAACGTGCGTCCGAACAACGCGGGGTTTCGGCAGCTCACGGAGATGTGGGTGGACCAGGCGTTCGACGTCGACGCGAACAGAGCGGCGGCGGCAGCGGCGGCGGCGTCCGACGCGAGGAAGGGGACGACGACGACGACGACGACGACGACGACGACGACGAAGAAGCGAGAAGAAGCGGGAGCGCCCCGGACGCCAAACTTCCTCCTCGCCGACGTCGTCGGCGACGGTTCTGGCGGCGACAGCGACGGCGACGGCGACGGCGACGGCGACGGCGACGACGACGGCCCCCGCAGACGCGTCTACGGCGGCCTGGTCGCGCGGATGACGTCGCCGCGAGAGGCGCCGCCGGACCCCCCCTCGGACGTCGTCGACCGGAAGCCGCACGCCGCGGGTCCCGGCGCCGCGCCCGCGGGCCCGATCGTCGACGTCCACGGCCTCTCCACGGTGGAAACCCGCGCGGCGGTCTTGTCCGTGCTGCAGGCGCTGCGCGAACGCCGACGCGCGATGCTTCCGGTGTTTGGCGACCTCGTCATCGTGACCGGGCGCGTTCTATCTCACACTGGTCCCCATACGACCGCGTCGGCGTGGTGAACGCCGATTCTTAAGGACTTTTCCCGGCGCATCTCTCCGCCCATCACCCCTCGCTTTCAATCCCGACACACCTCGACGCCTTTCAACTCCGCTTCTGACGCCTTTCAACTCCACCACTCCGACGTTCGCTCGTATGGACCCTCGACCCTCAGGTTGGGGCGAAGGAGCGAGGGCGAGCCAATGCTACGCGACGCCGTGGAGGGTCTCGCGAGGGATCTGGCGCTCGACGTGGCGGTCGTCGAGGGAAACGCCGGGCGATTGGTCGTCACGAACGAGCGGTTGCTGACGTGGCTCGATCGCGGTGGGCAGTCCGCGGGGACGCGCGGGGACGACGACGACGACGGCGACGACGGCGGCGGCTCGAGACGGACGGCGGCGGCGGCGGACTCCGGGATCCCCCCGGGGCCGGCCGCGCTCGGACGGCGCGCGCGGCGGTGGCGGCCTCGCGCGCGGCGGCCGAGCGGCGGCGGCGGCGGCGGCGGCGGCGAGCGCGCGAAGGACGTTCCGGGGCTGGACGTCGCGCTCCGGGAGTGGTTGAGGGACAACGCGTGAACGACGCGACGGATCAAGCGCGCTGTACTAGTACGCGCATACTGTATTTTATGACTGATGCGCGTACACGTACGTAGAGAAAGTGTGCGCGCACGAGTCTGACGTGGCGTCGCGTTGCCTTTTTGTTTTCCCAGTCGCAACGATGACGTAGTGTACAGTACGTCGCTCCTCCGCGTCCTCACTACTCCCCGAGGCGCGCTCGAACCGCGACCCGCCCTCGCGACGCGCACGTCCTCGTCGTTCGCTTTTTGAACGCACCCACCGCGCACGCACGCTCGACATGGCCGCTCTCGCCGCGTCCTTCTTCGCGCCCGGCGCCGCCGCGCTCGCGCGCGAAAAAACCACCGCCCACGCGCGGCGGTCTACTAAGAATTCCACCGCGACGCGCGCGGCGGTCAAGTCCGACGAGACCGCGATCTCGAAGCCGTTCGAGGTGCGCGCCGCGTCGTTTTTCCTCGCCTCCCGCGCGCATCGCGCGACGCGTCGTCCCGCGCGTCCGATCGCGCGCTTCGCCCGCGCGCGCGCGAACGTCGCGAGATCCCCCCGTGGGATATTTATTGTTAGGGATTCATTCGTCGAGCCGCGCCGAGGCGATCCCCGATTTTTATTTTCTGACCCCCCGCGCCCGCCCCTCACCCTCACGTCCGCCCCTTCCCCACCGCGCCCGCCGCAGGCGCTCGTCGAGGCGACGTCCACGCACCCTGTCGCCGCCGCGCGCAGCGAATCCTTCGCGCGCACGCCGCACTACAAGGCTGCGTGCGAGCGCGCGGTCAACGAGCAGATCAACATCGAATACAACGTCTCGTACATCTACCACGCCATGTACGCGTACTTCGCGCGGGATAACGTCTACCTCCCGGGCATCGCCAAGCACTTCTTGCGGGAGTCGCTCGAGGAGCGCGGGCACGCGGAGTTGCTCATGAACTACCAGATCATGCGCGGCGGGCGCGTCGAGCTCCAGGCGCGTTCTTTCTCCTCCTTCGCGTTTACTACGCCGGTCCTAGCGTCTCCTCACGCTGACTGGTCCCCATACGACCCCGTCCGCGTGGTGAACGCCGATCCTTAAGGACTCCTTTCCGCGCTCTATTTCCCCGCGCGACCCCGTCGGCGCGGCGCGCGCCGTTCCTCGAGGACGGACTGGACTTTCTCTCCCGCGCGCGTGCGTTTCTCTCCGTCGCTCTCTGTCGTCCAATGAAACGTCCACACGGGTCATCAAATAACTAACCAATCACGTCACTTCAAAATGCCGCGTCGCCCGCCGATCGAACGACCCTCAGGCGCTGATGCCGCCGCAGGTGGAGTACGACCACCCGGAGAAGGGCGACGCGCTGTACGCGTTCGAGCTGAGCCTCTCGCTCGAGAAGCTGAACAACGATCGACTGCTGAGCTTGCACGCCGTCGCCGCGGATTGCGACGACGCGAACATGCAGGACTTCATCGAGGGCGAGCTGCTCGCGGATCAGGTCAAGTCGATCCAAGAGATCAGCGAGATGGTCGCGCAGTTGCGGAGGATGGGGAACAAGGGCGACGCGGTGTGGCACTTCGACCAGGCGCTTCTCGACAAGGCGTGAGGAGCGCGCGCGCGCGGAGACGACGAGAGGAGGAGGAGGAGAGAGCGCGCGATGAGGAGGATCGCCGCGTCTGTACGAACGAAAAATACTGATGTATACCCTTTGGAGGGCCCTTCGGAGTAGGACCCGCCAACTCGAGCGGAGATTGAATGACATTCAAGACGACGCGCTCATCGCACGCCGCGCTCTGCCGCGCCGTCGCCGTCCGTCCCGTCCCGTCCCGTCCCGTCCCGTCCGATCGCTCATCGCCGCGACGCCGTCCAGGCGCGTTCTGTACACTGGTTCCCATACGACCGCGTCGGCGTGGTGAACGCCGATCCTTAAGGACTTTCTCTCCCGGCGTTTTTATCTCTCCGCCCAGGGTCCCTCGCTTTCAATCCCGCCGCGCCTCGACGCCTGCCTTTCAACTCCGCTTCTGACGCCTTTCAACTCCGCCTTTCAACTCCGCAACGCCGTCCACGCGCGTCTCAGCCGCCGCGCCCTCTCCTCCGCGTCGCTCTTCTCGTCCGTCGCCGCGCCGAGGATGTGCCGCAGCGCTGAGGGCCATTCCATACAAAAAATATCGGTCAGTTGAAAGGAGACGCGATCAAATGTTGAAACCGAGAGATGGGTGAAAAAAATATAGTAAGGAACGCACCTGACTTTTCCCCCTCGGTCAACGCGGCTCCGTCGCCGCCGAACGCTCTCGACAGGCGCCTCTCCGAGTCCGCCGCGGCGACGCGCGCGAGCTTCAACACCTCCTTCGGAACCCCCGCGAGCGCGGCGACGCGCACGCCGTAGCTCTTCGGGCACGCGCCGGGGCGGAGCTTGTACAGGAACGTGATCGGTGGAGGCGCGGGCGCCGCCGCGGACGCGATCGCGGAGCCGCCGCCCCCTCCTCGCGCGTCGTCGTCGCCGCCGCCCGCGTCGTCGTCGTCGTCGCCCGCGTCCTCGAACAGCTCGTCGTCGTCCTCCACCGCGACGGTCGCCGCCATGTGCGCGAGCTGCACGTCCGGCGACGCGCGAAACTCCCGCGCGAGGCCGTGGAAGTGCGTCGCGAACATCGTCCGGCACCCGACGCCGAGCGCGAGCTTTTTAAAAGCCGCGAAGGCCACGGAGTAGCCGTCGAACGTGCTCGTGCCTCGGCCGAGCTCGTCCACGACGACGAGCGAGCTCGGCGTCGCCTCGCGCAGGATGACCGCCGCCTCCGCGCACTCCACGAGGAACGTGGACTCGCCCGTCGCGACGCGATCGCCCGCGCCGCCGAGCCGCGTGAAGACGACGTCGACGGGGGACAAGACGCATCGCGACGCGGGCGCCAACGCGCCGGCGTGCGCGAGGACGACGGCGACGCACGTCGCCCTGCGGTCGGTCGGGTTGGGATGGGATGGGTTGGGTTAAATACGACAAGGCGAAAAAAAAGAAGAGGCTGTCCGTCGGGTCGGAAAAACGCGCACGCGCCTCAACAGCGTGGACTTGCCGCCCATGTTCGCGCCCGTGAGCAGCATCGCGCGCGGGGTCTCGCGCGCGACGTCCCCGAGGACGACGTCGTTCGGGACGATCCCGCTCGTCCCGCCGGCGCCGGCGCGTCCTCGCAACATCCCGCCGGCGACCGCGCACGGGTGCCACACGTTTTCGAGCTCGAGCGTGGCGCCGCCGCCTTCCGCGTCGACGAACGTCGGGCGGCACGTCGGGCCGTCGTGCGTCGCGGCGAACGACGCGAACGACGCGAGGACGTCCACCGTCGCCGCCGCGCGCGAGAGGTCGCTCCAGACGCGCTGATGCGAGAGGAAGAGGTCGAGAAGCGCGGAGGTCTCCGCCTCCGCCGCCGCGAGCGCGGCGTCTTCGTCTTCGTCGTCGTCGCCGCCGCCGCCGCCGCCGCCGCCATCCTGGCGCGCCGCGCTCTTGAGCTCGACCGCGACGGCCGCCGCCTTGCCCTTACCGCTCTTCGACGGCCACGCGAGCGCGTCCTCGACGCGGTCGAGCGCGGCGAGCGCGTCGGCGACGCCCCGGGCTCTTCCCGACGCGGCGTCGGCGAGCGTCCTTAACAGCGCCCCCCCTCTCGACGCGACGCCCGGGCCGGCGGCGCTGTCGCTCGCGAACTCGCTCATCAACGTCAGCGTCTCCCTCGCCGCGACCGTCGCGCGCGCGAGCGACGCGACCCTTCGCGCGTGCCGCGGCCGCGCGAGGTGCCGCGGCAGCGCGCGCGTTTGCCCCGCCGACGCGCGCGCGCGGCCGATGGCACGTTCTGAGGGTCGTATCCCATACGAAGCGACGTCGGGGTGGAGTCGTGAGGCGTCGAGGCGTGTCGGGAGCGAAGACGAGGGGTTGGCGGCGAGACACGCCGGGAAAAGTCCTCGAGGATCGGCGTTCACCACGCGATCGCGGTCGTATGGGGACCAGTGTGAGATGGAACGCGCCTAAATCCGGCGCGCGTCTCGCCGCGCGTCTCCAATCGTCGAGCGCGCGCGCGTCGTTCGCGAGCGCCTGCACCGCGTCTTGCCTCTCCGCGATCGCGCGAGGGTCCGTCAGCGGCGCGAGAAGCCACCGCCGCAGGAGTCTATTCCCCGCGGGCGTCGCGCAGTCGTCCACGCGCTCGAGCAAGCTGCCGCGTCTGGTGCCCTCGGCGCCGTGAAGAAGTTCTGAGGGCCATTCCATACAAAAAAAGTTCACCGGTCAGTTGAAAGGGGAAGCGATCAAACGTTGAAGCCGGGCGATGGGTGAAGGGCCTGGCAGGAACGCGCCTAAGTTTTCGATCGTCGCGCCGTCGAGCCGCAGGCGCTTCGCGGCGAAGACGTCGGGGCGCGCGTCGACTTCCACCTTCGCGAACGTCGCGACGTCGATCTTCATGCGTCGCAAGTGCGAGCTCAGCGCGACGGCGGCGATCTTCGACGCGGGGTGAAGTTGAAGTTGAAGTTGAAGCTTCCGCGGAGACGGGGAAGCGTCGTCCGAAGAAGATTCTTCTTCCCCGGTTTTGAAATTAGAGCCGTTCTATACGAGCGAACGTCGGGGTGGAGTTGAAAGGCGTCAGGTGGAGTTGAAAGGCGGCGATGTGTGTCGGGATTGAAAGCGAGGTGTAAGCGGAGAGATGCGCCGGGCAAAGTCCTTAAGGATCGGCGTTCACCACGCCAACGCGGTCGTATGGGGACCAGTGTACGGGACGCGCCTTAAAGTCGAACCGCGCCTCGGCGTCCGACGACGTCGCGGGACACTCCTCCCCGGGCGTCAAGCGCGTGACCTTCGGCCGCCACGCGCATCGCGCGATCGCGGTCTTCGCCGCGTCGCCTAACGCGATCGAGCGGAACGCTCCCTTTTCGGCGGTCACTTCCGTCCCGCCGGCGCCAGCGCGAAGCGCGAGAATCTCCCTCGGCGAGACGTGCGACAGCAGCGTGGACAACGCCGTCCTCGACGGGTCGTCCTATGGACGGAAGGGGTGGGCGGTGAGATGCGCCGGGAAATAAAGTCCATAAGGAACGGCGAGCACAACGCGTGCGGGGTCGTATGGGGACCAGTGTGAGATAGAACGCACCTCGATCGCGCCCAAGGTTACCCTCCCCGCGGCGGCGTCCAAGTACGCGTACCCGATCCATATCTTCTTCTCAGAGCCGTTCTATACAAGCGAATGTCGGGGTGGAGTTGAAAGGCGTCAGCTGGAGTTGAAAGGCATCGAAGGCGGGTATTGAAAGCGAGGGGTGGGCGGAGAGAAACGCCGGGAAAAGTCCTTAAGGATCGGCGTTCACCACGCCAACGCGGTCGTATGGGGACCAGTGTATAGAACGCACCTCGGAGTCGTCGTCGTCGTCGTCGTCGTCGTCGACTTTCGCGCACTCGACGACCGCGAGGAGGTGCACGGCTTCCGCGTCCGGGTCCCCCCGAGACTGGTTCAAACGCGCGTCGTCTTCGAACGCGCCGCCGGCGGCGGCGGCGGCTTCGAATCGCGTCGTCGGCGTCGATATCGACGTCAGCTCCCTGCGAATCACCGCCCTGGCGCCGTCCCTCGCTTTCGCATCCGCGGCGGACTCCAGCTGCTCGATCCTCCCCACTTTATGCCCCGCGTCGGTCAGCGCTGTCGCGAGATTTGGGCGGCGGCGTCGTGAGGCGTCAGACAGACGACTGCAAAAGTCCTTAAGGATCGGCGTTCACCACGCGAACGGGGTCGTATGGGGACCAGTGTATGGGTCGAACGCCTAGGGCGCCTGGGAAACCGAGGGGCGCGCGGAGAAGAGAGACTACCGCCGCGCGAGCGAAGACGTCATCGCCTCGAGGAACGCGCGCGGGACGCGGACGCACCTCGCACCGCCGCGTCGATGCCGGACTCCGGGCACCCGACCTGCCGACAGTGCCCGACGCCGCTCACGGTCATCTTCCAGTCGAGCACTCTGCACCCGATCTCCGCGTCGTCTTCGTACAGCTCGTAGAACTTCCCCACCTTGAAGAACAACACCACGTCCGCGTGCGTGGACTTGAGGTCCCAGTACTGGCGCTGCGACGCGGAGAGCTTCATGTTTGCCGGGAGCGCGAACGTTCGCGGATCGTGCGCCGGGTCCGTCCGTCGACGTCCCGCGCGATCGGTCAGGTTCGCGGCATCGGACAGCCACGCGAAGCGCGCGGCGACCTCCGCGCGCTTCGCCTCGGAGACGGTGTCGTCGCACAGCTTGCGTCGCATGAGCTCGCGGCGCGCGTCGGCGTCGTCGTCGTCTCGAGCGCGCTTGCGGCTCGGGTTCGTCGCATCGCCGTCGTCGCCGTCGTCGCTTCGTCGCGTTTCGGCGTCGACGTCGGCGTCCGCGCTCGCGTCCGCGTCGCCGCGGCCGCTTCCTCCCGCGACCGCGTCCTCCTCCGCGGGCGGCGGCGGCGGCGGCTTCGCCGCGGGCTTGAAGAAGAAGCTCGAGATCGGCCGCTGCGCCATCCCCACGGCGGCCCTGGCGACGCGGCTCCGCGCGCGCGGAGTGACGAGAGGGAAGCAGCAGCGGCGTCTTGGTGTGCCCACTTGCTGGCAGAGTCCAGACATTTATACCTGTGACATTTCTTTTCGCCCCGATGAAATCGCCGTTCCCGAGCCGGTCGAGCGTGCTCGCGATCGGTGAACGAGCGCTTTCAAAATACTCGTGAACCCGTTATTCACCCATCAGAACCGGATCTCACCAACCCACTTGGACGCGTTCTATTGGTCCTCGCGCGTCGCGCTCCACCGCGGGGCCGCTCCGGCGGTGTTCTCATTCTCGCACCCGCAACGCTCCCGTAAACACCTTAAAACACTCCCTTAAGATGTTCGCCATCGCCGCCGCCCCCGTCGTCCGCGCCGCCGCCACCGTCAAGGCCTCCAAGGCCGCGGCGAAGGAGCAGAAGTCTGCGTGCGCGCCCGCGCCCATCTCTCGCGGCGTCGTTCGATCGATCGGAAAAACCGGCATCGTCTCTCCGCGTTCTTATCGCCCGCGACGATTTTCCGCGTCTCTCGACGCGCGGACGGCGAACGTCTCCGCGGCGCGCGTCCGACGCGTCCGACGCGCCGCGCGCGCGCGAAGACGATACCGACGTCCGCGTCCTCGCGATTCGCGCGCGACGCGCGAGCGACGCGCGCGCGTCGCGGCGCGGAGGATCGCTCGGCGTCGCGCTCGCCGCTCGGAAATCTTAATGGTTTTTCTTTTCCCCGCGAGCCGATCGACCTCCGGACTTCCCGACCCTCGCGCTGACCCCCCCCCCCCTCCTCCCTCCACAGCGCCATGTCCTCCAAGGCTGCTGGCGCCGCCGCGGCGCTCTTCCTCCTCGCGAGCCCCGCCGCGCACGCGGACGGCCTCACGCTCCAAAACGGCACCAACCAGGCGCCGGGCAAATACGAGCAGCCCTTCTACGACCCGCGCCCGGTGGTGATCGTCGAGAAGGACTCCTCCGCGGAGATCGGCACGGAGAACTCCCGCGTCGCGCCGAACAAGCAGGTCGGCCTCAAGGCGTGCAAGACGATCACCGGTCAGCCGTGCGAGGGCGCGTCCCAGATCACGATGCAGTGAGCGACGAGCGCCGCGAGAGACGGGCGGAGCGCGCGGCGGACGGACGGAATTAGAAATTCTTCGAGCGACGCGGACGCGGGTCGGTTAGCATAGCGAACGACGCGACGCGACGCTCGCATCGTCGGTCGGGGAGCGAGGGTTCTTTTTTCTTTTTTTAACGCGAGGAACCGAGGAGCGACGCGCGCGCGCAGCACGTCGCCCGACCCGTCCGTCGACTTCTGTTCGTCCCGCGCTTCCTCGACCGCGCTCGCGCTGGTCCCCATCTGATGCGTCCTCTTCTTCACACTGGTTCCCATACGACCCCGTCGGCGTGGTAAACGCCGATCCTTAGGGACTTCGCCCGGCGTCTCTCTCCGCCCAGGGTCCCTCGCGTTCAATCCCCGCCATCGACGCCTTTCAAATCCGTTTCTGACGCCTTTCAACTCCACCCCGACATTCGTCGCTTCGTATGGAACGACCATCGGCGGCGCGATAAAAAAACCGTCACCCGCGCGGCCGCCGACGACATGACCGCCGCCGCCGCCGCGCGATACCCTCACGCGATGAACCCACGTCTCGCGCCACCCCACGTCTCAAGCCTAAAACGCCCTCTCCCACGTGACCAACTCCGCGGTGCTCACGTCCTTCACGAACGCGACGACCACGGTGATATTATCTCCGCTCGCGCGCGTCAGGGCCTCCGCGCCCAGCCGCTTGGCGCACATCGACGGCTCCTTCACCTGCGAGGCGACGCGCGTCGGGGTGGAGTTGAAAGGCGTCGGTGGGGAGTTGAAAGGCGTCATAGGGTCGAGCGTTGAAATAATCGAGGCGTTGGCGGAGAGATGCGCCGGGAGAGAAAGTCCTTAAGAAACGGCGTTCACCGCGCGAACGCGGTCGTATGGGGACCAGTGTGAATACGAACGCGGTCGTCGTATATGGAACCGGCGCGAGGAAAAGACCCGCGCACCGTGTCGCGAATCATCGACACCACGTCCTCGTTCGAGCACACGTCCCACAGACCGTCGCACGCGAGCACGACGTACGCGTCGTTCGCGTCCAAGCGCGTCCGCGTCACCTCCGGCGTCGCGATCACGCCGTCGCGCTTGACGTCCGCGTCCCCCAACGCTCTGAGGGTCGAGGGTGTTTGCCCATAGGAAGCGAACGTCGGGGTGGCGTTCGGGGGCGCGTCAGACGGAGTCGAAAGGCGTCGCGCGCGGCGCGTCGGGATTGAAACCGAGGTGTGGGCGGGGACGAACGCCCGCCGGCGAAAGTCCTTAAGGAATGAAGTTCACAACGCGAACGGGGCCGTGTGGGAACCAGTGTGAGATGGGACGCGCCTGGTCACCGCGAGCCCGGCGTCGCCGACGCGCCACCCGCCGATTCGTCGCGTCAACGTTCCGCCGAGCGCTGCGATCCTCTCGCGCTCCGACGCGTTCGTCCCCGCGGCGTGGTCCACCGATAGCGCGACGTGCGACCCGGCGTCGTAGTCGCGGCACAGCACCGCGCGACAGTCCCCCGCGTTCGCGACGTACAGGTCGTCGCCCCACAGCAGCGCGACGCACGCGGTGCATCCGGGACGGCGTCGCCTGAACGCGTGGGTCAGTCGAACGTCTCACCGGTCAAACGTTGAAAGGGAAGCGCGGGTGAAGAGTGACGACGGGAAAAGTCCTTAAGGAACGGCGTTCACCACGCGAACGGGGTCGTATGGGAAGCAGTCTGACCTCGCGCTCGCGGCGGTCGCCGATTCCGCGCCCGCGCTCGCGCCGTCCTCGACGCGCTCGAACGCCTCCACGAACGCGGCGTCGAGCCTCTCGAACGCCTCGATCAGCGCGTCGGCCGGGTCCGCGTGTCGACCCCAGCACCCGCGCAGCGCTGCCTCGACGTTCCGATGCGCGAACTCCGCGCACTCGTGACTGAGGGTCGTTCCATACGAAGCGATGTCGGGGTGGAGTTGAAGGCGTCAGTTGGAGTTGAAAGACGTCGAGGTCAGGGATTGAAAGCGGGGGGTGGGCGGAGAGACGCGCCGGGCAAAGTCCTTA
>Ga0181560_10004177_pt1 | contig 13157 bp, 9 predicted proteins | sample 011ome_20_FD_133751 | JGI IMG/M metagenome (GOLD analysis project Ga0181560, IMG submission 133751) | Coastal salt marsh microbial communities from the Groves Creek Marsh, Skidaway Island, Georgia - 011509CT metaG (megahit assembly) | ecosystem: Environmental > Aquatic > Marine > Intertidal zone...
CGTCCCGTTGATTCTCGGCGGCGCGTGATGACGCGAGAAGAGCGGAAGACACACACACACGCAGAGAGAGAGAGAGAGAGAGAAATTAGCAGCAGCAGTAGCAGTAGTAATAGTAGCAGCAGCAGCAGCATTAACGTAGAAGAATTTTAGATTGTAAATGTCATCGCGGCTCTCTAAAGTCGCTTTCTCTCTCTTCGTATCTTTTCAGCGCCTCGCGCCACTTTTTCATCTCCCCGCGTAAACACACATCATCATCAATCGATAAAGATGGCGGGCCTCCTCCACCGCTCCAACCGCCCGCTCACCGCGAAATCTCGCCAGAGGACGAAAAACATCAAGTGGGTTTTCCTCGTCGCGTTTTTATTCCTCTTCGCGCAGCGCTCGTATTCTGCGATTACCGTGAGCAATCGCTTGCAAGCGCTCAACAAGAGCGTTAACGACGAAAACACGATGACGATGATGCGAGGAAACCCGATGGAGTTAGAAGACGGCTCCGAGGAAGAAGAAGAGGAGAACGACAGCAGAAACAACGATAACGAAGAGGAGGAAACTATCGTGGTCACGAACAGCGGCCAGAGACGACGACAAGAAGAAGAAGTAATAAAAGGCGACGCGATTGTTTCTCGCTTGCTCCGAGAGCGAGACTTGGACAAATTCGGCCGAAAGGCGCACGCGTACGCGCACGCGTCGGATAGAGATTACAGCGCGATAATCATAGCGAAAGACAACGCGAGCACGGATAAGTACGACGTGAAGTATACGGACGTGAATGGGAAGAAGACGCACTTTCAGCTCGGGGATGTGTTGGGGGAGACGTTACCGGAGGAGGAGAGCGCGGCGACGAAGACGCACCGCGCGTGCGCGTTGGTCGGGAATAGCGGGACGCTGTTGAAGTCTCAATTCGGCGAGGAAATCGATGGCCACGATGCCGTGATGCGGGTGAATTTTGCGCCGGTGAAGAATTTTAAGAGGGACGTTGGCGTGAAGACGACGTATGATTTTAGCAATCGAGAGAACGCTCGACGGTTGGTCGAGAAAGGATGGGAGAATTCGAGACCAGATTCGGTGGCGTTGTTCTTCGAAGGCAGCTCGCCGACGAATAGGAAGCGGATATTTGAACCGCTGGTGAAAAAGTACGGGAAGAGTTTGAAGGTGCAATTTTTGCACCCGGGCTTTGTCAATCGAGCGCACGATTTATGGAACGTTCTGAAAGAAATCATCGAAAAGGAGAAGAAGAAACAGTTTCACGATAAACCGATGAGCGGATGGTACGCGGTAAACTTCATGATGCAACGGTGCGAGAGTTTAGATTTATACGGGTTTGAGCCGTACACGAGTAAAGCGAAAGCAACGGCACCGTACCATTATTTTGATCAAGTGCAAGGAGTGGTGAGCGTTCACTCGTTCGATTTCGCCGTGTTCGCGTACCAGAAGTTTGCTAAAGTGTTCCCGTTGAGAATTAGAACGAAGAATGGGTGGATAGGCGCGGAAGAGGATTGATTTTAATTTCTAGTAGTTCATAGCATCACTATTATTTTACCACACATAAAGTAGCTCTCTGTCATCATCATCTAATGGTGAGGCTGGACATTAATATTCCGCCGGCAACAGCGACGTTCAAACTTTCCGTGACGCCTGGCGTAGGAATCGTAACCGCACGAACAGAACTCGCAATTTCCTCGCTCACGCCTTGTCCTTCGCTACCTAAAACTAAGCACACTCTATTGTCATTATTACTATTATTACTACTATCGCCGTTCAACTCTCTGGAAACGTCCACGCAACTCTCACCCGCGAGCATCGCCGCCAACACGTTTCGTTTCAACTCAAACTTGCCGCCATTCACCATGCCCTCGAAAAAGTCCTCGTTCGTTTTCCAGGTAAACATTTGCATCCGAAACGCGGTTCCTTTGCTCGAACGCACGCTCTTATCGTTGAACGGATCGCACGTTCTCGGGCCTAATCCAACCGCGTCGAATCCAAACGCCTCGGCGGTTCGTAAAAGCGTCCCGACGTTTCCGGGATCCTGCACGCCGTCTAAGCACAACACTTTCTCTACTTTCTTATCGCTATTTTTTTGTTGTTTCGTAAACACATCCCGAACCTCTCTGATCTCCGGCATTTCTAACTCGGCGACGATATCTATCCCATCAGCGTTCTCCACGCCGGCGAGTTTCTTCATCACTTTCGCCGTCGCGCGCGCGTACGCGCACCTCCTCCCTTCTTCGCTCCGCGCGGCGACTAAACCTCGCACGACATTCTCCTCCACCGCGTCTCCATCCTCCATCGCATACAAAGCTTTCACCCTCACTCCTCTCGTTCCTTTACCGTTGTCGACGACGACGCCTTGGTGCTCTAAAATCTCTTTCAAAACCGTCGACCCGACGACGATAACCGACTTTTCCTTCTCTCGAAACGATTTGGACGTTCTCAATTTCACGATTCGTTTCACGTTCGAGTTGTCCGCGCTCGATATCATCACAGAAGAAGAAGAAGAAGAATAGTCTTCGTTCGCGACGACAAACGTTGTCGTTCTCCTCGTCGTCCTTTTGTTCGTTCTCGGCAGCAGCAGCGCGGCGGCAAAGAAGGAGGCGGCCGGAGGAGTGATGATTTTACTTCCTCTCAAAGTCGCTTCCAAAGTCGTCGTTTTTTGCTGCCCCCGCTGCGAGTAAAAGTAACGACAGCACGAATAACAAAACCGGTGGTTTTTTGTGATGACGCTACCACCAAAACTAATGTCACTCGTAACTCTCGTCCTCCCCCTCATCGTCGTCGTCGTCGTCGTCGTCGTCACTCTCATTCGCGCGAGAAGAAGAAGATGCATTATGGTTCGTTAGTTAGTTCGTTTGTCTCTTTTCGTGCAAAAACTGTTTTGTGTCGTAAAACTCAATTCGCGAAAAAATCAAAAATTTCTGTGTTTAGGGTTTCATATCTGATTTTGGCTCGCACGAAAGGAGAGCCTCAGAAATATAAACAGAACAAAAAAAGGTGCCAGACAAGACACTCGACAACGACACCACCCATCAATCACCATCATGGCGAAAGCATCTCCGGAAGACTTGAAAGCGCTGTTCGACACGCAACGAGGGTGAGCGCACTTGTGTTTTGATTTTTTTGCGAGTCTTTTGTATCTCTCTCTCTTTCTTTCTCTCTCTCTCTCTTTGGCGCGCGCGAAGAGAGAGAGAGAGAGGATGTTTTTTCGAAAAGATGATTGATTAGAAAGAGGGACAAAGAAACACCGCGCTCTCTCTCTCTCTCATTCTCTCTCTCTCTATTTTCTCGCGCACTCATGTGCACGCGCTTCTTTTTTAACGCAATCGTTCGCTTTTATGTTACATTTACACGAACACGCACAGGTACATGAAGTACTTCTTCGATGAGCTCGATTACGAACCTTTACAAAAATTCTGCCAACTCGTGTTGGATTGCAAAGGGACGGTGTTTTTCACCGGCGTCGGCAAGTCTGGTTTTATCGCGCAAAAGATTTCGATGACGTTAGTTTCTACCGGAACGAAATCGGTGTTTTTGAACCCGACGGACGCGTTGCACGGAGACATTGGGATCGTGTCGAAGGAAGACATCATGGTTATGTTTTCGAAATCCGGCTCGACGACGGAGTTGTTGACGTTGATTCCGTACGCGCGAGCGAAAGGGGCAACTTTGGTTGGGGTGTCCTCGAACGCGAAGAGTAAGTTGGCGACGGAGACGGATATGCACGTGATGTTGCCGTTGGAGAGAGAGTTGTGCCCGTTTGATTTGGCGCCGGTGACGAGTACGGCGATTCAGATGTTGTTTGGCGATACTTGCGCGGTGGCGATTATGCAAGCGAAATCGTTGACGATGGACCAATACGCGATGAACCACCCGGCTGGGAGAATCGGAAAGAGGTTGATTTTGAGTGTAAAAGATGTGATGAAACCGTTGAGTGGATTGCCGTTGGCGAAACCGGACGAGAAGTTGGTGGACGCGTTGGTGGAATTGTCGAGTAAAGGGCAAGGGTGTTTGTTGATCGTGGACGACGCGAACACGTTGTTGGGCGTTTTCACGGATGGCGATTTGAGACGATCGTTGCACGAGAAAGGTGGAGAGGTTTTGCAAGCGCCGATCAAGGATTTGATGAGCTCGACGCCGAGAACGACTTTAGCGGAGGGGAAGGCTGTGGATGCCATGAGAGAAATGGAAGCCGGGGGCAGACCGGTGAGTTTCTTACCGGTCATCGACGAGGAGAAAAAGTTAGTCGGCTTATTGACTTTGCACGGGTTGGTCAACGCCGGTTTGTAAGTGAACGGAGATTGATATGACGTGATAGCAATTATATATGCTCAACATTTTTTTTGTTTGTGTGACTATTTCGATACGAGTACTACTTCTACTTCTACTACATCTATATTTCCTATATTTCTTCTTCTTCTTCTTCTTCTAACACGGTTGACACGTAACTTCGTCTTCGCCGCACGCGCCACACGAACACGCGTTCAACATCTCTGCATCGCTATTAGTATCTAGTTGTTGTTGTTGATGCTGCTGCTGCTGTTGCTGTTTTTGCTGTCGCTCAAACCGTTCTAACGCTTTCCTCGCGGCCATTTCCCGAGGATTGTTATCGAGTGCCGTATTTGCTCCTCCTTCTCCTCCGCCTAACTTCATCCCGCTCAATTTTCTCGTTTCCTTCATGCACTCGTCTTCGCTCAAAGAATCATACTCGACGTCGCGAGCGTTATCGTTTGCGTACCTCTCGCCACTTCCTCCGACTCGTCGACCTGTATTCCAATCTCTTTCGCATAATTTCACCAGCTCGCTGTTCAGCGCCTTGAACTCCGCGTTGTGCTCCGAAATGACGTTATGCGCCAACTCGTGCATCAACACTCTCCGGATCGATTCGTACCGTCTCAAACCACACCAATCGTCCGTCCGTAACCTCAAATGAATTTCCATCCCATTATTTTTATTGAAACCTAACACGCACGTCTCCGAAATTCCAACCAAACCTTCCGGCGGCATCTCGCACAGCAGACCAACTTGGAAGCGTTTCGTCTCCATCACGCGAACAACCCCGGGATCTCGCTTCAACCGTTCCAAGATCGCCATCGTTTTCGCTCTCGACGGTTCGACGATGCCCTCGGGTACCGCTAAAACTCTCAAACTCTGAAACGTATATTTCGAAGACGTCGTGTCGTACGCAGCCGCTGCGGCGTCCTTATTCGATCTGCTCAGATATCTCACGTCTCTCCTTCTCTCTCGTTTCAGCTCGTCCTCGAATCCGCGCACGCGCACGTCCACCTTCTCGTCTCGCTTCATCTTCTCCACGACCTCGACTTCCGAGGCCACGAGCAAAACCTTTTTCCCTCTCCGTATCGTCGGATTTTCGCTCAATCGAAGCTTTCCATCCGTTTCCGGATTCGCGAAAGGTTGCAGAGGCACCCCTTTCGGATGAAGGCCGATGAACTTCATCGTTTTCCTGTCGAGCTGCTTTCGCTGCGAATTTAATAACGATTCGAGCACGGCTTCGCTCAAATCGAGAAGCGTGTGTTCATCTTCGTTTTCTTCGTCGTCCTCTTCGCCGAGGCGTATCGCGTGGAGCTCGTTTCCGAAGGAGACGTTGATGATCATTTGTGTTTCTCTCTGTTATCCTTTTTTTATGACGTTTTTCAACTGTTTTCTCCCTAAACGGGAAAAAAAATGACGCTCGTTACCTGCAGGTATTGTTCCACCCCGTCTTCGACGACGACGAGAAGGCGGTGGCGTGGGACGAGGAAAAAGGAAGCGGTTTTTACCGCTGGTCCTCCTCGCGCGAGCGACGACCGCGACGACGATAAAGCGACGGCTTCGCGAATCGTAATCGAAGAAATCTTGAGCGCATCCACTCCGATGCAAACGTTAGGAATCACCACGGAAGAAGAAGAAGAAGAAGAAGAAGAAGAAGAAACAGAAGCGGCGAAAAGAAGAACGAGAAGACGGTCGAAAGTGCGAAAAGCATTCTCGAATAGGGTAAAACTGATCCATCCAGACGTGTCCGACGACGAGCGGAGCGCAGAAGCGACCGAGAAGTGCGTCAGAGCGTACGCGTGGTTGTTGAAGGAAGAGGCGTCGACGAGAGATGAGGAGGAGAACACCTACAACGACATATACGCGAGCGTGTTCGTGAACGAGATTTTATGCGTCGGAGCGTCAAATTGTCCGTCGCATTCAAATTGCACGGTCACCGCGAGAGAATATTTTCGAGTCAATCCAAAAACAAAAGCGGCGAGGTTCGAGAGAAGTGAAACGAGCAATCATCCTCTAGCCGAAACGTATAGCGTACACCTCGCGGTCGAGCAATGTCCGAGACGTTGCGTGCACTGGTTGGACGAGAAGCAAACGCAAGCGTGTGAAGAAGAATTACAAAAAGCTATAGACGGGTTAGAGTTGATAGACGACACGGCGCTTCGGCTGGAATACATGATTAGCGCGTTCGCGGCTGAAAATAGGCTCATCGAGAGAGAACTGAGAGCAGCGGAAAACAGACGAGAGAGGAACCGAGGAGCGGCAGACAACGCGAGCTGGTGGAAGTAGAAAAAAAGATATAGATAGAGCAACGCTAAGCAACACTAGAGAGAGAATACAATCATCAAAAGGAATCGGTTAAATCTATGCAATTCCCGCACATCGTCTTCCGTTTCCCTTCGCAAAGCCAACACGGCTGTCCTTTCCTGTACCCATCTTTCCCTCCGTATTTATCCTCTTGGTTCACCCCGGTCCCTTCGCACTGCCCGCACGGCTTTAACCCGGTGCCTCGGCATATCGGACACAGAACTTTCTTTTCACCCGCACCCGCGGTAGCGGCGTCGCCGCCGCTGCTTCTTCTCCGGACGAATCCAACTCCTCCTCCTGGTCTTCTTCCACTACTCGGGAAAACCTGTCGTCGCTTCTCATCATCGCACCGCCGCAGAGAAGAAGAAGAAGAAGAAGAAATAGAAAAAGAACGCGATGGCGTCGTCGTTTTCAGCGCGTGGAGATTGAACATTTGTCTCTGCGTTTGCGAGCGTGTAATTATAAACGTTTTTGCGTGCGAGCGCGTGAACACCCACCCCTAACACTGCGTTGTGCCGCAAATTCGCAAAATCTTAAACCGTTACGATACCGTTAGGGAAAAACAACAATCCGCTTCATAAAAAGTTCGTAAACGACACATGCTCTTCTCTCTTTCCCCGCCGCGTCATCATCCACAGCGACTCTCTTTGCTCCCACGACAACCAGAACAACAACAACAACAACCGCACGCGACGAAAGCAGCAACAATTTGCCGCTGCGCTGCGCTCGCGTCTTCGTCGGACGCGTCTTCGTCTTCCAGACGCTTTCAGTTCGTGCGGTACGGAGACAGCGCGCCTTTGCAAACGACGACGATATGCTGCGATGGTTTAGTCCCGAACGCGAGTTTACAGCTCACGCACTGGACGAACAACGAAACGCCGGAGCAGTTTTACGCGGACACGAGCACGGAAATAGCCATGAATTTCGTGGAGAGTAGTAATAACGGGGCTTTCGATGGAGGAGGAGCGTACGAAGACGCGTTGGTCTTGAACAATCACTACGACACGGATGGCGTTTTGAGCTGCTTCGCGTTGCTCGAACCAGAGTTTGCGTTGAAACATAAACAGATATTCATCGAAGCCGCCGAGAGCGGAGATTTCGGAGAGTTTAGCTCGGAAGATGGGGTGAAGTTGGACATCGCGTTGTCGTCGATTTGTGATCCTTTGTCGTCGCTGTGCGTGACGGACGACGACGAGTTGGCGTACGCGCTGGCGTTCGAGAAGGTGAAAGCGTTGGTCGAGCGCTTGAACGAAGATTTCGGGGAGAAGTTATGGAACGAAGGATATGATCAAGTGTTGGAGGCCGAGAAGGTGTTTGAGCGAGGGAACGCGACGGTGCGGAGGAGCGAGAAGGATGCGAGGTTGGCGATTGTCGAGTCGAGAACGGAGGATGGTTATTTATCGTCTCAAGTAGTGCATAAAAAACTGAAAGAGATTGGCGCCGATGGTTTAGGGGAGAATCCGGTACTTCGCGTGTTGCGGGCGACGAAAGACGAAGGCAGCGGGAAATATCGGTATTTTTACGAAAAACCGAGTTACGGATGGGTGAAGAAGTTGAAAAGGCGGAGAGAGATTCCAGACGTCGACGCGGACGTTTTGGCGGAGAAATTGAGCGGAAGAAGTAGCAGTAGTTGGTCCAAAGGTGGACCGTTGGGTCTCTCCGCCATTTGTCAAATGAACGAATACGTTTCCTTATCCCCGAACGACATGGCAAAGATAGTTTTGGATATCGAGAGAGGAAGTGTGTTCACGTGAAGTAAAAATGGTCAACAGCTAAAGTCTAAATTATTATTAACATAAGTCATCGATCGATCACTCTAGGTTTTGCTACTTTGTGTTAGTCCTATCATCCCATTTCAGCTTCTTATACGCCACTTGCTCAGCTTCCACCATCCGCGCCGCGTTACTTTTTTTGCTCAAGACGTGCAAAATAGCCGATCGCGATCGAGAGTTTGTGCGCATTTCAATATCTGTGGGCCGTTTACAATCGTCCATTTCCGCCGCCCAGGCGTTGTCGTCGTCGTCGCCGCCGCCACCACCACCTTTCTTCTTCTCTAATAGTTTCGTCACGGACTTCTCGTGATTTGTTTTCAACCATTCGAAGATGGGCGCGTTTGTTCGCACTTTCTCAACTTTTCGGAAATACTCAATCAATATTGCGCACTCGGAATGTTTCCACGTTAAAACGCCCAGTTTTCCATTCTCTTTCAGTAACTTCATTGCGCCTTCCATGCCTCTGCGAAACTCGTCGAATTCTTCGTTTAAGTGAATGCGAAGCGCCTGGAAAGTCATTTTCGCGGGATGCATGGCTTGGTACTCGGCGCCCTTCGCATTCGCCACGAGCGTCGCAAATGCCTTGGTCGTCTTCGGGAGCGCGTTGGTATCCCGAGCTAGGACGATGGCATCCGCGATGCGTTGCGCGGACAGTTCGTCGCTCGTTTCTCCGTATTTAAAAATAATTTCTCGCAAGTCGTCTCTGGAAACTTTCAACAAAAAATCGTACGCGCTCACACCGCTCGTCACGTCGAATCGCAAATCCAGCGGCCCGTCCTGCTCCGGTCGAAACCCGCGAGACTTGTCGTCAAACTGCGGCGAAGAGATACCCAAATCAAGAAAAACGCCCGAAACTTTTACGTTCGAATCTTTCTCTCGCATTACTTTGAACATTTTCCCGAACGGCGAGTGGTGCATGTGAAACCTTGAATCTTCCTTTTCCAACGCTCTGCCGACCGTAATCGCTTCGGGATCTAAATCAAACGCGTGGAGTTGCCCATCCTTCCCGAGAGCGTTTAGTATCCCGCGCGTATGTCCTCCTCTTCCAAACGTACCATCTATATATATACCGTTTGGATCATTTGCTATGCCTAAACTATCGATAGTTTCTCTCAACATCGCCGGCGTGTGCGTCCCAAACGCTTGCGTCGTTCCTCTCGTCCCAAACGGTGACTTTTTCGCAACCGTCACCGAAACTGTACGATCTAAAAACCGCTCTCCATCCATCGCCAACGCTTTTTCTCGTGATTCCACGGCTTTAAACGTCAAAAATCCAGCTCCTTTACTGTTTCCAGTCGTTTGGTCTCTCAACAAATTCACCTCTTCCTTCAACTCGCCGCAGAGCTTGAAGAAATCCGCGATGTCGCTCTCGTCCACGTTTTTCGGTAAATACTTCACGAAAACCTCGTACCCTTCTTGTTCGGACCCTTGCGCGACCATTCTATCTCCGGCATTGTTTTGCTTTTTTATGCTAGTGTTGATACTCGCGTTCATTTTCATCGCTGGCACCTGCTCCCCATATTTTCCCAACCCGCACTTGTAGCACGTCTCGCGCCTCGCAAAGTTTTCCCCGCCGCACTTCTCGCACGTCCAATCTCGTCCTTCTCGTTCGTTTGTGGTCGTTTTTCTCCTCGTAAGTCCATCGGATGCATTACTCGTCGGCGTGGTGGTGCCAAAATCTGTACCTCTCGTCACAGCTGCGTTGTTCGAACGAGCAACCCCGTTCGTTTCGTCCGTCACTTTTACAAATCGTCCATTTAATTTCTCATCGTCCTTCTCCACGCATCGCTGAAACTCCGCGTCGGATTCAACCACGACGATCGCTTCCCCGTGAAACACGTTTCGAACGCACGACTCATCGATCGTTAAGAAATTCGCGACTTGCGCTTTATCCGTGTTCGGAGCGATGCCTTTTAAGCGCAGTCGGAAACGTTTAGGTGTTTTTGCACTTCCCGGCGGCTGCGCTTTCGGACCCACCTCCTCTTGCCCACCCGCGAGGCTGCCGCCGCGTTTCTTCTCGTCCTCGTCGTCCTTATCCTTCTTCTCTTTCTTCTCTTTCTTTTCTTTCTTCGCCTTCTTGCGTTCCGAACGCTCGTCCTCGGACGCGTCCGTCGACCGTTTCTTCTTCTTCTCTCCCATTTCGTTGCGTGCTTCTGATTTTTGCGCTTTTTTAATGAGGGGCGGAAAGAAAGAAACCACAAGTGAGAGAGAAAGTTTTTAAAAAATGTCTATCGAGAATGCGAGAGACGCGGCGCGCGAGTCTGCGCGAATGATGCGGCGAATAGCGCGTTATCTAGTGCTTCCTTTTTAATTCTCAATCATTCTCTCTTTCGTTTTCTAAGCGTTACTCTCTCTCTCTTTCTCTCTAAGTGCACACGTTGACAATCCCGCTGGCCGCGAGGAGTCTCAAAATCATCCGCTCGTGGTCCCAGGCGTGTTGCGTCCGACCGGATCTCGGGGCGACTTTACGACCGGTGAACCAATACGGTTCTTTCCCACCAGAGTCGGTGGTGAAACCGTACACGTCGACGGTTTCGCAAGAACGCGCGAAGGTTAACACGGCGTGCATGCCGGAAGTCATGTATTCCCAATCTTCGAACGGGCCGAATCCGAGCCGGACGAGCTCTTCGCGCATTTTTTTGAACGAGTGGATGATGGACTTTAAATGCGCGTCGTGCATTTCGATGACTTTCCGTTTTTGTCGTTTGGCTAAGCGCGAGATGAGTTGTTTGCGCATGGCCGGGAACCAGGCTAAGTAAATGAGCTCGTCGTTATCGGGCGGGTGTTTCGAGGCGGGTTGTAAACAACACACGTCTTTGCTCATTTTGTAACTCAACACCCGATGGGTAGCTTTCTGTCCTAAACTGGCGTTGAACTTGGCGTTGTTGTTATCTAAAACGTTGATGCGAACGACGACGTCGTGTTTGTCGATGTATTGGCCGTATTCTTTGGCCATTAAAGCGCCGCCGTTACCAACGATGGCGCACGTTTTCTTTCTCTCGATGCCCGCTAAACTTTTCCCCAATTTTGCATCCATGGTTCCGGCTAATTTCCACGCCGCTTTTCTAACCAAGTCATTTTCCGAGTCTAACTGACACTTGGACAAATCTTCTAAGCACGCAATCAACGCCTCTTCGTCTTTATTCTTCACGGTTGGATTCACGCTCGATTCAATCTTTTTCGTCCTCGGCCCGTTTTCCGTTCGCACTCTCACCGTCCCTTTCGTCGCCCCGTCGATCCTAGACACCCCAACGTACCCCGCTTTCGCCGGCAAAACCTTGCTCTCTTTTTTCCTCAACCCGCTCTGTTTCGTAAACTTTGGCAACATCTCTTTCGGCGCGTTCGCGCACTTCGCGTTCCCTCGATGTATCGCAAACGCCTTCGGCATGTTGCCCGCCTTCCTCGCCGCTTCCTCTTGCCTCACCTCTCTTTCAATTTGCGCGTTCTTCTCCATGGTCGCCACTTCGTACCCGTCCGCCTCTTGGTTTTCTTCCTCGTCGTGCATTTCTGCTTTTTCGTTTTCCTCTCGATACTTTAAATCGTTGTTCGCGTCCGCGGCGACCGTTTCCTCCTCCTCGCCCAGTTGCTCTTCTTTGCCACGCTCTTCGGCAACATCATCACCATCACCATCATCCGCATCACCGTCCTCATCCTCGTACCCAAACCCTAACCCATACGCAATCGGTTCAAACACGTGCTCCTGCACTTCCCTCTCGAACGTGTCCACGTACGTCTTCGCGTTCTCGTTCACTTTCCCGGAGAAGTGGAACAGAAACAGCAGCGCGATGGAAACGTAAAAGCACTTGCGCATGCGTTTGCTCAGATTCTTTCTTTTTTCCACGGACGACGACGACGAATTGTTGCCGGTGGAGAAGCCGACACCACCAGCGCCAACATCGCTGTTCGTAGGAGCGGCGCGGGAAGAAGAAGAAGCGTGGTAGTCGCTCCTTTTCGATGGAGAAATCATCCTTCTCTTCCTCTTTTTAATGAGGATTACTTGGACTTTTCCCCGCATAAATTTGCCTCACTGACTCTCTCACTCGCTGCGTTGCGGGCGGGCGATTAAAAGAAAAGGCGGAGGCTCGCGTCGGATAGAAAGAGAGATAGATAGAACAGAAAACATGAGCAGTTTTGCATCAAAAATCCCGCAATTCATCTTCTTCTTTTACGTGACCATCGTGTCTTTGAATCTGTTGCACCTTTTCTTCCCGAAGCGATGCGACGGGAAAGCTTCGATGTGCGTGTTTCCGAGTTTGCAACACGAGGAGGATTTTCGCGTGCACGTGTACGTTTCGGAGACGAAGAGCGAACGGAAAGTGATGGAGGAGGTGATTTCGAGAGCGTATGCTCGGAGAGAGAGGGAGGAGGACGAAGCGGAGGAAGACAGAAGGGCGTTTCACGAGGAATTCGATGGACTCGTGCAACCGAAGAGGAGAAAAGCGACGAGAGAGGCGAGGAGAGTGGCGAGCGCGAACGCGAGATGGGGGGCGAAAAAAGTGGAGAACGTCACGATACCTTTGCGTGAGTTTAATGTACGAGAAAAAAACGGGACGATGTTGTACGCGCACGTTTTTATGACGAAGATTGGGGATGAAGACGACGCGAACGAGTACAACGACGACGACGACGAGGCGCCGTTGAGGAACGAAAAGGACGTGATTTGGTGGGAGAGTGTTAACGTGCTTAAATACGCTCGGGTTGGCGAGAGACGGAAAACGCAGAAATTGATAGGAGGAGGGAATAGTATTCAGGGTAGCAGCGTTAATAATAGCAGTGGTGGTGATGAGAATAGCACTTTGACGACGACGACGACGACGA